>ENA-OQIJ01000075-OQIJ01000075.1-human-gut-metagenome-genome-assembly--contig:-NODE-75-length-33245-cov-7.761248_pt1 | contig 33245 bp, 31 predicted proteins | sample MGYA00242582_ERZ504747 | MGnify/ENA primary metagenome ERZ504747 (study PRJEB26092, sample SAMD00036435) | human gut metagenome | host: Homo sapiens | study: EMG produced TPA metagenomics assembly of...
TTTTCCAGTGACAAAACGCATATCAGCAGCTTATGGATAAACGTGTGGTTGTCCATATTTCGCTGGATGACGGAAGCTGCATCCACCGCTTCCTGTCCCTTAAAAGTAATCGTACATTCAATTGCTTCTTTGTCCACTACATCCTCCTTCTCCGCACGTTACGAAATTCCTTGACACAAGGATACAACAACATTTAGTTGTATTCAATGGTCATTATGCACAATTAAGCAAGGTTTCGTTTTTATGGGTCATAATCTGTACTTTTATAAAGTTCAAAATATCTATTATTGTGAGGAGTACCAATGATGTCACCTACTGCAAACTTCATTCTCACACTATTTTTAGGGCCATTTGGCGTTCACCGTTTTGTTCGCGGTGAAATCGGTATGGGGATTCTTTATCTCTGCACTGGTGGGCTCTTTGGGATTGGCTGGATTATCGACTGTGTAAAGGCCGCCACCGGATTGCAGTCTAACACAGCTTTCCAGCCCGTCCCAATTACGGAGCTTCCTACAGTTTCTCCTGATGGCCTTATCCTGAAGTCAGATGAGATTTGTCATTACCAAGGGTCAAGCAGCCAGCACCAGACCAAAATGTAGTTACTGGATACGAATCTGGAAACGTTGGAGTCAGTGTCCGTGTGGCAAAAGGCCTCTCTGTACGGACTGGCGGTTCAAAAGGAGCTCCAATTCGTAGCGATGTGTCAATCAAGTTCCAGGAATGCTCTACATCACAAGCCAACGCATCGTTTTCCTTTGCTCCAGAGATGCATTTGACAAGCCATACAGTGCATTAACCGCTGTAAATATCACCGGAAACACATTGCTGCTTCAATTCGGAAATACCAGCTACGATATTATGGTTTCCGCTCCTGAGCGCATCCGCCAAATTTTGACGCTGGCCATCAATCAATATTCCAACGCTTAATAATAAACAAAAAATCCCCCACCGGCGCCAACCGGTGAGGGACTATGAACAGGCTTACTCACAAGGGTGAATAATCCGTCCGGACAACGAGATTATACCACCTCCCGAGTAGGCTTGTCAAAGTGCATCTACAGGGAGGTTTTATTTTTGAAGTGCATAAGATGTCATCGAGAAATTCCGGATGAATCTGGGTTTTGCCTCTTCTGCGGGAAACGGCAGACTGCGACGGCCGCTCCATTACAGAGGCGCAGCAGGCGCCGGGCCAAGGGAAGCGGATCCGTGTATAAGCTGTCCGGCGGCCGAGCAAAACCATGGGCCGCAATGACCGGTGCTAAGGTGCTATTGGGAACCTTCGCCACTAGCAGCGAGGCTGTGGCAGCCCTTGATAGCTACAACGCTCAGCAGCTGCCGGCTGATCGCAACCGGTACACACTGGCTCAGGTGTGGCAATCGTTTCAGGAATCCCCGGCATGGGGCAAGCTGTCAGACAAGGGCCGCGAGGGACTTTTATCTGCATGGAAACGTCTTGAGCCATTAGCGGGCCGGAAAGCCGCTTCTGTGGGCGTTTGCGAGTATCAGGAGATATTGGATACTGCCATGAAAACGCCGCGCTACAAGACCTATACAGCCGAGGAAATAACCTGCATGACAGAATCGCAGCGGGAACGGTATATGGAACTGGTCTCGCAGCCGTTGGAGCCTTTGGGGTATGATGGCAAGAATCGCATCAAGCAGCTGGTATCACACCTGTACAATGAGATGATTCGGTTGCAGATAACCAAAGAGAACCTATCCAATGTTCTGGTGCTGCCGGTGCAGCAGGCTCGGAAGAAGCGGAACTTCACTCCGGAGGAGAAGGCGATTCTGAAGGCCCACGATGAGGATGAAGTAGTGAAAATCATCCTGATCTACATCGGTACCGGCATGAGACTGAACGAGCTGCTGCGGCTCCCGAAGGAATCCGTAGATCTCCAGCGCCGGATCCTCACCGGTGGCAGTAAGACCGAAGCCGGTCGGAACCGGGTGGTTCCTATCCTGGATAACATCTATCCCTATGTTGAATACTTCTATGCTCGCTCTCGGAAATACCTGATCGAAGAGAACGGCCGTGTGATCCGAGATGACACGTTCCGGCGGTACCGGTTTTACCCGAAGCTCGAAGAGCTGGGCATCCAGTATCAAGAGGACGGAAAAACCGTATTAACCCCTCACCGGGCCCGCCACACGTTTGTGGCCGACAGCATCACCGGCGGCATGGCCCCAGAAGCCCTGACCAAGATAGCCGGATACAGCCGGTACGACGTAGCGGTGGACAAATACGCCGATGATCTGGATGTCGAATTCCTGCGGGAAGAAATGAAAAAGAAGGCATAGGCCGGTTAAAATATCGAAAGACCAGTTGATTATTTGGTTGACCTATCGGTTGACTAAAAGTCGGCTGGTCTTTATGTTTGTTTATCTGTTAGTTTATCAGGATTTTCAACTTGTTTTTGGATTTTTCTGAAAATGATAACAAATAGCAAAAAGCCCCTTGAACCGGTGTTATACCAAGTTCAAGGGGCTCTACCATGGAGCTGCTAAGCAGATTTGAACTGCTGACCTCATCCTTACCAAGGATGCGCTCTACCGACTGAGCTATAGCAGCAAGATGGCGACCCGGATGGGGCTCGAACCCACGACCTCTAGCGTGACAGGCTAGCGTTCTAACCAACTGAACTACCGGGCCATCTTTGCGTTGCCGCATCAGCGACGTTGTTTATTATACGGCATGAATCGAGAAATGTCAACAGCTTTTTTCACATTTTTTAAAGTTTTTTTCGAGCTGGTTTTTCGCCCTTTTTTCACGCTTTTTCTGGCGGCAAATCTGCAAACCTGTTATAATGAGGAAAACAAACGCCGCATGCCTGGCCGCCTGTTTGCGGCCCGGCCGCGGGAAGGGAAACTGCCATGAACATTTCTGCCAAAGAGCTGGCGGGTGCAAACTGCGGCCGCCGCTACGAAAAGGAATATCTGAACAAATTTCGCGACTGCCTTTCCTTTTATTACGATGGGAAAGTTCGCTTTGAACGTTTCTGCTACGGCGAAGGCGCCTGCTTTGTGTTTGGCGTGTGGGCCAGCATCTCTCCGGACGGGGTGCTCACCTACCAGCAGCCCTTCGACCCGCTGGTGGACCCCGCCGCCCTGCCCAAGGCCCTGACCGGCCGGGAGGGTGATGTGCTCTACTTTGACAACCAGCGCTGGAAGTGGGAGATTGCCTCCGACTTTTCCTCTGACGCCAAAAACGGCTACACCGCTTTAAAGGTAAAGCTGGGCAAGCTGCTGGGCCGGTAATTCTTCTCTTTTTAAATCAGCACAGCCCGCCGGGTGACGCATTCTGCATGCGCTGCCCGGCGGGCTGTGTTTAGTATCAGAATTCCGCTTCCGTCTGAACCGGCAGATATTCCTTTCCACCCTGACAATATTCATCCAGCGTAAAAATACCATACAGCCGCTCGCTGCTATTCATGGAAATGACCTTGCCATCTGTACCGGTCTCCGTAATGGGATATTCGCGCTCTCCCAGATCCGCCAGAAGGCGTCCGTTTCCAAACACCTGCAGCACAATGGCATCCGTTACGCTTCCATTGTGACTACGGGAAAGCGCCTTGATCTCTACCGGCTGGCCATTCTGCTCCACCCAGCTCTGCCTGTGGTTTTCGCCGTCATTCCAGCCATAAATCAACCGGTTCTGGGTCAGATGGATCGGGTTTGCATATCGAATGCCCGGCTGCACCTGCGCAAATTCCGTCAGCGTTCCATCGGCCGGGTTGATTTGCTCCAGAATTCCGCTTGCCCTCTGATAAACAAACAGCTCCGTATCCCCATCCGCTTTCCAGATCATACCCTTGGCCAGATCCTGCTCCGGCGTGAACAGGCCATAGCGGAATTCGCTGGTCTGGCCGGAAACCAGTTTTCCATCCTTATCCCGGTAACCGGTTTCCACCATGGTTTCATTCAGCTGCACCAGCAGCCTGCCGTCAAGCACAGCCGACGGAACCGCCGGGCAGATTGCACCGTTTCGGCTGGTCTGGCGTGTGATCGGCTCCACGGTTCCATCCTTATGGATGGCGAATGCCTGTTCCTCTTCGCCTTCCCGTAACGTCCCCACATATAATGTATCCTCCAGCCAGAATGGTGTTCCCGCCAGCGACAGTCCCGGTTCCAGCGCAGCAGTCTGCACACTCTCGCCGGTGGCAGGGTCCAGCCGTTCCAGCTGGCCGCTCACACTGTCGTACAAACAGATGGTAGGCTCCGGTTCCAGGCTGCCGGAATACTGGGTTGTCCAGAATACCTGCTGGGGCTGCGCCTGACGGATGGCGCGCGTTTCTCCATTCCAAAGCAATTCGCTAAGAATCTGCCCGTCATCGGCCAGCTGGCAAACCAGTAATCCGCTGCCGGTAGTCTGCCCGGTGAGGATCGAGGTGTTTTCCAGCTGCCAGCTTGCTGCTTCCTCCATACTTGCGAAAGCATCGCCCGCCTGCGTATGGATGCGGTATAGCCGATACAAAGGCAGCCAACCGGACTGATACCACCGATCCTCCCGCACCACATATAAATCTTTGCCGTCACTGTAAAATCCGGAAGGAGACCAGCCCTGCCCTTCCTCCGGCAAGGCCGTGAGTGCCTGAATCAGGGTGCCATCCGCTGCCCGCAGCTCCACAGCGGCTTTGCCGCCCGTCTCCTCACTGGTCAAATAATATAAGACCAGATCACCGTTCTCCAGGCAGTTCACATAAGGCAGTGTGCCCTGTTCCTTCACCCAGGCCGGGCAATCCGCGCCGCTGTGGGTGCATCCTTTCTGCGAGCAGAGCGGTACGCAACTGCCATCGGTCAGGTCGATGGCCTGCAAAAAAGCTCCCTGCTCATTGCGGGTCACGGTGAAGGCGGTCTCACCCTTGACGCTCCAGTCCACACCTCTGCTTCCGCCGGTCTGGTACATGGCACCCGTCACGAGGGGCTTCACTGTCGCATCTGTGGACACTTCGCTTTGAGCAGGCTGCGCTCCGCAGCCTGCCAGCAGCAGAAGGCTCAGCGCCAGCGCAGCCGCTTTTCTTTTGCTGTTCATGCTGTTCCCTCCTTTTCTCCACTCATTGCTGCGGCCACCTGCTCCGGCGTTTTATGCTCCGCACCAAGCTCTGTGCCGCCCCCGTCCGACGCGTACACATACAGCTGCGCCGCGGGGGAATAGGCAGCGGCAAGATGGCCGTCCTCGCTGGAAAGATCCTGCCAGTCGGTAAATTCTGTCACGTTCAAAAAGCGTTTGTATGCCTCCAGCAGCTCGGCCGCTCGCAGCTGCCCGCTGCCGCCGTTCCACCGCAGACGCACCACTTCTTCGCCGGGGCCAAGCTCCAGCAAAAGGCTTTCGGTCTGCGTGCTCCACTCATAGCGTACAAAACCTGCCGCATCCCGCAGGGCGGTTTTGCAGGCATCGGGCCGTTCGGTTTCAAGCAGCCCGTACGCCGCCGCGGTTTGTGCTTCGTTCAGCAGGCCTTCCTTTCGCAGCCGTTCCAGCGCTGCGCTGATCGAATTCGCCTGCTCTTCTTCCGATTGCTCCAACACCTGCCAGCCGGTGGAATCCCACTCCGGCGCCGTGCCCGCCAGGAACTGCCGGTCATACAGCAGCTTCGCCAGCGCATTCTCCCGCCCCTGCCGGGAAAGAGCACTCTCCTCTGCCGGGCAGGAATGACTGGTTTGCAGCAGCCTTCCCTGCTGCATGGCACAGAAGGCAGAGGGCAGTGCCATACAGGCCAGTACCAGCAGCAACGCACCGGCACAGAAAAAGCCCGTTTTGATTTGCTGTTTTCGGTTCATCCCTCCGCCTCCTTTACTGTAAATCGCACTGTGGTGCCTTCACCGGGCTGGCTCTCAAATTCCAGTCGCGTGCCGTGCAGCCGGGCAATGCGGTCGCAGAGCGCAAGCCCAAATCCGCTGCCGTTCTGAGCCCGGGCGCGGGATTTATCCACCATATAAAAGGGCTCGGTGATGCGTTCCAGCTCCGTTTGCGGGATGCCCCGGCCCCGGTCGCACACGGTGATCTCCACCTGCCCGCTGTTTGCACGGGCGGTAATGTGCACCAGTCCATCCTTCGGTTCGGCCCGCACGCCGTTGCTGATCAGGTTTTCTAGCAGGGCGGTGAGCAGCTCCTCGTCCCCCAGAACACAGCCTGTTTCAAAGCCCTGCCAGCACAGCTGCACCGGGCAGGCTTCGGGCAAGGCAAGGGCAGTCTTTCCGCCAGCACCGCCAGCGAAACCGGGCGCAGCTCCAGTGTTTTGTGCTCCGGGTCCAGCGCCATAAAGGTCATCAGCTTGGCGCTCAGGGCTTCCAGCCGCTTTGTCTCGTGGTAAATGTAATTCGCCGCCCGCTGGCGTACCTCCGGTTTCACCTCAGCACTGCGCAGCAGATCCGCATAGCCCAGCATGCTGGTCATGGGGGTTTTCAGCTCATGGGTGAAGGCGCTCACAAAATCCTCCCGCTGGCGCACTGCCAGATCCAGCTGCTGTGCCCGCTGCTCCACCGCCTCGGCCATAGCGTCAAAGCTGGCGGCAAGACCCGCCACCTCATCGGTCCCGGTCATGCCGGTACGCCGGTCGTATGCCCCCGCGGCAATGGCCTTGCTGGTCTCTTCCAGCGTTTTCAGCGGCCGGGTGAGGCGGCGGCTCACCGCCCATATTACCAGCGTCACGCCGACAAAGGCAATCAGTTCCAGCCGGGCAAAGTCCGCCAGCTGCTGGTTTCGCAGCTGGAACACCTCGCTCACATCGCAGCTGCTCACCAGCCACAGGGTTCGCCCCTGCCACTGCACCGGGCTGGCGAACATCTGCCAGACGTTTGTTCCTTCTTTGGCGTAGGTCATGCTGTCCGCCCCGGCTTCCACTGCCCGCAGCACCGGCTGCCAGCCGTTTTTCATTCCGGTGCCGGAATAGAGGAAGGCACCGTCTTCGCTGAGGATGGCCAGCCCCGCCCCCGCCTGCGCGGTGCGCTGCTGCCCGTATCGGGTCACCAGAGCGGGCTGAGTCTCCAGCTCCGGGGTATCGATCATTTCTTTTTGCAGCTGATAGCACTCCGCCCGGTGTGCGGCCGCGTTCTGCTGCGCTGCCGCCTGCAGCTGGGCGGAAAATCCGCTGCCGATCAGCCAGGCCGCGCCCAGATTCAGCAGCAGCGCCAACAGCAGCAGGATGGCAAATGTCAATTTGGCTGCCAGTTTCACGTTTCCACCTCCAGTAAATAACCTACCTTATATACGGTCTTGATTTGATCCGCCAGGCCCAGTTTCTTTCGAAGCCGCTGGATGTGCAAATCCAGCGTGCGGCTGCCCGCTTCTTCCTCGCCGCCCCACACCCGCTCGTACATCACGTCACGGTAGAGGGCAATGCCCTGGTTGCGCAAAAGCAGAACCAGCAGATCAAACTCCCGGGGCGTGAGGGCTACCGGCACACCGTTCTTTTCCACCCGGCGGGCTGTCGGGTCCACCACCACGTCAAAGGCCCGCAGCAACCCGCCGCCCCGGCCCGCTCGGCGCAGCACGCTTTCCACCCGGGCCAGCAGCTCCAGTGGCTCGAAGGGTTTTACCATGTAATCGTCCGCCCCCATGCGCAGGCCCCGCACCCGGTCCGCCAGCATGCCCTTGGCGGTCAGAAAGATCACCGGCGTTCCGGTGGGCTGAATGTATTCCATCAGCTCATAACCGCTGACGCCCGGCAGCATAATGTCCAGCAGGATCAGGTCGTAATGGCCGGCTTCGATTTTATCCGCTGCGGTATCGCCGTCCAGCGCGATTTCGCACTGGTAGCCCGCTTGCAACAGGGTCAGCTCGATCAGCTCGGCAATGGGGCGTTCATCGTCAACAATCAAAATGGGATTCATTGGGGTTCCTCTTTTCTCTGTTCCAGTGCGGATATCCGCCCTGTGATTTGATGATATCCGGGGTTCGTATCCAAATTGTATCATGTTCTTATCCAACCGGGTTGTTTTGGCGTTTTTTCAGATTTTTCTTTTCAAGCCTTGACAACCGTGTATATACGCGTATATACTGTATATGTCAGATATGTACAGTCTGGCAAAATCAAAGGGCAGCACCGCATCATTTCAGGTGGTGGAGCGCACCGGAAAATTTTTCGTGAGATGAACCAAAAAGCGCAAGCAATCCTTGGCTGGATTGGCGAGCATTTTTGGAAAATATCACGGAAAATTTTGGCGTGATACGCCGCCTGAGCCGCCAGGCGTGAATGGTACGGTGTTGCCCAAAGGGAAAGCGAGGAATACTGATGGAGATCTACATCAGCAATTCCAGCCCAAAGCCGATCTATGCCCAGATCACCGACCAGATCCGCGCCGCCATTTTCGACGGCCGACTCAAGGAGGGCGACGCGCTGCCCAGCATCCGGCTGCTGGCCAAGGAGCTGCGCATCAGCGTGATTACCACCAAACGAGCCTACGAGGATCTGGAAAAGGCCGGGTTCATCAACACAGTGCCCGGCAAGGGCTGCTTCGTTGCACCCCAGAATATGGAGCTGCACCGGGAGGAGACCCTGAAAAAGATGGAAGGATACCTGCAACAGGCGGTGGACACCGCGCTGGCCGGGGGCATCAGCAAGGCGGAGGTGCTGGCAACATTGAATTTGTTGTTGGAAGGAGATTGATCCTATGGAAAACGCGATCTGCATCCGCGGCTTGTGCAAGCATTACGAGGATTTTTCGCTGGAAAATCTGGACCTGACCGTGCCCACCGGCACCATCGTGGGCTTTGTGGGCGAAAACGGTGCGGGTAAAACCACCACGCTGAAGGCCATTTTCGGAGCCATCCGCACCGACGGGGGCAGCATTGAGGTGCTGGGCTGCACCGACCCTGACCGGCTGGACAAATCCCAGATTGGTGTGGTGATGGAGGATTCCTTCTTTTACGAGACCCTCACCCCACGGCAGGTAAACAGCATTATGAAGAGTTTACAGCCCGGCTGGGACAGCGCCGAATTCGCCCGTCTGCTGAACGACTACCAGCTGCCCGAGAAAAAGCTTATCAAGGATATGAGCAAGGGCATGCGGATGAAGTTCCGGCTGGCCACCGCTCTGGCGCATAAACCCAAGCTGCTGATTCTGGACGAAGCCACCAGCGGCCTGGATCCGGTGGTGCGCGGCGAGGTGCTGGACTACCTGCGGGACTACATTCAGGACGAAAGCCACAGCGTTCTGATGAGCAGCCACATCACCAGCGATCTGGAAAAGGTGGCGGATTCCATCGCCTACCTGCACAAGGGGCGACTGCTGTTCCAGATGGACCGGGACGAGCTGCTGGAAAAGTACGGCGTTCTGCGGTGCAGCCCGGAACAGCTGGAAGTACTGGACAGCCGGCTTAAAGTCGCCACACGCAAAACCGGCTTTACCTGCGAAACGCTGGTCAGCGATGCAGCGGCCGCCCGCCGGGCGCTGCCGGACGCGGTAATTGACCGGGCCAGCATCGAGGACATCATGCAGTTTTATACCGGGAGAGATGCACAATGATCGGCCTGCTGAAAAAAGACTTCTTCATTCTCTGGCACGCTTACCATAAAAATCTGGCCCTTGTTCTGGTGCTTTACAGCGTCATGGCTCTGGCGATGGATCTCACCTTTATGGTGTTCTTCTTTGCCTGGATCTCCGGCTTCTATATTCTGAGCGGACTGACCATCGACAATTATTCCAAATGGGATCTGTACGCTGCCAGCCTGCCGGTGAGCAAGCGGCAGATCGTAGGCGCAAAGTTTATCCTCATCACCCTGGCGCTGCTCATCAGCTTTGTAATCGGTACCCTGCTGTGCGGTCTGCTGACCCTGCTGAAGGGTACTCCTTTTCTGGAAAACCTGCTGAGCCTGTTTGCGGTATCCTTTGTCTGCCTTGCCTACTTCGGCGTTTCTCTGGTGCTTTCCTATAAGTATGGCGTGGAGAAAGCCCGCACTGCGGTGCTGCTGGCCGCTGCGGCGGTGTTCGGCTGTCTGTTCGCGCTGGGCAAGCTGGATCTTTTGCAAAGCTTTGCCCTGCCCGGCCTGCTGCAAACGCTGTTTCTGGGGGATCTGGCCATTTGGGGCTGGGCTGTGGTGATGCCGGTGTGCTGCATTCTGGTGTATCTGCTCTGCTGGGCCATCGCCACCCGCATTTACAGCCGCAAGGAGTTTTAAACTTTTTGTGAACCCTCTTGCAGTTTTCTTTAAAAAGGTGTATATTAGATTAGCACTCAAACATAACGAGTGCTAATCTTTTTTTGTTTACAATACTTTTTCATAAAAGGGAGCGTTCAATCATGGCTGTAAAAGAATTTAAGGCCGAAAGCAAAAAGCTGCTGGACATGATGATCCATTCCATCTATTCCAACAGGAAATTTCCTGCGCGAGCTGATCTCCAACGCCAGCGACGCCATCGACAAACTCTATTTCAAGAGCCTGACCGACCACAGCGTCACCACCAAAAAGGAGGATTATCAGATCCTGCTGGAGCTGGACAAGGAAAACCGCACCCTGACTCTGACCGATAACGGCATCGGCATGACCAGGGAAGAGCTGGAAGAGAACCTGGGCACCATCGCCCGCAGCGGCAGCCTGGACTTCAAGAAGGACAACAAAGCCGAGGACATCGACATCATCGGTCAGTTCGGCGTGGGCTTCTACTCCGCCTTCATGGTTGCCAGCCGCGTCACCGTGATCAGCCGTGCCTTTGGCAGCGACACCGCCTGGCAGTGGGAGAGCACCGGTGCTGAGGGTTACACCATCACCGAGGCCGACAAAGAGGACGTGGGCACCAAGATCATCATGGTGATCAAGGAGAACGCCGAGAACGAGAACTACGATGAGTTCCTGGACGAGTACAATCTGGTGCACATCGTGAAGAAGTACAGCGACTATGTGCGCTACCCCATCCGCATGGAGCGTGAAAAGACCCGTGCTAAGGAGCGCCCCGCCGACGCCGGTGAGGATTACAAGACCGAGTACGAGACCTACACTGAGCTGGAGACCCTGAACAGCATGGTTCCCCTGTGGAAGCGCAGCAAGAGTGACGTAACCGACGAGGAATATAATCAGTTCTACAAGGATAAGTTCTACGACTTCACCGATCCTGCCCGGGTAATTGTGAGCCGCACCGAGGGCACCGCCACCTACAATGCTCTGCTCTTCATCCCCGGCCATGCCCCCTTCAACTATTACAGCCGCGACTACGAAAAGGGCCTGCAGCTGTATGCTTCCGGCGTGCTGATCATGGACAAGTGCGCCGACCTTCTGCCCGATCATTTCAGCTTCGTGAAGGGCATTGTGGACAGCCAGGACCTGAGCCTGAACATCAGCCGTGAGATGCTGCAGAAGGACGGCCAGCTCAAGCTGATCCGCAACAGCCTGGAAAAGAAGATCAAGAACGAACTGAACGCCATGAAGAACAACGACCGTGAGAAATACGACGAGTTCTTCAAGAGCTTCGGCCGCCAGCTGAAATTCGGCTGCTACGAGAGTTACGGTGCCAACAGCGACCTGCTGAAGGATCTGCTGCTGTTCCACAGCGCCAAGGAAAACAAGCTGATCAGCCTGCAGGAATACGTGGATAAGATGCCCGAGGATCAGAAGTACATCTACTACGCTGCCGGTGATTCCACCGAGCGCCTGGCCAAACTGCCCGCCGCCGAGCTGGTGCTGGACAAGGGCTACGACCTGCTGCTGCTCACCGAGGATGTGGATGAATTCTGCCTGCAGGTGCTGCGCCACTACGGCGAGAAGGACAAGGAGAAGGAATTCAAGAACATTTCCAGCGGCGATCTGGGTCTGGAATCCGAAGAGGAAAAGAAGGCCGCCGAAGAAGCCAGCGAGGCAAACAAGGACCTGTTCGAGGCCATGAAAACCGCTCTGGACGGCAAGGTGACTGCTGTGCGCCTGTCCACCCGTTTGAAGAGCCATCCCGTTTGCATCGCCAGTGAAGGCCCCCTGAGCCTGGAGATGGAAAAAGTTTTGAATTCCATGCCCAACAGCGGCGACATGCCCGCCCCCAAGAGCGAAAAGGTTCTGGAGCTGAATGCTTCTCACCCGGTATTTGAGACTCTGAAGAAGCTTCAGGCAGACGGCGAGACCGAAAAGCTGGGCAAGTATGCGAACATCCTGTACAATCAGGCGCTGCTCATTGAGGGCATGCCCATCGAGGACCCCGTAGCTTACGCACAGGCAGTGTGCGAGCTGCTGAAATAAGCGCTCTCTGCCCTATCCCCCAAAAATGAGCAAGAACCACAAAAGCCGTCCGGCCCGCCAGCGTTTGCTGGCTAAGGCCGGGCGGCTCTTGTTTTTATTTTATGGGCCCCCATACGGTGGGCACCTCCTGCTGTTTTTCACGGCATCGGGTTCCTGTGTATGGCTTTGCAACATAGCAAGAACTGCAATTCCAAAAGACAAGGCCCGGCGGAAAATCCGCCGGGCCTTGTTTGTTGCTCTTGCTCCGAACGCGCAGAAACGTCAGAACCGCTCCACGCCTTCCTCGGTTACACGAGCCATGACCAGCGCGGGAACCGGCTCCGGAGCCGGGCCGAAGGTGAGCGCCGCACGGAACATTTCTTCCGCTGCGTCGAACTTCTCCTCATGATCCGCATACAGGGTGGCCAGGCATTCGCCCTTTTCCACCTTGTCTCCGGTCTTTTTGTGCAGCACAATGCCTGCCGCGAAGTCGATTACATCTTCCTTGGTAATACGCCCCGCACCCAGACCAACGCTGGCGTTGCCCACCATCTCGGTGTTCATGCGCACCAGATAACCGCTTTCACCGGCCAGCAGAGGACGGCTGAACTTCGCCTTCTGGAACTTGTCCGGATCGTCCAGCACAGACACATCGCCGCCCTGTGCAGCAAACATCTGCTTGAGCTTTTCGTAAGCCGCACCGCTGGCAACAGCTTCCTCCGCCATACGGCGGCACCCTTCCAGCGTGCCCTTGCCCGCCAGATACAGCATATTGGCAGCCAGCTGATAGCACACCTCGGTCAGATCTGCCGGGCCGTGGCCCTTGAGAACCTCCACCGACTCGATGACCTCCAGACTGTTGCCGATGTTATGGCCCAGCGGAGTGTCCATATCGGTGATGAGGGCAGCCACCTTGCGGCCGTTGTGCTGACCGATGCTCACCATGGCCTTGGCCAGCTCGATGGAGTCGTCCAGCGTTTTCATGAAAGCACCGTTGCCGGTTTTCACATCCAGCAGGATACAGTCGGACCCGGCGGCCAGCTTCTTGCTCATGATGGAGGAAGCAATCAGAGGAACGCAGCCGATGGTGGCAGTCACATCCCGCAGGGCGTACATTTTCTTGTCCGCCGGGGCCAGATTGCCGCTCTGCCCGATCACACTGATGCCGATCTCGTTCACCTGCGCAAAGAAACGCTCCCGATCCACGGCGGTCTGGGTGCCGGGCACGGCTTCCATCTTATCCACCGTACCACCGGTGTGACCCAGACCTCGGCCGCTCATCTTGGCAATCTTCACGCCACAGGCAGCCACGATGGGCGCAATGACCAGAGTGGTCTTGTCGCCCACGCCGCCGGTGGAATGCTTGTCGGCCTTGATGCCGGAAATGGAGGAAAGATCCACCATATCGCCGGAGTGGGCCATCACGTCGGTAAGCTGGGCAGTCTCCTTCTCGGTCATACCCTTCAGGTAGATTGCCATAAGCAGGGCGCTCATCTGGTAATCCGGTACCTGACCGTTCACAAAGCCCATCACCGCAAATTCCAGCTCTTCGCGGCTCAACACGCCGCCATCGCGCTTTTTCGCGATAATATCAAACATACGCATAGGGCCGCAGCCTCCTTGTTATTTTGCTTTCACATAGGGCTTGCCGTTGGCGGAAGGCACATGAGCCTTACCAACAAACAGGATCAGCACGATCACAGTGACCACATAGGGGATCATGGAGATCAGCTGCGCGGAAACCATCGCATTGCTGCCCACAACCACGCGGATACCGGAGCACATGCCGAACAGCAGGCAGCCGATCATGGCACCCTGCGGACGGAACTTACCGAAGATAACGGCCGCGATGGCAATGAAGCCCTGACCCACGATGGAGGTGGGGCGGAACTGGTTCATGGTGGCCATGGTCACGCAGGCGCCGCCCAGACCAGCCAGGAAACCGGAAATGCACACAGCAGAAAACCGCATGCGGATTACATTGATACCCAGGGTATCGCAGGTCTCGGGATGCTCACCACAGGCACGCAGGCGCAGACCATAGCGGGTCTTGTAGAATACAAACCATACGATGATCAGCACAATGAACACCAGATAGGTGGTGGCATAGGTGGAGAATACGTTCTTCAGGAAGTTGTTCCACACGCCGCCGCCGGTAAAGGTATCAGCAAACAGGGTGGGAATCTTGCTGCTGGAATCCAGAGGCGCCGTATCGGAAGAGTTGAACAGCGCCTTGGCCATCAGCACAGCAACGCCGGGTGCCAGGAAGTTGATGGCAGTACCGGAAATGGTCTGGTCTGCGTTCAGCTTTACGGTAGCCAGTGCATGCAGCGCACCAAACAGCATACCGGCCAGACCGCCGCAGATAAAGGACAGCCAGGGATTGCCGGTATAATGGCCGGCAGCAGCGCCCACAAAGGCGCCGATGGTCATCATACCCTCAATGCCGATGTTCACCACGCCGCTCAGCTCAGAGAAGCAGGAACCCATGGCCGCGAACAGCAGCGGAGGGGTGAACAGCAGGGTGGCGTAAATAATGATGCCAAGGTTGTTGATGATCAGATCCATTGCTTATGCCTCCCCCTTCTTGCTCTTGCGTTTTTTCACAAAGCGGAACACATGGGAGATGGCGATGAAGAATACAACCGTACCCATGATGATGTTGATCACTTCGGACGGAGCACCGATCAGGTTCAGCTTGGAGCCGCCATACTTCAGTGCACCGTAGAACAGACCGGCGAAGAATACGCCGATGGGGTTGGAAGCACCGATCAGCGCAACACTGATGCCCTGGAAGCCGAAGCTCTCCTGTGCAGTAAAGATGCTGATACGGCTACCCATACCCAGCAGCTGGATGGCGCCGCCCATGCCGGCCAGCGCACCGGAGATTGCCATGGCAATGTAGATGGACTTGTTCACGCTGATGCCGCCGTATTCCGCAGCCGAACGGTTAAAGCCCACTGCCTTGAGCTGGTAGCCCAGGGTGGTCTTTTCAATGAGCACATAAATCAGAATCACAGCCAGCACAGCCAGCAGAATGCCCCAGTTGGAAGCGGGGCACAGAGCGTCCAGCCAGGCCTGGGGGAACAGGATGCGGGCAGCGTCCTGTACGTTCTTGGTGGCCTCCGCATTGCCCTCATTGTGGATCATGGGCAGATCCGCAATATAGTTGGACAGGTAGAAGGCAATCCAGTTGAACATGATCATGCTGAGCACCTCGTTGATGCCCCACTTAACCTTCAGGAACGCCACAATCAGACCCCACAGTGCGCCCACGGCCAAAGCAGCCAGGAAGCACAGCGGAACCAGAATGATGGAAGGTGCCGGCACCAGGATACCCACCACGCAGGCAGCCATGGAGCCCATGACGAACTGACCCTCAGCACCGATGTTGAACACGCCGGTACGGAACGAGAACGCCACCGCCAGACCGGTAAAGATCAGCGGAGTTGCATACACCACACTGTATGCCATGTTGCGCACGCTGCCGAACACACCATCGAACAGCTTGGCATAGGCCTCAATGGGGCTGATGCCCATGGGCAGCAGGAACAGCGCACCCACTACAAAGCCCAGCAAGATCGAGAACAGAGTTACCAGAAACTTGCTGTTCAGGAATTTTTCCAGTTTATTCATCCGCCTTACCTCCCGCCATCCACAGGCCAAGGGTATTTTCGTCCGCATCTTTTCCGGGCAGACTGCCGTTGATCCGCCCGTCAAAGATCACGTCGATCTCGTCTGAAAGGCTGATGATCTCGTCCAGCTCAAAGGACACCAGCAGCACGGCCTTTCCCTTGTTACGCTGCTCCACGATATATTTGTGCACATACTCGATGGCGCCCACGTCCAGACCGCGGGTGGGGTTCACCGCGATCAGCAGGTCCTTGTTGTTGGTGACCTCGCGGGCGATAATAACCTTCTGCTGGTTGCCGCCGGACAGAGTGCCCGCGGGCTTATTCAGACAGTCGCGGGGGCGAATGTCGAACTTTTCAATGGCTTCCTGGGTGAAGCTGTTCACGGCGTCCATATTGCGGATGCCGTGGCTGGAATATTTGTCCTCGGCAAAGTTCTGCAGGACCATGTTGTCGGCCACGCTGAACTCCAGCACCAGACCGTGCTTCTGACGGTCCGCCGGAATGCTGGACACCCCGTGCTCAAAACCGTAACGGGGCGGTTTGTTGAATACGTCGGTACCATTCACGGTGATGGCGCCCTTGGTGGCCTTGCGCAGACCGGTGATGCACTCCACCAGTTCGGTCTGGCCGTTGCCGTCGATGCCGGCAAGGCCCAGAATCTGGCCCTTGCGCACCTGCAAGTTCAGACCACGCAAAATCTCCACACCGCGGTAGTCCACTGCATGCAGATCCTTCACGTCCAGAACCACGTCGCCGGGCTCCTGCTCCTGCTTGTCCACCTTGAAGTTCACGTTGCGGCCCACCATCATGCTGGCCAGATCATCCTCGCTCACCTTGCTCACATCCACGGTGTCGATGTACTTACCCATACGAATGATGGTGCAGTAATCCGCCGAAGCCTTGATTTCCTTCAGCTTGTGGGTGATGAGAATGATGCTCTTGCCGTCCGCCGTGAGGCTGTGCATAATGTCGATCAGCTCGCTGATCTCCTGGGGGGTCAGCGAAGCAGTGGGCTCGTCCAGAATCAGGATCTCCGCGCCGCGGTACAGCGCTTTCAGAATTTCCACGCGCTGCTGCATACCCACGGAAATATCCTCGATCTTCGCGTCGGGGTCCACCGCCAGGCCGTATTTCTTGGAGATGGCTTCCACGTTTTTGCGCGCAGTGGCCATGTCCAGCATGATGCCCTTCTGAGGCTCCATGCCCAATACGATGTTCTGTGTAACGGTGAAAGGCTGCACCAGCATGAAGTGCTGGTGAACCATGCCGATGCCGGCGCTGATCGCCTTTTTGGGGCTGTCCATGTGGATCTTCTGCCCCTTGATATAAATTTCACCCGAGGTGGGCGGATACATGCCGTACAGCTGATTCATCAGCGTGCTTTTGCCGGCGCCGTTCTCGCCCAGAATGGCGTGGATCTCACCCTTGTGTACGGTGAGTTGGATGCCGTCGTTGGCGGTAAAGTCACCGAATTTTTTGGTGATGTTCCGCATGTCCACCACGACAGTGTTCAGGTCCAGATGTGGATTGTCCAAAAATAAGCCTCCTTTTCACCCTGCGCCCCACCCGCGTCATCGGCCTGCGTGCGGGGTGCAAAGCGGTTTCATATCCGGCAGGCGCTGCCCGGTCTGCGGGCAATACCCATCGGTTCCGGGAAGCGCCTGTGCACTTCCCTGTTTTTCAGGAATACAGTGGCGATCAGGTGATCACCACATCGCGGATGCCCTGTGCGCGGGCCAGGTCGGCCAGCTGCTGCAGGTATTCCGCTGTGGGCTGCTGCAGGCGCTCTTTTTCGCTCTCCCGCACGCCCATGGGGCGGTAGCAGATAATCTTGTACCGCATGGGATGTTTGTCCTGCCAGGGGGCAGCAACGGCAGATGCCTCACGCACCGCAGTCTCGGCATCAAAGAGGCCGGGAACCACCACGGTACGCAGCTCTTCCAGCTTGCCGGCTCGGGCCAGAAATTCCAGATTGGCACGCACCTGGGTATTGTCCACCCCGGTGACGGCCTTGTGATCCTCGCTGGTCCAGGCCTTGATGTCCAGCATCACGCCATCGGTCACGGCCAGAAGTTCCGGATCCTGAGAAAAATCGTAGCTGCCGTTGCTGTCCAACAAAGTGGACAGCCCCTCAGCCCTGGCGATGCCCAGCAGTTCCACCAGAAAATCCCTCCAGCGGGTACATTCCCCGCCGGACACCGTGATTCCCCGGATGAAGGGCACGTTTTTGCGAACCTCCACCATAACTTCCTCCGGGGTCATGGAACGAACCCGGGGTGAGGAGCTGTTGGGGCACTGCTTGAAGCAGGCATCGCAGAATACGCACTTGGTGTAGTCATAGCAGACCTTGCCGTCCTGCATGGAAAGCGCGCCCACCGGGCACACCTTCACGCACTGACCGCAATTCACGCACTGGTTGATGGTCTCCGGGTTGTGGCAGTAAAGACAGTTGAAGTTACATCCCTGAAGAAAGATCGCGGTTCGGTTGCCCGGCCCGTCCACCGAACTGAACGGGATGATCTTATTCACCAGCGCCTTCATATCAGCGCACCCGACGATCCTGAGCGTGGCAGTTGCGGGTGGCACCAAGGGCCAGGCCGGTGGTGTTCAGCAGCACGTTATGACCCTCGGCGAGCTTTTCGATCTCGGAACGCTTGGCCAGATAGCCGGTCACACGGATCACGTCGCTATCGCTGCCGTAGAAGCTCAGGTAACGGATCTCCAGATCGAAGGAACCGCGGATCACATCCAGCAGGAACTTGTGGTTCTTGTGCACGGTCAGATCCACCGGGAAGATATCGCCGGCGCCGGAGATGAAGTACTTGTGGAACAGGTTGATGTTCTTCAGGTGGTCGATCAGCTCGGCAGGCTCCTCGCCAACAGGGATACGGGTGCCGGGAGTGCTGTTCTTATCGTAATCCATACCCACCTGCGCATGCAGCAGGTAGTGGCCACCGGTGGCCTCGCAGTAGGGGGCGGGATGCGCATTGCAGAAGGCATTGATCTGCTCCATAATCTCCACACCCAGCTTGTCCGCAGCCTCGCTGTGGCCGAAGCGGCCTTCGCTGCCTTCCTTGGCCAGCAGGTCGTTGACGCACTCGGCCATACCAACCAGGCCGAACATGGCGCTGAAACGATCGCGGCGGATCAGACCTTCCAGAGCCAGGAAATTGCTCTCGAAGAAACCGCTCTCCTCTACCAGGAAACGAACGCGGGCATCCATGTAGCGGGCCATCACATCCATCACATGGGGCAGCTGATTTTCCTTGAAATCCTGAATGTTCTTGCTGCGCTTGGCAATGCCGGCCAGCAGCAGCCGGCACAGGGTGTAGGATCCGCCGCCCTTGTACAGGCCGTTGTAGCAGCTGGCGATGCAGTAATCATCGCCCAGCTCGCTGCGGAACATGCGATCGTTGGCGAAGCTGGGCTTCGCGCAGCGCAGCGCGCACTCGATGCCAGCCATCACGAACTCATCCGGGGTGTCCTTGCTGACACGCATGGTCAGGTTGGGTACGGCGTTCTGCAGCTCCGCTTCCACCTCCATCAGCAGCATGCCGGTACGAGTCATGGTGGGGCCGATGTTGGCATGGCAGAAGGAGTCCAGAATGGTGCGGTCCACACTGGTGAGGAACAGGCGCAGAGCCTTCTTCACGGTCTCGTCGTCAAGATCTTTCACAAAGGGCTCCAGCAGCAGATCCAGATCACCGATGTATACGGGGTAGTTGGTGATGCTGGGAACGTTGTGATACAGAATCTGCAGGTTGTTCAAAGCCTCAAACAGATCCTTCGGGGGATCCAGCTGCAGGAACGCGCTGCCCTCTTTCATGAATTTCGGATAGTCCGGGCAGATGTAACGGGGGCGATAGGGCGCATCGCCCTCAAACAGATTGCAGATGCAGCGATCCTCCTGTTCGCAGCGCATCAGCTCATCCAGACCTTCCGGCTCATCCAGCACGGTCAGGAAATTTTCCGCATGACGGGCCAGATAGGTAACTTTCTGCTCGTGGGTCGCGGTCTGATCCTTCAGAGTGGCCAGGATCTCGGCGCGCTTTGCCTCCACGGTCTCCATAGAAATGCTTCTCATAGTGAGCATACCCTCCCTTGGTTTCAGCTTTATTGCTTATCCAGAGTCGGCAAAAAAGCCAACTTTTTTTCAGTATTATTGTACCAAAAAGCCCGCCCTATTTCAACAACGATCACGTGTTTCCTACCAAACAGACTGAAATTAGCCAGTGCTTTTGTTCAAAAAACCGAAAGTAGTACTTTACACCTTTTTCAGTGCAAAGAACGCACGCAGTGTGCTCCCAAAAAAAGAGCCGCGCCTCGATTTTGAGGCGCGGCTCTTACAAGCCTGAATAATGCTTACTTCAGGGTGAACAGATCGCCGCCCAGCTCCTCGGGAGTGGAGGGAACCTGAACTTCGCCGGCAATGATCTTGGCCTTGGCATCCTCAACAGCGGTCAGCATCTCGTCGGTCAGCAGATCGCGGGTGGGAGACAGGTCAACACCGCCGTTCTCCAGGCTGTACAGGTGCACGCCGGGAGTGAAGGTGCCGTTGGCAACGGCCAGGGAGATGTCCTGAGCAGCGATGTCAACGCGCTTCATGGCAGAAGTGATCACGGTTTCGGGGGCCAGAGGAGCCTGGTCGGTGTCCACGCCGATGGCGTATACGCCGTTGGCCTTGCAGGCCTCGATCACACCGTTACCGGTAGCGCCGGCAGCGTGGAATACCACGTCAGCGTCCTTGGTGATCATATCGGTAGCAGCGGTGTTACCGCCGGTGGGATCGCCGAAGTTGTTGGCGTTGAACTGCAGAACAGTGGCCTCGGGGTTCACGGACTTAACGCCGGCGATGAAGCCGCAACCAAACTGGTTCATGGAATCGGAAACCATGCCCTGAACGTAACCAACAGTGTTGGTCTCGGTAGCCAAGCCGGCCACGATGCCCACCAGGTAGGAAGCCTCAGCCTGAGAGAACATCAGGCAGGCAACGTTGGGCAGATCGATGGAAGCGTCATCGATGATGGCGAACAGCTGATCGGGGTTGGCCTCGGCGGCAGCCTTGGTGGCCTCAGCCAGCATGTAGCCAACACAGATGATCAGGTCGGTACCCTCGCTCAGGTAGGTCTCGATGTTGGCGCTGTAGTCAGCGTCGGTCTTGGACTCCAGGTAGCTTACCTTGATGTTGGGGTTCTCCTCGGCCAGAGTCTGCAGACCCTCCCAGGAAGTCTGGTTGAAGGAACGGTCGTTTACGCCGCCCACGTCGGTGATCATACCAACGGAGATCTCCTTATCGGAGGTCGCTTCGCCGGAAGCAGCAGTGGAAGCAGCCCCGGAGGAAGCGCCGGTGGAAGTGGCAGTGGAAGAAGCACCGCCGCAGGCCACCATGGACACGGCCATGGCTGCTGCCAGTACGATCGAGATCAGTTTTTTCATGATTCAATCTCCTTTTTTCTGTTGTGGAATAACCGCGCCGCAAGCAGGCATCGGTTTCTGGGGAATTTCCCCATTAGCTATTTTATTATAGCCACCAGAGTGACAAATTTCAACCAGTTACTGCAAATACATGGCATTACAATTTGTTAACATTAACCAAAATAAGTCGTACTATACTGCCGTTTGCTCCGCTCAGGCCAGATCCCGCGGCCCGAAATTATAGGGCAGCAGCTCACCCAGCGTTACCTCGGTCCAGCTGTCCGGGCCGGTCACCAGCAAAACAGGCATCTCCAGCTCGCAGAACTCGTTCAGTGCCTGGCGGCACACCCCGCAGGGGCCGGTCACCGGGAAGGGCGGCTGCTGGCCGGCAGGCGCACCCACCACAGCCAGCATGGAAAACTCCCGTGCGCCCTCGCTCACTGCCTTGAACAGGGCGGTGCGTTCCGCACAGTTGGAGGGAGTGTAGGCAGCATTTTCAATGTTGCAGCCGGTAAACACCCGGCCATCCTTTGCCAGAAGTGCGGCGCCCACGTTGAAATGGGAATAAGGGGTATACGCCATCTCCCGCGCCTGGATGGCCAGACGCGCCAGTTCAGCCTTTTCCATCCTTACACCTCCGCGCCCAGCGCGATCTTCATCATGTTGGTGAAGCTGAGCTGGCGCTCCTCGGCAGTGGTGGCCTCGCTGCTCACAAAGCTGTCGGAAATGGTGAGCAGGCAGGCAGCCCGCTTGCCCAGCACATTGGCATTGTGGAACAGAGCAAAGCTCTCCATCTCCACAGCTACACAGCCCTTTTCATCCCGCAGGCGCTCCCAGTAGGTGGGGTTGGTGCGGTCATCATGACGGTAGAAAACATCGCTGGAATGGATTACGCCCTCCACCATGGGAATGCCCAGCTTGGCGGCGCTGGCGCGCAGGGCATCACACAGCTCGGCGCTGGGGGTCAGGGTATCATCCTCGCAGCCATTCTGAGTGCGGGCATAACTGCTTTCGGAGTAAGCGCCGGTGGCCAGAACCACGTCATAGATTTTGGCCTTGTCGGTGTAAGAGCCGGCGGAGCCGATCCGGATGATGTTCTCCACACCATACTGGCTGTACAGCTCGTAGGAATAGATGCCGATGGAGGGCATGCCCATGCCGCTGCCCATCACGCTGACAGGGCGGCCCTGATAGGTGCCGGTGAAGCCCAGCATACCGCGCACGTCATTGAACAGCACCGGATTTTCCAAAAAAGTCTCTGCAATGAATTTTGCACGCAGAGGGTCACCGGGCATGAGAACAGTCTTTGCAATCTGGCCCATTTCGGCTTTGTTGTGAGGGGTAGGCATAGTGTGTCAACTCTCCTTTTGCTATTTGGTTGCTTTTTATTTGCGGCCGGGAACCCCCGGCCTTATTCCAGGCACCGGTCCCGCAGCAGCTGCAGCTGCTCGGGTCCCATGCCATATTCGGCGGCAAAAAAATCCTCCATGCAGGCATAGCGCCGGTCGATGGCATCGAATACCGCCTGCATGCTCTCCGGCCGCACCCCGCTGACCAGTTCCAGAATGGGGCGCACCTCCGGGTTCTGTTCCAGCATCTGCCGGTAAACATCCAGGCATTCCTGCACTGCACCGGGGCGACAGGTATTGGTGGCCAGAAAATCTTCCATTACCGTTTCCCTGCTCGCGCCCAGCGCCAGCAGAATCAGGGCCGCGGCAACGCCGGTGCGGTCCTTGCCGGCGGAGCAGTGGAACAGCAGCGGCATCCGACCATCCAGCATTTCCCGGAAAATTTCCCGGTAGGCCGGGTTATTGAAAGGCAGCGCGGAATAGATATCCATCATTTCCTGCGCCAGATCCTTCAGACCCTGCGCATCCAGATGCAGCGAGTCGTTGGCGTCGATGGGCTGTTCCCCGCCCTCGGCGTTTCGGATTGCTCCGATGTCATGGCGGATCACTCCGGGGAAATCCGGATCAGGTTCCCTGCCACGCTCCACCGCGGAGCGCAAATCACTCACCACACGGATTCCCAGCTGTTCAAACCGCGCCTGATCGGCCGGAGTGCGGATCTGACACAGCGCACCGCTGCGCCAGATCAAACCGCGCTTTACCCTGCGGCCGTCCGCCGCAGGCCAGCCGCCCAGCTCACGGAAATTTTCCGCCGTTTCAAAGGGCGGCGGCTTGCCCGGAGTCCATTCCATAAGATTCACCTTTCCTGCAGCTGACCGGACCGGTCAGGTTTTTTCTTTGACCAGACCCATCTGGTAGGCCTGCACCAGCAGCTTCAGATCTTCCACATCGGCAGCAAGGCGCTGACCATTGTCGGTATCGCCCACCAGAGTGCGCTTTTCACAGGTCTCGAACACCTCCACAGTGGAGGCAATATCCAGATTCTCCCGAATGGCTTTTTCGGCACTTTCAAAGGGTTCGTGCTGCCGCAGCGACATCCCCCGGCTGTTGTATACCAGCGTATAGCCGGCAATGCCGGTTTTTTCGTGGTAAGCACGGCAGAAGCCGCCATCGATTACAATCAGGCGCCCTTCCCCCTTCACCGGAGTTTCGCCCTTGGCCGCCCGCACCGGTACATGACCGTTTACAATGTGGCTGTGGGTCTGATCCAGCCCGAACTCCGCCAGAATGGCACGTGCCATCTTGGAATCGTTCACATGCCGGTAATAGGGATTCTTGGTCTCCGTATGGGTTTCCGGATCCTCCACGAAGAGGCGCTCGAAGGTGGTCATCTTATCGCGGCCATACAGCGGCGACAGTTTGCCGCACCACAGGTACCACAGGAAGTCCTCGCCGCTCTGACGCTCGGCGCTGCCTTCGGGGGCAAAATACCCCCGCCGGGCCCGCTCGTCGCAGTAGTCCATCAGCGCCCGGCCGGCATAGCCATGCTGCTCAAAGGTTTCCACCGCAAAGCTGCCGCTTTCGGTCAGGGGCACTGCACCGTGGAACATCAGGTTGCCGTTTTCAATGTGATACACACCGCCCTTGGCGAACAAAAAGCGCACATGCCGCTGCAGGCGCTCGCTTTCCATGAAGCTGCGCTGGAGAGCTTCCATGACCTCCTGCTCCTGGCGGGTGAGCCGGGCCGGATCCGCCGGGTTCACGGTGGGGAAATCGTCATCCCGCAGAGGATAACATTTGCCCTCCACCTCCACGGTGCCCTCCCGGTAGTTGATACGGCGCAAAAAGTCCCGCCCTTCCAGCTCAAAATCCGGGTTGCGGTCGATGACCTGGCACTCCAGCTTGAACATGATGATGGCAATGGCCTTGTGCATCCGGGCGGTGCGAATCAGCTCGCTGCGGTGATAGGGTCCCCGGGCTTCGTCAGTGCGGGGATAGAAATGGTGCATGTCGCAGTCCCGGTACTCGCTTTCCGCAAACAGAGCAAGCGGCCGCAGGTTGATGCCGTAACCGTCCTCCAGCGCTTCCAGATTGTTGTAGGCAAGACTGGTGCGCAGCACGGTGGCGATGCAGATGGGGCTGCCGGCAGCAGCACCCATCCAGACCACGTCATGGTTGCCCCACTGGATATCCACCGAATGGTGGTTCAGCAGCTGCTCCATGATCTGATCCGGCCGGGGCCCCGGTCAAAGATGTCGCCCACGATATGCAGCTTGAACACCGCCAGATTCTTGATGAGCCCACACATGGCCTCGATAAAGTCGTCGGCCCGGCCCACATCAATGATGCTGGACAAAATCTGCCCGTAGTAAAACTCCTTGTCGTGATCCTCAAAATGGGCGTGGAGCAGCTCGTCCAGAATATAGGCGTAGTTCTTGGGCAGCCGCTTGCGCACAAAGCTTCGGGTATGCTTGGAGGAAACCACCCGGCACACGTCGATCAGCCGGTAGAGGGTCTGCCTGTACCAGGCGTTCAGGTCGGTCTGGCGGTCCTTCAGTTCATCCAGTTTCTGGGCCGGGTAATAGATCAGGGTGGCGAACTCCGCCCGTTCCTGCTCCGGCACCCCGGGGCCCAGCACCCGGTCCACCTTTTCCTTGATGACGCCGGATGCGTTGTTCACGATATGGGTAAATGCCTCGGCTTCACCATGCAGATCGCTCATGAAATGCTCGGTGCCCTTGGGCAGTTTCAGAATGGCCTGTAAATTGATAATTTCGCTGCTGGCGGCGGCAATGTTCGGATATTCCCGGGCGAGCAGTGTGAGATATTTCAGATTTTTGCGCGCCCGGGCGGATGGATCCTGCACTGGCAGCGCCTCCTTTCAATGATGGTTTTATCCCGCCGTGCTGAAACTGCACCTGACGTGGACGATAAGTATCATCATTATAGCATGAAACACACCAAAATGGTAGGATGCAGCCAGAAAAAGCCGCCGATCTCTGTTATCGTCTGCCTGCCCGAAGAGAAGCCACAAAACTCACGCCCAGAATCAGTGTTCCGCCTGCCAGTTCCCGGCCGGTGGGCGCTTCTCCCAGCAGTACCAGCGCATACAGAATTCCATAAACTGTCTCCATACCGGAACACCACCCCAGCCGCCTGGGCGCTTACCCGACGCTGAGCTGCCACATACAGCGAATGGGCAAGGGCGGTACACACTACCCCCAGCACGCCGATGCTGCACAGCCCGACCATCGTCCACTCCCCACGCCAGAGCAGAACCGCAGGCAGCAGTGCGACGGCCGCTGTGCCCTGTTCATACAGGCACACCACCCGGGCCGGATACCGGGCGGAAAGGTGCCGGTTTGCCAGCGAAAGCACCGCATAAGCCAGACCAGACAGCATGCCCCAACCTGCTCCGGCTGCCGCACCGCTGCCCAAGCCGTCGGGTGGAAGGGTGATCATTACACCTGCCAGCAACGCAATGGCCTCCAGTACACCCTCCAGCCGAAGCCGTTCCCGGAACACCAGCGGCTCCAGCACCGTAAGAAAGAGAGGAAAGGCAGAAAAAGTAATGGTTCCCATTGCCACCGAAGAAACCTGAATTGCCTGAAAAAAGGTGGTCCAGTGAAGGGCCAGTACCAGCCCCGCAAACACCGCCAGCCCCAGATCCCGTTTGTTTGCCAGCCGCAGCGACGTGCGGCTGAGCAGACTCAGCGCCAGCAGCACCGCCGCCGAGCAGATCACCCGTCCGCCCGCGATCACCACGGAAGGTGCCTGCACAAAGCGGCCGATCACCGCGGCCAGCCCGAACAGCATCACCGCAAGATTCAGCGCCGCCACACTCCGGGCCGTTCCGGTCTGTTCTGTTTTCATTCCGTTTTCCCCACTCTCCCCGGCTTTGTTGTTCTGTGTACCGGTTTTCGTCAACTGGTTATTATACGGGAGACTGACCGGGTGCGTCAACCGGAGTTTTGGTGGCACAGTGACAAGAAAATATGGTATAGTAAAGATTGTTCTATTTTACTTTATACAGGCGCGTTGAAAAGGCCGCCTGTTTTGGGAGGTTTTATCTTGCAGATTCCCGCATCCTGCACCCTCTGCCCCCGCCGCTGCAAAGCGGACCGAACCCGGCACGCCGGGGTATGCGGTGCGGCCGACCAGCTGATGGTGGCCCGCGCAGCGCTGCATCACTGGGAAGAGCCGTGCATCAGCGGCACACAGGGCAGCGGCACCGTATTCTTCTCCGGATGCAGCCTGAAATGCTGCTATTGCCAGAACTATAAAATCAGCCAGGAAGGACTGGGCAAAGCGATCGATGCAGCCCGTCTGGCCAAGATCTTTCTGGAGCTTCAGCAAAAAGGCGCTCACAACATCAATCTGGTCACCGCCACCCAGTGGCTGCCCTGGGTTCTGGAGGCTCTTGCGCAGGCGCGGACACAGGGCCTGACCCTGCCCATCGTGTATAATACCGGCGGATATGAGACGCTGGAAACCGTGCAGCTTCTGGACGGCGTGGTGGACGTATGGCTGGCGGACGTGAAATATGTTTCGCCGGAGCTTTCTGCCCGCTACTCCGCTGCTCCGGATTATTTCGAGATATGCAGCCGGGCGGTGCGGCAGATGATCCACCAGACCGGCGCCCCCCGTTTTGACGAAAACGGTCTGCTGCAAAAGGGCGTTATTCTGCGGCATCTGGCCCTGCCCGGCGCACTGGCGGATTCCAAAGCAGTGCTGGACTTTATGGCCAGCCTTCCTACGGGCAGCTTTTTGCCCAGCCTGATGAGCCAGTATACCCCCTTCCACAAGGCGGCACAGATGAAACCGCTGGATCGCCGCATTTCCACCTGGGAATACCGGCAGGTAGTCAATTACGCGGTCGATCTGGGATTGAGCGAGGGCTACATGCAGCAGAAGAGCAGCGCCAAAGAGGAGTATACCCCGCCTTTTGATCTGGAGGGTGTCTGATATGGGAATTTTATTCAGTATTTTATATCTGGCGGTCTTTCTGGCCGCCGGCTTTGTGTTGGCGCATCGGGTGCTGCCTGCTTCCGGGCCGGAAACGCAGCTGGTTTATACCGCTGCCTTCGGGCTGGTACTGCTGATTACACTTCCGGCGCTGTTTGCACTGGCATTGGGGTTCACCCTGCCGGCCGCCCTGTTGGCGTTGGCCACTGCGGCAGGAATCTCACTTGCCGGATTTCTTTCCCGTTGTTCTGCTTCCGGCCGGGTATTTCGCAAGCAGAGCGCACAGGCGTCCAACGTCAGCCATTCCCCCAGCCTGATCCCGGCCTTCTGGGGCTGTGTGCTGCCGCTGCTTCTGTTTTCGATCTGGCTGCTGCACACGCACACCCTCTATTATAAGGAGGGCGCTTACTGGTGCGGACAGAGCACCTACGGCGACCTGCCCATGCACCTTTCCTTTATAAAAAGCATCGCAGAGCAGGGACTGTTTCCGCCGGAATTCCCCATGCTGGCCGGCCAGACGCTTTATGGCTATCCTTTTTTGTGTGAAAGCGTTTCCAGCGTATTTCTTCTGCTGGGCGCTCCGCTGAAATTCGCCTGCATTCTTCCCCAGGTGGTGGCGCTGGCGGCGGTGTTTGGCGGCGGCTGGCTTCTGGCCAGGCATCTGCTGCACAGCAATACCAAAGCCAGCCTTGCCTTCGTGCTGTTCTTTCTGGGCAGCGGCTTTGGGTTTGCTTACTTTCTGGAAGGCGGATTTGAAAACTTCACCCGTATTTTCACTGCCTACTATGAGACCCCCACCAATTATGTGGAGGAAAACATCCGTTGGGTAAACCCCATCGCAGATCTCCTGATCCCGCAGCGCGCCACCCTGTTCGGCTGGGCACTGCTCTTCCCCTGCCTTGCGCTTCTGGTTCGCTTTGCGCTGGAGGAAGAATACCGGCTCTGGCCTGCGCTTGTTTTACTGGCAGCATCTCTTCCACTGGTACAAACACACTCTGCTCTTGCTCTGGTGCTTATCTGCGGTGTGCTTTTCACCCGCTCTCTGGTCATGTACCGGACAAACTGGAAGGCGCTTCGCCCCTGGCTGTTGTTCGCTGCGGTAACAGCATTAATCTGGCTGCCGCTGATGCTCACGCAGATCCTGCCCCATACTCAGGAGGGCTCGGGCTTTTTGCGCTGGCATTTCAACTGGTCCAACGAGGGAGATAATTACTTCTGGTTCTATATCAAAAACATCGGCCTGGTCTATATTTTGCTGCTTCCCGCCTTCTTGTGGGCGGGCAAAAAGCTGCGCTGGGTCTATGGCGGCGGCCTGTTGATTCTGCTGCTCAGTGAATTTGTGGAGTTTCAGCCCAACGACTACGACAACAACAAGCTGCTGTTCATCTGGCACCTGCTGGGCTGCATACTGGTGGCAAATCTGATCGTGGATCTGCTGAAAAAAGTGGAGAAGCGAAGCGTGCAGACGGTGCTCTGCGCCATGCTGGTGTTCACCGGCACCTTCGGCAGCATCCTCACGCTGGGGCGCGAAGTTGTGAGCCAATACCAGCATTTTGACGCAGACGCCATCGCCGTGGCAGACTATGTGGAAGAAAACACCGATCCCATGGGTCGCTTTCTGTGCGGTACACAGCTGTTGAATCCGGTTCTCAGTCTTTCCGGGCGGCCCATCCTCTGTGCTTCCGGCACCTGGCTGTATTACCATGGCATGGATTATTCCGCGCAGGAAGCTGCGGTACGCCAGCTGCTGGAATCCCCCAGCGATGAGAGCCTGAACCAGTGGGGCATTGATTACGTGATGATCGGCCCCTCCGAGCGGGCAGATTATGCGGTGAACGAAAACTGGTTTGCCACCCACTGTACCCTGCTTTACGATCAGAGTGGATACAGCATTTATCAGGTCAACAACTGACGGTTATTGGGAGTTCGCAAACGGCATTACACTGCCCTGCACCAGTCCCACATGATAAACAAACAGAACAAAGGCAACAAATGCCAGTGCGCATACAGGTATCGCCCATTTCCGGCTGTTCAGCACGGCGGCTGTCCTGTCGTAATAGCGCCCGATCAACCATACATTGGATGCGAAGAACAACACGAAGATCCATTCGGCGCGAAAGATCATTGCCATGCTGCTCAGTGCATAGCTGATAATCCAGTAATTCACGGTTTCCACGCCGATTTCCACCGCCTTTGCCAGTTGCCTTTTCATAAAACCGCCCGCCTTTTTCTGTTTTTCTCATTGTAGCGTTCTTTCCAGAAAAAAAGCAAGCCGCCCAGGTGCTATGGCTCCGGGCGGCTTGCTTTTTCGTCTACGGTTTTGTCAATCAGTAGTACATGTACACCTGGCAGGGAATCATGCCATTGTACAGCTTGCGGCGGCGGCTGGCTTTTTTGCCGAAGTGCTTTTCCAGATCCGCATCCGCAGTGATGATGTAGGCACCGGTCACCGGATGCTCCTCCAGTGCCTTGCCCAGCACTCCCGCCAGTCTGGCGGCGGTGGCCAGATCGCCCAGGCGCTCGCCATAGGGCGGGTTGGTCAGCACGATCATTTCCGGCCGGGGAGCAAAGTCCTTCACGTCCGCCAGCTCAAAATGACACCGGTCGCCCACGCCCGCCAGCTTGGCGTTCTGGGTGGCAAGGGCCACTGCCGCAGGGTCGATATCGTAGCCAAAGCCCTCAAAGGCCGCGTCCCGCCGAATCTCAGACAGGGCCTTTTCCCGCTGCCGGGCCCAGATCTCGGGCGGGCAGAAGGTGTAGTGCTCGGCGGCAAAACGGCGGCGCAGACCCGGGGCGATGTTCATCGCCTTCTGGGCAGCCTCGATCACCATGGTGCCGCTGCCGCAGAAGGGGTCGGCCACAATGGAATCGCGCCGTACCCGGCCCAGATCCGCGATGGCAGCCGCCAGTGTCTCCTTGATGGGGGCTCCGGTGGCGTTACGCCGGTAGCCGCGCTTGTGCAGGCCGTCACCGGAGGTATCCAGCATCACTTCCACCACGTTTTTGCGGATGGAAAAGCGGATCTTGTACAATGCGCCGGTCTCAGGCAGCATCAGAGTCTTGTGACCCTTCTTCAACCGCTCCACCACCGCTTTTTTCACAATGCTCTGGCAGGCGGGCACACTGGACAGGGTGCTGGACAGGCTGGAGCCCTTCACCGGGAACTGGGCGTCCGCCGGGATCAGTTCCTCCCAGGGAATGCTGGCCACACCGTCGAACAACTCGTCGAAGGTGGTGGCGGTGTAGGTTTTCAGCAGCACCAGCACCCGCTCGGCGCAGCGCAGATTCAGGTTCGCAGCGGCAATGATGTCCGCCGGCCCGGAAAAGGCAATGCGGCCGTCGGTCACCTTCACGTCCTCGGCGCCCAGGCGGCGCACTTCAAAGGCGGCGGTGCTCTCGGTGCCGAAGTAACAGGGGGCAATCAGATCAAATTTCATAATAAGGCAAACTCCTTTTGGATGCGGCCTGTTGCAGTGAATTCACAGGCCGGTGTGAATGGTCGCAGGGTCTATCATATCATGGGGAGACAGGCGGCGCAAGGCTTTTTTCTTCCATTAACGTTTCCGGTAAAGCTGAAGAAGGCAGAGTACGATGGGGCCGAACACCAGCAGCATGGTCAACGGCATAAACCAGCTTCCCAACGGCTGCGACCGGGCCGAGCAGACCACAATCCATGCAAAAATCGCCGCAATCACAAGCCGTATGGTCACCAGCAGATTTTTCAAAATGCGATACACCCGAGTGCGGTTTTCCTCGGTCACCTGCACGCCGGTATTCCAGATCATGGGAACCTGTTCAATTCCCCACATCATCAGCCACATCACCCCGCCGATTACCAGCAGAACCACACAGCTGCTTTTATTGCCCCATGCGTCCGGCTGGCCGCCAAACCCGTAATGGGTGGGGATTTTTTGCGGGATTGCCATCCAGTTGGCCCAGAGATAAAATGCAGCCGCTGCCAGAAATCCTCCGCTCAGCCAACCAGCCAGGCGGTCATACCGGCTTTTGGGAATGCTCCATTTGTTCTTGTTCATCTCATAGCTCCTCGCCGGGGTAACACACGCCCCATTCCTGCCGCAGAGCGGTCATGGTGCGCATCACATCCTGCGTCCAGTCCAGATGCATGGCCGACACGTCGCCAGTACGCACTGCCTGTTCCATGGCGGTCACCTCATATTCCAGCGCCCGGGCCGTTTCACCCGACCGGACCTCGGTCACCGCGCCGGTGGCTGCATCCACCACCCGGGCCGACTGGGAGCGGGGGTAATCATCGATCTCGATGTATGCGTTTTCACAGCCGATCACCGCCCGTTTGGGCAGCTTGGAACGCAGGCTCATGGTGATGGTGGCCATCTGGCTTTCCGGATTTTGCAGCAGGATGACTGCCTGTTCGTCCACCCCGGTAGGGACCAGTTTTACCCGGCTAAGCACCTGATCCGGCGCGCTGGACAAAAAGCTGCGGGCACAGCTGAGGGCATAGACCCCAATATCCAGCAAAGCGCCGCCCGCCAGCTCCGGATTGAAAAAGCGGTTGGTCATGTCATAGGGCTTGAAGCTGCCAAAGTTCAGTTGCAGAAGCTGAACCCTACCCCATTCTCCCAATGTCAGCCGCTGCCGCAGTTCCTTGTACAGAGGCATGTGCCAGATGGTCATAGCTTCTGCCAGAATCCGTTTCTTTTCCCGGGCCAGTGCGACACACCGCTCCAACTCCCAACTGTTCAGGGTGATAGCTTTTTCGCACAGCACATGCTTGCCTGCGGCCAACGCCTGCTCGATCAAAGCTGCATGGGTATTGTGAGGAGTGGCGAGGTAGACAATATCTATCTCCGGGTCTGCAAAGGCCTGCTGCGGACTTTCATACAGCCTGTCCGCACCGCACCTCTGCGCAAAGGCCTGTGCTTTCTCCCGGCTGCGGCCCGCCACGCCGAAGGGCCGGCGGCCCATGGCCGCAAACGCCCGGGCCATCTCCTCAGCAATTCCGCCCGCACCTATGATTGCCCAGTTAAACGTTTTGACCACTTCCAGCCCTCCTTGGTCGTTTTGCGTCATTATACCATACACATACTTCGGTTGGCCAGACGATCCCTTTTATCTTTTCAAATAAAACCGTTCAAAAATATTTTCATAATATGCCTTGACGAGTCTTCATTTCCCGTCTATGACTAAAGCGCTAAGGCACATTGTTAGATTTCATCTGAAATAGCAATGTGCGGCTACTTTATATGAATCTCAATGCCCCATCACTTTTCACCCCACGCAACTTTTTCCTTATCAAATTTCCCAAAAAGCTTTACGGATAAAAAGCATGATTTGCATTTTCCTCTTCGAACAAAACGACAGCAAGCAAATTATTCGAAAAAGTATGCAAATCATGCCAAAAAATCAGTCTGTTATAGGAATATCCAATATGGTTTTACAAAAGCCACAGAGAAACAATTCATTGCCAGTATTTGATATCCTGGATATCATTGATTCAACTTTGCAGAGTTTCCCTGTTTGAATCTGTATTTTACACTTCGCTCTCCTGAAAATTTTTTCGATTTTGTACCATCTGCAGCTTAAACTCAAAGTCTTGGCGATCTTTTTCAACCAGCGTAGTGAGAATAAGGCCGGCAAAAAAGGCTTGGATTGCCGCCAATGCAATAAATCCGCTCACAATCAACGTTGGGAAATTAGGAACCAATCCAGTCTGGATATATACCGCAAGAACCGGAACAAACATGATTGCAGAAACAATCAGC
>ENA-OQIJ01000076-OQIJ01000076.1-human-gut-metagenome-genome-assembly--contig:-NODE-76-length-33211-cov-4.004322_pt1 | contig 33211 bp, 31 predicted proteins | sample MGYA00242582_ERZ504747 | MGnify/ENA primary metagenome ERZ504747 (study PRJEB26092, sample SAMD00036435) | human gut metagenome | host: Homo sapiens | study: EMG produced TPA metagenomics assembly of...
CGATCGCATAGCCGGAGTCGGTAGGCAGCGCGATCGTGCCGCGCGTTCCAGCAGGTCAACGACCGTATTGACCAAACGTGCCTGCGGATTCTCAGGGTGCATCTCGACGTACGACATGTACCCATTGTGCAGAAACCCCCATCGGTCGGTAACCGATGGGGGTTCCGTGGACAAAGTCACGGACGAGGAATCACTTCTCCGATTCTTCGGATGCTTCCTCACCGCGCTTCTTAGGCTTCGCATCGACGCCAGCTCCTTACGCTGCGCAGGCGTAATCGGGGCCGGGGCCTCGGTCAGCGGGTCGAAACCGCCGCCGGACTTCGGGAAGGCGATGACATCGCGGATCGAGTCGGACTTCGTCAGCAGGGAGACGATGCGGTCCCAACCAAAAGCGACACCACCGTGCGGCGGGGCGCCGTACTTGAAGGCATCCAGCAGGAAGCCGAACTGCGTCTGGGCTTCCTCCTCGCCAATGCCCATCACGTTGAACACGCGGTTCTGGATGTCGCGGCGGTGGATACGGATGGAGCCGCCGCCGATCTCGTTGCCGTTGCAGACGATGTCGTAGGCGTAGGCCAGCGCGTTACCCGGGTCCTTGTCAAAGGAGTCAACCCATTCGGGCTTGGGCGAGGTGAAGGGGTGGTGCATGGCGTAGAAGCGCTGCGTCTCGTCGTCCCACTCGAACATGGGGAAGTCCACGACCCACAGCGGGGCGAACTTCTTCGGGTCGCGCAGTCCGAGCCGCTGGGCCACCTCGAGGCGCAGGGCGCAGAGCTGCGTCAGCGCCCTGAACTTCCGTCCGCAGAGGATGAAGACCATGTCGCCGGCCTTCGCGCCGCAGCGATCGGCCAGCGCGCGCACCTCGTCGGGCGTGTAGAACTTGTCCGCCGACGACTTCACGGCGTCGGCCTCGACGCGGCCCGAGGCCACATCTGTGTTAAACGCGCCGCCCGTCACGGTGAAGCCGCCCACCGGCAGGTTGGCGCCGATGACGCCGCCGACAAGCTGCTGACCCGCCACGCGGCTGACCTTCACAGTGGCGGAGGGCAGCGTGGAGGCGCAGTTCAGGCCGATCATGCCGCCGACAGCCTTGCCCGCCGCCACGATCTGGCCGCTGATGGTCAGGTTCTGGCCGGAGGTGTTGGAGATTTTCGCATTTACATCGTTATAACCGGCCACGCCGCCCACGTAGTTGTTGCCGTACAGGATGGCACCCAGTGTCGGGGTACTTGTATCCCACGTCACAACGCCATTTTTGCCGTTGCAGCCCGCGATGCCGCCGACGTAGTCGGCGTAGCCGCCCGCGGAGCTGCTCAGCTCCTTTAACAGGTTGATGCGGCGGGTGTCGGTGGCGTTGTCGCCGGACATACGGTTGGCGCAGTTCTGCACGGTGGCTTTGGCATTCGGGTCTTGACTGCCGCCCCAGTCGGCATCATTGACGCCGACGATGCCGCCGACGTAGGCCGCGTTCTCTCCAAAGGCCGCGACCAGACCCGTATTGGTCATGCCGCTGATTTGGCTGTTGCTGCCGTTGACCGACACGATGCCGCCGACGTAGCGGCTGCCAAAGACGTCACTGCTGTTCGTATCGTTCTGTTGTACGCCGCTGCCGGTAAAGCCACCGGCCAGACCGCCCACAAACCGGCTGCCGAGCACGTAGCCCTTGCCGGTCTTGCAGTTGTCCAGCGTAATATCCTTGCCGTAGCCGACAAGGCCGCCGACGAAATCGCCCTTGAGGGGGCTGGCGTCGGTCAATGTGCCGGTTTCGTCGAAGCCCACCTTGACCTGCTCCTTAAGCTGGGTCTCGGTCAGGTCGCTGCGGGTCACGCTTTCGCAGCCTTGCAGGGTCACGCCCCTGCCGTAGCCCGCAATGCCGCCGAAGAACTGCCCCAGCACCAGGCTGCGCGCATTGCCCTTGGTATCGCCCTTATAGTTGGCGCCCGCGCTGACCGTGCCGTTGTTCCTCAGGCCCGTCAGCACCGGCGGCGTGCTGGTATTTGTACCTGTCGTAAACAGGTTGCCGACGATGCCGCCCGTAAAGCCGTTGCCGGTCACAAAGCCGTTGTTGACGATGTTCGTATCACCGTTCGTTTTCATCTGGGCAGCGTCCACCGTGCCGAACACGCCGCCCACGCCGACGCTGCGCCAGAGAGAGTTCTCGTCATTCGGCTCAGCCGCCGCAGCGGCGTAGCGGGCCTTCTCGGCCTTCTGGTCTGGCGCTGTGGTCTTTGTAACGGATTGCGTGCCCTTGTCCACAAGCAGACCCGCCACCGTCACGTCCGACGCGACTGTCAGATCCTGCATGACGGACTCGGTTTTGGGTATGGCAACGCCGACGAGACCGCCAATGCCGCGCGGCTCGTCTGTATAATAGGGATAGCTTTTGTTATTTACGGTCTTGTATGCTGCTGTTCGCTCTGTCGCGGTGGTGGAGTCTCCAAACGCCAGCGCCGCGGCCACCAGCGCACTCGTCGAGGAGTTCGTGCCGCGGGTCAGGGCGCAGTTTTCCAGCGTGCCGGTGTTGACGCCGCAGAGTGCGCCGACGGCGCGAACATCGCGCCAGTTCTCGTCGTCCTTCGCCAGCGCTGTGACGAATTTGGTTGCAGTCAGCTTGAGCTGGCTTTCGTTCGGCAGCGTATCGGCGGCGACGGTCTCAGTCTTGACGTTGACCTGAATGTCCGGGTCGCGCAGTGTGATGTAAGAAATTTTGCCCTTGTTCTCGCCGATAAGGCCGACATAGTGGTCGGCCAGCTCGGTCTGCCCTGCCCTGCCGGTTTTTGCAACGGACTTGCTGCTCAATTGCAGATTGAGGATGGGCACACGGGTCGTTTGGGTTGTAACACCCGCTGTTTTACTCGTAAGTTCGATTTTTTCGCCCAGCTCCGGGATCGTCGGCCAGGCGACAGGGTCATTGAGGGACGGCACCTTGGCCGTAGGCCATGCGCCCGCGGCGCAGTAGACCGTGACGCCGCCGCCCGTCCAGTTCAGGCCGGTGCTGTTGCTGGCCTGGGGGGTCAGCGTGTAGGTGCCCTTGTTGGTGATGTCCCAGTCGGCAGACCAGCGCAGGTTGTACAGATGGCGGAAATATTTCAGGTCTGCTTTATCCGCCGTGCCGCCCTTGGCCAGCAGGGTGTTTTCCTCGTTCGTCGTTTCCTCTTTGCTGGCTGTGTAGGTGTCGCTGTAGTTCTCCCGCGGCTCGGCGCGCATGGCAATGTAGATGTCCTTCGGGTCGTTCAGCAGGCGGGTGATGCTGTACAGGCTCGTGGCGGCAACGTCAGCGCTGTTCTCACACGCACGCAGCAGCGCCGCGTCCGCCATGGCGTCCAGCGTCAGCACAAAGCTGCCCTTGTTGTAGCTTAACGGGAAGTAGAGTTCTTTCTCGGTTTCCGTCCGTTGGCCCGCATTATCATACGTATAAATCGTGACAGGCATCTCTGTGATGACCTGCTTGTTATCATCCGCCGCGCCCGCGGTGTCGCGCTTGATCGTGATGGTAAACAGCGGCTTCCGATTGACGCCGGTGTCCCCGGCGGCGTAGGCCGTGGCCGTGTAGGAGGTGTCCAGATCGCCGAGGCTGGAGTTGCCGCTCCAGCTCAGGGTCAGCGTCTCGCCGTTCGTCAGGCGGGGATTCTTGACCTTCAGCTTCGTCTGCACCAGCTGCACAACGTTGACGCGGTCCTCGGCAGAGTAGTAGCCGACAAGGCTGTCATTGCGGCGGTGGGCATAGCTGCGGTCATAAATATTCGTAGCACCGCCCTGATTGAAGCGGAGCTTATCGGATTTGGTATCGTAAAAGACCGAGTAGACCTGCCCGCTCTGCATGTCGATCTCGACACAGATCGAGGCATTCAGCAGCGAGGCGTCGTAGATGTAATCGCCCAGCAGCCGCTCCACCAGCGCGTTATGGTTGCCCGCGGCAGCGCCCGTGCGGTCATAGTAGAGCGCGGCCACGTTCTGGTTCAGTTCGGTCTTGGTGCGGCTCACAAGGGTATTGCCGTCCGCGCCGGTCACGGTGACGTCGTTCTGGAAGTGGTCGCCCGTGTCGCCCTCCTCCATGACCTGCCGGCGGAACGCATCCAGCTCCCCCGCCGTCTCCATCCGGGTCAGGGAGATCTGCGCCGTCTGGAACAGCGTGCGGGCGTTGGCCTCGTTCTTTTCAAACCGGGCCAGCCGCGTGTAGGCGATCAGCCCGCCGCCGACCAGCGCCGCCAGAATGGCCGTGATAGCCAGAACGACCATCAGCTCCACCAGCGTAAAGCCTTTCTTTTTGTTTTTATATTTTTATTGTACTGCACCATAGATGCTCCCGTCGTTTCTCCGGTGAAAGGTTACAATTAGACACAATATCAGATTATATATATTGGCATTATACTCGGAATGTGACGTTTTCGCAACAAATTCCGCGAGATTTCAGCAAATTTACACCAAATATAGTGGGTCAGCGGCAAGTTGTGCACGATTTCGCCATAATTTCCGTTATCTTTGAACAAAAAGCAGAGTTTTTTTCGCGAAATTCCTTGCAAATACAGGCCCGGCACGCTATACTAAATAATGCGTTATTATATGGTAGAGGATGTGTAACAATGCTGGCAGCACGACTGGGCGCATGGCTGCGCCATACCGGGGAACGCTGGGCCAAAGCAGCGTTTGCGGAAAAGCTCGCCGTACTGCTGGCGCTGGGCGCTGTCCTGTATACTATTGTGACCGGCGCGGCGGAGCTGCGCTATCAGGCCCGTGCGCGGGAGGCCCTGGCTCAGGTCAAGGCTGCACGGCTGGCGGCCAGTGCCGTGTCTGCCCAGTGCTACTCCGCCGGGCAGACGTTCGCCGACCAGACAAGCGCGGACGGCTTTGCGGACGGCATTGCCGAGGAAATCCGCACGCTGGGCTCACTGCCCGGCACAGTGACGCTTTTGCAGATCGACCCGAACGGCTACACCGTGCAGCGGCTCCTGTATCAGGAGAACGGCATGTACGCCATCTACGATGCCGACGGCGGTTACCGCGTTTTCCGCGCGGAGGACCGGCTGCAATACGGCGCGGGGGTGGGCCATGCTGCTTGAGCTTCTGCTGGGACTCATTCGTTTTCTGCTGGGCGCGGCGCTGTTCAGCTTTATGAACGTCGTCGCGTGGCGGCTGCCGCGGGGCATGGACCCGCTGAAGGGCCGCAGCGTATGCCCGCAGTGCGGCCACACGCTGGGTGCACCGGACTTAGTGCCTGTGTTCAGCTGGTTATTCCTGCGCGGGCGGTGCCGCCACTGCGGTGCGCACATTCCGGCGCGGTACCTGCTGGTGGAGCTTTTGGGCGGCGTGCTGGCGCTGGGCTGCACTTGGCGGTACGGCGCTGCCTACGCCCTGCCGGGCGGGCTGTTCGGCATGAGCTGGGCCGCGCTGCTGGCGCTGGCGGTCTGCGGGATCTTGCTGAGCGTTTCGCTCATTGATGCCGAGACGCAGATCATCCCGGACCGGCTGAATCTGGCGCTGGCGGTCTGCGGCGCGGTGAGCGTGCTGCTCTCCCCTGCCGACTGGCTGCCGCACATCATCGGTGCGCTCTGCGTCAGTGTGCCGATGTTTCTGCTCTGCCTTGTCATCGACGGCGCGTTCGGCGGCGGCGACATCAAGCTGATGGCAGCCGCCGGGCTGTTCCTGGGCTGGCAGAATACGCTGCTGGCGATGTTTTTCGGCATTGTTTTTGGCGGTATGTACGGCATATACCTGCTGGCCGCCAAAAAGGCAGGGAAGAAGGACCACTTCGCCTTCGGCCCGTTTCTGTGTGCGGGCATCGTGATCGCAATGCTGTTTGGCGGGCCCGTTTTGAAATGGTACTGCGCGTTTTTGTGACTGTGCTCTCCTGCCAATGCAAAATCGGCATCCGTCGCAGGGTTCTCTCCCTCCGGCGCTTCGCGCCACCGCTCCCTTCTGGCGCCACGCGCCACCTCCCCGTCCCCGGGGAGTCTGTCTCGCAGAGGAAGGCAAGGCGCCTTGGCCCCTCTGCGAGGGGCGTCCGCCGCAGGCGTGGGGAGTGAACCTTGCCGCTGCCTGTCGTTTACGATTTAATATTTTTCGGAGGAATCTCCCTCATGCCACGTTTTCGTTATACTGCCACCAATGAGAAGGGCAAGACCGTCCGCGGACTGCTTGAGGCCCCCAGCGAGGAGGCGCTCTACGCCAAGCTGCGCAATGACGGCCTGTACATGACCGACGCGCAGGAGGCCCAGAAGGCCCTCGCGACGTTCCGCCCGCTGAAAACCGCCGTGCTGGCGGATTTCTGCCGCAACCTGGGCACCCTGCTGACCGCCGGTGTGCCGCTGGTGCGTGCGTTCCGCATCATGGCGGACGAGCGCACCAGCGACGCCCGCCAGAAGGCCCTGTACGAGGCCATCCTGAGCGAGCTGCGCAAGGGCGTGCCGCTGTCCGATGCGATGGAGTCCTGCGCACCCGCGTTCCCCACCCTGCTGCTGGCCATGATTCGCAGCGCCGAGGGCACCGGCAGCATCGACCACGCCTGCGCCCGCATGGCGACCTACTATGAGCGCGAGCACAAGATGAACCAGCAGGTCGGCAACAGCATGATGTACCCCATTATCCTGTCCGTGCTGATCGTCGGCGTTATTGCGATTTTGATGACCTTTGTTCTGCCGCAGTTCAAACCGATGTTTGACCAGATGGAGACCCTGCCGTTCCTGACCCAGCTGCTGTTTGACGTCAGCGACTTTGTCGGTGCCAACTGGCCGGTGCTGCTCGTCGTGGCGGCGCTCATCGTCTTTGGCGGCAAGCTCCTGCTGGCGCAGCCGAAGGTCCGCCGCCAGTGGGACCGCTTCATCCTGCACGCGCCGGTGGTCGGCGTGCTGAACCGCAAGATCTGCACGGCGCGCTTTGCCAGCACGCTGTCCAACCTGTACGGCAGCGGCGTGCCCATCATCACGACACTGGCCGCGGCACGCGACGCCATCGGCAACCGCTGGATCGAGAGCCAGTTCGGTGACGCGCTGGACAGCATCCGCGCAGGCCACAGCCTATCGGAGGCGATTGCGGGCATCGACGGTTTTGAAGTGAAGCTCTCCTCCTCCGTCGCTGTCGGCGAGGAGACCGGCAAGCTGGACAGCCTGCTGGCGACCATCAGCGAGACGCTCGACTATGAGGCTGAGATGGCGACCAAGCGCCTTGTCACGCTGCTGGAGCCCGTTATGATCGTTGTTATGGGTCTCGTGGTCGGCGGCATCGTGGCCGCGGTCATCGTGCCCATCTACCAGTCCTACGGCACCATCGGCGCGTCGAGCGGCGCGATTTAAATTCTATTCCGGGAGGCCCACCATGGCACTTCTTACCTCTTTATATCTGTGCAGCCGCACGGTGTATGCCGCCGTCGGCACGCCCACTGGCAGCGGGGCGCGCGTTGTCGCCGCCGCCCAGACCGAGCTGCCCGAGGGCTGCCTGATCAACGGCGTCATCACAAACGAGGCGGACCTGACCGCCGCGCTCAAAGAGTTTTTCACCGCCAACAAGCTGCCAATGAACCGCGTGGCGCTGATTGCAGGCGGCAGCCAGTTCATGCACCGCATCCTGACGCTGCCCGCCATGAGCGAGAAAAAGCGGATGGCCGTGCTCTCCCATGAGCTTGCCAGCGGCGGCGCCGAGGTCAAGGCTCCGCTGGACGACTACATGCTGCTCTCCCGCGATGCCAGGACCCGCGTGGATACCGTGCTGGCCACCCGCGTAGAGCAGAGCGTCATTGCCGGGTACGACGCGCTGGCCAAGGCCGTCGGCTTCAAGCTGTACAGCATCGACTTAGGGCTGGCCGCGCCGATCAAGGCCGTGCGCACGATCCCCGATTTGCAGCAAAAAACCTTCGTGCTGCTGCAATTTGACGATGACACGATCTCTGCCTGCCTGTTTGTGCAGGGGCAGTACACCTACTCGACCCGCAGCCGCCTGTTCAACCCGCGCGGCTCGGCGGAGTCCGGCACCGAGATCGCGCAGAAGCTCTCGGGCCTGATCCAGTTCCACACGACCAGCAAGAGCGAGCACCGCATTGAGACAGTCTGCTTTGCCGGCTCCACGGCGGACGATCTTGCGGTCTGCCGCCCGGGCTGTGAGGCGCTGGGCCTGCAGGTGGACCGCTTCCCGGATTCACCCACCGTCAGGCTGCCGTCCGGCACCGCGCTGGCCGATGTGCTCTACGCGGCGGGCAACCTGATCGCACGCTGATTTTTACCTGCAAATACTTGCCCCGGGGGCTTATCATTATGGCTATGAAACAGAACAACTTTTATCTGCGCTGGCAGAAGGCCGTCGGTGCGGCCAAGTCGGAGTCCCGCAGCCAGGGCCTGCGGACGCTGGTGCCCGGCCTTGCTGTCGTGGTTGTCTCCATGCTGGGCTGGGGTGTGCTGACGCTGCACACCTCGATGCTGAAAAGCCAGCGGGAGGACATCCTGAACTGGTGCAGCGACAATACCGAGCCATACCGCGCCGCAACGCAGGATTCCGAGTCTGCGGCGCAGTTCCGCTCGCTGACCGACTATTCCGACGGGATGACCGCGCTGCTGAACAGCTACCCCGACGTGACCAGCAGTCTGCTGCACCGGGTCGAGGCTGCCGGCGGGTCCGGCATCACGATCCAGTTCACCGACTACAACGCATCGACGGGCGAGCTGCTCTTTAATGCGAACTCCTCCCAGGTCATCGACATTCCGGCCTACATCCGTTCCCTGCAGAACTGCGGGGTGTTTTCCACCGTCAGCTACACCGGCTACAAGGCCGATGACGACGGCTATTCCATTGATCTGCGCTGTGTGCTGGCAGCGCCGCAGCAGTAAAGGAGGGCGCTATGGAAATTGCACCAATGACAAAGCGCGATAAAATTCTGCTGTACGTCGTTCTGATGCTGGCGTTCGTTGTGCTTTTTGTCCGGTTCCTGCTGATTCCGGGCATTGAGAACCACCAGCAGGCCGACGCCGATCTGCGCGAGGCGCAGGACGCCCAGACCTCCATGCAGGATGCGATCATGCTGGCCGGCACCTACGCCGCCGAGAAAAACAGCAACTGGGGCGAACTGCAGACCGCCAACGCCAGCTACTACAGCCTGCTGAGCAGTGACGAGCTGGACACGCTGGTGACAAGCCTGGAGCTGAATCACAATTTACAGCCCGACTCGCTGACCATCGGCGAGCCCGTGACCCAGAGCCTTACCTATTATACCGCCAGTGAGAACGCCGGACAGAGCGCTGCCCCCAGCGCAGCCGCGTCCGCCCTTGCCGGTGACGACGACAGCATCACCGCTGACACCACCGACACGACGGCCCAGGGCAACGCCATTTTGCAGCAGATCTTAGCCTCCGACCTCATCCTGGACTATGACCAGCCGGGCTATTACCGCAGCGTGGCGATCAGCTTTTGCTGCACGGGCGAGGACAGTGATTTTCTTTCGATGCTGGACGACATGGCCGCGAACTACCCGTCCGTACAGCTTGTATCCTTCTCCATCGATACCCGCAGCTTCGCCGACACCGACGGCAGCGCCGTGACGGCCACGGCGTTCAATGTATCCCTGAACGTGATCCTCTGTGACAAAGGAGGCGTACAGCCGTGAAAAACATCCGCCTCGGCGACGTTCTGATCGAGTTCGGCTATATCACGCCCGACCAGCTGAACACCGCCCTTGCCTACCAGAAAGAGCACCGCGACCTGCGCGTCGGACAGGCTTTGCAGGAGCTTGGCTACGTCAATGAGCATCAGGTCCTGGAGGCACTGGCCCAGCGCCTGCAGCTTAAAATGATCGACATCGAGCACACCAATGTCGATGTGACCGCCGTTGAAAAGGTCCCGCAGGAGCTTGCGCAGAAGTACGATATGCTGCCGATTGCGCAGAGTCCGCGCGCGCTGACGATTGCCGCCAACGACCCGCTGAACTACTACGCCCTTGAGGACATCCGCCAGCTGACCGGCCTCGAACCGGAGATCGTGCTGGCCGAGCTGGAGCCGCTGCGCCGCGCCATCCGCTACTATTACGCCGAGGTCAGCGCCCGCAAGGCGGCCCGCACCGCCAACGACAGCGACATGGCCGCCGCCCAGACCGAGGATCTGGCCATCGACATGACTGCCGAGGGCGGCGACCTCGACGCGCCCATCATCCGTCTGCTGAACAGCCTCGTGCAGCGTGCCGTCACGACGACGGCGTCGGATATTCACATCGAGCCGTTCGAGGGCGAGACGAAGGTCCGTATGCGCATCGACGGCGTCATCATTGACTATGTGACGCTGCAGCGTGCTTTGCACCAGCCGCTGATCGCGCGTATCAAAATCATGTCGAACCTTGACATTGCCGAGCACCGCATCCCGCAGGACGGCCACTTCCGCGCGCGCCTCGAGACCGGCCCCGACGTCAACGTCCGTGTTTCGATCCTGCCGACGGTCTTTGGCGAGAAGGCCGTTCTGCGTATTCTGTCCAGCAACACCTACATCAAAAATGCCAGCCATTTCGGCATGAACGACGAGACCTACAAGCGCTTTCTGCCGCTGCTGAACCGCCCGAACGGCATCGTCTACCTGACCGGACCGACAGGCTCCGGCAAAACGACGACGCTGTACATGGTCCTGCAGACGATTGCCGAGCGGCAGGTCAACGTCTCGACGATCGAGGACCCCGTGGAGCGCAACCTGGCCCGCATCAACCAGACGCAGGTCAACAACATTGCCGGTCTGACGTTTGAGAGCGGTCTGCGCGCCCTGCTGCGCCAGGACCCCGACGTCATCATGGTCGGCGAGACGCGCGACGCCGAGACAGCGTCCATCTCGGTGCGTGCGGCCATCACGGGCCACATGGTTTTCTCAACGCTGCACACAAACGACGCACTGTCGTCCATTGTCCGTTTGGAGGATATGGGTGTCGAGCGGTACATGGTCGCAAACTCCGTCGCGGGCCTCGTGGCTCAGCGTCTGATGCGCCGCGTCTGCCCGCACTGCGCCAAGCAGATGCCGGTCACGGCGGAGGAGCGCACCTATTTAGGGCCTGACATCCCGTTTGTGCGCCGCGGCACGGGCTGTACCCAGTGCAACGGCACGGGCTACCGCGGGCGTATCGCCATCCACGAGCTGGTCATCATCAACCGTGAGCTGCGCGAACTGATTTCTGCCGGGGCAACGCAGGCGCAGCTGACCGAGGCCGCCCGCCGCAGCCAGGGCATGACGAGCCTGCGCGAGGCCGCCCTGCAGCTCGTCCGCGAGGGCGAAACCACCCCCGAGGAGCTGCTGAAGATCACGTTCTATGAGGAGTGACGGGAGGAGTAACTGCCATGCAGATCCATGAGCTCACCGCGCTGGCGCGGAACAACAAGGCCAGCGATATTCATATCTCCGAGGGGCTGCCGCTGATGTTCCGCATCGACGGGCATCTGGCGGAGGCACCGGTCCAGCTTTCGGCAGCAGAGACGCGCTCGCTGATTTTGAGCCTGATGGACGAGGCCCACCGCGAGGCCATCACATCGGAGCGCATCGACGCAGACTTTGCGCTTGTCGCGCCCGACGGTACCCGCAGCCGTGTGAACGTCTTTTACCAGCAGGGCAGGGCCGCGGCCACACTGCGCCTGCTGAACGACTCCATCCCGACCTTGGAGGAGCTGGCCATGCCGCCCGTTCTGACAAAGCTGGCAGACGAGCCGCGCGGCCTGATCCTGGTCACCGGCCCCACGGGCAGTGGCAAATCCACCACGCTGGCCGCCATGATCGACCACATCAATAAGACGCGCAGCGACCACATCATCACGATTGAGGACCCCATCGAGTACGTCTATCAGGGCCGCTGCTCGCTGATCCACCAGCGCGAGGTCGGCGCCGATGTGCGCAGCTTTGCTTCGGCGCTGCGCAGCGCCCTGCGTGAGGATCCCGACGTCATCCTCGTCGGCGAGATGCGCGACTATGAGACGATTTCCGCTGCCGTCACGGCTGCCGAGACCGGACACCTTGTCATGAGCACGCTGCACACCATCGGCGCGGCGCAGACGATTGACCGCATCATCGACGTCTGCCCTGCCGGTGCGCAGAACCAGATCCGCGGCCAGCTGGCCGCCGTGCTGCGCGGCGTCATCACCCAGCAGCTGCTGCCGCTGGCCGTCGGCAAGGGCCGCTGCGCCGCCACGGAGATTCTGGTGGGCACCGACGCCGTCGCAAACCTGATCCGCGAGGGCAAGTGCTACCAGATCCCGAGCATCCTGCAATCCGGCGCTGCCCTTGGCATGCACAGCCTGAACGCCGACTTGGCCCGCCTTGTCAGCACAGGCCGCATCACCCGCGAGGCCGCCGAGCGCTGCGCCACGAACAAGAGCGACCTGAAAAATTACCTGTAAGCAAAATAAAAAAGGGTATCTGCCGTTCATGCGACAGATACCCTCGTTTTTTACTGCCCTGTAGGGGCCGGGCATGCCCGGCCCGCAGGCTCGCGCTGCCGCCCCTTTTATGGTTTGCTTGGTAGGGAGGGGTCTTGACCCCTCCGCGGCGGCCAGAGGGCTGGCCGCCCTACGATCCCACTTGAAAGCTGTACGTAGGGCGGGGTGACCTCACTCCGCCGCACCCCTCACTTTTCTGCCCCCTCCTTCCCCTGCGCCAAAATTCTTACCAGCCACCCGGGCACGGGTGCGCCCATGGCGGCGGCGTTCTCAGCAATGGAACCAAGCTCGGTAAAAATATACCACACCAGCACCACCGGCAGCACCACGCCGTTCACCTCAAGGCCCAGCCCGGGCAGGTTGGCAACGGCCACCGCCAGCACGGCGTCGGTCAGGGCGCACACCAGCACAACGACCACCATCCCGGCCTTGTGCCAGATGCCGGCCCGGGCGGCGGCGCTCGACCACGCGCCCCTGCTGGCCGCGGCGGCGCTGCCGCTGACCCAGTCCAGCGCCATGCAGGCGGCCCACGCCACAACAAGCCAGCCCAGCCAGCCGAACGCTGCCGTGAACGCCCCGCACACCGCTGCCACAACGGCCTTGCCGCTGACAAACAGATTTCGTTTCTCCATTAAGCATCCCTCCATTCGCTTCTGTACAGTCCGGCATCCACCAGCCCGCGGGCCCGGCAGACTTTCAAAACTGCGTCCGCATCGCCCTGGGTGACCGGCCCCACCGTGATGACCTGCATCCGTCCCGCCGCGCCGTACACGCCGACAGCGTTCTCGCACCCCGCATACACCGTCGGGTCCAGCCCGACGCCGCCCGCTGCGGCGCGCACCTCCAGGTGGCAGTGCCTGTACGGCGGGTCGGCCAGCGCCGCATTGCCGGTATTGCCCATGACGGCCAGTGCGTCCCCGCTTGCCACTCGCTGTCCGGCCTTGACCAGAAGCGACGCACAGTGGGCAAAATCAAAAAGTTCACGGCGTCGGGCGTCTGCCCGCGGTCCAGCTGAACACAGACATAATAGCCCCACTCCCAGGTCTTGTCGCGCCTGTCCGTGACGATACGCGCCCGGGTCACGCGGCCCGTGATGCGCTTGCCTTTATAGTAGGGCATTCGGATTGTCGCGTCGTCCAGCCCGGCCAGGTCAAGCCCGCCGTGCCAGACCTTGCCCCCGCCGCGGGTCCAGCCCCAGCGGGCGTAGGGGCAGCGCACCTCGGTGCGGCCCGCAAAAATTCCTGTCTGCTGCATCCTCAGCCTCCTCTGCGCAGGGTGTAGATGACCTTCATCGTCTTGTCGGCGGTCTTTTCCACCGACTTCGGCAGGTCGTTGATCGTCGCCAGATAGTTTGCCCGCAGCACACGCTCGGTACGGATGCGGCTGTCGCCGTAGTAGCGGCGCAGCGGCGTCAGCGGCTCGCCCAGCACCGGCACTGTTGTGGAAAAGCCCGACGTCGTGTTGTCGTAGCCCGCCGCCTCGCAGGAGAACAGCTCGTTCTTCCCGGTGTTCAGCACCACGGCGCGGGTGCGGTAGTAGCAGTACAGCCGCCCGTCGTGGGCGTCGGACAGGTAGGCCATGTCGTCGCCGTGCATCGTCACGGCCTGCACATCGGTGGGGTCAGCCAGCGGAAAGCGATAGATCTGCTCAGCCTGGTCCTCGACCATGTAAAGGCTGCCGCCGTAGACCGTGCCGTTCAGCGGCGTGCCGCGGTTCTCGCTGATGAAGGACTGCAGATCAACGCCGGTGTTGTTCGGCACGGTGTGGTCCTTTGCCGCCAGCGTTTTTCTGTCGTACTCACGTATTTTTACAACGCCCATTGCGTCAATGTAGTCAACCTCCGGCGCAGACACCAGATAGATTTTATCCGCCTCCGCGTCAAAGCAGATGCGGCAGTAGTCCTCCCCGGCGGAGGAATCCACCTGCAAAAAGTCCGCCACATCCAGCGTGTCGGTGCTCCGCAGGCTGTCCCACAGGCCGGTGGGGTCGCGGCGGAACAGGTCCAGCGTTTTCAGCCCCAGCGCGTGATGCCGCAGCTCCAGCACGCCCTCGTCGGCGTTCAGATACCCGGCCACGGCCTCATCCGCCTCGGGGTCGGCGTAGAGCAGCACGCCCTTCTCGTCGGTGGGGTAGGTCGTTTTGGCCAAAAGGCCCGTCAGCAGCTGGTCACCGCCCAGCGCCCCGCCAAAGCCGAGCCGGTCCGCGTTGCAGGCAGCCGCGTCCGGCGCGTCGATCATCTCGGAGTAGTACGCACCCATCGGGTGGGTCAGGCAGACCGAGCCGATGACGCCGTTGGCCTGGCTCGTCGCGAACTCATAGACGTAGGTCACGACGCCGCTCCACGGGTCGATCTTCGTCTCGGTCAGGTTGGCGCTGCCGCGCACCGTGTTTTTGGTCGCGTTGACCTGCCCGGCCATCGCCGTGCCCACAACGCCCGCGCCCGCCGGGGCAAACACTGTGGCCGGGTCGCTGCCCAGCGGCGTGTCGTACAGCAGCAGGCCGCCGTAAAACATCGTCACCAGATCCTTCGGGGCATTCGTGTACCCCTGGTCGCCGCGCCACAGCAGCATGGCCTTGTTCAGGCTGCCGCCGTAGCCGTTAAAAATGTCCGACACTGCGTTGGTGATAAGATTATCGCTCTCCACCACCTCCACCGCGCCGGTGTGCACATCGGTCAGTTCAATGCGCGTATGACCGTGCAGGGTCATTGCATCCGCTCCCTTCGTTTTATACATCGATGCTGCGTGCTTTTATTGTAATCGGCAGCAGTGTCTCCTCACATTCCAGCGTGCCGTCCCACGGCGTCTCGCTTGCCATGCCCTGCCCGGTCACGGTGGCCTTGATGCCGTAGGGCGCGATCCTCACCGTGCCGCCCGCGCAGACCAGCCGCACCGACAGCCGCGTGACCGTCCCGGCCTCCACCGACGCAAACCGGGTAGAACAGCGCCAGCGTGTGTGCGCCCGTCTCCAGCCGCTGCTGCGGCGCAAATTTTCCACCGGCGCGTCGTTTATATAGTACCGCACGGTCAGCGTCAGTACCTTGCCGGTGTCGGGCGCAGCGTCCAGCAGCAGCTGCGCCAGGAACATAGCGCTCGTCTCCTCCACCGCCGTGAAGGCAATTGCCACGGCGGGCGTCTCCACGGTCTGCACCGCCAGCTCCGCCGGGTTCGTGAAGCTGTAATACACGATCCGCTTGCTCTCGGCGCTGTTCTGTAAGCGGCGCAGCGCTTTTTCCGTCGCGCCGTCTGTTGTGCCGCCTAAGTAAGGGTTGCGGCCCACGCCCTTTAAGGTCTGCCGCCCGCGGTAGCGCCAGACGAAATGCGTCACAAGCATTTCGGGCGCAGTGCCGTCCTCCATCGGCAGCGCCACGCGGTCCCCCGGCTCAAACGCCGGGTCGCCGGGCATCGTCACGGTGGCCGGGACGTAGTCCAGCCTCTGCAGCGCCGCAAACAGGTTGTCGGTGATCTGCTGCCGTGTGGCGGGCAGACCCTTTTCGGCCAGCGTCATGTTGGAAATGCGCATCGTCAGGCCGGTATCCTGGCTGCGGCCCGCGGCAAAGCTGCCGTCGTCGGTCTCGATGCTCAGCGCCGCGTAGTGGCAGGCAAAATCCGAGACCGCCGCCTCGCTGCGCGCCGCCGCGGTCAGCGCGGCACAGGGCCTTTCGGCAAAGGTGCGCAGCACCAGCCGCCCCGCGCGGTCCGCCGCCGCAAAGCCGCCCACCAGCTGTGCCACGGCGGCGGCGCACTCCCGCCAGGTAGACAGGCCGTCCGCGCCGCTCAGCTGGCAGACGAGGGCAGCGTTCGGGTTCAGCGCGCCGATCTCGGCCTCGGTCTGGCCCAGCGTCAGCCCGCAGGCCGCCGCGATCTGCCCCAGCAACGCATAGGCCGTGCCCTGCATCGTCGTACCATCGTATTTTGCTGCAAGGCCAGAATGTTGTCATAGGCCTTGATGCTCACATACAGCGCGCGCCGCTCGGCCTCGGCCACCGTGTAAACGCCAAGCGGCACGGTCTCCCACCGCCCGCCGGGCAGCTGCAGGCCGTAGTGCAGCACGAGCTTTGCGCCGTAAAACGCATGGCGGCTCAGGTCGGTGCGCAGGTTGAGCGCCGCCTGGCCGAGGTAGGCGCAGCCAAAGGCCAGCTCCTCCCCCGTGACGCACTGGTTGTCCAGCGTCAGCGACCCGCTCATGAGGTCTGCCGCGTCCAGATCCAGCACCGTGCCGTTTGTCAGCGTCAGCGTGCCCGTCACCCGGTCGATCCGCGTCCGTGCGCGGATCGCGGTTTTGTAGGCATCCGATACGGAATAAATTGTCACTCACCTCGTTTCCACATCCAAGTAGGGGCGGGGCATGCCCCGCCCGCAGCCATACCATAGACGGCCTGTTGCGGTAAGGCCGCGGGCCGGACATGTCCGGCCCCTACCACCTGCAAAATTCTGCATTAAAACTCGATCAGATTCACCGCCACCTCCCACACGGCCTGCCCGTCGCGGGCGGCCTTCAGGTCGGCGGTGCGGTCCCCGGCGTACATCTTCGCCGTGCGCACACCGCCAAAAAAATACTGCACGGTCATGCTATCCGGGGCTGTGGCGTTCAGTACCTTGGCGCAGTCCGCCGTCGAGAGCGCCGCCCAGCCGGCGCTGATCTTTGCCACACCGCCGCGCACCCGCTCCCGCACAAGAACGCCGTCCTCGGTGCGGCCCGTGCCGCTGCTGTCCAGATCGGAGAGCTGCACCTTGTACGCACTCGGCGCGGGCAGCGCCGTGCCGTCAATGTTCAGAATTTCCACGCTTCACCTCCCGCCGCTGCGCAGGGCGCGGCGATTCTGGCTGTTGGCGATGACGCTGTCCAGCAGCTCCTCGCCGATGTAAATGTTGATGGGCTGGCCGTCCGCGCTGCCCTGCCAGCCGGCCAGCGTCTCCGCCATGGCCTGCTTGATGGTCGCCAGCGGCGCTTCCACGTTCGTGCCGGTTGTCTGGTCACCGAGCATCGCCAAAAACTGGCGGTTCGGCGGGATGACCGCCCCCTGCGCCAGCGCCGGGATCGGCACCGACGCCGCGTAGCCCAGCCCGGGCAGCGCACTTTGGCTGCTGACCAGCTTGCCCGCGCCGCCCAGCACACTGCCCGCCATGCTTTTGGCATGTCCGATGGCCGACAGCAGCCCGTTGATGGCCGCCGCAATGGCCGCGACCATGCTGCGCACAACGCCCAGCACCGTGGAGACCGCCGTCTGTACAATGGAGACGATGCGCCCCCACACGGTAGAGACCGTCGCGGCCATCGCAGCCCAGGCAGCGTCCCACTCGCCCCGCAGCACGGCGGTCAAAAAGTCAGCCATACCGCGCAGCACCGCCAGCGCAATCGTGATGCCGTCCGCAATGATGCCCGCCGCACCGGTCACCGCCGTGCCCAGCGCCGCAAACACCTGCACGGCCACGGGGGCCAGCGCCGTGATGAGCCACTGCACAAACGGGGCCAGCACGGTGTTCCACAGCGTCAGCAGCAGCGTTGTCACCGCGCCGAGGCACGCCGTCAGCTCGTTCCAAAGCGGCTGCAGGTGCGCGGTCCAGAGCGCACCCAGCAGGTCAAACAGCTGCACCAGCACAGGCTGCAGCACCTCGCTCCACAGCGCCGAAACGATGCCGACGACGTTCTGCCACCCCTGCGCAAGGCCGTCCAGAATCGGCTGGCCGTAGGCGGCCCACGCCTGCTCCATGCCCGCCCAAAGCCCCTGCCAGACCGTATCCAGCAGCGCCAGCGCGGGCTGGACCACCGTAGAGAGCGCCGCGCAGAGCTGCTCCCATACGCCGGCTGCCGCCGCGGAAAGCCCCTGCCAAACCGTCTGCCACGCCGCGGCGAACGGCGCAAAAAAATTCCTGCAGGTACGCCCAGAAATCCGCCCACGCACCGCGCAGGTTCTCCAGCACGCTCTGCCAGACTGCCGTCAGGCCGCTCAGGTCGCTGCCTGCTGTACCACTGCGGCGTGCCGCGGTGCCGGTGGTGGCTCTTGCGGCCTTCTCGGCCTTCGCCGCGGTCTCGGCGGCCTTTTGCTGCTTTTCCGGCGCCGCCGTTTTGTCCTCCGCCGGGGCGGACAGACGGTTGATCTCGTCAAATTTTGCCAGACTGCGGGCCGATTTCACGCTCTGTGCCGCCGCAGCCCGCAGCGACACGCGCAGCTCGTCCACAACGCTGCGCGCCTGCTGCCCGGCGTCGCCCACGCTCCCCAGCGCCGCAGAAATTCTATCCAGCGCCGTGCGCAGGGACGCCGAGGGCTGCTTCAGCGTTGACAGCTCGTCAAAGGTTATCTCCTGCATTTCTCATCCCCCCAGCAATTCCAGCAGCCGCCTTTTTCTCCGCCTGTTCCTCGGCGCTCTCCACGCCCCCGCAGCTCCACCACGGCGCGGTGGGTGCGGTAATAGTCCAGTTCCCAGTTTTCCAGCCGCTTGCCGCGGCGCAGCTTATCGCGGATGGCCACCACCGTCGCAAAGCTCCCCTCGCCGATGGCATCGAACCACGCCAGAAAGCTCCACCAGTGCAGGTAGGGCAGCGTGCGCACATCCTGCCCCGCGGCCTTGCTGATGCCCGCGGCGATCAGCGGTGCGTCCTGCTGCCAGTCCATCAGCGCGGGGCCGGGGCGGGGCTGCTCGCGGCGGCCCGCCGCCAAAAACTCCGTCAAAAACTGCGTGGCATCGGGCCAAAGCGGCTGCGGCAGCGCGGCAAACTCCGGGTAGAACAGCCGCATGGCCACGTACCATCGCTCACTCTGGTCCAGCGCCGGGTCTGCCTGGCCGTTCAGCCAGCGCAGCAGCTCCAGCACGTCGCGGTAATCGCTGCGGATGGCATACCGCACGCCGCCCAGCTCCGCCTGCATCGGCAGTCCCCACGCCCCGGTCATACTGCGCCCCGCTCGGCGCGGGCGGCAGCGGCCCGGGCTGCGGCGGCATCGGCGGCAGCGGTCAGGCGGCGCTCGGCGCCCTCGCGCAGGATCGGCGTCAGCGCCTCCAAAAGGTTCTGCACCACACGCTTGCCGTTGGCCCCGACGCCCGCCAGGTTCACCCCGCCCAGGATCGCGTCAAAGTCGTTCTCCGCGCCAAAGATGCCGGTCAGCAGCTTCTTGATCTTGCCGTCGTACTCGTTCAGCAGGGCCAGCCCCGCCGCGGCGCGCTGCTGCTCGTCGCCGTCCAGCGCCGCCAGCGCCTTTGTCAGCGCGGCGTCGTAGCCGTCAAGCTCTGCCCCCGCCGCAAAAAAGCGGTGGTAGAGATTCGGGTCTGCCGGGTTAAAGCGCAGCACCCCGCGCCCGTTGACGCGGAATTCCTCCACGCCGGTGTCAATGTTCAGCTCCATCGTACTCTCCTTTCTTCAAAGCCTCCCCCCTCGGGGGGAAGGTGGCGCCGCAGCGCCGGATGAGGGGCAGCCTTCCGGCAGCCGCTCTTTTGCCTGTCACGCCTGCGTAAACTTCTTGGTTGCCGGGTCAAACGTGCCCTTCGTCTTGACGCCGGTGTAATGCACGTTGAACGGGATCTGGTAGCCGGTGGTGTCGCCGCCGTAGCTGACGACCTCGATGTAGCATTCCTCGCGCACGGCGGGGTACGCCCCTGCCGTATCGTTGTCCCAGAGCTTGACCTCGACGATGTCGGTTTTCAGGTCATCCAGCACCAGATCGCCGTCGATGATGGCCTGCAGACGCTCAAACAGCGGGTCGCCCGGCTCGGCGTAGTAGGGGCTGACCTCGCCCTGCTTCTGGTAGCCGTTGATCGTAACCGTCGTCTCACCGACGATATTTGACTTTTTCTCCACGTTCGCGGTCAGCTCGGGGGAGTATTCCTCCAGATCGCTGCCCAGGCGGGTGTAGCTGGCGTCGCCGCTGCCAAAGGCGGCGTTCAGGTAGTGGGCCATGTACTTGCGTTCAATTTTCATGTGGTTTCCTCCGTATAAACTTGTGTGTATTCCGCTTGTAAACGCACGGTGTAGACCGCCGTGCCGCCCGCGTCGGCGCGCTCCATGCGGCCCTGCTCGGCGCGCAGGACCTCGCGCCCCGCGTTGCCCAGCACCGGCCCCCGGCCTGCGGCGCTCTCCGCTGCCGCCCAGGTCTGCAGATCCAGCAGCCGCGCGGCGTTGCCGGCATCGGTGCGCGGCAGGCAGAGCCGCAGCGTGAACTCCGCCCGGCAGCGCTGTGTCACGCGGCCCAGCAGGTTTTCCCGCCGGTCCAGCACCGTGATGCCCCGGCACCACAGCCCCGCCGTGTACGGCGCGGGGCCAACGTCCCCCACCGTCAAAGAAAGCCCCTGCAGGGCAGGGGCCCGGGCCAGAAAGGCCGTCATTTTTGTAAGCATGGTTTGCCTCCTTCTCTAAAGCCTTCCCCGAGGGGCTGCGCTCGCAAGCTCGCCCCTCATCAGCCGCCTGCGGGCAGCAGCTTCTCCCCCGGGGGAGAAGCCAAAAAAAATTCTCACCTCGTCAGGCTCCTCACGCCCGTTCCGCTTCCGTTCCACCAGGCACCGGCCTCGACATGGTGCGGTTTACCGCGCAGCCGCATCGGCAGCACGTACTGCACCAGCGCCGCACCCTCCACCGCCGCGGGCACAAAGCCCGGCCAGTCGGCCCAGGTCAGCGCCGGGCCCTCGCCGGGGAACAGCCTGTCCCCCAGTGCCAGCGTATAGTCCGCGCCGTACCGGGCCGTCGTCTCCGGGATGACCACCAGCAGCGCCGCGCCCCGGCGTGTGCCGTCTGCGTCAGGCAGCTCCCGGCGGCCCTGCTGCCAGCAGACGCCCCGCAGTACGGTGCGCACCACGGTCTGCGCCGCCGCGTCAGCGTGGTAGAGCGTCACGGTATCGCGGTACAGCTTATTCATGGGGCAGCCACCGCCCGATCCGCAGATAGTAGCCCGCCTCGTGGCGGAAATGCGCCGCCCGGTCTGCCAGCGTGCGGGAGCACAGCTCGGGCGGCGCGGTGTAGGTCTCGCTCACGCTGCCGACGCTCACCTTCGCAACGCCCCGGGCTTCATCCTCCTGCGCGAACTCGTACATTGCGTCGGCCACAGCGCAGAGCGCCATGCTCTCGGCCAGCTCCGGGTCCAGCCCCTGGCGCGGTGCCACGGCGTACATCTCCCGCATACGGCGCAGCTCATCCCCGGCGCGTCTGATGAAGCGGGGGAACTCCTTCTCCGGGATGTCCTCGCCCAGGTAATCCTCTACGTAAAAGGTATAATCCGGCACGCGCACGCCCCCTTACGCCTTGAACTTTGCCAGCACGACCTTAGCCTCATTGGACAGCACAGCGACGTAAAATTCGTCCGCCGTGATTTCGGTGGTGCGGGTCTTGGGCTTGCGCTCGGTCTCAATGTTGACCTCGCGCTTGCGGTAGATGGTCAGCGCCGGGATCTCGTCATCGGCCTCGGGGTCAGCCTCCAGCTTGACGATGGGGCAGGCGTAGACGCCGTCGGTCAGCGGGACCTTCTTGCTGGGCACAAGGCGGCAGCCCGCGATCATGCCGATCTCGCCGGTCAGGCTGACGCCGGGCGTGTACTTGTCGGCGCTCAGGAAGTCGGGGTTCTTGCGCAGCTGGGTGACCTGCTTCGGGTGGATGAACAGCACCTTGTCGGAGCAGCCCATCTCCTCCTCAAACAGGTCAACCGCATCGACGATGGCGTTGTAGCTGATCTGTGCCTAGCTGCCGTCGTAGATCAGGCTTGCGGTCTGCAAAGCGTCCATGCAGTCATTGTCGACCTTGGCGGCAATGGCCTGCGCCAGCTGGGTGTTGGCCTCGCCCACCGGGTTGCCGTAGCCGGACAGCACGGCCTCGTCGGTCAGGCCGATGCCCTTCATGGCCTTTTTGATGGTGGCCTTGCGGGTGGAGGTCGTCATCTTCTCAATGGCGACCTCGCCGCCCTCGGCCACGTCGGAGGCGTCGCCGATGTAGGTGTAGGCGGGCACGGTGATGGTATCGCCGGGCACGCCCTGCAGCGTATCGTCAATTTTGGCAAACGGTGCCACGCGCAGCTTCTTCGGGATGCGCGCGGACACCATATCCCCCATAACCTCAGGGTCGATCAGTTCAGCTGCTCCTCGCAGCGGGCCAGTGCGTGCAGCAGCCCCGCCGCCGGGGCGTAGATGCTGACCGCGTCGGGACTGCCGTCCACACAGTTCATCAGCGGCGTTTTCAGCACGGCCAGCCCGACGCCCTGCACCCCCGGCAGCACAAGCTGCGGGACCAGCTCCGCACAGGCGGGCAGCGTGGCCAGCGGCACACAGCGGCCCAATGTCTGGCCGTTCAGCTCAAACAGCCGCGTTTCGATGGTCAGGCCGTCCGCGCCCGCGGTGCGGCGCTCCAAAAGAGCGTACTGCCGCCCATCGACGCTGTGCCGCTCCATCGTGCCGACGGCCAGAAGGCTGCCGTGGGCGTCGCGGGCCAGCGGCACGTAGCAGTCGCGCCGGATGGCCGCAAAGTCGAACGCCCCGTCCCGCGGCACCGGTTTCAGCAGGCACTCTCCGCCCACCAGCGCGTACTGCATCGCGGTCTTGGCCGCCGCGTTCAGCGCCGACAGGCTGCGGCGCAGCGGGTCCGGTGCCTCGGGCGGCAGGCGGGTCTCGTACTCGGCAAAGACCGTGCGGCAGAGCTTGCCGACGATCAGCGCCGCCACACGGGGCGCGGTATCCTCGCCCGCGCGCGGCACGCCGTAGTACAGATCAAACCATTCCCGCACCGCCGCCCGCATTTTGACAGATGTAACGTCACTTTTCCCAAATGCCTGTTCCAAATAGGATTGCAAATCATCCTCTCCTTTCTTCATTGCCACGCGGTAGGGGCCGGGCATGCCCGGCCCGCGGCCTTCCTACAAGCGTCCGTTTTCGCCAGGCTGCGGGCCGCACATGTGCGGCCCCTACATGTGCAACACATTTTAGCTTCCTCTCCTTCTCCACACCCCCTCCACCGCGTACCGCACCGCGTCAATGTGGTGGTTGTTCACGTCGGGGTAGCCCGGCAGCACCTCGCCCGTCCGCGGGTCGCGCTCGTACTCGTACTCACTGAACTCCGCCGCCGTGGCTGGGCAGCGCACCGGATCAATGATGATCGCCGCCAGCCCCTGCAGCCACTTCATGCTCTCGCGCACGCTGCCGGGGCCCTTCTGGGCTGCGCGGCAGGGCAGCCCGGCGGCGCGGTAGTCGGCACAGGATTTCGGCTCGGCGGCATCCGCCGTCAGCGGGCCGTCCGTGCCTGCGCCGCGCGCCAGCAAAAGCTCTGCCGTCTCGCGGTTCGGCGTGCGGCTGCGCGTCAGCTCGTCAAAAATCACCAGCACCCGCCGCGCAGCATCGTAGGCCGCGGCGTTGTAGGCCCAGGGGTCGGGGTACCAGCCCCAGTCCACGCCGTAGTAGACGCGGTCATACCGTTCCAGCTCGTCGTCCGGCACGGCTCGCAGCTGCAAATTGGCAAACACCGCCGCGCCGCTGCCCACGACCTCGCCGCCGTACTCATGGCGGAACGCCGCCGGGTTCGTCCGCTGCAGGTGCTCGGCGTCGGCCCAGAACCGCTCGCCCAGCATGGCCCGCGGCAGATCGCGGTAGGTCGAATGGTGCACCAGCTTGCCGGGGCGGGTCTCCAGCGCGTAGCGGTTGGCCCAGCTGCGGGCCATGGCCGGCGGGTTGAAGCTCTTTAACGTCAGCGTCCAACTGCCGCCGCGCAGCACGGTCTGCTCGACGTTGCGCACCTCCTCGGGGCCGTCGAACTGGTCAAGCTCCTCAAACCAACAAATACCCACAGCGCCGAACGGCAGCTTTAAGCTCTTGAGCTTGCCCGGGTCGTCCGTCCCGAAGAATAAGATCTTCTGCCCGGTGGGCAGATAGGTACACTCCATCGGGCTGACCGTGCAGCGGAAATACCCCGCGCACCCCAGCTCCCCGATGGCCCATACGATCTGGTTGTACACGCTGTTGCGCAGCGTGCCGCCGACCTTGCGCAGCACCACGGCGTGGCAGTCCGGGTGGCGCAGCAGCTGCCAGACCAGCTCCATCGAAAGATAGCTAGACTTACCGGACCCGCGTCCGCCCTTGGCCACGACCTCTGTCACCTCGCCGCGCCGTATCGCCTGATGCACAGGCCAGAACACGCCGGGGATCTTCTCCTTCAGCCGCACTTCCACCTTGGTGCCTCTCTCCTCTCTCTTCTCTCCTAACTTTCACTGTCCACAATGACCACCCCCTCTGTTTTCGCCCCGTCGCCCAGGCCCAGATGCTTGTACAGCATTTCCAGCGCGCGCAGCTTGTCGGCCACCTTGACCGGCAGACCGCCCTCCTCGCCGGGGACGGCAAAGGCGATCTCGGCCAGCTCGTCCAGCACATGGTCCGCGTCGATCTCACACAACGGCATCCCTCCTTTTCCCGAATGGGTATAAAAAAACCCGCGGGAGGAATCACTTCCTCTCACGAGTTTCGATGGTATCATATTACCACTGTTGGTTGTGAAATACAATGAAATTTTGCGAAATCTTCGGGAAATTTACTGAAATCTTTTTCACGCCCGCTTCGGCACGGTCATCCCCTCCACAGCCGTCCGGTGCAGCTGGTATGCCCGGCGCTGAACTACCCCCATCGCCTCCGCGATTTCCGAAAAACTCTGCCCCATCACATAGCGGCGGCGCAGCACCTCCTGCCCCGGCCTATCCCGCACCGTCATGATGCCGCACATAATTTCCGCGCGCGTTTCCATGCAGATTTCCAGCTGCTGCTCCAGCCTTTTCTGCGCTTCTTCGATACGTTCTACGGCCCGCGGCAGCCTGTCCGCGTTAGGGCCGCTGCGCCCTGGCATGCCGCTCATGCAGGCCGTCACCCGCTCGGCGTCGCTGCGCAGCACCTCGATTTCTTCTTCCAGCATGTGCTGGCAGCTGACAGACGCCTGATAGCGACCCAGCCACTCCACTTTTTCCTTATAGTCCATCGCTGTCCTCCTTATATGTTGCCGCTCCTGTCAGGTATTGTTGGTTACTCTCATCTTAATGCAACAACATATAGTTGTCAATATATTTTTGCAAATTCCCTCCTGGTAATCCCAAAAACCGGACTTCCGCTTCTTTTTCCGCTTTCCCGCTTGACACCCGCCGCCCCCAACGCTGACGGCCTCCGCATCATCGACCCGGTACATTTTATAGAAACGCTGGAGCGCGAATACGCCTCCTGAAACCACAAAGCCCGCCCCGGTCTGACCCGGGACGGGCTTTGCGTATTGCTCAAACTGTCAAAAAACTCTTGTAGGGGCGAGCATTGCTCGCCCGCCGGCTTACACCGCCGCCTGTTTCCGGGGCGTTTGCGTCAGCGGTCCACTTTCCCGGAGGGGTCAAGACCCCTCCCTACGTTCTGCCATACACGGGTGCCTTGTAGGGAGCGGTCTTGACCGCTCCGTGCCCGTTTGCGTCAGCGGAAGCCCCCCGTGTCGTCGGGGACTCCCGCGCCTTTAGCACAACGGTGCCACCAGCCGCAGCACCGCGCTGTACAGCGTGCCAAAAAATCCGGTCCGGCAGTCCGCCAGCGTCACCGCGGCACTTTCCTTTTCGATCTCCGCCAGATCGCGCCGCACATCGTCCAGCACCGCGCCGCCGTAGAGCAGCACGCTGTTCTCAAAATGCAGGTACAGGCTGCGGTAATCCAGATTCACCGTGCCCACCGCGGCAATGCGGTCATCCACCAGCCAGGTCTTGGCGTGCAGAAAGCCCGGCGTGTAGCTGTAAATTTTAACGCCTGCCCGCAGCAAATGCGGGAAATAGCTCCGCGTCAGCTGGTAGATCGTCGGTTTGTCCGGCACGCCGGGCGTGTAGATGCGCACATCGACGCCGCGCTTGGCCGCCAGCCGCAGGCAGGACAGCAGGTCGTTGTCCAGAATCAGGTACGGCGTGCAGATGTACAGCCGCTTCTGCGCCTGGTTGATAAGCTCCAGATACACGTTCTTCGCCACGGCCTCGCGGTCCACCGGGCTGTCGGCAAAGGGCTGCACCAGGCAGTCCGTTTCCACCGGCACGGCGGCGGGCAGGTCGCAGCCCGCGTCCAGGTCCTCGTCGGGGTATTTTGCCTTCCAGAACGTCAAAAAGATGTTTGCCAGGCTCGCTGCGCCGGGGCCATCCAGCCGGACGCCGCTGTCCTTCCAGTAGCCGAACCGCACGATTTTATTGATATACTCGTCCGCCAGATTCACACCGCCCGTAAAGGCGATCTGCCCGTCGATGACCATGATCTTGCGGTGGTCGCGGTTGTTCATGACCAGGTTCAGCATCGGCACGCAGCGGTTGAAGCTGAACGCCCGGATACCGTCGGCCCGCATCATCTCGGCGTAGTTGTGGGGCAGCAGGCTCAGGCAGCCCGCGTCGTCGTAGATGACCCGCACGTCCAGCCCTGCCGCGGCCTTCCGGCGCAAAATCTCGTGGATCTGCCCCCACATCTCGCCCATGCCGATGATAAAGCTTTCCACATAAATGCTGTGTTGTGCCCCCTGCAATGCGGGCAGCATATCGGCAAACATGCTCTGCCCGTCCGGGTAATATTTCGCCGCCGTGCCGCCGCAGACCGGCATCGGGCCGTAGTCGTGCAGGTAGCGGGCCGTCAGCGCGGCGCGGGGGTCCTGCCGCTGCAAGGCCGCCGTGGCGTCGGGGTCGTCCTTCCGCGCCGGGGCCATTGCGTCCTCGGCGCGCTCCAGCCGGTGGCGCAAGCCCAGCGCCGGGCGCTTGTTACCCCACAGCAGGTACAAAATGCCGCCCTGCACCGGCATAACGGCAAACAGGATCATCCAGCTGATCTTAAACTCCGGCACCGTGGAATCCTGCCGAATCAGCGCCAGGCACATGATAATGCTCATGGCAACGCCCACGCCGCCGAACCATTTGGCGTAGTCCGCCAGCCAGTAGAACAGCGCAAACAGCCAGAACACCTGCAGCAGCAGAAGCACGCCGGTCACAACAATGCGGCTGAACACCAGGTTCAGCACCCGGCGCAGCATCAGACGCCAGTTCCGTTTTTTCATACAAACCTCGTATACAAATGCAAAAAGCCGCACGTCATCCCCCAAAGGACGGCGTGCGGCAGACTTCCCTTTTACAATTACAGGCGGTCAATGGCGGCCATGCAGTCGTCCATGGACAGGAAGGTCACGGCGCAGTTGGAGCCGATAAACCACCGTTCATCCCCATTGCAGACGATTTTGCGGATAAGCTTGCCGTGGTACTCAGTCTGGATGTAGATCCCGTTGGGCACTCTCTTTCCCTCCCATATCTTGTAGTGTGGGCCGGGCGGCTGCCTCATATCATGGGCTTTCCGCACCGCGGCTGTACTTAAATTATGCCACAAATGCCCGCTTTGTGCAAGGTGCTTTTTGCTGTAGTTTATGTACGAATCGCCCCATTTTTTGGCATTACGCACAAAGGGTGCATAACAGCGGGCTTTTGGGCGTGTCAATTTTACCGCGAATGCACCAAAACAGCCTTTTTTCACGAAATTTGTAAAAAAATGTTGCGGGATTCCGCGAAACGTGTATAATATAAGATAGTATATTGTGTAGCAGTATCCATATATACTGCCCGATTTTACCATAAGTGACCGGAGGAGCTTAGCTATGACAAAACTGGAAACGCTGCAGTTAAAACTGACTGCGACCCGCGTGCGCATGGGTGTGATCGAAGCCACCCACGGTGCCGGGTGCGGTCATCCGGGCGGCAGCCTGTCCGCGGCGGACGTTCTGACCTATCTGTATTTCCGCGAGATGCGCATTGACCCCGAACAGCCGCAGGACCCCAACCGCGACCGTTTTGTACTTAGCAAGGGCCACTGCGCCCCCGGCCTGTATGCCACGCTGGCGGAGCGCGGCTTCTTCCCGGTGGCCGACCTGCCCACGCTGCGCCACTCCAACAGCTACCTGCAGGGCCACCCCAACATGAACACCGTCCCCGGTGTTGACATGAGCACCGGTTCCCTGGGCCAGGGTGTTTCCGCCGCCTGCGGCATGGCGCTGGGTGCCAAAAAGCTGGGCAGCGACATCAACGTCTACACCCTGCTGGGCGACGGTGAGATCGAAGAGGGCGAATGCTGGGAGGCGTTCATGTTCGCCAACCACTACAAGCTCGATAACCTGTGCATCATGATCGATGTCAACGGCCTGCAGATCGACGGCGCGACCCGCGACGTCATGAACTCCGAGCCGCTGGACCGCAAGATGGATGCCTTCGGCTTCAACACCATCGTCTGCAACGGCAACTCCTTTGCCGACCTGGAGCAGGCGTTCAAGATGTTCGACCTGTCCCACGGCAGCGGCAAGCCCACCTGCTTCCTGCTGCGCACGACCAAGGGTCTGGGCGTCAGCTACATGGAAAACGCCGTCGATTGGCACGGCAAGGCCCCCAACGACGAAGAATACGCCCAGGCTATGACCGAGCTGCGCGCCGCCCATGCCTCGCTGGAAAAGGAGATCGAGTTCAACAATGGCTGATATTAAAAAAATTGCTACCCGTGTCAGCTACGGCAACACGCTGGTAGAGCTGGCCCGGCAGGGCGCTGACAATCTGGTGGTTTTTGACGCCGACCTGGCCGCTGCCACCAAAACCGAAATCTTCCGCAAGGAGTACCCGGATCGTCACTTTGACTGCGGCATTGCCGAGCAGAACATGGTCGGCGTCGCCGCCGGTATGTCCACGATGGGCTATGTCCCCTTCGTGTCCAGCTTTGCCATGTTCGTTGCGGGCCGCGGCTTTGAGCAGATCCGCAACTCCATCGGTTACCCGCACCTGAACGTCAAGATCGCTGCCACCCACGCGGGGCTCTCCGTCGGTGAGGACGGCGCGTCCCACCAGTGCTGCGAGGACATTGCCCTCATGCGCTCGATCCCCGGCATGGTGGTCTTGAGCCCGGCTGACGATGTGGAGGCCCGCGCCGCCGTCATCGCCGCCTACAACTATCAGGGTCCCGTCTACCTGCGCTTCTCCCGTCTGGCCACGCCCGTTTTCCACGATCCCGAGACCTACGAGTTCCAGATCGGCAAGGGCGAGAAGCTGACCGACGGCTATGACATTGCCGTCATCTCCACCGGCCTGATGACCAACGAGGCTCTGCGCGCCGCCGTGCTGGCCAAGCGCCAGGGCATGAACGTCCGCGTCATCAACATGCCGACCATCAAGCCCATCGACGAGGAGATCATCCTGACCGCCGCCCGCGAGTGCGGCCGCATCATCACTGTCGAGGAGCACAGCATCATCGGCGGCCTGGGCGAGGCCGTCTGCTCCGTCGTCAGCGAGAAGCTGCCCGTCCCCGTGCGCCGCATCGGCGTCATGGATCAGTTCGGTCACTCCGGCCCCGCCAATGAGGTCATGCGTGACTACGGCTTGACCGCTGACAACATCGTCAACGTCATCCGTGGCATCGTCCACCCGGACGCGAAGGCCTGATTTTCCATCACAAGTACAACAGCCCCGAAAGGCAACTGCCTTCCGGGGCTGTTTTTGTAGGGGCGAACATGGTTCGCCCGTCAACCTTGCCGCGCCGTGCACTTTTCGGGTCGATGCGAGCATCGACCCCTACACCGTAGGGGCGGATTCCATATCCGCCCGGGAGCCTTGCGACCGGCTGCATATTCTGCGTGCGAGCAAGGTTTTCCCTGCATCACAGCTCTTAAAATTGTTCCACCCTGAATACCCTTGCCCCGCTGGCCTTGGCCGCGGTCAGGCCGATGCCCGAGTCCTCAAAGATCATTGTATCGGCGGGCGTAACGCGGAAATGCTCCATCGCCCGGCAATACCCCTCCGGGTCGGGCTTCTGCTTTTCCACGTCCTCTCCGGTCACGATCAAGCCGAACCATTCCCGCAGCCCGAAATGCTCCAGCACCTCGGTGGCGTTCTGTTTGCTGCCGGTGGTCACGCAGGCCAGGTCATGCCCGGCAGCGCGCATCGTTTTCAAAATTTCCATCAGTGCCGTGTTCGGGCGCACCGCATCGAGAAAGTCACTGTACAGCGCCTTTTTTCGGTCATGCACGCGCTCCACATCGGCGGCGCTCGGCGCGCCGCCCATCAGCGGCGGCAGGAACCGCGTGTAATGTCCGCCGTTGCAGCGCTCGGCGTAATATTCATCGGTCACGGTAAAGCCCAGCTCCTCCAGCGCCGCGCGGTAGGATGCCGCGTTGGCCGGCACTGTGTCCAGCAGGGTCCCGTCCAGATCCACGCAAATCAGCATAGTGTCTCCTTTTTATGCTCCGAAAAATCCGCCACATCGTTGGCGACCATGACCAGCCCGGCGTAGAACATCGCCGCGTCGCTTGCGGTCCTTGTTCAGCTTGTAGGGCATCAGCCGCAGCCAGTGGATGACCTCGTGCATCAGAATGCTCTCGACCTGCTCCTGCGGGTAGCGGGCGCTCAGATCCTCCATCACGGCGGCCAACAGCGCGTCATAGGCCGCACTGCGCGTCAACTGGAAGTCAATACGGTTGTCCTGCACGGCCACGCGCGGCGTTTTCATCATAAATTCGTAGCTGCCGTGCAGGCTTTGCAGCAGCTTGCCGTAATCCAGGAACGGACTTTCGTGCAGATTGCCGGTATTCGGGTCGATCAGATACCAGCTGTCGTTGTCGGTGCGGCAGATGATGTTCTCAATCGTCAGGTCGCCGTGGATCGTGCCCACAGGGTCCTTCGCAAACAGGTTGCGCAGCCGGTCATGGTCAAACATCCAGTCCAGCGCGGGCAGGTTCTTGTACTCCACGCCGTTGATGCGCAGCGTGTCATAGCTCATCAGCTCGCGCAGCATCCGGTCCTCATGCAGCTTTTTCAGGTTGCCGTCAACCTTCGTCTCGATGTACTTTTCGATTTTCTCCGCGTCCGCCGGGACCGCCGTCGGCTTGTAGAGCTTATCCTCCAGCGTCGCCAGCACCGCACGCAGGATGGCGCGGCTCTTTTCCACGGGGTTCGAGTGCAGGTAGCGGAACATCCCCACGGCCTGCGGGTTGTAGACCATGTCGTACCAGCAGCAGCCGTCGGCCTCCTCGCTGCGCAGAATATCGCACAGCGGCAGGCGGTCTTGCTGGGCACGCAGCCAGTCGAGCTGCTCGGCCAGCTTTGCGCCGTCCTTGCCAAAGGCATATTTGCGGTAGAACGTCGATTGCGTATCCATGCAGAGCATCGTCGTGGCGTTCGACCCGGCGGAGTAGTCCTCCAAAATCGTAATGCCGCGGTTCATCTGCAAAAACCGCTTGACGTAGTCCTTGTTTTCCAGACCGAAATACCGGCTCAAGAACACCGCGCGGTCATGCTCGTCGGCCTGCGGCAGCAGGTTCAGGTAGCTTTCCCCGGCAGGGGCAGCCTGCGTGGCCTGGTTCATCGCGCCGCGCACGCCCTCGGGCAGCAGCGTGGCCGCCCACATGGCCAGCAGCGGCAGCACAAACCATGCCAGCAGCAGCCAGCGGGCCGCGGAGGCCGCCGTGCCCAGCGCACCGCCGGGCAGCAGCGCGGCAAAGTCCGCGGCGTTGCGCCCGAACAGCAGCCCGAACACATCCACCAGCTGCATCGGCTCCCCGGCCACGGTCAGCGCCGCCGCCAGCGCAGTGTAGGAGCCCAGATACGCCGCCCACATCAGCAGTGTATTGACGACCAGCCGCCCGATTTTCACGCGGCCCAGATCCTTGAAGGTATTGATGAGGCTCCAGAAGAACATCATGCCGTCCAGCTTCAGCGTGTCATTGAACAGCCCGCAGAACGCAAGGCAGATCTTCTTCAAAAAATCCCGCAGTGCCACGACCGGCACCAATCCCAGCCCCAGCAGCAGCGAGAACACAAGGTAATACCGCGCCGCGCCGTCCACCGGCGCACCGCCCAGCCCCAGCAGCCGGAACGCAATAAACCCGAACGCCACAAACCAGACGTCGAGGAACCGATCCATGATGACCGTCGCCAGCGCAAAGCCGATGCCGCTCTTCATCCTGCGGCCCGTGTAGACCGCGCGGAAGGCATCGCCCAGATGGAACGGCAGCACAAAGTTCAGCGCATAGCCGCCGGCCATGCCGCGCAGCATCTGCCCGCGGGGCGGGCGCTCATAAATGCGGATGAACTGCTCCCACCGCAGCAGGCGGAACGCATGGCCCACCAGCACCAGCAGCAGGGCCAGCAGCAAAAAAGTGCAAGCATCAGCCCGTGATCCTTTCCGATTTCAATTTCCGTTTCAGCACTGCGTACAGCACCGCAGCCACCGCCACCGCATACCCGGCGATAAACGGCGTCAGATAGTACATAAAGTAGGTGTCCGGCGCGGTCAAAAACACAAGCGGGATGCGTGCAAAAAACGTGCCTGCGGCAAAAAACAGCATCCAGCGCCGCTGCACCAGCAGCACCGCCAGTGCCAGGCCCAGCAGCACGAACGGCGGCAGCATCCACCACGTCAGGTCGATCAGCCCGCCCGCAAAGTCGGTGCTGGACGCCATATCCACAATAAACGCCCGGCGCAGTTCCTTGTTCAACGGCTGCACGGCGGCGCTGTCCTGCAAAAAGCTCTTTTGGTCGTCCTGCGTCGGCTCGCCCTCATACAGCAAAAATGCCGATGCAAACGCGATCTTCTGGTTGGACTGGCCGTTCTGGCGCTGGCGCAGCGTGTTGTAGAACATACCCGCACGCTCCCGCAGCATGCTCTTGGGATACTTGAGGGCCAGCTTTATAATGGCCTTCTGGCAGGCCGACCAGTCCTCCGCCGAACCGCCGCGCCCGGCGATCATCCCCTTGCGCAGTTCATTGCCGTGGGTCTCGGGGTTGGCGTCGGCAGAATTCCACATCAAACACGCGGTCAATATCGGCCAGCGCCTCGGCGTCCTCCACGGGGTCGCGTCCTGTACCAGCGCGCTGT
>ENA-OQIJ01000077-OQIJ01000077.1-human-gut-metagenome-genome-assembly--contig:-NODE-77-length-31675-cov-8.014105_pt1 | contig 31675 bp, 30 predicted proteins | sample MGYA00242582_ERZ504747 | MGnify/ENA primary metagenome ERZ504747 (study PRJEB26092, sample SAMD00036435) | human gut metagenome | host: Homo sapiens | study: EMG produced TPA metagenomics assembly of...
CTCCGCTTTTTTTTGTGTTGAACGGGGCAGGCAACAGGCTGTTTCTTGCTCTCCAGGACGGGCCGGTGCTATACTGAGGGCAGAAAACCGGCGGGAAAGCGGGGAAGCATCATGAAGGAACAGCATACCGAACAAATGGAAAACCGGCAGGATTTCGGCGGCCGGCTGGCGGTTCTGCGCCGGGCGGCGGGGCTGAGCCAGCAGCAGCTGGCAGATCAGCTGTTTGTGACCCGGCAGGCGGTGAGTCACTGGGAACAAAGCCGCACCCAGCCGGATCTTGCCACCCTGCAGCAGCTGACGGCGGCACTGGGTTGCAGTCTGGATGAACTGGTGGGCGGGCTGGATGCAGATGCGGCCTTCCGCCGCCGCTGCGCCAGCTGGCAAAAGGCCACCTGCCTTGCCTTCCGGCTGGCGCTGGCAGTGCAGCTGGGGCTGTTTGTGCTGGGCGCGGTGCGGGGACAGATGGAATGGGTGCTGCTGCCGGTGCTGCTGTTTCTGTGCGGCGGCAGCCTGCACCCGCTGCTGGCAGTGATGAAGTCCAGCGGCGATTACACCATGCTGGCGGGTTACGACCCGGATGCGGCCTATGATCGAAAAAAGCTGGAAACGCTGGTGCGAGCCATGAATCTGTGGGTTCAGGTGACCAATCTGGGCATCAGTCTGGTGGCGGTGCCCATTGGCTTTGCGGCCAGCGAGGCCGGGTTTACGGTTCTGATCGTCGCACAGGTAATCGGCCTGCTAGGAGCCATTGGATGTGTGCAGTATAAATATGGCCGGAATCTGGTGACAGCCTATCCCGGGCTTACGGCGGCAGGCCAGGCGGGAAAGCAGCAGACGCGGGACATCCAGAGTCAGCAGATGAAGCCTCTGATCTGGTGGAGTGGGCTGTTTCTCGCGCAGTTTTTTCTGGGCTTTTTCTGCGTTGGGGTGTTCCACATTCCAAACAACAGCCCGGGCGCGGTGGCGCAGCTGGCCACCATGCTGCCGGGGGTCTGCCTGGGAGTTGCCTTTCTGCTGATACAGACCGGCCGGGCAAAGCGTATGGCGGCCCGGGGAGAGCGGTGGCGTATGAACAAAAGCGGCGCGGCTCTGCTGCTGGGAGCTGTGGCGCTGATGGCGATGCAATTGCTGGCAGCCGCCTTTATGCAGGGGGGCGGAAGCTGGTAAATCTTTATATACGATAGGAAAAACACCCCGATGCCTTGTATTGGGGTGTTTCTTTTACTATAATAGAATTACGTTGATTTCTGACCAATTTTCACCGGATATGCCGTGCGTAACACGGCAGCCGGGCAGAACAGAAAGGGGAAAAACCCAATGCCGAACCTATTGATTCTGGGCGCGGGCGGTTTTGGCCACATGGTCTATGAATCCGCCATGGCGACCCGCCAGTTTGATAAGATCGCCATGCTGGACGACGCCTGCAAGGAGAGCTGTGTCATCGGCAAGCTGGTGGATTATAAAGAATTCCGCAAAGAGTATCCCTGTGCGGTGGCCGCTTTCGGCAACAACAAGATGCGGCTGCACTGGGTGAAGAAGCTGCTGGAAGCGGATTTCGTGGTGCCCACCATCATTCATCCCAGCGCGGTGGTCAGCCCCAGCGCCGAGATCGGCGCGGGCAGCTTTGTGATGCAGCGCGCCGTGATTAATACCCACACAAAACTGGGCCTTGCCTGCCTGGTGAACAGCGGCGCCATCATTGACCACGACACCGTGGTGGACGAGGGCGCTCACATCGGCCTGGGCAGTGTGGTCAAGGCCAACTGCCATGTGGAGGCCCACCGCAAGGTGGAAGCAGGCGAGGTGATTTTCGCCAAGCGCCGCAAGATCGACGGGGTGGACAGCCGCGTGCTGGAGGATGCTCTGTACGCCTTCGGTTTCGGCAACCAGTGCAGCTACGTGCAGCCCTTCGGTGCCGGCCACATCAACGAGACCTACGCGGTATACATGCCCGGCGAAAACGGCGAGGAAGAGCTGAGCTATGTGCTGCAGCGCATCAACACCCATGTGTTCAAAAAGCCCCGCGAGGTGATGGAGAACATCTTTGGTGTGACTGAGTACCTGCGTCAGAGCATCCGCGCTGCCGGCGGCGACCCGGATCGGGAGACCCTGAGCTATATCAAGACCAAAGAAGGGGAAAACTATTACGAGGATACCGATGGTCTGCCCTGGCGCTGTTATAACTTCATTCCGGATTCCGTGTGCTACCAGAGTGTGGAATGCCCGGAACAGTTCTATCAGTCTGCCCGCAGCTTTGGACGTTTCCTCAAGCAGCTGGACGGTTACCCCGCCGACACGCTGTATGAAACCATCCCCAAATTCCATGATACCGAGGATCGGCTGAAGAATTTTAAACAGGCGCTGCGCCGGGATGTGAAAAACCGTGCCCGCACCTGCAAGGACGAGATTCAGTTTGTGCTGGATCATGCGGCGGATTGCAGCGTACTCATGAGCCAGCTGCGGGCGGGCACTCTTCCGCTGCGTGTTACCCACAACGACACCAAGCTGAACAACATCCTCTTTGATGAAAATACCGGCGAGGGTATCTGCATCATCGACCTGGATACCATTATGCCCGGCCTTGCCCTGAACGATTTCGGCGACTCCATCCGTTTCGGTGCCACCCATGCGGCCGAAGATGAGCCGGATCTCTCCAAGGTACACTTTGAGATCGATCTGTTTGAGGCCTACACCAAAGGCTATCTGGAATCTGCCGGCGATGTGCTCACCGAGAACGAAAAGGCAAATCTGGCCTGGGGCGCCAAGATCCTCACCCTGGAATGCGGCATGCGCTTTTTGACCGATTACCTGCAGGGGGATACCTATTTCAAGACCCAGTATCCCACCCACAACCTGATCCGTGCCCGCACCCAGTTCAAGCTGGTGCAGGAGATGGAGCAGCAGTTCGATGCCATGCAGGCCATTGTGAAAAAATACAGCTGATCATTGAGCAGGGCCCGCTGGGGCGGGCCCTGCAATTTTGCTTTAAAAGGAGAAAAGACCCTTGTATTCCTTCCTGGTGGATTGTCTTTACGACTATGCAAATGTTGCGGTGCTGGGGCTGTTTGCCGGTTGCGTGTGGTATGCCTGGCAGACGGTGTTCGGCCCAAAAACGGCGCCCTGGTTCAGCCTGGCCCAGCAGCTGACAACCCCGCGCATCTTGTTTGGCGACTGGCTGAGCGGCCGGCGGCTGAGCATCGGCTCCTGGCTGTTTACTCTGGCTGCCGTTGTGTATCAGTTCGAAATCTTTTTTGCGAACAGCCTGTATCGCTATCGCATTCCCTGGCTGTTTGACTACGGTACCATGGTGCTGGATCATATTCTGGCGCTCTGCCTGCTGGGCAAGATTCTGCTGTGCACCCGTTACGACGGGCGGCAGCTGGCGGTGGCTTTCGGAACACTGTTCGTGATCCGCTGGGTGTTTATGAACAACCATGAAAAGTGGATGCTTCTGGCGCTTCTGTTCGCACTGGCGGCAAAGGATGTGCCGCTGCGCCGTGCGCTGAAGGCAGTGTTCACAGTGGGAGCGGCAAGTGTGGCTGTGGTGGCGGTCAGCTCTCTGCTGGGCGTGATCAACACCGTGCAGGAGCTGGGAACCGGCCGATATCGAAACAGTTTTGGTTATGGATGGTACAATTTCTTCGGTGCCTGCCTGCTGGGGCTGGCAGTGATGTATGTGTGCCTGCGCGGCATCAAACGGCTGAAATGGTTCGATTTTGCATTGCTGGCAGCAGTTACGCTGCTGTGCAATTTCGGGCCGGACAGTCGGGCGGCTACCATGTGCCTCTGCGTTCTGATGGTGGCTGCCCTGGTGGTACGGATCTGGCCGGTGGTGCTTCGGCCGCTGCCGGTGCGTATTCTGCTTGCCGCTGCCCCGGTGCTGGCGTTTGCCGCCAGCATGATTCTGGCATTTCTCTGGAATCCGGACAACCCGGTGCTGGCCATGCTGGACCGGCTGCTCAGCACCCGCATCTCGCTGGGCTGGGAAGCTTTGCAGACGATGACCTTCGCCATTGCAGGGCAGATGCCCGCGGATGGCATGCTGGTGGATAACGCCTACCTGCATTACTGGCTGGTGGCCGGCCCGGTGGCAAGCGCTCTGATCTGGGGCGGGTTTGCTCTGCTGGTGTGGCGCCTGCTGAAGCAGGGCCATGCAACGGAAGCAATCTGCTGCCTGGTGATGATCTGTCACGGTACCATGGAGGGGCATGTGATCTGGGCTTGCGTCAATGTGACCATCTGGCTGCTGTGCGGCGTGATCTTCTGGCCGGAACGTCAGCCTTCCTTTTCCTGCGCGGAAGAAACCAAAAAAGTAAAAATTCATTCCAAAGGAGCCGTAACCTTATGAAACTTCTGATTGCGTCCGACCTGCATGGTTCGGCCTTTTACTGCGAAAAACTGATGGAGCGCATCCGGGAGGAACAGCCGGATCGTATTCTGCTGCTGGGTGACCTGTTATACCACGGCCCCCGCAATGACCTGCCCGAGGGCTATGCCCCCAAAAAGGTGATCCCCATGCTGAACGGCCTGAAGGAAAAAATCATTGCCGTGCGGGGCAACTGCGAGGCCGAGGTGGACCAGATGGTGCTGGAATTCCCGGTGATGGCGGATTATACCACCCTCTGGCTGGAGGAAGGCAAATGTCTGTTTGCCACCCATGGCCATAAGTTCAACCCGGAAAATCTGCCTCCCATGCCTGCCCACAGCGCCTTTGTGTTCGGGCATGTGCATGTGAAGCATGCCGAGTGGCAGGGCGATACCCTGATTCTGAACCCGGGCAGCGTGTCCATTCCAAAGGACGGCTCCCACAGCTACATGATTTATGAAAACGGCCTGTTCACCACCAAGACCATCGACGGTCAGGTGCTGGGCAGCATTGCCTACTAAGGAGAGAATGCAATGAAAACCATCGCAAGCTTTACTGTGGACCACGACAAGCTGGAAAAGGGCATGTATGTGTCCCGGGTGGACGGAGATGTGATTACCTATGACATCCGTATGGTCAAGCCCAACGGGGGGGTCTATCTGCCCAACCCGGCCATGCACACCTTCGAGCATCTGTTTGCCACCTATGTGCGCAATTCCGCCTTCAGCGACCAGATCATTTATGTGGGCCCCATGGGCTGCCGCACCGGCTTTTATTTCCTCACCCGGGATGCCATGAGCGGGGAGCAGGCCATCGCTCTGGTGCGGGAATGCTTTGCCTTCATTGCCGCTTTTGAGGGTAAGATTCCCGGCAGCGAGCGCAAGGAATGCGGCAACTATCTGGAGCATGATCTGCCCGGTGCAAAGGCTGTGGCGGCGGATATGTGCCAGGTTCTGGAGCACTGGACCGAGCCCATGCTGCAGTATGACTATCAGGGCTGAACCTGTTTGAACAACAAGATTGCAAAAGCAGCTGCGCAACAATTTGATTGTGCAGCTGCTTTTTTGTATGCTATACTAACTTTCGCAATGCGCGGTGCCCGGCACATAAGACCAATTGCCGGGCCCGCGCTGATTTTATGTTACAGGGTTAGTCTTAACTAACCTTCAGGACAATAAGGAGGTATTTTCATGCGATCCAATCGGATCACCGTGGCCCTCGCGGTGGCACTGGTGCTTTTGGCCGGGCTGTCGCTCTTTGTGGGGGTGATCGAGCTGGACCTGCAGGCTCTTTTGCGGGGAGACGGACATGCCTGGGAGATTTTTCTCCTTTCCCGTTTGCCCCGGCTGCTGGCCATTCTGTGTACCGGAGCGGGCATGAGCGTGGCAGGGCTGATCATGCAGCAGCTGTGCAGCAATAAATTTGTATCCCCCACCACGGGGGCTACCATCTCGTCGGCCCAGCTGGGCATTCTGCTGGCACTGCTGTTCTGGCCCGGCTCCACCTTGTGGGGAAGGGCGCTGCTGGCCTTTGCTGCAGCCATTGCGGGCACCTGGGCGTTTGTGTGGTTCATCCAGCGCATCCGGTTCAAGGATGCGGTGATGGTACCGCTGGTGGGCATCATGTTCAGCAATGTGATCGGCGGAGTGACCAGCTATCTGGCTTATCAGTACGAGATGACGCAGGCGCTGTCCTCCTGGCTGGTGGGGCATTTTTCGCTGGTCATCAAGGGCCGGTACGAGATCGTCTGGCTCACCGCACCGCTGATCCTGCTGGCCTTTGTGTTTGCCAATCACTTCAACATCGTGGGCCTTGGCCGGGACTTTTCCAAAAATCTTGGGGTGCCCTACAATCTGGTGCTGTTCATGGGGCTGAGCATCTCGGCCATGATCACTGCCAGCGTGGTGGTTGTGGTGGGCTCCATTTCCTACATCGGGCTGATTGTACCCAATCTGGTGGCCCTGTTCAAGGGAGATCAGATCCGGGGTACGCTGGCGGATACCGCTCTGTTCGGGGCCATCTTCGTGCTGGTATGCGATATGCTGGGCCGGGTGATCATCGTCCCCTATGAGCTGCCCATCGAGCTGATTGTGGGCATTCTGGGAAGTGTGCTGTTTGTGGGATTGCTGTTCTACCGGCTGCGCAATGGCCGCAGGGCCATCCGCCTTACGGCTCCTTCGGCCGGCTGCTGCCCCATGCCCCGGCTGAAGGAAGGAGGGCAGGCATGAATTCAACTGCTGTTCGCGCCAACCGGCGCAGACTGATGCTTCTGGCGGTGCTGGCGCTTTTATGCGCCGCGGGCTATCTGCTGGTGAATACCGACCCGGGCAACGCCAGACTGTTTGCCTATTCCATGAAGATCCGTGCCCCGAAGCTGGCGGCCATGGCGCTCACTGCGGTGTCCATCGGCGGAGCATCCATTGTGTTCCAGAACATTATCAACAACACCATCGTGACCCCCTGCCTGCTGGGCATGAATTCCCTGTATACCCTGATTCATACCGCGGTTGTGTTCTTTCTGGGCTCGTCCAGTATCGTGGCCTCCAACGCGAATCTGGCCTTCGGTGTGGATGTGATCCTCATGGGCATCACCGCCACCCTGCTGTATGGCTGGATCTTTCGCAAAACAAAGCACAATGTGCTGTATGTTCTGCTGGTGGGCACGGTGCTCACCTCCTTTTTCGGCAGCGTCCAGACCACCCTCACCCGGGTAATGGATCCCAATGAATACGACGCGCTGCTGAGCAGCCTGGTGGCCAGCTTCAGCAACATCAATTCCGAAATTCTGCTTTTTTCCGCCCTCTTGCTGGCGGGGCTGGCCTTTGCGCTGCGCCGCGAGCTGGCCCTGCTGGACGTGCTCACACTGGGCAAGGAGCAGGCCATCAATCTGGGCGTGGACTACGACCGCTGCATCCGCCGCCTGCTGCTGGGCGTTACCCTCTGCATCGCGGTGGCCACGGCCATGGTCGGGCCCATATCCTTTCTGGGCCTGATCATCGCTAATCTCTCCCGCCAGCTGCTGCGCACCTATCGCCACAGCCAGCTGGTGGCTGGCTCGGCGCTGTTTGGTATGGCGGTGCTGGTGGGCGGCCAGCTGATTGTGGAGCAGGTGTATTCCTATGCTGTGCCGGTGAGCGTGTTCATCACCGTGGGCGGCGGCGTGTATTTTCTCTATCTGCTTGTGGCAAGAAAGAAGGTGTAACCCATGAAAATTCGTCAGCTGACAAAACGCTATCAGGGCAAAACCGTGGTGGACGGAGTGAGTTTTTCCATTCCGAAGGGGAAGGTGACCTCGCTGATCGGCCCCAATGGGGCGGGCAAATCCACCGTAATGAGCATGATCTCCCGCCTGATTGCGCAGGATGAAGGCCTTGTGGATCTGGACGGTACCGATGTGGGCCGCTGGAAAAGCCGGGAGCTGGCCCGGCGGCTGGCCATCCTTACCCAGTCCAACCATATTCAGATGAAGCTCACCGTGCGGGAGCTGGTGGCATTCGGGCGATTTCCCCACTCCGGCAGCCGCCTGACCGAGACCGACGAAGCGTTCGTGGATCGGGCCATCGCCTATATGGAGCTGGAGGAATTCCAGGATCGCTTTCTGGACGAGCTGTCCGGCGGGCAGCGGCAGCGGGCGCTGATCGCCATGGTGATCGCGCAGGATACCGAGTACATCCTGTTGGATGAGCCCACCAACAATCTGGACATCTACCACGCCACCAATCTGATGAAAACCGTGCGCCGCCTGTGTGACGAGCTGGGCAAAACCGTGATTCTGGTGCTGCACGAGATCAACTACGCGGCCTTCTATTCCGATTACATCTGTGCCTTCAAGGATGGCCGCATCGCCCGCTTCGGCCCGGTGGAAGAGGTGATCACCAGCGAGAACCTTTCCGCCATTTACGGGTGGAATTCCAGATCCAGACCGTGAAGGGTAAGCCGCTGTCCATCTACTACTGACCGCATGTTTTTTTAGACAAAAGATTCATTCAAAGGAGAAGTTCCCCATGAAAAAATATCTTTCTCTGGCCCTGGCCGGGCTGTTGGCTATTTCCATGACTGCCTGCGGCGGCATTGCGGCGGATCTTGCCGCCATGGCATCCCCCAAAAGCGAAAGCACGGCTTCCGCTGCATCCGGATCCGAGGCTGTGCAGCAGGAGGTGACCATCAAGAGCCTGAACGGCAGCAAGCAGACGGTGGAACTCACCGTACCCTACGACCCTCAGCGGGTGGCGGTGCTGGACATGGCCAGCCTGGATATTCTGGATGCACTGGATCTTGGTGACCGGGTGGTGGGCAGCGCCGACACCAGCCTGGACTATCTGCAGAGCTATGTGACCGACGAGGCAGTGGCCAATCTGGGCACCATCAAGGAGGCGGATCTGGAAGCGGTGATGGCCTGCGAGCCGGATGTGATCCTCATCGGCGGCCGGCTGGCCTCCTCCTATGATGCACTGAGCGAGATTGCGCCGGTGGTGTATCTTTCCACGGATACCGAGTTGGGCGTGGTGGAAAGCGTGCGCAAAAATACCGAGACCATTGCATCCATCTTCGGCCGACAGGAGCAGGCAGGGCAGCTGATGACCGGATTTGATGCCCGGATCGAGGCGCTGCGGGCCTTCGCGGAAGGGAAAACCGCCATTGTGGGCATGGTGACCAGCGGCAGCTATAACGTGCTGGGCAACGACGGCCGCTGCTCCATCATCGGGCGGGAAATCGGCTTTGAGAATGTGGGGGTGGATGCGGCCATCGATACCTCCACCCACGGCAACGAGGCTTCCTTTGAGTTCCTGGTGGAGAAGGATCCCCAGTACATTTTTGTGATGGATCGGGATGCTGCCATCGGTACCGACGGTGCGAAGCTGGCTCAGGAGATTATGGACAATGAGCTGGTGAACAAGACCCAGGCGGCGAAGAATGGCCATGTGATCCATCTGGCAAGCCCGGCGGTGTGGTATACCGCCGAGGGCGGTGTTACCGCGCTGGACCGGATGCTGAGCGACCTGGAAACCGGCCTTGGTGTGAATGCCTGAGCAAAAGCATAAAAAGAAAACCCGCCCCGGGTGCGATTGATTTCGCACCCGGGGCGGGCTGTTTGTGTGCAAGGAAGAAAAATCATGCGGCGCTGGCCTGGGCAAACCATTCTTCGTCCACCACAAGGCAGTCCGCGGTGGAGCCCACCAGCGCGTTGGTCACCAGGTCGGCGTTGGATGTGCCGTAGGTTTCCAGATACCGGGTCTCATAAGAGGTCTGAAGGCCCTGCAGAGCGGCATCAATGCCGGGGAAGTACAGCTTGAGCGCCTCCGGTTTGCAGTGCAGTCCATCGTAGAACAGGCTTTCCGGCACGCCGATCCGGCTGGCATGGTAGCTGCCGTAGAGAGGGATGTTGTGCTCCTGGGCGAAGCTGCGCAGCCAGGGCTCCACCTCAAAGAAGCCCTCGAAGCCCTGTGGGTTGTTGTGCACATGCTTGATGATGAAGGGGTGATAGGGAGTGAGCAGGAATACCACATTCACATCCTTGCTCTGCACATAGCCAATGAACCGCTCGAACAGATCCGTCCAGTAGGGATCCATCTGGGAGAAGCCGTGCAGACCGTTCAGGGTGCCCGCCTGATCCAGCACCTCGGCCATCACCTGATCGTAATCCCAGTTGCGGAAATCCGCTTGATACAGCACGCTGCCGTCCGGCTCCTTCACGTTGTTGTCCAGCGAATCCAGATCGCCGCTCACCGGCTGGAAGGGAATGCTCTCACCGTCCTCGGTGGTGGCTTCACCGGTGGCGCGCTGCTTCAAGGCGTATTTCACATTGCCCTGGAAGTAGGCCGGGTCGATCAGCGCCTTCCAGAGGGCCAGCTGATCCGGCTCCTCGTAATCGCTGGTAAGACCCAGTGCCTTCTGCAAAAATTCACTGAACAGCTCGGTGTCCGCCTTTTTGTTCAGGTCGGCGGCGCTGTCTCCGTTGAAGAGCCAGGGATCCACCTCAATGATCAGGTTTTTGGGCAGCTTGCCCGCCTTGTCCAGCAGGTAGAAGCAGTTCATGATATCCATGGAAGAGGCGCCGCTCAGGCCCATGTTGAAAAAGCTGCCGCCCACCAGCTCCTGCCGCAGCTGCAGCACCCGGCTGGAGCCCAGAGCGATGGTGTCCGGGATCTGATCCTCGGGCAGATTCTGCACATAAAGCTCCAGCACCGCCCGTTCATCCATCTTGTCGTAGTTGGATACCGTCTCGCCCGCCAGCAGCATGTTGGCCACCTCGCGGGGGGCCAGCTCGCCCTGAAACAGGCCGCTGATGTCCACCTTATGGCTGAACCAGACCATGAACAGAAGAATGGGGATGAAAAAGCAGAATTTGATCAGGATTTCCAGCCCGGTGAAGAAACGGTACAGAAGGGTGCGGACGAAATTGCGCTTCTTTTTGCGCTTTGGTTGACTGGTCAAGATCGCCGCACCTCCTTAAAATTGCTGATAGATATAGGCCGACTGGCCGAACGCGCCGAAGAACAAAAGCAGCAGGCACAGCCCGTAGTACAGCGGCCAGCGCACGAAGGCCCGCTGGGTGCGAATCCACTGAGCCACCGGGCCGCGGGCCTCGATCAGCTCCACCACAAGGCTGCTGCCAACCAGCATGAGCAGGGTTCCGCCGCCCAGACCCAGCTTGGCAAAGCCGGCTGCCAGCTGGGCGGGGCCGGCCTGGCCCCAGCCTGCAAACAGGCCGGTGAACACTGCGTCAGCCTGCCCGCCGTAAAGATCGGCGGCAAAGAACACGATGCAGGCAGTGAACAGCAGATACACGCAGCACCGCTGCCAGATTCCCTGCAGATGGGGAACCTTGTACAGCGGGTTTTTCTTGGCCCATTTGCGGCGCTTTTTGGCGGTGGCCTTGCCCACCACCATAAACAGGCCGTTCAGAATGCCCCAGATCACATAGCCGAGACTGGCGCCGTGCCACAGGCCGCTGATGGGGAAGATGATGAAGATGTTGAACCAGCCCTGCAGCTTGCCCAGGAAGCCTTCCGCGCCCCGGTTGTAGAAGGAGAGGGGGGTGAAGATGTAATCCTTGAACCAGTTGGTCAGGCTCATGTGCCACCGGTTCCACAGCTCGGTGTAGGTCTTGGCGGCAAAGGGCCGGTTGAAGTTTTCCAGCAGATCAAAGCCCAGCATCCGTGCCGCGCCGATGGCAATGTCGCAGCAGCCGGAGAAATCCATGTAAATCTGGTAGCTGAACAGAAGGCTTGCCGCCAGCAGGTAAGGGCCGGTGTGCTGGTCCGGCGCGGAGTATACCGCCCGTACAAACACGCCGATGTTGTCGGCAATGACCATCTTTTTCACATAGCCCCACAGCACCCGGAACAAACCGCCCGCGATCCGGTCGTAATCGAACCGGCGGGGATGCTCAAACTGGGCCATCAGGTGATCCTTACGCTCGATGGGGCCGGTGAAGATGCAGGGGAAAAAGCTCACAAACAGCGCGTACTTCAGCGGGTTGCGCTCGGCTTTGGTCTGATGCAGATACACATCGATCACATAGCCAAGGCTCTGGAAGGTGAAGTAGGAAAGCCCCAGCGGAGCAATCAGATCCAGATGGGGCGCCTTGCCGCCGAACAGGCCCATGATACCGCCCAGCAGCTCGCCGAAGAAGTTGAAGTACTTGAAGAAGAACAGAAACCCGCAGCACACTGCAAGCGAGACCACCAGAAACAGTCGCCGCGTGGCCTGCTGGGGGACGCTGTCCATGGCAAGGGCGCACACCCAGGTCACCACTGTAACGCTGATCAGGATGAACACCAGCCGGGCGTTTTCCGGCTTGTAAAGATAAAAGGCGTAGCTGGCGAGCAGCCACAGATAAGGCTTTGCGGCACGGGGCACGCAGTAGGTGAGCACCGCCACGCCCGCAAAAAAGCCCAAAAAGACCAATGTGTTAAAATCCATGCACACACCTCACACTGTGGTTGGAAATTCAGGTTCGCTGCCGCAAACAGCATTTATATACCCCCGCACCGCGGCCGGGGCCGTTTTGAACGAACAGACGCAAAACTCGGCCGTTTGTTACCGGTCAGTGCGATGCAGCTGCTCCTCCAGCTGGCGCACCCGGTGTTCCAGCATGGCGTTTACCTGGGTCAGGCGCTTAAGCCGCTCGTTGTATTCGCTGACCACCGCGCACAGGATGAGCAGCACAAGCAGAACAAAGCAGAACAGCATGATGAACACCATGTTGGAGACCACTTCCACCTGCACAAGGCTGCGCAGGATCTTGGCCACCTCCGGCCATACAGCCAGCACCAGCATGCCGGCGCCCAGCCCCAGCCAGGGCAGGCTGAACCGGACGCTGAGCCGGCCGTGTTTCACCATCACAAAGATGAGAATCAAGAATACAAGATCGCCCACCAAAAGCAGGGCTTGGAATACCGGGCTCATCCTTTTCCTCCTTTTTGAATGGCACTCAGCCGGTGGATGATGAGCGCCAGGCTGACCTTGATCATGTAATACACGCTCTTGAAGGCCCGGATGGACGATACGCCGCCCTGGCGTTCCTCCATGACCACCGGCACCTCGCCCACCTTGTAGCCGTTGCAGATGGCCGTTACAATGGCCTCCGGCTCCGGGTAATCCTGGGCGTAGTGCTGCGCGAACAGGGCCGTCATCCGCTTGCCGCAGGCCCGGTAGCCGCTGGTCACGTCCAGCACCCGCTGGCCGGTGAGAATCCGGATCATGAAGCTTAAAAAGCGGATGCCCACCGCCGCATGAAGCTGGTCTGGAAGCCCTCTTTTTTGATGAAGCGGCTGCCGATGCACATATCCAGCCTGCCTTCGGCCACCGGGCGGATCACATCGTAAAGATATTGGGGGTCGTGCTGGCCGTCGCCGTCCATCTGAACGGTGATGTCATAATCGTGGGCAGTGGCGTACAGATAACCGCTCTGCACACCGCCGCCGATGCCCAGATTCAACGGCAGATCCAGATAGTTGTAGCCGTTTTCCCGCAGGATGCGGGCGCTGTCGTCGGTGGAGCAGTCGTTCACCACCAGATAGTCCACATCCGGGCAGGTGGCCTTCAGCCGCTGCACCACCCGGCAGATGTTTTCCGACTCGTTGTAGCAGGGAATGATCACGAGTACCTTCAAGGGATTCACCTCAAACGTTTGTTTTTTCGGTTGGAAGCAAAAAATCTTCCAGCTGATCCAGCACCGCCCGGCGGCGGTAGTTGGTTTGGTACCAGGCAAAGGCCTTTTGACCAAGAGCGGCCCGCTCAGCCTCACCGGTCTGATACAGAGCCAGCATGTTTTTTGCCAGTGCGTCCGAATCCTCGGCGGGGCTGGCAAAGCCGCACCCGGCGGCCTCCACCGCCCGTGCGCCCTCGCCGTCCATGCTGGCAAGCAGCGGCTTTGCCGCCGCCATATAGCTGGCGATCTTGGCGGGCACCGTCATGCCCAGATCCGGGCTGGCGCTGAGAGAAGCCACAAGCCCGTGGGCCAGTGTGGTGTAGCGGGGCACATCCGCAGGCGGCACGCTGCCGGTGAACACCACCGTGTCCCGGGCGCTCAGCTCGTCCACCAGCGCTTCCAGCGCATTCCGGCTCATGCCGTCGCCCACCATCAGAAGCCGCAGGTTTTCCGCGCCCATGCCGCGGGCCTTCACTGCGGCCCTGATCACCGTGTCCAGGCTCTGGGCCGGGCTGAAATTGCCGGTGAACACCAGATTGAACCGGCCCGCATACCGCTCTGCCAGTTCCTCGTCCGGCTGGGGAATAGCATAAAAATCCTCGCAGTGCTGGGGGATTACCGCCACCCGGTCAGCGGGTTTGCCGGTGCGCTCCATCAGCCGTTTTTTCAGCGAGAGGCTCATGGCAATCAGCCTGTCCGCCCGCTTGTAGTGCCAGTCGCTCACCGCGCTGGCGATGCGGCGCAGAAAACCATTCTGCACCGGCAGCACGCTGTACAGGTTTTCCGGCCAGATGTCCAGCACATAGCTGGTGAAGGGGATGCGGTGCAGCTTTGCATACACAATGGCCGGGAAGTTCATCAGCACCGGGCTGGTGTTGTAGCAGAGCACCGCGTCGTAGGGGCCCTTCAGCCGCCACAGGCTGAACAAAGCGAAAAAGGGCCAGCTCACGTAATTCAAAAAGATCATGGCCCCGGAATTGCCCTTGCGGGGAATTTCCCCGGCCCGGAACACCCGTGCGCCCTTGTAATTCTCACGGCGGGGGCCGGTGTATCTGTAGCCGGAAAACCACTCGCCCCTGGGGTAGTTGGGCAGGCCGCACAGCACATCCACTTCCAGCCCGTCCTCCACAAAGCCCTCCACAATGTCGTTGATGCGGAAGGGCTCCGGCCAGAAGTGCTGGCTTACCACTAAAATTCGTTTCACAGTGTCAACGCTCCTGTTTCGGGGCGGCTTAGTACTTGCGCCACACCATCTTGTTGACCACGCCCACATAGCTCTGGATGATCTTGACCACCTTGGTGGACACATCCTCCACATAGTTGGGCACGGGAATGCCGATGTCGCCGTTGTCGTTCATGGCCACGGCAGTTTCCACCGCCTGCTCCACACCGCCGGCGGTAATGCCCGCCAGAATGAAGCAGCCCTTGTCCAGCGCCTCGGGGCGCTCGGTGGAGGTGCGGATGCACACCGCAGGGAAGGGCTTGCCGATGCTGGTGAAGAAGCTGGATTCCTCGGGCAGAGTGCCGGAGTCGCTCACCACGCAGTAGGCGTTCATCTGCAGGTGGTTGTAATCGTGGAAGCCCAGAGGCTCGTGCAGCCGCACCCGCTCGTCCAGCTTGAAGCCCATGGCCTCCAGCCGCTTGCGGCTGCGGGGATGGCAGGAGTAGAGGATGGGCATGTCGTATTTTTCCGCCAGCGCGTTGATGGAGGTGAACAGGGCCACAAAGTTTTTCTCGGTGTCGATGTTCTCCTCCCGGTGGGCGCTGAGCAGCATATATTTCTTGGGCTCCAGACCCAGGCGCTCCAGCACGTCGGAGGCCTCGATCTGCTCCAGATTGGCACGCAGCACCTCGGCCATGGGGCTGCCGGTCACATAGGTGCGCTCTTTGGCGGTGCCCTCGGCGTTCAGATAACGGCGGGCATGCTCGGAGTAGCACAGGTTCACGTCCGCGATGTGGTCCACGATGCGGCGGTTGGTCTCCTCGGGCAGGCACTCGTCGAAGCACCGGTTGCCCGCTTCCATGTGAAAGATGGGAATGTGCAGCCGCTTGGCGGAAATGGCGGACAGGCAGCTGTTGGTGTCGCCCAGAATCAGCAGGGCGTCCGGCTTCAGCTCCACCATCAGCTTGTAGCTCTTGGCGATGATGTTGCCGATGGTCTCGCCCAGATCCTCGCCCACGGCGTTCAGGTAGTGATCCGGCGCCCGCAGGCCCAGATCCTCAAAGAAGATGCCGTTCAGGGTGTAGTCGTAGTTCTGGCCGGTGTGCACCAGAATCTGGTCGAAGTATTTGTCGCATTTTTTGATCACGGCGGCAAGGCGGATGATCTCCGGCCGGGTGCCCACGATGGTCATCAGTTTCAATTTGCTCATGAAAACGATCTCCTTATACAAGGCAAGCCCCGCGCCTTGTGCAGGCCGCGGGTTGCCGGAAAAAATTATACAGGCAGGAAGAAGGTGTCCGGGTGGTCGGGGTCAAATACCTCATTTGCCCACATCACGGTGACCATATCGTCCTCGCCCACATTCTCGATGTTGTGGGTGTAGCCGGTGGGAATATCCACCACCTCCAGCTTGTCGCCGGAGACGTGGTATTCAATCACTTCGGTGCTGTCCAGCGCACGGAAACGGATGACGCCGGTGCCCTTTACCACCAGAAATTTCTCGTTCTTGGAATGATGCCAGTGGTTGCCCTTCACGATGCCGGGCCTGGAAATATTGATGCTCACCTGACCATGAGCCGGGGTGTGCAGAAATTCCGTGAAGCTGCCCCGGTTGTCGCAGTGCATGTTCAGCGGGTAGGAGAACCGGTCGGCGGGCAGGTAGGAAAGCCAGGTGGAGTAAAGCTTCTGCTCCAGGCTGCCGGGGGTCTGATCCGGCACGTCCAGCGTTTCGCGGTTTCTGGCAAAGCCCTCGATGGTCTCGGCCAGATGGCCCAGCGTGGTCTCATGCACCACCGGAACCACACAGTAGTCGCCCTCCCGGGTGCAGTTGCCGTCCAGCGCGGCCACAAAGCTGGCCACCACGTCGTCGATGTACACCAGCGGCAGCCGGTATTCCGGATCCCGCACCGAGAGGGGCAGGCCATTGGCGGAATTGTGGCAGAAGGTGGCCACCACGCTGTTGTAGTTGGGGCGGCACCACTTGCCGAATACGCCCGGCAGCCGGAACACATACACCGGCGCGCCGGTGGTCTGGCCATGGGCGAAGATGGCCTGTTCGGCCTGGGCCTTGCTCTTGCCGTAGTCGTTGTCCAGCGCGGCCTGGGTGCTGGAGGTCACCAGCACCGGGGCCTTGTTGCCCGCTTTGTCCAGCAGGCTGAGCAGGGTATCGGTCAGGCCCGCGTTGCCCGCGTAGAACTCGCTGGGGTCCTTGGGGCGGTTGATGCCCGCCAGATGGAACACAAAGCCTGCTCTGGCGGCATAGTCCGCCAGCGTTTCGGGGGTGTCGTCCCGCTCAAAAAGCATCAGGTCGGTATAGCCGGCGGTTTTCAGGGTGGCCACCAGATTTTTGCCGATGAAGCCGCCCGCGCCGGTGATGAGAATAGGAGTGTTCAGTTCCATTGCAATGGCTCCCTTTTCCGGTTATTTGTTCCAGCCTTCCAGCGCCTCGCGCACATAGTCGGTGGTGAGAATCTTCTCCACCGTCTCGTCCACGTTCAGGCGGCGGGTGTTGTGGCTGGTGTAGGCATCGTCGGCCTCGGTGTGCACCTGGCCCTTCACCACGAACTTGTCGTAGTTCAGATCGCGGCCGTCGGCGGAAACCCGGTAGTAGCCGCCCATGTCCTCGCTGCGGATGCGCTCCTCCTTGGTCATCAGGGTCTCATACAGCTTCTCGCCGTGGCGGGTGCCGATGATCTGGGTGCCGGTGTCGCCGAACAGCTTCTGCACCGCCTTGGCCAGATCGCCGATGGTGGAGGCATCGCTCTTCTGCACGAACAGATCGCCCGGGTTGGCATGCTCGAAGGCGAACTGAACCAGATCCACCGCCTCGTCCAGATTCATCAGGAAACGGGTCATGTCCGGGTCGGTGATGGTGATGGGCTTGCCGGCTTTGATCTGGTCGATGAACAGGGGAATCACGCTGCCGCGGCTGCACATCACGTTGCCGTAACGGGTGCAGCAGATGGTGGTGTCCTCCGCCTTCACGGTGCGGGCCTTGGCGCCGATCACCTTTTCCATCATGGCCTTGGAGATGCCCATGGCGTTGATGGGGTAGGCGGCCTTGTCGGTGGACAGGCAGACAACCTTCTTTACGCCCGCGTCAATGGCGGCGGTGAGCACGTTGTCGGTGCCGATCACGTTGGTGCGCACGGCTTCCATGGGGAAAAACTCGCAGCTGGGCACCTGCTTCAGGGCCGCGGCGTGGAAGATGTAGTCCACGCCCCGCACCGCGCTGCGCACGCTGTCAATCTCGCGCACGTCGCCGATGTAAAAGCGCAGCTTGCCCGCCAGCTCCGGGTGCTTCTGCTGGATTTCGTGGCGCATGTCGTCCTGCTTTTTCTCATCGCGGGAGAAGATGCGGATCTCGCCGATGTCGCTGGCCAGGAAGTGCTTGAGCACCGTGTTGCCGAAGCTGCCGGTACCGCCGGTGATCAAAAGGGTTTTGTTGGTGAAATAACTGTTTGCCATAAAAAGGCCTCCGTTCTGTTCCTATTGCAAGCCGCGCGGGGCAAAATGCTCATATACGTTATAAGAATACCATAAATATACCTGTTTTCCAAGTATTTCGACCCGGTTTGACGGGCAGAGGAAGGAAAGCGAACCCTTTTTATTTTGTCCGCTTTGTGTTAGAATAAAAGGCAGCATCCGGCCCGCCGTGCGGCGCCGGAAAAGGAAAGGACGTGTTATCATGCGTGCGTATGAACGCTTTTTGAAGTATGTGACCATCTACACCACCTCCGATGAGGAGAGCACAGCCCATCCCAGCACTGCCCGCCAGTTTGATCTGGCCCATCTGCTGGTGGCTCAGCTGAAGGAGCTGGGTGTGGCCGACGCTGCAGTGGACGACAAGTGCTATGTGTACGGCACCCTGCCCGCCACCTCCGGCTACGAGGAAAAGCCCGCCCTGGGCTTTGTGTCCCACATGGACACCGCCCCCGCCGCCCCCGGCGAGAACGTGAAGCCCCAGGTGTTTGAAAACTACGACGGCGGCGACGTGCTGTTTGCCGGCACCGGCGAGTATATGACCGTGGAGAAGTTCCCCGAGCTGGCAAACTGGAAGGGCCAGACCCTGATCACTGCCGACGGCACCACCCTGCTGGGTGCGGACGACAAGGCAGGCATTGCCGAGATCATGACCGCGGTGGAGCGCATCCAGAGCGAGAATATCCCTCACGGCAAGATCTGCATCGGCTTTACCCCCGACGAAGAGGTGGGCCAGGGCGCCGACTTCTTTGACGTGGATCGCTTCGGCGCCCAGTTTGCCTACACCGTGGACGGCGGCGACGTGGGCGAGCTGGAGTATCAGAACTTCAACGCCGCCGACGCGGGGGTCACCGTGCACGGCTTCTCGGTGCATCCCGGCAGCGCCAAGGACCTGATGAAGAATGCCCAGACCATCGCCATGGAGTTTGCCGCGGCTCTGCCCGCCGAAGAGGTGCCCGAGCACACCGAGGGCTTTGAGGGCTTCTTCCACCTGTATCAGATGAGCGGCGATGTGACCACCGCCAAGCTGCACTACATCATCCGCGACCACGACGGCGAGAAGTTTGCCGCCCGCAAGGCGCTGATGGAGGAAATCACTGCCCGCCTGAACGCCGAGCACGGCGCGGGCACCGTGGTGCTGGAGCTGAAGGACAGCTACTACAACATGGAAGAGAAGGTAAAGCCCCACTTCCATCTGATCGAGAACGCCGAGAAGGCCATCCGCAAGGCCGGCCTGGAGGCGCACATTGTGCCCATCCGTGGCGGCACCGACGGCGCCCGCCTGTCCTTCATGGGTCTGCCCTGCCCGAACCTGGGCACCGGCGGCTTCAACTTCCACGGCCCCTGTGAGTACATCACCGCCGAGAAGATGGACAAGAGCGTGGAGATCATCCTGAACATCATCGCCATTTACGCCGAAAACTAAACCCGCAAAAAGCCCGCCTTTTTTACCGAAAAAGGCGGGCTTTTTTGTGCGCTTTGGGGATTTGGCGGCACACCGGGAAAGAAGCGGACAATTCTGGTTGACAAACCCGGCGGCCGGGTGTATGGTTGAAAACGGCTGCCCGGCTGAACTTGCGGACTTTATTTATTGTATTACCGGGCAGCAAAAACAGAGGAAGGAAAAGAATCAAAATGAAAACCTATTTTGGGGATCTTCGGCGTGAATTCTCCGGCTACAACGGCGCGGCGTTCCTGGCCGACCTGATGGCCGGCCTGACCGTTGCGGCGGTGGCTTTGCCCCTGGCCCTTGCCTTCGGCGTGAGCAGCGGCGCGGATGCGGCCAGCGGCATGATCACCGCCATCGTGGCAGGCATTGTGATCGGCATTCTGGGCGGTGCGTCCTACCAGATCAGCGGCCCCACCGGCGCCATGGCAGCCATTCTCATCGGCATCTCGGCCAAATACGGGGTGCAGGGCGTGCTTACCGCCGGACTGCTCACTGGTGTGATCCTGCTTGTGGCCGCTGTGCTGCGGGTGGGCAAGCTGGTGTCCATCATTCCGGTGCCGGTCATCACCGGCTTTACCTCCGGCATCGCCATCGTGATTGCACTGGGCCAGGTGGATAACTTCTTCGGCACCGTGAGCGAGGGCGAGAATGCCATCCAGAAGCTGCTCTCCTACGGGCGGCTGGGCTTTGCCCCCAATATGCAGGCGGTGATGTTTGCGGTGCTGGCCATGGCGGTGATGATCCTGTGGCCCAAAAAGCTCACCAAATACCTGCCCGGCTCTCTGGTGGCCATCATCGTGGCGGTGGTGCTGAACTTCGTGCTGAATCCTGTGGCCGAAAGCTCCGCCGTGGCTGAGGTGGGCGCCATTCCCCAGAAGCTCATGACGGCGGACAGCCTGCTGCTCAATGGCATCGATGTTTCCACCCTGCCCAATCTGATTGCCCCGGCCATTTCCATTGCGGCGCTGGGCATGATCGAGAGCCTTTTGTGCGGCGCGGCTGCCGGCCGGATGAAGGGCGAGCCCCTGAACTCCACCCGTGAGCTGGTGGCCCAGGGCATCGGCAACATCATCATTCCCATTCTGGGCGGCGTGCCCGCCACCGCGGCCATTGCCCGTACCTCCGTTGCCATCAAGAGCGGCGGCCGCACCCGTATGGTCAGCGTGATCCACTCCATCACCCTGATCCTGTCCATGTTCCTGCTGGGCGGCGTGATGGGCCGAATCCCGCTGGCCAGCCTGGCGGGCGTGCTCATGGTTACCGCCTGGCGCATGAACGACTGGCCGGCCATCCGGGAGCTGTTCCGCAAGCGCCTGAAGTCCGCTTCCGCTCAGTTCCTGGTGACCATGGTGGCCACCGTACTGTTCGATCTGGTCATCGCCATTCTGGTGGGCATCGTGGCGGCCATGCTGCTGTTCGTGCTGAAAAGCTGCGATCTGAAGATTGCCGTGAGCGATGTGAAGCGCAAAAACGCTGACGGCACCGATCAGATTCGCACCGACGTGAAGGTGGTCTATCTGACCGGCCCGCTCTTCTTCGGCACCCAGGATCAGCTGACTCAGGCTATGGTCCAGCTGGGCGAGGAGACCCACGGCGTGATCTTCTCGGTGCGCGGCGTGCCCTACATCGACGAGAGCGCCATCAGCGAACTGGAGACCCTGCTGGCGGATCTGCGCGGCCGGGGTATCCGGGTGATGTTCAGCGGCGTGCAGCCCAACGTGAAGCATGAGATGGAGCGCACCGGCTTCGCGGCGGCTCTGGGCGGGGAAAATTTCGCCTGGGATGCCATCGAGGCCATCGAGACCATGGAGCAGCTGCCGCTGGTGGATACCCCGGTGCAGCTCTGATCCAAAGAGGCTTTTCATTTTTCATAGAGCAGAGCAGGCGGAGCCGATGGCTCCGCCTGTTTTTTTCTTGCGCCGCTTTGAAAAGATCGGAAAATGGGCGTTTGTTTGTGAAAAACGGTCAGAATAATCCACTTTACCTTGACTTTCATGGTTTAAAATGATAAAATTTTTCAAGACCTGAAACATACGCTTTTTGTCGGACAGCTGCCGTTCAGAGCAGCTGACAAAGCGGATGTTCAGGAAAAGATCCCGGCGGAATTTACCGGGTGCAGCTGTTCTGACCGGAATGGAAATATGCGGCTTTGGCCGGAGGAAGAGCTGTGCACGGGGAAAAGAATCGCATGTGTATCAAAAGGAGGAAACAAAGCAAATGGAACTCATTAAACTGATTGGCGTCGTGATCGTGATCGCGGGCTTCGCGCTGAAGCTGGATTCGATCCTGATCATCTTCCTGGCGGCGGTATCCACCGCGCTGGTGAGCGGTCTGGGCGTGGGCGGCCTGCTGGAGCAGCTGGGCGTCAACTTCGTGGCCAACCGCTCCATGGCCATCTTCATCATGATTCTGCTCATCACCGGCGTGCTGGAACGCAACGGCCTGCGGGAAGCAGCGGCCGACCTGATGCGGAAGGTCAAGAGCGCCACCGCAGGCAAGCTGGTCTGCGCATACGGTGTGCTGCGCGGCTTCTTCGGTGCCTTCAACGTGGGCTTCGGCGGCGTTGCAGGCTTCGTTCGCCCGGTGCTGCTGCCCATGGCGGAGGGCGCCATCAAGAACCAGGGCCACGAACCCAAGGAAGAGCACATGGAGGATGTGAAGGGCATGGCTTCCGCCATGGAGAACATTGCCTGGTTCTTCTGCCAGGTGCTGTTTGTGGGCGGTTCCGGCGGTATCCTGGTGCAGACTACCCTGCAGTCTCTGGGCTATGAGGTCGAGCTGGTGGATCTGGCTGTGACCGAGCTGCCCGTTGCCATCATCGCCATTGTTCTTGCCAGCGTTCTGTTCATCATGAAGGACAAGAAACTGACCAAGAAATATTATGGGGATCAGAACACCAAGGCAAAGAAGTAAACGGGGAGGAACACTAGGATGATTGACATGAAATTTTTGCAGGTCCCGGCAATGTTCAACACCGTGATGCTGGACGTGGTCTGGATTATCGTTGGCCTGATCGCTTTTTACGCAGGTATCAAAAACCTGATGGACAAGGAAAACCCCTCCCGCATCGGCACCGCCATTTTCTGGTGCTCCTTCGGCGTGGTTACCGCTCTGGGCAGCTGGCTGCCCCCCAAGGTTTCCGGCGCGCTGGTCATTGTGATGTGCATGCCCGCCATCTTCAAGAAGGTGAAGGTGGGCCGCGTGAACGCCCCCACCAAGGAATATACCAAGGCCCAGTACAGCAAAATCGGCATGAAGATTTTTGTGCCCGCCCTGACCGTGGCGGTGATGTCGCTGTTCTTCGCACTGTTCTCCAACGTGAGCTCCATGGTGGGCATCACCATCGGTGTGGCCATCTCCATGGTGCTGCTGATGATTTACTCCCGAGACAACAAGCCCAAGGTATTTCTGGATGATTCCGAGCGGTTCCTGTCTCTGATGGGCCCCCTGTGCATGCTGCCCCAGCTGCTGGGCTGCCTGGGCGGTGTGTTCACCGCCGCCGGCGTGGGCGACGTGGTGGCCGGTCTGGTCGGCAACGTGGTGCCCGAGGGCAATGTGAACCTGGGCATCGTGGTTTACGCCATCGGCATGATGCTGTTTACCATGATCATGGGCAACGCCTACGCGGCCATCACCGTGATGACCGTGGGCGTCGGCGGCCCCTTCGTGCTGGCTTATGGCGCCAATCCGGTGGTCATCGGTATGCTGGCGCTGACCTGCGGCTTCTGCGGTACCCTGTGCACCCCCATGGCCGCAAACTTCAACATCGTTCCCGTGGCCATTCTGGATATGAAGGACCGCTGGGGTGTTATCAAGAATCAGGTGCTGGTGGCCATCATCATGATCACCATCCAGATCTGCTTCATGATCGCGTTCAAGTAATCCAAAAAGACCGAAAGCCTGGCGAGGAAAGCACAGCGTTTTCCCGCCGGGCTTTGCGGCGCTTTGTTGCAAAATTTCATTACAAAGGAATGTTCTCATCATGCGCAAAATGGAACGGGGCGCGTCCATCATTATCCATAAATGGGTTCGGCTCAAGCCCTGGGATCGGCTGCTGATTGTGACCAGCAAGGAGTATGAGCAGGAGGCCAAGGCACTGCGACGGCAGGCCAGCACCGTTACCCGGTCGGTATCGGTGCTGCTGGTGGAAAACAAGGGCATGCATGTGGGGATGTTTTTTGACGACAACGAGGAGATCTTTGACCCCTATACCACCATCATCGCCGCCACCGAGTATTCGCTGGTCACCACCAAGGCGGCCAAGCGGGCCATCCGCAGGCACAAGAAGTTCCTGTCGCTGCCGCTTTCCACCAACGACGGCCGCTCCATGCTGCGCTATGATTTTCTGATGATGGATACCAAAAAGAGCCGTATGCTCTCCAAGGTTATCATGAAATACCTGAAAAATTCCAACCGGATTCGTATTACCACCCCGGCGGGCACCGATCTCACGGTGGAAAAGCGGGGCAGAGAGCCGGGCTTTTTCAATGGCGTGTTAAAGGACAGCAAGGACTATTCCTCCGCCAGCATCGAGGTGTATGTGCCCATTGAGGAAACCCGTACCAGCGGAGTGATGGTGGTGGACGGTTCACTGGGGTATATCGGCCGGGCTCAGGATCCGGTGCGGATTTGCTTTGAGGCCGGCAGGATCGTGGAGATCGAGGACAACCACACCGGCAACCGGCTGAAGGCCTATATGGAGCAGTATCAGGATCCGCGCATCTTCATTGCCGGGGAGCTGGGCATCGGCCTGAATTCCCTTTCCAAATGCGAGGGAAACTGTTATATTGAAGATGAATCCGCCTATGGTACCTTTCACATCGGCCTGGGGCGGAACATCGCGCTGGGCGGTGTGCAGAACGCCAAGGGGCATTTTGATCTGGTGGCCCACAGCCCCAGCATCTACACCGATAACCGGCAGATCATGCAGGAAGGCAAGATCATCGTGCCGGAACCTGATTTTATCTATTGACGCAAAGGAGTGCTGAACAAATGAAAGTACTGGTAACAGGTTTTGATCCCTTTGGCGGCGAGGCTGTGAACCCCGCGTTCGAGGCCGTGAAGCTGCTGCCCGATCAGATTGCGGGCGCTCAGATCATCAAGCTGGAAATTCCCACCGTGTTCACCCGCAGCGCCAGGGTGGTGGAGCAGGCAATGGAGGAGCATAAGCCGGACATCGTGATTGATGTGGGCCAGGCCGGCGGCCGATCCTGCATGACTGTGGAGAAGGTGGCCATCAACCTGGCGGAGGCCCGCATCCCGGATAACGACGGCGAGCAGCCCTTCGACGAGCCCCTGCGCGCCGATGGCGAAACCGCTTACTTTGCCACCGTGCCGGTGAAGGCCATGGTGGAGAATATGCGCAAGCATGGCATACCCGCTCACATTTCCTATACCGCGGGCACCTATGTGTGCAACAGCATCATGTACAACGTGCTGTATCTGGCAGCAAAGAAGTTCCCCGGCGTGCGTGCAGGCTTCATCCATGTGCCCTACGAGAACGGGCAGGTGGTGAACAAGCCCAACGGCACCCCCTTCATGCCGCTGGATCTGATTGCCAAAGGGCTGGAATATGCCATCGAGGCGGCGGTGCAGAACACCGAGGACGCCAAGGTCACCATGGGGGAGACCCACTGATTCGATCAAACAAAAGAACCACAAGCTATGCTTGTGGGCGAATCTAGCACGAGCGTTGAACAGAAAAAATGGCCGTTTTAACTAAAGAAATATCAAACAACAAAGAAGAGCGTGAATCCATTTTTAGTGCCCGGCTGAAATAACCTGTGAGGCTATTTTAGGTGAATCTCAATAATATTCGAGAAAGCATGGCCTATGGTATAAGTTTTAGTAGATACAAGAGTTAGCCTACGGCGAAGGACCAATAAAGAAAGAAGGTTGCAGTAGAAGAAGAAACTAAAAAGCAACGCCAAGTGCGGTTGGCGTTGCTCATTACGCACCTTTAGGTGCTGCTGGAATAATGGCCCTTATAGGGCCGTTCTGCAAACCCCACGTTTAACGTGGGGTTATGATTTGGATTCAGGGGAAAAGAAGCATCAGCTTTCCTCCGGCAGGCCGGTTTCCAGCGCGTTGTTGGTGCGGCCGAGGAAGGGATAGGTGCGGGCCTCATTGGCCGACAGACTTTCCAGCCCATAATAGCGGGCCATGTCCGCGCAGACCCAGTCCTCCGGATCGGTGCGCAGATCCGGCAGGCCGTAGCCGGAGCACCAGCGGGTATAGCATTCGATGGAATAGCTGACCACCTGCGTCTGGCCCTGCTGCTTCAGGCTCAGCAGCTCGGATTCCCGGGTACGGTGCATCATCCAGAAGCTGGCGATGTCATAACTCGCCCACAGAAGTTGGAAGCAGGCCACCAGAGCAAGCCCGGCGGCAGCGCCGCCCAACACGCCGTGCAGCCGGCTGCGGTCCAGCCCAGCCAGCGCAGCTGCACAGGCTGCGGTGAGAAATACAAACACGCCGTGGGTGGAGCGCTCATAATACACCGGCGAAAGGATCATGGCGAAATTGGCGCCAAGCCCTGCCGCCAGCAGCGCCAGCGGAAGAAACAGTACCTGCGGGGCGGGATTTTGCAGCCAGAGCAGCCAGAACAGCACTGCAAAGATCACAAGAAGGGGCAGACCATAATCCCACAGCATGTTCAGTGCAGTGAGAAAACGGGTGGCCAGAATGGTCACCGGGCCGCGGGGGTCCGGTGCGGCGTCCTGCCGCTGGTAGTTGCCCGGCGCCAGAATCAGGAGCGCAAAGCCCAGAAGCCCGCCTGCAAGGCCGGTGAACATCCACAGAGGAGCTTTCCGCTCCCGGAACAGCTGCCAGAAAAGCGCCAGCACCATCAGCACCAGCAGACCGGCACTGGTGTTCTCGCTGCTACAGCCGCCCACCAGCCCCGCCACAAAGCAGGCGGGAGCCAGCCAGGGCCGACGGCGCAGCGGGCTGTGCAGCTGCAGCGCAAAGGGCAGCCCGGCAGCCAGACAGAAAAAGCTGGCCCACAGGTAGTTGAAGGAGCCGCACATCCACAGATTGGTCTGACCGAATACCGGCGAGACCATCCAGAAGCTCAGGAAAATGAACAGCAGCAGCTGGGGATCGGCGGGGGCTCGGCGCCCCTTTGCCGCCAGATAGACCACAAGCGCCAGCCCCACATAAACCAGCGTGTTGCACACATTGAACAGCAGCTTTGGCTGGATGGTGAACCACTGATCCAGACTCTTGATGAGGAACCGTCCGCTCCAGGTCATGTAGTGCCAGGTCTGGCTTTGCAGAACGTCCCACAGGCCGGTGAGCCGTTCGCCGGTGCGGTAACTGAAGGCGAAGGTGAAGTCATCGGCCACAAAGGGGGTCAGACAGTTGAAGAGCAGCATCACCGCCGCGGCCGCGGCCACCAGCAGCCAGAAGAGGGTTCGGCTGGCGGGCGGAAAGGAAAAACGGGATCGACGCAAAAAAGCCCTCCTTTTCGATTCGCAAAAACAACGGAACAAACGCACCGATCAGCCCACGCTGATCTTGCCTTCGGGCAGAATATCGAACTTGCCCTGCTCCCGGCGCTGGCTGGCCAGACTGATGGCCAGAGAGACCGGGCCCACACGGCCGATGAACATGGTAATCATGGTGATGATCAGCGCAAGGGGATGCATCTGACCGGTCACGCCCACCGAGCAGCCCACCGTGCCGAACGCGCTGACCACCTCATACAGGCAGTCCAGCGGGCTGATGATCTCGCCACAGTTGAAAAAGACCACCAGAGTAACAAAAATGACCACACCCAGGCTTAGCATGGCAATGCTCAGCGCCTGGTAAACGGTTTTCTTGTCGATGCGGCGGCGGAAGATCTGGGCATCCTCCCGGCCGGTGACCACGCTGGCCACCGTGACCAGAATCACGCTGAAGGTGGTTACCTTGATACCACCGCCGGTGCCGCCGGGGGCCGCACCGATGAACATGAGCACGCAGAGCATGCACTTGGTGATGGAGCTCATGGAGGCCAGATCCACCGTGTTGAAGCCAGCGGTTCGGGCGCTGATGGACTGGAACATGCTGTTCACGATCTTGTCGCCTGCAGTCATGCCGCCCAAGGTGGCCGGGTTGTTCCATTCCAGGAAGGCAAAGCCCACGGTGCCGCCCACGATCAGCAGGATGGTGCAGAACAGAACCACCTTGGTGTGGATGGACAGATGGTGGGTTTTGCGCCACTGGCCCAGGTCGTGCCAGACCAGAAAGCCCAGGCCGCCGGCAACAATCAGGAACATGATAATGCCCTGTACATACCAGTTGGAGGCGTAGCCCATCAGGCTCACATAGCTCTGGGTGCGGCCCAGAATGTCGAAACCGGCGTTGCAGAAGGCGGAGATGGACAAAAAGATCGAGATAAAGATGCCTTCGGCCCCGTACTCCGGAACAAAGACGGGCAGCAGCAGCAAAAAGCCAAGACCTTCAAAGAAGGCGGCCAGTTTCATGACCACCAGCAAAAGACCCCGGGCCTCCGCCACGTTGGAGGTGCCGATGGATTCGCTGGCGAGCTTCATGGAGCGGAAGCCCACTCGCCTGCGCAAAGCCAGCGTGAAGAAGCTGGCCAGCGTAACAAGGCTCAGGCCGCCGATCTGGATCAGACAGATTACCACCGTCTGGCCAAACAGGGTGAAGCCCTGGTAGGTGTCCAGCACCACAAGGCCGGTCACACAGGTGGCACTGGTAGCGGTGAAGAAGGCCTGCACCGGCGTAATGCCGTTACGGGTGGCGAAGGGCAGCATGAGCAGCAGCGCACCGGTCACAATCACCACCAGAAAGCTGGAAACGATCAGCCGGGTGGGGGAAAGACTTTCCAGCCGGCGGCGTTTTTTGGGGGGCGGAGCGGTCCGGCTGATCAACCGGCCCAGCTGCGATGTTTGAAAGGAACTGGAATCCTGTTCCACGTTGGTTTTCCTCCTCACAAGCAAACGGCGCCGCTGTCAGGGCGCACGAACGCAATTCTACTTTGTTCTTATAATATACACGTTTGCAAACGGTATTTCAACTTGATTTTGCCCATCCGGCCTGATATAATAACAAAGTATGCACAGCCTTGATGAAAGATCTGTTTCCAAGCCCGTTCCGGCTGCCTGACAGGAGCTTGAACAGGGCAAGCGGCTGTCACCAACCGGGCCCAAATGAAAAGAATAGTGGACTCGCGGTTCCCATGGGGATAACGCTCCTCCTAAGAAATAGGTTACCTTACGACAAATGCTGCTAATAAAGTTGTATGTCAGCTTTGTCATAACCGTGGTTAGTTGCGGCTGGATGGGCGAATTTTACGAGAAAAGCCTGCTAAAATTGGGTTTCGGTATGAGGGATCGTCACCTTGGACGAAGCGTGAAAAACCGCATAAAATCAAGGAAAAATCGATATAAGTCTCTGTAGCTCAGATGGATAGAGCGTTCGCCTCCTAAAAATCGAATCGTTCGAATCCTGGAGCCCTGTAAAATTGAATATTTTCTGTATAAGCCCCCGTAGCTCAGTTGGATAGAGCGTCCCCTCCTAAGAATTCGGTCAACCTGATACCTTGGGTGCAGAAGTGATTGCTCTATTCAAAAGCAAAACCGAGAATCACGGTTTTCTCAACAAATTTTGATGCAACAAGTTTAACACCGTCCCGGTTGCAATGCAGTCGGTCACTTCGGTGTGAAAAGCATTCCACACATTTGTTTCCAAGTGCGTTGAATTTCCAAAAATCAACGATAATACATAATATGCCTCAGTAGCTTAGCTGGATAAAGCGCCTCCCTCCTAAGGAGGAGACCGCAGGTTCGAATCCTGTCTGGGGTATCCCTTTATGAAAATGCGAAGGTCATTTTTCCATGTGAAAGACGATCTTCGCATTTTTCATTTTGAACCTATCACCAAAATTAGACCAGCTAATGCCATTAGCAGAATTTTCGGTTTCAGCTAATAAAATCAGGTTTCCAGCTAATGAAGCCCCATAAAGCACCTTTTGAACTCCGTTTTCCGGCTCTCTGCTAAAATTGGCAGCCGCTTTCCTGTAAATCCATGTAAATACAAGATAATTGTGTAAATCTATTTTTCACATTCCTGCCGAAACCGTGCAAACACTTTCTCCATACATAGCGCGTTCACTCGCTGTTCTCTCGGAACAGAAAGAGGAACGCGCTTTTTTGTTTTCGGGCTGAACTTCCCGAATCCATCAAAGGAGGGTTTACCAATGAAAAAAGTTCTGACCGTCACGATGGACGGTATCCGCTACCATGCTTCCCGCCCGGCAGATTGCCGGCACTGCTTCTTCTGGAAGAATCGAAAGAAGGGCTGCGTTCTCGGCAAAGAGAACTGCTACTATCTGATCGAGCCGCCCAAAGGCCCCAGCAAGTGCGAAGGGTGCCCCTACAAGCGGGCAAAGCCCTGTGTGTTGGTTCCCTGCTACAAAGACCTGATGGCACCGCTGGAGAAACGAGGTGATGCCAAGTGAGCCACAAGCGAAACGAAGCTCTGCGCCATGTTCAGCACTCCATGCACCATGTGATCGCCGCTGGCGAAGGTTCCGACCGTGCCCCGGACAGCTGCAAGCTGTGCCCGTACTATCGACCCGATTTCAAGTTCCGCACCTGCCTGTATGCCCACTGCCCTTATAAGAAGCAGGTCAATGTATTCCGTTCCACACCTGAAAAATGGGATATTCTCTATGCCCGAAAAAAAGCCGACAAGAACCACAGACCTTGATTACTTCTATGGGCAGTCCAGCGAGCTGTTCTCCTTCTACCGGATTCTCAAGCTGTTGTTTCAGGATAGCCGCTTCCAACCGCTTTCCACAGATGCCAAAACCCTGTACGGTATCCTGCTGGACCGCATGAGCCTTTCAGCCCGGAATGGTTGGTTGGACAAAGCTGGGCGGGTGTTCATCATCTATACTGTGCAGGAGGTGCAGGATTCACTTGGAAAAGTTGATCGTGTTGAAGAATTTTAGCTTGTAGCCGTGCTTTAACAGGGCTTCTCCACATTCCACGCCGATACTACCTTTTCGCTCGGTTTGTCAAGGAGGTAGTGCGGAAAAAGCGAAAAAATTAGGATGCGTCCAGATCGCGGCGGACAAGGCGGTTGATTTTGTCTCTCATGGTTTCCCTGCTGGTGGTGCTGAAATGGAACGACACCTCGTAGATGGTGTTGCCGATTTTCTGCACCAGGGCGGGCGGCGGCGCGTCCGGGGCGGGTGGAGCGTTGCTGCCCTCCGTCACGGGCAGGGGGATGGTCTTGCCCTCTCTGCTGGTGCTGTCGCTCACCTCCGGGGCGGGTATAGTGCTGGTGATCGTCATGCTGGGGTCGTTGGTCATAGGCTCTCCTTTCATCGTTCATCAAAGTTTGCCCAACGTGGCCGACAGAATGGCGGTCACGTTGGATAGGCGGGGACACGTTACCGCTCCGCCTCCCGGCGTTTCTGCCGGGTCTGCTTCTGCTGGTGTATGGCGGTGTCGGCGTTGCGCTTCACCTGTTGAAGCCGCCGTAAATCGTCCTGGATGGGCTTGTATTGCTCATACTCGGCCTTGTACTCCTGTTGAAGCCTCGCCTGCTCCTGTTCCCACGCATGAGCGGGGATTTTACCAGCAGGGGAACGGTACTTGTCCAGCTTTCGGCGGGCCATGTGGAACGTCCTCAACTCGTTCTCATGCTCCCTCTCGAATTGTTCCCGCTTGCCCTTCCACTTGATACCCTTCCATTCGTCATAGATGGGCTTGGTGTCCCGGTAGAGGTCAACGAGACGAAGCAGTTCCTTCAATTCGTTCAGACGGTCACGCTTCGCTTTCATGGATGTGTTGATGGCCTCCGTTCGTTCACTCTGGGCGCGATATGGGTCTCTAAATCTTCCAGCGTAGCGATGCCCCTCTCGGTCAGAAAATTGATGGCCTCGGCAAAATCTTTGAGGTTTCCAATCCTGGCGTTGCGGCTCCATGCTCCGGCGTTCCGGCCTCATAGTAGTCAGTCAGCAGGCGGCAAGCTGGGGGCCTGGGGCTTGCTCGAACTCTCCTTTGCCGCCTTTATCCAGTCTGTCAGGTCAGCGATTTT
>ENA-OQIJ01000078-OQIJ01000078.1-human-gut-metagenome-genome-assembly--contig:-NODE-78-length-31562-cov-2.835597_pt1 | contig 31562 bp, 31 predicted proteins | sample MGYA00242582_ERZ504747 | MGnify/ENA primary metagenome ERZ504747 (study PRJEB26092, sample SAMD00036435) | human gut metagenome | host: Homo sapiens | study: EMG produced TPA metagenomics assembly of...
TGGTGTGCCGCGTGTCGGCGAGCACGCCCATGATGCCCAGCAGCCGCTCAGTCCGCATGCGCCCGCCCCCTTCCCGCGACGCCCGGCATGCGCGCGACGGCCACGCACAGGGGCTGTCGAGCCTCGAAGAGGCGCTGCTGCTCGACGGCGAGGCCGTGCGATTCGAGGAACGCGACATAGTCGTCGGCGGTCCAGGCCCAAGCGGGGGAGAACCCCGCCGCGCCGATGAGCTTCACGAATCGTTGGGCCTCGGCATGCGACGCGTTGACGTAGGTGGGCAGAATGAGCAGGCCGCCCGGCTTCGTCACCCGCGTGAGCTCGGCGAGTGCGACGTCCGGGCGCTCGAGCAGGTGCAGCACGTTCGCCGCCACCGCCGCATCGAACGTCGCGTCGGGAAACGAGAGCGCCGTGACGTCCTCGACGGAGCATGCCACGTTGACGAATCCGCGCCGCGCCGCCTTCGCGCGCGTGCGCTTCGCCATGGCAGGCGCGTAATCGCATGCGTCCACCCGCGCGACGCGGGGCGCCAGCGCGCAGGCGAACAGGCCCGTCCCACACGCCGCGTCGAGTACCCGCGCGTCCGGCGCCACGAGTTCGGCCGCGTACGATGCCGCCCGCTCGGCCGCCGCGCCGCGCGTTTTCATCACCAGGTCGTACAGCCCGGCGAATCGCTCCCAAAATCCTTTGTCCATGTGCGCCGTCTCCTCGGTTTCGCGATGATCGTCCCAGTATAAGGGGAGCCGTTCGCATGCAGGCGCCGCGGAGTGCGTCAGAACAGATGTTTCACGTGAAACATCTGTTCTGATCGATTATGCAACGCATACGCGCCCTGCCATCCCTCGAGGTGCAGATCGGGGATTTGGGAGCAAAAAACGCCAGATGGTTACGCGGGAAGGCGTCCCGCGGCCCCTTTTGCGTCCGCTGCGCATCCCTTCCGCATGCCGAACGCGGGTCACGCCGCTCTGATCGGGCATGATGCGAAGCTTGCGAGAAAGGGGCTTCGAAGGCCGGTAACAATCTGACGGTTTTTGTGCTCTTCGAGCGTCGCTGCTGGTTGACGGCGGCTGCGGGAAGTCAACTGTAGCTCGCTTGCGTCAACCGACGGTCGTCCCTCATACTGGGAGCACCGACCGACGCCGAGACGAGGGAGCGCAATGCACGACATCAACCTGGGGGCGACCATCGCGCGCGAGCGCCGCGCGGCCGGCATCACGCAGGGCGAGCTGGCCGCTCACCTGGGCGTGACGAAGGCGGCCGTGTCGAAGTGGGAGCTGGGGCAGAGCATGCCCGACGTGGCGCTGCTGCCGCGCATCGCCACGTTCTTCGCGCTCACGCTCGACGAGCTGTTCGACTACCGCCCGCAGCTGAGCAACGAGGACATCCGCGCCGCGTACCTGCAGCTGTTCGCGCGCTTCGCCGACGAACCCGACGCCGTGTGCGAACAGGCGGAACGCCTCGTCGCCGACCATTATTCCTGCTGGCCGCTGCTGCAGCAGATGGGGCTGCTCTACCTGCAATGCGCGGGGCTTGCGCCCGAGCGCATGCCCGAGCTGGCCCGGCGCGCGACCGCGCTGTTCGAGCGCGTCGAGACGAACGCCGACGACGTTGAGCTGGTGCGCGGCGCGCGCATGATGCGCGCGGTGATGCTCAGCATGCGGGGCGAGGTGGACGAGGCCATCGAGTTGATGGAGAGCCTGAAATCCGACAAGCCGTTGGGTATCGAGATGCTGCTGGCAAGCATGCACTATCAGAAGGGCGATATCGAAGCGAGCAAGAAGCTGTACCAGGCATCGATGGCGGCGAGCGCGATGAACCTGATCGCGTGCATTTCGTCGCAGCTGATGCTGTATGCCGAGGACGCGGCGCACCTCGAGGCGCTCTTGCGGGCGGGCGAGGGCGTGCTGCACGGCTTCGCCCTGGAGGAGACGAATCCGGCGACGGCGCTCACGTTTTTGGATCGGGCGTCCACGGCCTGCCTGATGGCGCGTGACGAAGACGGCGCCGAGCGCTACCTGGAGCGTTTCATCGCGCTGCTCGAGGGCCGTGATGTCGAGGAGCTGCTGTTCGGCACGCGGGAAAGCGTGTTGTACGACCTTGTGCCCGAGCTGACGGGGACGGACCCCGATCAGCAGGAGGCGGCTCGCACGCAGTTTCAGACGTTCGCTTTCAAGGAGCAATGCAAGCAGGCGGTGCTGCTGCAACCGGCATGGGCCGAGCGCGCCGACGATGCGCGGTTCAGGCCGCTGCTCGACCGATTGGAGGCGATCCGATGAGCGGGACCGTGTTGCAGGTGGAGCGGCTCGCGTACCGCTACGGCAAGACCGAGGTGTTCGCCGACGTGTCCTTCGTGCTGCAAGAAGGCGAGATCGCCCTGCTCACGGGGCCGAACGGGGCGGGCAAGTCCACGATGCTGCGCTGCTTGGCCGGATGGGACGCGCCACGGGAAGGCGGCGTCGAGCTCGTCGGGAAGCGCTTCGAGGGCTCGGACCGCGCGGCGCGGCGCCTCGTGACGTTCGTGCCCGACGTGCCCTCCGTTCTACGACGACCTCACCGCGGGCGAGTCACCTGCGCTTCGTGCGGCAGGCGACTGCGGCTGCCCGCGTCCGACGACCCCTCGGAGCGGCTCATGGAGCCGCTTCGACCTCGACGGGCAGCGCGATCAGCCTGCCTTCGTCCTACTCGCGCGGCATGCGGCACGAAGCTCGCGCTCGTGCTGGCCTTCGCCCGCGCACCGCGCTTGCTGCTGCTCGACGAGCCGTACGGGCCGCTCGACCCCGATGCGGCCGCGTGCTGAGCGAGCTCATCGACGAGGCGTGCGCCGCGGGCACCGCCGTGTTGGCGAGCTGCCATCACGACGTGCCGAACCTGCAGCCCGATCTGCTGCTGCACCTCGAAGGCGGCCGGCTCGCGCAGCGCGCCGCACGGGACGAGGCCTGATGCCATGCGCGATGTGAGGCTGCTCCTGTGGTTGCGCGTGCGGCATGCGCGCTGGACGCTCAACCGGCTCATGCACTTCGTGGGCGCGGGCATCGACGACGACGGCTGGGCCGAGCGCGCCTATCAAGCTGTACGCGCTCGCCCTCATGCTCGTGTGGCTCGTGCTCATGGTGGCGGCGCTGCTGTACGGGGTGCGGGAGGCGTTCGCCGCGGCCGACGCGTCCCTGCACCTGATCGCGCTGCAGCTCGTGTTGCTCGTCGGCGACCCTCGTGCTGGCGCGGCGCGGCATCGCCGCCGTGCGCACCTCTCCGCTGAAGCTGTCGCATCCCGACATCGCCTACCTTGCGGCAAGCTCCCTGAGCGCGCGGGCGCTCGTGGGCGTTGCCGCCGCTGCGCAGGCGCTTGCGGGCGGCGCGGCGCTGTTCGTGCTCGTGTCGCTCGTGCTGCTGTTCGGCCCCTTGCGCGGCCGCACGCCGCGCCGCACGACCCTCGGCTGCGTGGGCGGCGAGCTCGTGGTGATGGCGGCCGTCGTGGGCGCCGTGGCTACGGGCGCGTTTGGCTATGCGAGCTACATCCCGAAACCGACCAGGTGGAAAGCGTGGAAGTGTCGTACAACGGCTCGCCGAGCTACCTCACGCAGGGCTTCTCCGGCGTGGCGGGCGGCGCATCCTATTACTACACGTCGTACCGCAGCTACGCGCAGGAGTCGTCCATCGACATCGTGCGTTCGCTGCACGACCAGCTCATCGGCTCGGCCCGTGCGGTGCGCGAGACGAACTACACCGACTTCCAAAGCTCGGTGGTTCCCTACGACGTGGTGCTGCGCTATCGGATGAAGGACGGCGGCGAGGTGGTGCGCTACTACCGTCAGGCGTCCATCGGCGAGCTGTCGGCCATGCTGGCGCTCGACAACGACGCGCACACGCACGAGCTGGAGAACGCCGTGGTGACGGGCGAGACGTCGGGGCTGTCCGACGACGAGCGCGCCGCGCTGAGCGAGTCGCCGTCGTACAACGCCTACCGCGCCGGTTCGATCTACGTGGGTGACGGCGCGCTCAACCGCATCATGGCCGTGGAATGCACCGACGAGGAACGCGCCGCCTTGCTGCAAGCGCTTGCGGCCGACCTCGCCGACCTGAACGCCAACGAGCGCTACCTGCCCTCGAAGCCGACGCGCGTCGCACTCATGTTCACGCTGTCGCCCGAGCTCGACGTGGCCTCCTTCGGCTACTCGTTCAGCAACGCGGTGTCGTACGTGACCGACGACTGGACGCGCACGATGGCCTGGCTCGAAGGCAAGGGCCTCGTGGAAGCGCTCGGCACCGCGCTCGACTCCCGCGTCATCGAGCAGCTGACGTTCCAACTGGACGACCCGTACGCGTCCATCAACAAGGTGACGCAGCCGGTGAGCCGTTACTCATGGCGTATCGCTCTTCGACGGCGGGCAGTACTGGATCACGCAGGACTTCGGCGCGCTCAAGGTGGTGGACGAGCAGGACAAGATCGCGGACATCGTGCCGAACCTGCGCACGGGCTGCTACATGACGGGCGGCTACCTCGTGCAGGCGAAGCTGCGCGGCATCGAGGCGTACGTGTACTTCTACCTGCCGGCCGAGCTCGCGCCGTCGTATCTGTAAAGGAGGCTGTCCATGATTGAAGTTGCAGGCATATCGAAGCGCTTCGGCTCCTTTACGGCGCTCGAGGACATCACGCTTCGCGTCGAAGACGGCATGGTGTACGGCCTGGTGGGCTACAACGGCGCGGGCAAGACGACGCTGCTGAAAATCATCGCGGGCGTGTACAAGCCCGACGCGGGCACCGTGCACATCGACGGCACGCCCATGCACGACGACCGGGTGAGCCATGATTCGCTGTTCATCGTGGCCGACGAGCCGTACTTCCTGCCGCAGGCCACGCCCGAAACCATGCGCTCGTTCTACCGCGGCTACTACCCGCAGTGGTCCGACGACGTGTACGAGCGCATGCTGGCGTTGTTCAACCTCGACCCTACGGCGAAGGTGGCCGGGTTCTCGAAGGGCATGCAACGCCAGCTGGGCATCCTCTTGGGGTTCGCCACCGGGGTGAAGACGATGCTGCTCGACGAGAGCTTCGACGGGCTGGATCTCGGCAAGCGCAACCTGCTGAAGCGGTTGTTGAAAACGTACGCGCACGAGAAAGGCGCGTCGGTCATCCTGAGCTCGCACAACCTGCGCGAGCTGGAGGATGCGGCCGACCATCTCGGCATGATCAAGGGCTGCCGCCTCACGTTCGACGACAGCGTGGCGGCGGTGCACGAGCAGTATCCGGGCTCGTCGCTCGAGGAGATCTTTCTGTCGGAGGGCGGCAACAGGGTGGAGGATATCGATGGCGTGTTCGCGTAACCTCCGGGTGCGTGCCGCGGTGCTCGCAGCGGTGTGCGCGCTCGCGCTTCTGCCCGCGTCGGCGCATGCCGCGGCATCGCTCGCCGACCGCGAGGTTGAGCCGGTGCGCATCGTGTCGGTGGGGGCGGCCGCGTTCGGCATCGCGTCGGAGGCTGTCGTCGACGGCGCCGATGAGCTCGCTGTGCCGCGCTTCTGCCCGGTGGCGCTCGAGGCAACCTGCGATCCGGCATCCATCGAGGCGGGCATCGATTGCGGCATGGACTGGATGTGCGGCATCGAGCCGTGCTTGTGCGGCTCGGCCGACGCGTGGGGCGGGTGCTCGTGCAACGGCCTTGAGACGCTGGCGCCCACTGCGATGTACGCTTCGTCGGACGAGGGTGTCGTGCGCGTGGTGGAGGCGGCGGGCCGGATGTGGCTCGTGCCCGTCGGGCCGGGGACGGCCACGCTCACGGGCACGGCGTCGCTGCGGCACTTCGACGACGCCGTCGCGCAGGTCACCATGCGCGTGGGCGGTCCGACGCTGACGGACGCGGCGCTGATGGGCAGCGCAGCGGCAGCGGTTGCCGTGGCGGTTGCCGCAGGGTTCGGCGTGCGGGCGCTCGTGCGGAAGCGGAAGCGGAATCAGGAGCAGAAGCATACGGTTGACGGTGCGGACGGCGCCGCAAAGGGGGAGTGATGAAGGACGAGACGAAACAAGGAAGCGTCCGGGCGCGCGGCGCGTCCGGACGCGTACGCGCCGCACTGCGGGCCGCGGCGGCGTGCGCGCTGATCGCGGGCGCGCTCGCGTGCGCGGGCTGCGCGCAGGCGCGCGTGGACGACGCATCGCCGCGCCTGAGCGACGTGCAGCTGACGGCGGCGGGCGCGCAGTCCGAAGCATCGCAGAGCGTGGAGATCAAGTTGACGTTCGACCAGCCCATCTCGGCGGCGGGCGCGGTGGCCGACGACTTCGAGGTGCTGCTGAACGGCAAGGAGCTCGAGGGCGGTGCCGTGGCGCTCGACGTGCGCCCGAGCGCGCAGGCGGTGACGTTCGTGCTGCATCCGTCGTCGACGGCGTCTGCTGGCGGCGCGACGGGCTCGTTCTTCGCCCTGTACCAATGCGCGTTCTCCATCGCTGCGGCGCGCGACGACGGGGCGCTGCCCTCGGTCACCGGTGCGACGGGCTCGTGCGCCGTGCTCGACGCGCCCGTGACGGGCACGCTGCCGAGCGGCCTCGCCCTCGAGACGGTGGAGGCGCGTGTGGGCTCGTCGGACGAGGGCGTGGCGGCTCAGACCACCGTGCGCGTGACGTCGCCGGCGCTCGTGCGCGCCATCACGTGGTTCTCGCCCGACGGGGGCAGCACCGTGCTGCTCAAGCACAACCACACGTTCGCCGACGCCGACGCCGCGGCCTGCGCGGCCGACTTGGCGAAGGTGGTCAACGAGGCGGCGGGCCTTGGCCTGTCGGCCCGGGCAAGCGGCGACGAGCTCACCATCACGGCCGCCGACGTGCGCGACGGGCAGACCCTCGACCCCGTCATCGTCGAGGGCGTGGGCGTCGAGGGCGGTACGTACGATGCCTCGCTCGGCACGGGGGAGGAGGGCTGATGGCCGTATCGACCGCCGCATCCGACGAGGGCTTGAGCGCGGCCGCTCCGAGTGCGGCCGCCGGGGCCGGCGCCGCGCGCCGCCGCAAGGCGCTCGTGCTGGTGGCGCTGACCGTCGTCGTGGCTGCCGTGCTGGCGTTCTCGCTCACGCTCGGACGCTACGACATGGACTTCGGCCAGCTGTTCGCCCTCGTCGCTGCTCCCTTCACGGGCGCTGACGCGCTGCAGGGCGCCGATGCCAACGTGTTCTTCACCATCCGCCTGCCGCGCGTGCTGGCGGCCCTCATCGTGGGCGCCGCGCTCTCGGGTGCCGGCTGCGCCTTCCAGGGCATCTTCAAGAACCCCATGGTGTCGCCCGACCTGCTGGGCGCCTCGGCCGGCGCCTGCTTCGGCGCGGCGGCTGGCATCCTGCTGTCGTTCGGCAGCTTCGGGATTGAGATCGCCGCGTTCGCCATGGGCGTGCTGGCCGTGTTCGTGAGCTATGCGCTGTCGAGCGTCATCGGGCGGCGCATGGGCGGCGTGCTCGTGCTCGTGCTGTCGGGGCTCGTGGTGGGCAACCTCTTCCAGGCGTTCACGTCGGCCGTGAAGTTTCTCGCCGACCCGAACTCCCAGCTGCCCGAAATCACGTTTTGGCTCATGGGAGGCTTGTCGAATGTGCGGGAGGGCGATCTGTTCGGCCTGGCCGCCGCGTTCGTCGTGGGCACGGTGGGCATCATGGTGCTGCGGTGGCGCATCAACGTCATGGCTCTCGGCGACGACGAGGCGCGCTCGCTCGGCGTGGACGTGAAGCGTACGCGGCTTGCCGTCATCGGGTTCGCCACGCTGCTCACGTCCGCGTCGGTGGCGGTGGCGGGCATGGTGGGATGGGTGGGGCTCATCGTGCCGCACCTCGCGCGCTTCCTCGTGGGGTCGGACCATCGCGCGCTCGTGCCGGCGTCCATGCTGCTGGGCGGGGCGTTCCTCATGCTCGTCGACGACGTGTGCCGCAGCATCTACACCACCGAGATACCGCTGTCCATCCTCACGGCCATCCTGGGCGCGCCGCTGTTCGTGTACCTTATCTGCCGTCAGAGGAGGTCGTCGTGAACGCGCTTGAAGTACGTGCTCTGACCTGCGGGTATCAGGGCCATGCGGTGGTGGAGAACGTGTCGTTCTCGCTTGAGCCGGGGCGCGCCATCGTGCTGCTCGGGCCGAACGGGGTGGGCAAGACCACGCTGTTCAAGACGATGCTGGGGTTCCTCCCGCGCCTGGCGGGAGAGGTGCTCGTGGAGGGCGAGGACGTGCGCGACTGGACGCGCAAGCGCTACGCGCAGTCGGTGGCCTACGTGCCGCAAAGCCACGACGCGGCCTTCGGATTCACTGTGCGCGAGATGGTGCTCATGGGCCGCACGCCGACGCTCGGCGGGTTCACGGCGCCGAGCCGCGACGACGAGCGCATCGCGTGCGCGGTCATCGACGAGCTGGGCCTGGGCGCGCTCGCCGACCGCGATTGCACGACGCTTTCGGGCGGCGAGCGGCAGATGGTGCTCGTGGCGCGGGCGCTTGCGCAGCAGCCGCGCCTGCTGGTGATGGACGAGCCCTGCGCGAACCTCGACCTGGGCAATCAGGTGGTCGTGCTGCGCCGCGTGCGCGAGCTGGTGGACAAGGGGCTGGCCGTGGTGATCACCTCGCACGACCCGAACCATGCGTTTCTGTTGGACGACGACGTGGCCTGCATGCATCGTCGCGGGGGCGTGCGCAGCGGGGCGGCGCGCGCCGTGCTGACGCCCGAGGTGCTGGCGGCGCTCTACGGCGTGGATGTGGGAGTGGGGCTCATCGAGGGCTCCCGGGGACAATCGGGGTGGGCGTGCGTGCCGTTTCTCGATGGCGAAAGGATGGCGTGACATGCGCATCGAACGAACCATGACCCGCAGGGACTTCGCGCGCTTCGCAGCGTGCGCGGCCGCCTGCGTCGCAACGGGAGGGACGCTTGCGGGCTGCGCCGGAAACGGGTTCGCGCAGGGCAACCTGCGCACGGTGACCGACATGGCCGAGCGCAGCGTCATGGTGCCCGAGCTCATCGACCGCGTGTTCTGCACGAACCCCATCGGCACGGTGGACCTGTTCGCGCTCGCCCCCGAGAAGCTTGCCGGCTGGAACTTCCGTCCGGCGGGCGACAACAAGAAGTACATCCCCGACGAGTACTTCGCGCTGCCGTCGCTCGGCGTGTGGATGGGCGCGGGCTCGGTGCCGAACGCCGAGGAGATTGCCGCGCAGGACCCCGACGTGCTGCTGTGCTACTGGACGGCCGACGAGGTGGGCGCCGCGATGGCCGACGACATCCGCGATCAGACGGGGCTGCCGGTGGTGGTCGTCGACTACGACGTGCGCCATGCGCCCGAGATGTTCCGCTACGTGGGATCGCTCATCGGCTGCGACGAGCGCGGCGAGGAGCTGGCCTCGTTCTGCGCGCAGAAGCTGTCGCTTATCGAGCGCGTTGCCGCGAGCATTCCCGAGAACGAGCGCAAGTCCATCTTCCTCGCTCAGGGTAACGACGGCCTGACCACCGACCCGGTGGGCAGCATGCACGTGAGCGATGCGCTCGAGCTCGTCAACACGGGCAACGTGGCCGACATGCCGGGAACCGAGGGACAGGGCATGGGCATGCCCAGCGTCAACCTCGAGCAGATCATCACGTGGAATCCCGATGCGGTGCTCGTGGCCGAGTTCAACATGAGCGACTCGGAAAGCTCGGACATCCACGGCGCCATCAAGGCCGACGCGCACTGGAACAACGTGCCGTGCGTGAAGGCGGGGGAGATCTACCGCATTCCCCAGTCGCCGTTCTCGTGGTTCGGCCGCCCGCCGTCGGCCGCGCGCATCCTCGGCTGCCTGTGGCTGCTCAAGGTGCTGTACCCGGCATATGCGGGCGACATCAACATGCGCACCGAAACCATCGACTTCTACCGCACGTTCTACCGCTACGAAGGCTTCGACGAGTACACGCTTGAGCAGCTGCTTACCGCCGCGGGCATCGACAGCGAGACGGGCGAGAAGCGCTAGCCGCCCGGCACGGCGGTGCGGCTTCCCTCTGTTTTTTCAAAAACCCTGTAACCTTTTCCCTTCCCGGTTCGTCTAATAAGCAACCGACCGGGAAGGGGTTCGTGCGTGGACGATCTCATACAACGAGCGCGAAACGGAGACAGCGAGGCGTTCGTCACGCTGTTCGAGCATAGCAAGCAGGCGTTATGGCGTGCGGCCATGGCGGTGCTCGGCAACGTCGACGATGCCGCGACGTGCTGCAGGAAACAACCGTGAAGGCGTGGCGCGCCATGCCGCGGTTCGGCGGACGGTGCGCCGTGGGCACGTGGTTCATGCGCATCCTGCTGCGCACCTGCTACGACTATCGCCGTCGGCGGCAGCGCGAAACGCCCTGCGCCATGGGGTTCTTCGACGCGGACGTGGATGGCTCGGGCGTGTCGTGGGAGCCGGCGGCCGAGGCCATGGTGGCGGGAGCCGGGGTGCGGCGGGCGCCCGACCGCGACGAGGCGCTCGACGTGCGCGCCGCCCTCGGCAAGCTGTCGGCCGACGATCGCCTCGTGCTCGTGCTGTTCTACGTGAACGATTTTCCCGTGCGGCATATCTCCCTCATCATGAACCTGTCAGAGGGCGCGGTGCGCACGCGGCTCGCACGGGCGCGGGATCGGTTCAAAATCATCTACGGCAACCCAGGATCGCATGAGAAAGCGGAGGTGGCGCGATGAGCCATGAAACGTTCGACAACGAAGACGAGCTGCGGCGCGCGGTGCGCGACGAGCTGGACGCCGGTCCGCTGCCCGCGGGCGCGCAGGCCAGGCTGAACAACGTGTACGCGTCCCTGGGGTCCATTCCCCAGGATCGCCCGGCGGCGCCCGGCGCACCGGCGCCGCAGCAGCGCGCCGCGGGCGCGGCGCAGCATGCCGCACCCGGACGGGCGCGCGTCGCACGGCGCGGCATGGTGGTGGCCGTGGCCGCCGTCATGGTGGTGCTGCTGAGCGGCGCGGCCTACGCCGCCACCTCGCTGCTGCAGATGGGCCCCGGCGGCGCCGGGTTCTTCGAGAGCGGGCGCAACCTGCCCGTGTTCAACAGCATGCAGGCCGCCGCGTCGGGCTTGAGCGCCGAGGTGGGGCAGACGTGGGGGCGAACGGCGTGCGCATCACGCTCGATTCCGTGTCGAGCGACCGCAACGTGGCGAACCTCTACTTCACCATGGAGAAGGACGGCGGCTTCGATTTGGACGCCCAGTCCATCTACGAGGGGTCGAACGAGAACGAGTGGGTGCGCCTGCAGAACATCGCCCCGATGTTCCGCTACGAGCTGTTGACGACGGACGGGCAGTCGCTCGGCACCGGTACGGTGAGCAAGCTCGACGCCTACCTCGAGGACGGCGCGCTCAAGTGCATGGAGCGCATCGTGCCGGAGGCCGTGCTTCCCGACCAGGTGATCGTGAAGCTGACGAACGCGTACTCGAGCGTCCTGCCCGACGAGGGCGGCGAGGGGCTCACCTTCGACGTCGGCCTCGATTTGAGCACGGTTGCGCAGCCGCGCGATCTGGGCGCGCAGGATATCGTGTTCGATACGAGCGACGGGCAGAAGACGCTTCATGTCGCGCGCCTGACCGCCTCCGAGCTGGGCACGGTGCTCGTGACGAAGAACGAGTGGGTGATGGGCGACGACGGCATGTCGTCGAGCATCCCCGACAACGTGCTGTCGCCCACCATGGTGAAGATGACGGACGACCAGGGCAACGTGCTGCGCTTCGTGAATCCCGGCGACGGCGGGGGCTACAGCCTCGACGGTCCGACCGCGGTCGAGCTTGCGGGGTTGGCGAGCGATGCGACCAGCGTCACGTTCACGCCCATGCTGGAAACCGACGCGGCGAAGGCCGGCAACGTGCCCGGCAACGACGAGGCCGCCGTCGAGGCGCGCAAGGCGCTGAACGCGCAGAACGAGCAGCAGGCGGACGTCTCGCAGATCGGCGCGCAGCTGCCCACGAGCGAGTACGGCGGCTACACCGTGGCCGACTGGACGGTGGAGAACAGCACGGTCACCATCAAGCTCGCGCCCTATGGATGGGATCCCTCCGGCCTGTACGGCATGTTCGAGCTCATTCCGGACGACGATAACGTGACGCTCCTGGCCGACGAGTGGACCGACCCGGAGACGGGCGAGACGGGCACCGGCTACCATTCGGCCATCCGCTACGAGAAGTACGATTATCTCACGGGCGACCTCGTGCAGATGGATTCGTACTACGCGGCCTCGGACGACGAGCTGCGCGGCCTGACGAACTACCACTATCGCTCGATGTTCGGCTACTTCCAGGAAGACGCCGAAGCTGCCCAAACGCTGTCGTTCTAGCGCGAAGCCACTTCAACGGCGACGGGCCCATCGATGATGGGCCCGTCGTGTTTTGCGGGGGTGGGGGTGGCGCGCGTCGCTCCTACTTGCCGAGCACCTTTTTGATGCCGCGGGTGGCAACCACGGCGCCGCCGCCGATGGCGAGCAGGCCGGGTCCGGGCAGGATGAGCATGGGCACGCCCACGAGCATGATGGCGCCGCCGACGGCCGTCTGCACGACGCCGCCGAGGCGGCTCGGCTTCTTCTCGGCGGAGCGGCCCTCGCCGATGATGGTGGCGTTGACCACGGTGCCGGTGCCGGTGTTGGCACGGGCACCGGCGGCAGCGGGCTCGGCGTTCTTGCCGAACGACGGCGCGCGGAAGCTGTCGGCGCCCGAGGGCTGCGCAGTGTGCGCGGCGTCGCTCGTGCTCGCAACGGGGTTGACGTCGATGATGGGGCTGTGGTCGTTCATGGTCTCCTCGCTCAGGTGGTGGCGGCTCGTCGCCGCACGGTTTCCCCGATTATACGGGCAACGATGTCCCCGCGCCCCTGGCGCCCGCTCTCGGCGACGGGTTCGTCACCGTTCGGTAACGTGTTGTCCGCGTCTTCTCCAAAGGCCGAGTAACATGGACCGCGCCGCCTCGATATCGACGGTCTGAATTCCCTGTTGTGGATGCTCCCGCTGACCATTTGCGATACACTGGGAGGCACGAGGTTTCTGTTTGCTTTTATGAGTGTGTTGGTAAGGCTCGACTGTGGTTCGCGCCTGATGCTCCACAGCAACGGCGTGGGCCACGCAACAGGAAAGTTGGTGGTCAACATGGCAGCTCCTGCTACCGAACACGTGCGAAACATTGTGCTGGTCGGCCAAGACGGCGCCGGCAAGACATCGCTCGCCGAGGCGATGCTGCACGTCTCCGGCCGAACGCCCCGCATGGGCACGACGCACGACGGGAAATCCTACCTCGATTACGACGAAGAGGAAATCCGGCGCAAATTCACGATCGGCACCTCCATCGCCCCCATCCCGTACAGAGACTACAAGATCAACCTGCTTGACACGTCCGGTCACCCCGACTTCATCGGCGACACGCTGGCCACCATGCAAGCGGCCGAGATGGCGCTGTTCGTGGTGGACGCCGTGGCGGGCCCGCAGGTCATGACCACCAAGCTGTGGCGCGAGGCCGAGAGCATGCGCCTGTCGCGCGCCGTGTTCATCAACCATATCGATCGCGAGAACGCCGACTTCGACACCGCCATGGCGCTGCTGCACGCGCGCTTCGGATCGCGTCTGGGCCCGGTGACCATTCCCATCGGCGTCGACAAAGACTTCCAGGGCGTCATCGACATCATCCGCATGAAGGCCCGCTACTTCGACCAGGGCAGCGACGCCGAGCGCGTGGAGGACATCCCGCCCGCGTACGCCGACGCCGCCCAGGCCGCGCGCGACAAGCTGTGCGACCTCGTGGCCGAAGCCGACGACGAGCTCATGATGAAGTACCTCGACGGCGAAGAGCAGCTCACGCAGGACGAGCTTGAGCATCTGCTGGACAAGGCCATCGCGCAGGAGCTGTTCATCCCCGTGTTCGTGGGCTCCACGATCATCGAACAGGGCATCCAGGGCGTCATGGAAGACATCGCCACCTACTTCCCGCATCCGCGCCATCACGGCCGCTTCCGCCTTGCCAACGGCGAAGAGACGGTGGTCGACGAGACGGGCGAGCCGGCGGCGTTCATCTTCAAGACGGTGTCCGACCCATTCGTCGGCCGCCTGAGCTTCCTCAAGGTCATCTCGGGCGTGCTCGAGCCGGGCATGGAGCTGATCAACGCCCGCACGGGGAAGAAGGATCGTCTCGGCCACCTGTACGTGATGATGGGCAAGGAATCCGTCGACGTGAAGAGCGCGAAGGCCGGCGACATCATCGTCGTGCCGAAACTCACCGACACGCGCGCGGGCGACACCATTTCGAAGACGGGCGAGGTTGCCATCGACCCGTTGCCGCTGCCGTTGCCGCAGTACCCCGTTGCCATCGAGGCCGTGAACAAGAAGGACGAGGACAAGCTGGGCACGTTCTTGGCGCGCGCCGTGGAGAACGATCCCACGCTGCGCGTGAGCCGCAGCGAGGAGACGCACCAGACCATCATCACGGCCATGGGCGAGGCGCAGATCGAGACGCTGCTCGCGCGCTTGAAGGAGCAGACGGGCGTCGAGGCCAAGCTCATCGACGTGCGCATCCCGTATCGCGAGACCATCCGCAAAACCGCCGAGGCGCAGGGCCGCCACAAGAAGCAGACGGGTGGCGCCGGGCAGTTCGGCGATTGCTGGCTGCGCATCGAGCCGAATCCGGGCGGCGGCTACGAGTTCCTCGACGAAATCGTGGGCGGCAAGATTCCGCGCGGCTACCTGCCGGCCATCGACAAGGGCGTGCAGGACGCCATGCGCGAGGGCTTCTTGGCGGGATACCCCATGGAGGACATCAAGTGCGCCGTGTACGACGGCAGCTACCACGCCGTCGACTCGAACGAAATGGCGTTCAAGACGGCCGCGCGCATCGGCTTCCGCGCCGCATGCGAGAAGGCCGATCCCATCCTGCTCGAGCCCATGGCGAACCTCGATGTGACGGTGGGCGAAGAGTACGCCGGCGCTGTGATGGGCGACATCTCCACGCGTCGCGGCCGCATCGTGGGCACCGACTCCAACGACGCGGGCGAAACCGTCATCATGGTGCGCGTGCCGTACGCCGAGGTGGTCACGTACACGAAGGACCTGCGCGCCATCACGCGCGGTTCGGGCTCGTATTCGCTCGAGCTCGAAGGCTACGAGCAGGCTCCCATGGACGTGACGAAGAAGCTGGTTGAAGCCTACCAGGCTGCGCGCGCTGCGGGGAACTAGCGCGGTGCAGATGCCGCCCGTCGGAGGGCGGTGAGAGAGAAGGGAAGGGGCCGTGCGATGCGCGGCCCCTTCCCGTTGGTGCGGGCTACCGGGCGTGCAGCTGCTCGACGAGCTCGTCGAAGGGGATGGGGCGCGCGAAGAAGAAGCCCTGCGCGATCTCGCAGCCCAGGTTGTGCAGGAGCATGACCTGCTCCTGCGTCTCGAGGCCTTCGCATACGGTGGAGATGCCGAGGCTCTTCGCCAGGTTGATGACGCTTTCGAGGACCTGGCGCGAGCGCTCGTCGTCCTCGCTGGCAGACAGGAACCCGCGATCGATTTTCAGCACGTCGATGGGCATTTTCCGCAGCAGCGACAGCGAGGAGTAGCCCGTGCCGAAGTCGTCCATGGCGATGGGGAAGCCGCGCTGCTGCAAATCTTCGAGGATGTTGAGCACGGTATCTTCGTCGACGGAGAACACGCCTTCGGTCACTTCGACGTGCAGGCGATCGGGCGGCATGCCGTAGCGTTCGACGAGGCTCACGAAGCGCTCCTCGAAATCGTTTTGCAGCATGGACACGCGCGAGATGTTCACGGCGAGGTGGATGGGCTTCTGTCCTTCGACGTCGAGGTCCTGATAGCGACGGCAGGCCTGTTCGAGCATGTAGAAGTCCAGCTCGTTGATGAAGCCGTTGCGCTCGAATTGAGGGATGAAGCGATCGGGGGAGAGGAAGCCCAGCTCGGGCGAGTCCCATCGGCACAACAGCTCGGCGCCCACGATGGTGCCGTCGATGAGCGAGGTTTGCGATTGCAGGTACGGGACGAACTCCTCGCGCTCGATGGCGTCGGCCATATGCCGTACGACGCTCTGCTCGAACGCGAGCTTGGAGCGGAACGCGTCGTTGTACCGCGCGAGCAGGTCGGTGCCGACGCCCTCTTTGAGCACGGCGCCGGCGTTGCTGACCGCCACTGCGATGTCTTCGGCGCGTTCCGATAGCTCGTAGATGCCGTAGCCGCAGGTGATGCGGTCGGAGAACGGAAGGTCGTCGTCGGCTTTCAGACACGCCTGCATCTGCGCTGCCATCTGCTCGGCGCGTCCCTCGGTGTTGCGCAGCAGCAATGCGAAGTGGTCGGCGTTCGCGTGGCCCACGAGCTCGCCCCGCTTGCAGGCGCGCTCCAGGAGCGTGTTGATGGTGCGGATGGCCTCGTCGCCGGCAGGTCGCCCGAACGACTCGTTGATGACGCGAAAATTCTCGACGTTGCTGTAGGCGATGAGATAGGTGCGCGGTTTCGTCATCTGCACGAGGTCGTGCGCGTGGCGCTCGAATCCGGTGAGGTTGTAGCCGCCGGTGAGCGGGTCGGTTTCCATGGCCGCCTGGCGTGCGCGCTGGTAGCGATGCTCGCGGATGGCCATGGTGGAGGTCACGGCGACGACGAGGATGAGACAGCCGACGATGGTCCACATGAGGTCGCGTTCGGCGCGGCGCTGCGCCGACAGCACCATGGCGTCGGCCTGCTTGAAGTGGTCTTCGCTGAGGGCGAGCAGGTGCTCCTTCGAGCCCGTGCCGTTCGCGAGGTCGGCGAACTCCTGGTTGATGAGCTTCCAGGTGCCTTCGACAATTCCGATATCGTCGAGGAAGTCCTGCGAGGCGGGGTCTTTGATGAATCGCGCGTTCTCTTCGCTCTGCAGCTTGTCGAGCAGACTGTTGACGCGCGCGACGATAGTATCGTTCGGCTGATCGGCGAGGGCGAGCTTGACCGATTGCTGCGTGCCGCCCCGGATGACGCCCGCGTTGTTGATGACCGCCGCATACGACTGCATCTGCACCAATGCGAACGCGAGGGCACTCACGCAAATGATCCAAACCGCTATCGTGGCGAACATCTTCGGTTTCAAGCCCGGTGGCCTCTCGAACTGCGCAATCAACTCGTCGGCGAAGATGATACCACGAAACCGAAACGTGGATGGGGGGGGGGGTACTCATGGTTTCTCTGTAAGTTGACACCTCCAATCCACCATTGGCGCCTGATGAGCAGGCCGCGGCGTCATGCCTCGAGCGCCTGCGGTTCTGGTTTTGCGCCGGCCTCGCCGCTGCGGCGGGGTCGGCCGGCCCCGCGCCGGTCGCGCAGGCGCGCCTCCACGCTGTAGGCGGTCACCCAGGTGCGCGGGCCGTCCTTGAACGCTTCGAGCAGGCCGTCGCGAATCATATGGCTCACGCGTGACGGCGACACTCCGAGCGTGCGCGCCGCTTCGGCTGCCGACATCCGCGGGACGGTATGGATGCCCGCGTCGACGGCCACGAGCATGACGCGCCCGCCGTAGCGCGGCTCGTTGCCGAAGGTGGGCTTGGGCAAGGCAATGTCGTGCATGGCGCAATGCTCAACCGTGAGTTTGAGCCAGTCGACGGCCATTTCGGCCGCCTCTTGCGGTGTTTTTCCTGACGTTGATCCTTCGAGGTCGAAAGGTGAAACGAGAAGCCAACCTTCATCTTCGAATATCTCGAATTCATATACGTGAATCATCGTTCGCCCTTTCCTCGGCGAGACTTACTTGAGTCTGATCTGCTTCTTTATATCGTCAAACGTTTTGTTTCTTATCTCTTGGTGCCTCTCGACAACCGTCCACCGGCCATCTGGGTGCTGGTAGCGGTCGTGGTTCGTGCCCCCTTCGTTCACGAAGCCATGATTCTTGAGAAACCTTATGACCTCTCTTCGTTTGACCATGACGATTACTCCAACTCTGATTATTATAAATACTATTGCTAATTTTGTAAAGCAGGCCATGAGGCGTTCTTCGTTGTGTGCCGGCGGCAGGGGACCGAGTTTGGGTGCTTGCCCCTGCTGCCGGCGAAGGCTGGCGCGCGATGCCGACCGTGGCCGCGCTGTGCTGGTCGACGGCGGCGTCGCTGTGTGCCGTGCTTCCATGATACCGAGCCCATCCAGCGCATCGATGGCGTGCGTCCAGCGTGCAACCTGCTCGTCCTTGCTCGTTTCTCGCGCGCATCGAACGCGCTTCCAGCGCGTCGCGCCCCCGTTTCCAGCGGAATTCCAGCGTGCCGCACCCCCGCATCCAGCGCGCATCGAACGCAAGCGGCGCCCGGACTCCGGGCGCCGCTGAGAACGCAGGTGGGAAGCGTGTGCTTAATTGTCGCGCGTGAGGCGCTTGAACAGCAGGACGAACGCGACGGCGGTGACCGCGATCCACACGAGAGTGACCACGATGGGCACGATGGCCTCGGTTGTATACAGATCGCCTGCCAGCAACAGGTTCACCAGCTCGTACATGCCGCCGATGGGGAAGAAGCGAACCACCTGCGCAAGCCCCTCGCTGTACATGCCGAACGCGGGAGCGAGCGCGACGATCAGGATGGGCACGCTGTACACGCCGGCCGTCATTTGGTCGCGCGCCACGAGGCCCACGAGCAGCCCGATGAGCACGAAGGGGATGGAGCCTGCCGTGCCGATGACCATGGCTATGGCGAGGCTTCCCATCGGCCCGCCCACCACGAGGTAGCACAGCAGGTTGATGACGGCGATGGCGACGATGGACACGATGCCGCGTGAAAGGAGGATTTCGCCGGAGCTCACGTTCGCCAGCATGAGGGTGCGCAGCGTGTGCTTCTCGCGCTCTCGGCGATGGCCGAGGTGCCGTCATCATGGATGCCATGCCGGTGCTCATGCAAAAGCCGAACGACAGCATGAACGAGAGGAATTCGGCTTGCGCCTCGGGATTGCCGTTCACGTTGTCGCCCATCATGTAGCTGAAGAAGGCGATGAACGCGACGGGCATGAGGCAGCAGACGAGCGTGGACGGGTTCTTCACGAGATCCCGCAGGTCTTTCGTCAAAAGCGCGCCGGTTTTGCGCATGGTGGCCTCCATGTTAGAACTCCCTTCCGGTGAGGTCGAGGAACACTTCCTCGAGGTTCGGTTCGACTGAGTGGACGGACTGGCACACGCCCGTCGTAAGCGCCTCGGCGATGACGGTGGCGCCGGCGGCATCCTTCGTGGTGAGCACGATGCGCCCGTCGGCCATGCGCATGACCACCTCGTTGCGGGCGAACCTCAGTTTAAGCGATTCGGGCGCGTCGCAGGCGATGAGGTGTCCCTGATCCAAAATGCCCACGCGGTCGCACAATATCTCGGCCTCGGACATGTCGTGCGTGGTCAGGAACACGGTGGTGCCGGCGTCGTTCATCTCGCGCAGCATGCGGTGCACTTCGGCGCGCGCCGCGGGGTCGAGGCCGCTCGTAGGCTCGTCGAGGAACAGCAGCTCGGGGCCGTGCACGAGCGTGGCAAGCAGCGCCGCGCGCTGCCGCATACCCTTCGAGCAGTTCTTGATGAGCGTCTTGCGGTCGTCGGCGAGGTTCATGCGCTCGAGCAGGGTGGGGATGTTGTTGCCCGTCACGCCGCGCACCTTCGCGTAGAAGCGCAGGTTGTCCTCGATGGTCATGCGCTCGTACAGCGCGCTCGTGTCCGAGAGGATGCCGATGCGGTTGTAGTCGTTCGGCGTGGCGTGCTCGATGGGGCGCCCGAACAGCGCGATGCGGCCCGCGTCCTTCACCAGTTGGCGCGTGAGCAGCTTGATGGTGGTGGTCTTGCCGGCGCCCGAGGGGCCTAAGAAGCCGAAGCACGAGCCGCTTTCGATGGCGAACGACAGATGGTTCAGCACGTTCTTTGTCTTGAAGCTGAGGGACACGTCGTCCATGGACAGCAGGGGCGTGGTCATCATCGACTCCCCTCTTCGGCCGGGGTGCCGAGCGACCCGATGAGCTTCGTGACCGTCGGCAGGTTCTCGGCGTGCCATGCGCCGAACATGCCGCTCGTGCGCAGGGCGCTCGTCTCCTCGCGCTGCGCGTTCAACACCAGCTCCTCGTCGTCGAGCGTGATGACGATGCGGCGGCTCATGCCCTGGTCGGCGGACTCCACCGACGCGGCGCGCACGTCGTCGTAGGAGATGACGCGCAAGGAGCCACGCTTGAGGCCGAGCGTGTACGGGCTGAGCGTCAGCAGCACGATCTCGTGCTCGCACAGGCACAGCACCTGCCAGCGGATGTCCTGGGTTGCGAACTCGATGAGCGCGAGCGGCGCCGTCTCGGGCGCGCGCTTCACGACGATGCAGCCGTTGGGCTTGAGATCGTAGCCGAGCGATGCGGCGTGTTCGCGGATGGTTTTCTCGTTCATGGGAAGTGCTCCTGTTCTGCTCTCTCGTGTTCGGCGGCGGGGCGCGTCTGCGGCGCTCCGCGGTTTCGACGAGATGCAGTTTTTCATGCGACAGGCCTCTGAACAAGGGAAACGCGACGGGTCGAGCGTCGAGGGCGACGAGGGGAGCACAGAAGGGGACGACAGGAGCATCCCCGCGCGCTCGGGAATGCTAGCGCGACGGGAGGATTTCCAGCCAGCAGCCGTCGGGGTCTTCGATGAAGTAGATGCCCATGCGCTCGTTCACGAAGCAGACGCATCCCATCTCCTCGTGCAGGGCGCGCGCGGCGTCGAGATCGTCCACTTCGAAGGCGAGGTGCGTGTCGCGCCCGCCGTTGTCGTAGGGCTCGGTGCGCCCGGCGTTCCACGTGAGCTCGAGCTGGAAGGGCGCGGCGTCGTTGCCGATGAAGACGTTCTCCCACGAGCCGTCGTCGGGCCCCATGCGCCGCTGCACCTCGAGGCCGAGCGCGCGCTCGTAGAACGCGAGCGACTTCTCGAGGTCGAGCACGTGGATGCATTCGTGAACCATCTTTGCCTGCATGGTCGTTCCTTTCGCGTGGGGTGGGATCGGGGAGGGACCGGACGCGCCGGGGTTACCAGTTGTAGCGCTCGCGCATCTCCTCGGCGCGTCCCTTCGCAAGCGGGATGGAGGAGTGCACGGCGTCGCTCAGCGTGAGGTTGAAGCTGTTGCGCGTGTAGCGCTCCACCTTCGCCACCTTCTGCACGTTCACGATGTAGGAGCGGTGGCAGCGGAAGAAGCCGAACCGCACGAGCTGGTTTTCCAGCTCGTCCATGGTGAGCGGGGTGGGATAGAGCGTGCCGCGCGCCGAGACGTAGTTCGCCTTGTTCATGCTCTCGATGAAGTCGATTTCGCGCGGGTCAGCAGCGTGGCCGTGTCGGCCTTCGCGGGAATCTTGCACACGCGCACCTCGTCGCCGGAAAACGTCGGCTCGTCGGCATCGGAGGCGTCGTCATCATCGTCGCGCTCGGCGGCGATGAAGCGCCCGTCCTCCACCCAGAATGCGGTGCCGGGCAGCAGCAGCGCCTCGCGCAGCGGCTCGAGCGTGGTGTAGAACGTGCAGCCCGCTTCGGTGCGCTCGGCGATCCAGGTGAGCACGAGGTGGCGCGCCTCGGGGCCGAGGTCGGCGATGGGGCGCTCGCAGAAGCACACCTCGGGTTCGAACAGGCTGAGGCGGGCGAAGTTGGCCAGCATGAGCTGCTCGTGGGTGAGCTCGATCATCTTGGTGCGCGCGACGTCTTTCAGCCCGAAGTGGGCGATGGCCTCGTCGGGCGTGATGGAGCCGCCCGCGATGCGCGCGAACAGGGCGAGGTACGAGCGCACGGTTTCGCGATCGTAGCCGTGGTCGGTTTCCACCAGAAAGGCGCAGCGGCGGTTGCGCGCACGCGCCCGCACCGCCTCGAGCAGGGTGGCGGACACGTCGCGGCTGCATTCGATATGGATGCTGTGATCGCCCGCGGCGTCAAGCAATTCGTCAAGCGATGCGTAGTCGTTCATATCCGGTTCGTTTCGTTGAGCGTGCGATTCGTTTGCATGGGTTGCAGTATAGCGCACTTGCCGCAACGGCGAACGAGCCCGGATAACCGGGCCCGTTCGCGTACGCGCCTGAGGCAGGAAGGAGGGGAGGGAGGTGCTACGCTTCCTTGCCGGCGACGATACGACCCACGAGGTAGCCCTGCGTGAGCGCGCGGCCGTGCGAGTTGCCCGGCACGTTGATGGGGTAGTCAACCGCGTAGATGTCGCCCGAGGCGTTGCCGATGGAGTAGAGGCCGCGCACGGGCTCGCCGTTCTCGGCGAGGCACTGCAGGTTCGTGTCGATGCGCGTGCCGCCCACGACGGTCAGCACGACGGCACCCACCTTCGACGCGTAGAACGGCGGCTCGTCGATGGGGTAGAGGAACTGCTTGTTCTTGTGGAAGTCCTCGTCCGCGCCGGCGGCGCACAGCGTGTTGTAGCGTTCGACCGTGGCCTTGAGCGCGTCGGCGGGCACGCCGATCTTCTTCGCCAGATCGTCGAGGGTGTCGGCCTTGAAGTAGACGCTGTCCATGTACTTGTCGATGGATTCGGCATAGTAGTCCACCGTGGTCTGGTAGGTGGAGTCCACCTTCGAGCGGAACATGTCCCAGAACATGCCGCCGCCATGGGGCAGGCTGTCCAGCAGGTCTTCGGGCCAGGAGGAGTCGAAGATGCTGTACGCCAGGTCGTCGGCCGTGTTCTCGATGATCTGCAGCGAGCGGGCCTGCACCCAGGTGCCCTCGTTGAAGAAGCGTTTGCCCTGCTCGTCCACGTAGAGGAACGGGCCCTGCAGCTGGTTGGAGAACGGGTCGGAGTAGCGCTGGGGATGGAGCATCGGCGGGAAGGGCGCGTCCTGCATGGCCGCGCCGGCCCACAGCGCCATCTTGTGGCCGTCGCCGGTGTTCGCGCCGATGGGCTGGTAGATGTTGGGGATGGCGTTCGCGATGGGGCAGTAGTACGCGCACAGCTCCTCGCTGCCGCCGATGTCGCCCGTGGCCAGCACGACGCCCTTCGACGCCGTTACCTTCTTATAGCCCTCCTTCGTGTTGAGGATGGCGCCGGTCACCGCGCCGTTCTCAACGACAAGCTGCTCGGCCGGCGCGTCGAACAGGTACTCCGCGCCCGCCGCCTGGCTCTCGATGTACATGAGATCAGGTGCGACGAAGGGGTCGTCGACGCGCGTCACGTCGCCGCCGTTGATGATGAGGTAACCGGGCTCGTCGGGCAGCAGCGGGTTGCGCGAGTAGCCGTCCCACAGCCCGATGCTGCAGCCGTGTTTCTCGGCGATGTTCACGAGCCAGTCGCCCGCCTCGCCGGAGCGGTTCAAAAACTGCGCGATGAGCGCCTCGTTCGGGCGGTTGCCGCACGTCTGCATCCAGCGGAACTGCGCATCTTCGAGGCTTTCCACCGCGCCATCCTCGTAGGTGAGCGAGAAGTCGCAGTTCACCGTGCCGGCGCCGGCGCCGCGCTGCGAGAACTCGGACTGCTTCTCGGCCACGAGCACCTTCACGCCGTTCTCGGCGGCGGAGAGCGCAGCCGACATGCCGGCGAACCCGGCGCCGATGACGAGCATCTCCGTCTCGACGGTGCCCTTGATGTCCGCGTCGGCGATGGGCGTGGGCGCCGTCATCCAAGCCGGTTCGCCTGCGGCGTTCGCCGCGCCGGTGTTGGTGCCGGTGCCGGTCGAAGCGCTCGCGCCTGCGTCGGCCCGCTGCTCCGATGCCGCCGGCGCGCAGCCGGCGAGGGCCGCGCTTCCGAACAGGCCCATCGCCCCGAGGGCCGAGGCGCCGATAAAGCTGCGACGAGAGAGTTCCTTCGCCATGATGTCCTCCTTGTTCGATCCCTTCCCTGACGGCCGAAGCCGCACTTCGATGATAGGACGCGCCGCACCGGTCGAGGAAGCAACAAGCGATTGCGAAACTGCAAGAGAATGGAGAAGCTTCAACCGACGCGCGCCCTTGCAAAACCGCGCGGATTCTGAGACATTGGCGCAAGAGGAATTGCGTCCGGCGCAACGGGAGGGGCCGCCATGGACACGAAGATATTCCGGTATTTCACGGTGCTCGAGGAGCAGCGGAACTTCTCGCGCGCGGCGCAGGAGCTCTATCTTTCGCCGCAGGGGCTGAACAGCGCCATTCGACGGCTCGAAGGGGAAGTGGGACAGCCGCTCATCGAGGTGCGCAACGGCGCGGTGGAACTCACCGATTTCGGTCGCGTCTTCTCGCTGCACGCGCGCGAGATGGCCGCATCGCTAGCCGGCCTGCATGCGGAAATCGACGCGCTCGCCGCCCGCAAGGCGAACAACATCCGCATCGGCTGCGCGACGGGCGTGCTCGGCTACCTGGGCGAGGAGAACCTGTTAGCGTTCAACGAGCGGGACCGGGCGCGCATCAGCGTGGTGGAGGAGGTGCCCGACACCCTGTGCGAGCGGCACCTCGTGGCGGGCGCCTACGACTTCGGGCTCATCACGAATCCGGTGGAATCGCCCGACCTGGTGTGCTTGTCGCTGTGCGACGACTTCCAGTTCGTGTGGGTCAACAAGGAGCATCCGCTTTCGGCGCGCGACGAGCTGTCGTTCGCCGATCTCGAGGGGCAGGCCGTGATGACGATGGACCGCTCGTACAAGAACACCGGCGCCCTCGAGCGGCTGCTCGCGTCTGCGGGCGTCGAGGTGGACATGAGCTACTCGGGCGAGATGATGCGCATCTACGAGTTCGCCCGCACGAACCGCGGCCTGGGCATCACGTGTCGCAACCATGGTGAAAGCGTGGGGTCGAGCACGGTGGCCTGCCTGCCGTTCAGGGGCCTGAAGTGGGGCTATTCGCTGTGTTATCGCAAGGATCGCCTGCTGTCCGAAGCCGAGGCCTCCTTCGTCGACTTCATGCTGGCCCGCCGGCGCGTCTTCGCCTAAGTCGCCTAAGTCGCCTAAGGAACGTGGGGAGCGTCGCCGCTCGCGAGCCGCCGAATGTTTCACGTGAAACATTCGTTCGCTTCTTGGCGTCGTCTGCCGTTGCGCGGAATCGGGGCAGATCGTGCGCAGATCGCCGATGACTACTTGCGTCGTTTGCTCAGGGTGCTATACTCACGACTGAAAACTGACTAGTCAGTCAAAAATAGGGACTGACGACCGGAGAGAAGGACGTGATGATGGACCAACGGGAGACGCAGGAGCGTCCCGCGTCGCAGGAAGCGCAGGCGCGTCCCGAGTCGGGCACGTATCTGCGCGAGGGCGCCGCGTTCGCGGGCAGCCCCGTACATCAGCGCGCGCGGCTTGGGATTGAAGACGTTCGCCGGCTTCGCCTATCGCGATGTGGACGTTGACGTGCACAAGGGCGAGCTCGTGGCCGTGCGCGGGCGCAACGGCAGCGGCAAGACGCGCTTTTGCTCACGCTTGCCGGCCGCATCGAAGCCCACGACGGGCACGCTCACGGTGGCGGTTTCGAGCTGCCGCGCCAGCGCTCGAAGGTCGGAGCGCCATGTGGGGCTGGCCCTGTTCAGCGGCCTGAACGACCTGCAGGAGAGCCTGACCGTGCTGTACGCCCTGGGTGCCGAGTTCGAGCTGTACGGCCGCAAGCCGCGGCGCGAGTCGGTGACGGGCTACCTGCGCGCGTGGGAGCTGGAGGACGTGGCGAACGTGCGCGTGAAGGACCTCACGTCGGAGAAGCTCGTGCAGCTGGGCATTGCGCTCGCGTTCGTGGGCGAGCCGGACGCCGTGGTGGTGGACGACGTTGAGAGCCAGCTCACCATGTCGCAATCCGAAGGGCTCGTGCAGGTGCTGCTGGACGCGGCGCGCACGCGCAACGCGGCCATCGTGGTGGGCGTGGTGGAGCGCGACCTGGCCGCCATGGCCGACGCCACGGTGTACCTGTCGAAGGAAGGTGAGTAGCCCATGTCGTTCAAGGGACTGAGGTTCGCCGGCCTCGAATGGAAGAACATCACGGCGTCGAAGGTGATGTGGGTGGTCATCGCGGCCATCGCCATCATGCCGCTGCTGTACGGCGCCCTGTACCTGGCGGCGTTCCAGGACCCGTACGCGCGTCTCAACACCGTGCCGGTTGCGGTGGTGAACGAGGACAAGGGCGCGGTCATCTCCACCGAGACTCGCAACCTCGGCGACGACGTGGTGGACGAGCTCAAGGGCACCACCGACGGGCTGCAATGGCACTTCGTGTCGGCCGACGAGGCGCAGAAGGGCCTCGAGAACGGCGAATACTTCATGACGTGCACGATTCCCGCCGACTTCTCGGAGAGCGTGGCATCGGTCGACGGCAGCGCACCCGAGAAGGCGCAGCTCAAGATCGAGTACAACCAGAGCGAGAACATGCTGGCGTCGCAGATCGGCGAGACGGTGTGGAAAGAGGTGCGCACGCGCGTGAGCGACACCGTGGCCACCGAGTATTGGACGACGGTGCTCAGCCGCGTGGCCAACTCGGGCAAGGACATCCAGACCGCCGCCGACGGCGCGGGCGACCTCGAGGACGGTCTGACTACGGCGCAGGACGGGAGCAAAACCGATCACGTCGAACCTGGGCACGCTCAAGGACGGCGCGCTCACGCTCGACACCGGCTTGGGCACGCTCGCGAGCGGCGCCTCGGCCCTCGATTCCGGTCTGGGAACCCTGGCCGGCGGCACGTTCACGCTCAAGGACGGCACCCAGTCCCTCGTGTCCGGCGCGAACCAGCTGAAAGACGGCACGAGCCAGGTAGCCGGCGGGGCGAGTACCGTGTCGAGCGGCGCGACGAAGCTGCAGGACGAAGGCACGAGCCAGGTGGCCGCCGGCGCAAGCCAGCTCGCCCAAGCAACAAGCGGCCTGCCAGACGAAGCGAAGGTGGCGGAAGCCGAGCGGGGTCGCAGCAGATTTCCGGCGGCATCGCGAGCCTCCAGGATGCGGCGGGCCAGCTCGCCGCGGGCGCGGGCGCGCTCAAGGGCGGCCTGGATCAGGTGTCCGGCGGCGTGAGCGCGTTGGAGACGGGCGCGGGCAACGCGCAGGCGGGCGCGACCGCTTTGAAGAGCGGTATCGGCACGTCTGATCAGACTGCGGCGAACCAAACACTGTACGGCTTGCTGAACAGTGCCCAGGCGGCTCTCGCGGGCGGCGACACGGCAACGGCCGCGCAACTCATCGGCGCCGCCCAAGGAGCCGCGGGCCAGCTATCCGTCGGCGCGGCGCAACTCGAAACGGGCGCGGGCGACCTGGTTGCGGGCGCGCAGCAGGTGCAGGCCGGCATCGGCACGCCGAGCGACTCGACGGCCGAAACGTTGTACGGCGGTGCGAACCTGCTCGCGGGCGGCATCGGCACCTCGACGGACGACTCGACTAAGACGCTTTTCGGCGGCCTCAACAACCTTGCCGCCGGCTACGACAACCTGTCTTCGCAGCTGCTTCCGCTCGTGCAGCAATCGCCGCAGCTTCGCGCGGCCATCTCGCAGCTCAGCTCCGGTGCTAGCGAGGTGAACGCCAATATGTCGACGCTTGTTTCGGGGGCCAACGACCTGGCTTCCGGCGCTTCCCAGGTGGACGACGGGGCTTCTTCGGCCGTTTCCGGGGCGAACCAGCTCAACGACGGCGCGACGCAGCTGGTGAGCGGCGCGCAGTCCGCCAAGGACGGCGCGGAGCAGCTGGCCACGGGCGCGCGCTCGGCCAAGGACGGCTCCGCGCAGATCGCCGACGGGGCGACGCAGCTCGAGGACGGCAGCGCCACGCTCACCTCGGGCCTCACCGACGCGGTTGACGGCTCGGGCACGCTGGCCACGGCGCTGTCCGACGGCGCGAAGACGGCCGCCGAGCAGACGACGAACATCTCGGGCAAATCCGAGGTCATGAGCGATCCCATCGAGCTGGTGAACGAGTACTACACCACGGTGAAGAACTACGGCACCGGCTTCGCCCCGTACTTCATGGCGCTCGGCCTGTGGGTGGGCGGCCTCGTGGCCGGCTTCGTGTTCAAGCCGCTCAACAACCGCCTCATCATGTCGGGCGGCAACCCCGCCATGGTGGCGTTCGCCAACTACCTGCCGGTGGCGTTCTTCTCGCTCATCCAGGCGACGCTGCTCATGGTGGTGCTGCAGTTCGGCCTGCAGCTGCAAATCGACAACGTACCCGCGTTCTACGCGATGGGCTACCTCACGGCGCTCGTGTTCGCGGCCATCATGCAGATGCTCATCGGCGCGTTGGTTCCCCGCAAGTTCTGGCCATCATCCTGCTCATGCTGCAGCTCACGGCCTGCGCCGGCACGTTCCCCCATCCCAGACGACGCCCGACTTCTTCCAGGCCATCAACCCGTTCATGCCCATGACGTACGTGGTGCAGGGCATGCGCCAGATCATGACGGGCTTGGATTACAGCATCGTGGGCTTCGACTGCTTCGTGCTGTTCGCCATCGGCGCGGTGTGCTTCGCGCTCACGTGTCTCGTGGCGTGGCGGCGCCGCACGGTGCGCATGGAGGACTTGCATCCGGTGCTGCAACTGGGCTAGCGCAAGCTGGTACACTGGGGGATAACGACAACGTACGGCCCGGCGCTTCCCGCCGGGCCGCGGGGGTGGATTCCATGACGGGAAAAAAGGCGCAGCGACAAGGCCGACGCGACGCGGCGGCAGCTGCTCGACGCGGCGTTGACGGTCATCGGCGAGAAGGGGTACTCGGCGGCGACGGTGGACGAGATCGTCGAGGCGGCGGGCGTGTCGAAGGGCGTGGCGTACTACCACTTCAAAAGCAAGGCGGCCATGGCCGAGAGCATCCTCGAAGCCGGCCTCGGCGAGCTCATCGAGGGCTTCGAGCGCTGCGCCGAAGAAGCCTCCAACGCGCCCGACGCGCTCACCGGCATGATCGAGCTGTTCGCCACGCGCATCTTCGAGAACAAGGCGTTCGGGCGCTTCTTCGTGTCCGAGCTGTGGCGCGAGGGGCGCGTGTGGTCGGACTCCATGCGCAACTATGAGGGGCGCCTGCTCGACGTGCTGGAAGGGCAGCTTGCCCGCGGGCAGCAGGAGGGCATCATCCGTCCCGAGATCGACCCCGCGTTCGAGGCGGTGGCGCTCATCGGCATGGTGCTGACCACGACGCTGTTCTACATGGGCGACGAGGGGCCGCTCACCGGCACCCCGGCTCCGTCGCGCTCGCGCGGAGCCGCCCGCCCGAGTGACGGGAAAGATGCATTTATTGAGCGAATTTGCGACTTCGTACGGCACGCGAACGCCCGCCCGGGGCTTATCCATTAGAATAGCGCACGTCAAACACCGCTTCCGCGTTGCGCGTCGCGTGGCGCACTCGTGCACGCGACGCATTCCGCGGCAAGCCCCGCGCGTTAGGAGCAGCTCGCATGTGTGGAATCGTTGGCTATACGGGGTCGCGTCCCGTGCAGAACATCCTCATCGAAGGTCTGTCGCGGCTCGAGTACCGCGGATACGACTCGGCGGGCATCGCCGTCGAGCAGGACGGCAAGCTTGAAGTCGTGCACTGCAAGGGGAAGGTGAGCGGCCTCGCGCGGCTCGTCGAGCCCCTGACCTCACCGGCACCTGCGGCATCGGCCACACGCGCTGGGCCACGCACGGCCGCCCGAGCGAGGCGAACGCGCATCCCCATACCTCCTGCGACGGCCGCGTGGCCGTCGTGCACAACGGCATCATCGAGAACTTCGCCGAGCTGCGCGAAGAGCTGGAGGGCCGCGGCCACACGTTCACGAGCCAGACCGACACCGAGGTCATCGCGCATCTCGTGGAGGAGAACCTCGCCGAGAGTCACGACCTGCTGCAGGCTGTGCGCGATGCGGCCGAGCGTCTCATCGGCGCGTACGCCATCGCGGTGATCAGCGAAGAAGCTCCCGGCACGCTCGTGGTCACGCGCAAGGACTCGCCGCTCGTGGTGGGCCTTGCGGACGACGGCGCCTACGTGGCCTCCGACATCATCGCCATGATCGACGACACGCGCGACGTGGTGGTGCTGGCCGACGGCGACATGGCGAAGCTCACGCCGGACGCGGCGACGTTCTACAACGTGCGCGGCGAAGCGTACGAGCCCGAGGTGACGCACGTCGATTGGGACCTCGACGTGGCTGAGAAGGGCGGCTATCCCGACTTCATGCTCAAGGAGATCCACGAGCAGCCGCGCGTCATCCGCGACACGCTGGCCGGCCGCCTCGTGAACGGCGCGCTGTCCATCGACGAACTGGATCTCACGCTCGAGGAGCTCAACCTCATCGACCGCGTGTACGTCATCGCGTGCGGCACGAGCTACCATGCCGGCCTCATCGCGAAGAACCTCATCGAAGGCTGGGCGCGCATTCCCACCGAGGTGGAGGTGGCGAGCGAATTCCGCTACCGCAACCCCATCATCACGCCGTCGACGCTGGTGGTGGCCGTGTCGCAGTCGGGCGAGACGGCCGACACGCTGGCCGCCATTCGCGACGCGCGCGTGAGGGGCGCGAAGGTATTCGGTATCACGAACGTGGTGGGCTCGCCGGTGGCGCGCGAGAGCGACGGGGTGATCTACACGAAGGCAAACAAGGAAATCGCGGTGGCGTCCACCAAATCGTTCCTGGGCCAGGTGGTGAGCCTCACGCTGCTGGCCATGCTGCTTGCCCAGGTGAAGGGCAAGCTCAAGACGAACCAGGTGCGCCTGCTGTTCCACGAGCTGGCCGACACGGCCGAGCAGGTGGAGCGCATCCTGGCCGACTCGACCGCCATCGATGAGGCGGCGCGCGCATGTAAGGACGCCTCGAGCGCGCTGGTTCGTCGGACGCGGCATGGGCGCCGCCATCTCGTACGAGGGCGCGCGTCAAGGCTCAAGGAGATCAGCTACCTGCACGCCGAGGCCTACCCGGCCGGCGAGATGAAGCACGGCCCCATCGCGCTCATCGACGAGGGTTTCCCCGTCATCGCGGTGGCCACGAAGAGCCCCGTGTACGACAAGCTCGTGTCGAACCTGCAGGAGGCGAAGGCGCGCGGCGCCATGGTGGTGGCCATCGCCACCGAGGGCGACGACGACATCAAGCACCACGCCGACCACGTCATCTACATCCCGAAGGTGCGCGACGCGTTCAGCGCCATCACGGCAAGCGTGCCGCTGCAGCTGTTCGCCCGCGCCATCGCGGTCGAGCGCGGCTGCGACGTGGACCAGCCCCGCAACCTGGCGAAGTCGGTCACCGTTGAGTAGGGAAGCGGCGGCCGAGCGGGCCGCAACCTCAAGCGCTGCCGAAGCCGCGTCCTCGGCCTTCGAAGGCGTCGAAGGCGCCGTGGGCCTGGGCGTGGACATCGTGGAAATCGCGCGCATGCGCCGTATCCTCGAGCGCACGCCGAGCTTCCGCGAGAAGGTGTTCTCCGAGGAGGAGCGCGCCTACTGCGACGCCACGGCCATGCCGGACGTCCATTACGCCACGCGCTTCGCGGCGAAGGAAGCCGTGCTCAAGGCGCTCGGCACCGGATTCTCGCGCGGCATCGCAAACCACGACGTGGAGGTGCGCCGCAACGCGAAGGGCCGTCCCTTCGTGGTGCTGCACGGGCGCGCGAAGGAGATCGCGGCCGAGCAGGGCGTGCGCGAGCTGCCGCTGTCGCTGTCGTACACGCACACCGACGCCGTTGCCTGCGCGCTTGCCATCACCGAGGATTCGGTGCGCGCGCAAGAGGAGCGCGTCAACCCCGATCGGAGGAGCTGGCGAAGCAGTTCAAGGCGGCGCGCAGCATCGCTGACGAGCTGGACAGCCTG
>ENA-OQIJ01000083-OQIJ01000083.1-human-gut-metagenome-genome-assembly--contig:-NODE-83-length-31254-cov-5.555595_pt1 | contig 31254 bp, 23 predicted proteins | sample MGYA00242582_ERZ504747 | MGnify/ENA primary metagenome ERZ504747 (study PRJEB26092, sample SAMD00036435) | human gut metagenome | host: Homo sapiens | study: EMG produced TPA metagenomics assembly of...
GTATCTGCCTGCGAAATGCACTGCACAAACACTTGATCCGTGCGTTCGGTTTGCGACGCGATACACGCATACGGCACATAGACCAGATGCGGCGCAACCGCCGACAGCATTCCGCCGAATGCCCCCGTCTGTGCCCGCACAACACCGCATACCGTGAAATACCGGTCGGTGCCATTTACCTTTAGCCGAATCTTCCGTCCGGTGATATTTGTCCGTCTGTACAGCGTCTGTGCCAGATCATCGCCGACCACGGCGACCGGCTCAGCGTTTGCACACTGCCATGCGTTCGGCAGTGTGCCTGCCAGCATCTCCATTTGCATGACTTCACCGAGCCGTTCGTCTGCACCGAGAAGTACCGCGTGCTCAGTTGTGTGTCCAACGCGCACGGTGCCGCTCTGCGCCCTGATCGGCATCAGCGTGCGAATGCCGTCCACATCCTGCTCTATCTCATTCGCCAGTGCTGCCGAGAGTATCGTTCCCGCGTGTCCGCTTTCCGTGTACACCGATAAACCGCTGACGCCGAGTGTCTGCAAACCGACGTCCACCTGTTTTCGCCCATACAGACCAATGGAAAGGATAAGCAGCAGTGCACCGCTTCCAACCGCAACAGAAAGCGCGCAAAGTGCCGTCCGCAGCGGACTTTCCCGCAGATTATGTGCCGCCAGTGACAGAATATCCCGCAGTCTCATGTCTGTACCTCCACCGGATCACCGTCAGTCAATTCATCGGGCGGCGACAGAATGACTGATACACCTGTCGGCAAGCCGTCTATAATTTCAACCGTATCCTCGAGCAGATAGCCGGTCTGTACCGCGCACTGCACGGCATGGTCGTCCTGCACGCAGAATACAAACTCTTGTTCTCCGCGCTGGCAAATTGCTTCATATGGTACAACCGCAGCATCGTCTCGATGGTCTCAGGGAACACTACCCGTAGCGGCAATATGAAATCGCCAGTGGGAAGGATTGCGATTGCGCATATATTCTGCACACACATGCACATTAGTTTGCACAATGCGCGCATGAGACACTGGTCGTACGCATTGCGAATACGGCAGATGCACTGGCGTAGAGACAAGAGACAGAGATACACAGATACACAGAAACACAGGGATACAGGGATACAGGGATACAGGGAGGAAACCATGCAGTGGGGCAAACGTGTGCTCACATGCGTCGCAGGAGCGGCGGCCATCATCTCGATGGCAGGGTGTGGCGGTTCGGGCAATGCCGGAAACGGCGCATCGCCGGCACCCGAAGCCACGCAGACGATCACACCGAGCACAGGCGGTGAATCGGCGACACTCGTGGCCTATTTCTCCGCGACCGGCAGCACAAAGCGCGTCGCGGAAGACATCGCGAAGGCCACCGGCGGCACGTTGTTCGAGATCGAACCGGCTGAACCATACACGAACGACGATCTCAACTACAACGACCCCGATAGCCGCGTGAGCAAGGAGCACGACGACGAATCACTGCGCGACGTGAAGTTGAAAACGACCGACGTGTCTGATTGGAGCAGCTACACGACCGTGTACATCGGCTACCCGATCTGGTGGGGCGAAGCGGCATGGCCGGTGAACACCTTTGTACGCGCCAACGATTTCAGCGGCAAAACCGTGATCCCGTTCTGCACGTCCGCGAGCTCATCGCTCGGCTCAAGCGCGAGCAACCTGGCGAAGCTCACCACAACGGGCGACTGGAAGGAAGGCTAGCGGTTCAGTTCATCGGCGAACACGCAGACCGTAGAAGACTGGGTCAAGCAACAGGCATGACCCATTGGCGCCGTTTCGCCCGCCACACCACGTCAGCGAACAATGCAACGCAGTCGCGGCGCACCGGCTCACGCCTGCACCACGAACCCAAGGCGTTCCACAAACCGCTCAAGGCCCTCGTGGCTGGGGAACACGGCGATGTTGCCGAGAATGCGGCGGCATATCTCCCCGAGCTCCTCGCGCACGGCCGCGCGCACCGCATTACGATCGTGCGCGTCGGCGCCTGAGCGCTCAAGTGCAGCGTGCACCGCATCCCACATGAGCTCGAACCCTGCCAGATCGGCCGGAAGTTCGCTCCCGGAAACAAGCGCATCTTCCAACGCACCCAGCTGCCCAACGAGACGGCCCGGCAGCACAAACAGCCCCATCGCCTCAATCAGCCCAATCGGCTCCTGTTTGATGAAAAAATACTCAGGGTGTGCATGGAACACACCAAGTGGGTACTGGTCGCTGACCGCATTGTTGCGCAGAATGAGGCTCATCTCGTAGGCCGGGGGCTCCCCCACTGCAGACACATATCGCGCGATCGGCGCAAGCGAGGACTGCGCGCTGCCATCCGGGCCGCGCGCGGCAATGCCGAGTGCGGGGTCGTCATATGCGACCCATGCCTCACGGATGCGTTCGCACACCTGCATGATGCTTTCGCGGCGGCGCGAACGCACGCGCAATGCGCTCGCCGGCCAGTCGATGATTTCGAGCACGGCATCGTCCACCTCAGGACACGCGAAGGTCTTCCATGCGGCGGCGCGCTGCATCGGCATGATTTCACCGCCTCCCTGGTAATGGTCGTGCGCGAGCACCGACCCACCGATGCGCGGCAACGCGGCGTTGCAACCGAGGAAATAGTCCGGGAACTGGTTGACGAAGTCGAGCAGATTGCCGAACGTCTGTGAGTCCACGCGCATCGGCGTATGCTCGCGGTTCACGCAGATGCCATGCTGACGGAAATAGCCGTACGGCGAGAACTGCCAGAACCATGGGCGCGCGTCGAGCTCGACCTCGACGGTGCGCAATGTGCGTTTGCCGCGCGCCGCAAGCCCCTCGTTCTCATGGCATATCGTGCACTGCGCGAAGCTGCCGTCCACACTGTTGCCGCGCGCCGCCTTGCGCATGTCTTTGAACTCCGGTTTCGCCGTGTTGATCGTCACGACGAGCCCGGCGCTATCGAAGCGCACATTGCGGCGCAGCTGGGCGAGCTTGACCGAACCGTTCGCCACGCAGTAGTCGTACAGCCACCGCATCGCCTCCATGTTGCCGGCCGTGGCGCGCACGTCGTCGTATTCGTCTTGGATGTGCGACGGCGCGGCGGACAGCGTGCCCATGACCTCGTCGCTCGCCAGAACTCCATCGACGATGGCCTCACCGCCTTGGCCGGCGAGCGCCACGGCTTGCGCGCGCAACGATTCGTCGGCATCGAACAGCTCAAGCAGCCGGTTGCGCATCCAGTCGCGGTCGCGCGCGTCGAGCAGCAGGCGCTCGCGGGCGTACTCGACCAGTGCGTCGATCACATGGAACACCGCGGCATCGTCTTCACTGTCCACGTACCCAGTCGGTTCACGCATCGCGGTCGCCCCCATCGCTCCCCTGCATGATGCTGCGTATCGTGCTGTGCATCTGCGGCATCTGCTCTCCCATCTCTCGCGCAAGCTGCATCTGTGTGTGGGCGCGCACGAGGTTGTGTTCGGGGTAGCGTGTGGCGAAGTAGACGTCACCGGACAGATAATCGCCGAGGAACCGCATGCCGCATTCGAGCGTCATCAGTTGCGCGGCCACCGGCAGCAGGTCGAGTTCGCGTTCGGTCGCCGTGCCGCCGACCTCACCGAGGAACCCTTCCGCATAGGCGCGGAACAGCGGGAGACTGAAATGCACTTTCGTCAGGTCCGGCTCGTCTTCGAGGCCCGTCGAGGCGCCGAAGCGGATCGAGTCGCCGAAGTCGAAGAGCATCGAGCCGGGCATCACGGTGTCGAGGTCGATGATCGCGCGCGGCTCCCCACTGCCCGCATCCATCAGGATGTTGTTGAGCTTCGTGTCGTTGTGCGTGACGCGCAACGGCACCGACCCGTCGGCGAGCGCATCCATGATCTGCGCATAGTCATCTACATGGGCGTCGAAGAACGCGATCTCGTCGCGCACGCCCGCACCCGGCCGAGTGGATCGGCGTCCACGGCCGTGCGGAAGTCGGCGTAGCGGTGCGGGGTATCGTGGAAGTGTGCAATCGTCTCCGTGAGCTGCGAGGCGTCGAAATCCGCGAGGCGGCGCTGGAATGCGCCGAACGCGGCGCCCGCCCGCGCGAATATGCGCGGGTCGTCGACGAGGTTGTACGACATCGCGCCTTCGATGAACCGGTAGACGCGGTAGGCGCCGTTGTCGGTCTCAAGCCAGTCACGGCCGTCTTTCGTCGGCACGAGTTCGAGCGTCTCCTGGCCTTGCGTGCGCAGGAACGCGGTGACGAGCTCGATGTTGCGCATGAGGTTTGGCGTATCCGGGAACACGGTGGTGTTCATCTGTTGCAGGATGTACCGTGCGCGGTCGGCCTCCACGAGATAGGTGACGTTGATGTGCCCATCACCGTACGGGGTGACCGACGTGACGGTGCCGTCGAGCGCGAACTGGTCCGCGATGCGCCGCAGCTCATCGGATGTGGTATGCCTGTCCATATGCTTGGCCTCCTTGCCAATGTGGCACGCTGGTGTCAGTCGAGTTCCTGCCATGCGATCGCGGATGGCGCGAGCTCGAAGTCATCGACCGTGCCGTCGGCGCGCTGCACATGCGTGGACTGCGCCTGATCGGTATTGTTGACGACGCAATAGATGTGTGTGTCGGGGAAGTACGCGACTTCGCATTCCGGATTGGTGGAGCTCCACGCCGCGTACTGGTCCTCATGATGGCTCGCATAGAACAATGCGCGTTCGAGCAGACGTGCGTTCGCCGCCGAATACGGCAGGCCGGAAATGTAGACGCCACGGCCATGGCCATACTCATTGACGGCAAGGCGCACACGCCCGTCCTCCACGTTGAGCAGCGTCACGTCTTCGTTGATCGGATACGTGTTGAGCACCGGCTCGCCGAAGTCTACGCCAGAGGCCTCTTCGGTGATGAAGTTCGCGTCTGCGGCCTGCGGCCAGTATTTGTCGACCGAAAGCGTCTGGAAGCGCTCCTGGTCCACGCCGAGCACGTCGGCAAGCTGGAAGAAGCGGCCCTGCCAATCGGTGGAGCTTGGCTGCCCTACGCCGACGAACGCGCCGCCACCGCGCACCCACTGGCGGATCGTCGAGACGAGGCGCGGGTCGCGCCACACATCACCGCCGCTGAACGACGTGTGCTCGGGACCGGCGTTGATGATGACATCCACGTCATCGCCGATGCCTTGTTCGAGCACGTCGTCGAAACTGATGAACCGCACGTTGACGCGCATGCCCGAAAGGGCTTCGAGGATACCGTAGTACGAGTACGTCTGCTGGTTCGGCAGCGCGTGCGCCACCGTGAACGCCATCCAGCTGCGCATGCGGCCCCAGCAGTTGAGGATCGCGACGTTGAGCTCGCCTTCGGCCGCCTTGCCGCCGGTACGGTCGTGGATGTCACGGAATTCGTTGGCGATGCCGGTCACCGTATCGACGAACTTGGGGAACTTCGCGGCGAGCGAGAGGTAGCCGCCGTAGCCCATGCGCGAGATCGGCGAGCGCAGGATCGCACGCCGTGCCTTGCGCCAGTTGTCGAGCCCTTCGATGCTCGGGTCGTTGCCCTCGTGGAACGTGTCGGGGAAGAAGTACGGCAGGAAGCGGCCTTCCGTGTAGCGCACGCCGGGGATGTCGGCAATCATGCGCAGCGTCGTGCCGTCACCGACCGATCCGACGACGGCGTCGAGCCCAAGCTCGTCGAAGCCTTCCATGTACGGCTCGGTGCCGATCCACTGGTCGCCGAGGAACATCATCGCCTCCTTGCCGGCGGCGTGCGTCTCGTCGACGAGTTTCTTGACGTTCGCTCGCACGAACGTGGACAGGAACGCAATCCAGTCACGCTGTGCCTTGCGCGGTATGCGCCAGGTGGAGTTGTAGCAGCCTTCGTCCACGAAATCCTCGGGGCGCAGCCGGTAGCCGTGCAGTCGCTCGAAGTCGTCGAGCGCCTGCGGCGACACGGTGCATGCGCACCCGAACCAGTCGACAATCTTCTCGCGGTGCCGCTCGTCGAAGATGAGCGTGAACTGGTAGAAGAACGTCGTGAACCGCACCACATCGGTCTGCGGATTGTCTTTGAGCCACTGTTCGAATGTGCGGAACACGAAGTCGCGCGTCGCCGGATGGTAGATGTCGAACGGGATCTCGTGTTCCTTGTCTCCCCAGTCGTTCGTCAAATGGTTGTACATCTCGACCGGGTCCCAGATGATGTAGGCGAGGAACGAGACCGTGTATTCGTGCATCGGCTCCGTTTCGCGGATCGTGACCGTGTCGTGCCCGGCGTCGAAATCCCAGCGGTCCGGGTCGATCACCTCCCCGGTCGTGCGGTCGATGGCCTCCCAGTAGCGATGCGGGTCCGCGTCGCGGTTCGGCTGCAGCTGTTCGGTGTAGAACCGTTCCATTAGCCCCACCGTGACCGTGTCCGATTCGGCGAGCACGCGCTGCGTGAGCAGATAGACCTGCGGCGTTTCGTCCATGTGCAGGCTGATCCACTCGTTGTGGGCGCGTGTGGGGAAATATGCGCTGTAGATCTTCTTGCCGAGCTGCTCGACGGCCGCGTCGAGATGCGTGCCGTCGGAATTGCGGATCGCGTCGGCACCCCACAGTCGCGCGAGACGCTTGGTCTCCTCGGCGAAGTTCTCTTCGCTCGGCAGGGTGAAACGGCCGGTCGTGGTCATGGTGACTCCTTGAAACGGATTGGGATGGTGAAACGGACAGTGGTTGGAAGCGACCTGACTCAGCCCTTGACGGAACCGGCCGCGAGACCGGCGCGCCAGAAGCGCTGCAGGGTCAGGAAGAGGATGATGACCGGCAGCACGCCAAGCAGCGCGCCCATCATCAATGCACCGCGGTCGTTGAACACGGAGAGCGAGACCATGCCGTACAGGCCGAGCGTGACCGGGTAGAGGCTTTCGCTCGACAGCATCATCAACGGCAGCAGGAAGTTGTTCCATGTGGCCACGAACATGAACAGGAAGATCGTGACCATCGCCGGGGCGAGCAGCCGCAGCACGATTGTGAAGAAGATGCGTGCCTCGCTTGCGCCGTCGATGCGCGCGGCCTCAAGCAGTTCGTTCGGCACCGAGCTCTGCGCGTACACGCGGCCCAGGAAGAAGCCGAACGGCGAGACGCAGCACGGGATGATGATTGCGAGCATCGTGTTGTCGAGATGCAGGGTGTTGAAGATCGCATACTGCGGGATCGTCAGTAGCGCCGCAGGCATGAGCATCGCCGCCATGATGATGCCGATGATGGTGCCCTTGCCGCGGAAGCTGAACTTCGCGGTCGCATAGCCGGCCATGACCGAGACGATCGTGCCGACCAGCGCCGAAACACCCGAGTAGAACAGCGAGTTGCCGACCCAGCGCCAGAAGTTGTCGCGCGTCCAGCCGAGCAGCGTGGCGTAGTTCGCCGCGATCGCGTCGGGCAGTTCGTTGAGCGGCACGGCGAACCACAGGCCGTTCGAGCCGGTGAGCTGCGCCGGGCTCTTCGTGGAAGCGATGATCGCCCAGTAGATCGGGAACAGGAAATAGACCAGCGCGAACACGAGGATGACGATCGTCACGATCTTCGCGATCGGCTTCGGGCGCATCGAGCGCGGCAGGTCGTTCTCCATGCGCTCGCGCATGCGGTCGGCCTTCCTCTGTGCGCGCATCGGGTTGCGGAACCTGGCGCGGGTGGTGTCGACGAAGCTCATGATTCATTCACCTTCCTTTCGACGAAAGCGTAGATCATGGCGAGCAGCCCGGCGATGACCGCCATGACGATCGCGATTGCATTGGCCGGACCGTCGCCCTTGGGGGTGAGGAAGCCGCGTGACGTGTTGAACGCCATCATCATCGGCGTGTACGAGGAGGAGATCGCCGGGTCGGCGGTCTGCATGACCTGCGGCTCGTTGAACAGCTGGATCGTGCCGACGATCGAGAGCAGCATCGCGAGCAGGGCGGCGCCACGCACGTTGGGCAGCTTGACCTTCATGGCGATCTGCCAGCCGTTTGCACCGTCGATGCGCGCCGCCTCGTAGAGCTCATGCGGAATCGCCTGGAGGGCGGAAAGGAAGATCAGCATGTTGTAGCCGGTGAACGTCCATGTGGTGATGTTGACCATCGAGCCGAGCACCACATTGTTCGAGAAGAAGTCGACGTTGATGCCAAGGGCCGCGAGCCCTTTGGCGATTGGCGAGATCTGCCCGTTGTACAGGTAGACCCAGATGATCGAAGCGATGACGCCGGGGATCGCGTAGGGCAGGAAGTAGCCGAGGCGGAACCCGCTCACGTGCTTGACGATGAGCGAGTCGATGAGCATCGCGAGCACGAGCGCGCTGATGATCATGATCGGCACCTGGATGAGCGTGTAGAGCAGCACCCTGCCCATGCCGGCCCAGAAGGCGGCCGATGTGATGACGTACTGGAAGTTCTCGAGCCCGACGAACTTGTTGACGAGCTCGCCGCCGCCGTACGCGCCGCCGCCGGTGGCGACCTGCTGGAAGAAGCTCGAGTAGATCGCGTAGACGATCGGGAGGATGAAGACGAGCAGGAAGAGCAACACGAACGGCAGCATGAACAGCCAGCCGGTGCGTTCCTCGCGCTTTGCGGCGGGAGACAGCTTCTCCCTCATCCTCTTCTTCTTCGTCTTCGCGGCGCCGCTTTCGGCGGCCTGCGCATGGACGCCGACCTTGGTGGGCGCCACTGATGAGGTTACCGTTACCATCGCGTTGCTCCTTTGCACAAGATGATCGGGAGGGGCGGGACGGTGCCGCCCCGCCCCTCCGTCAGATGTTGGAAACCGTTACGGCCTCGTGACCCTTATTGGGCGACCGACAGTCCGTAATCCTTGAGTGTGTCGACCGATGCGGTCTGCGCCGCGTCGAAGATGGTCTCGACCTTCGCCTTGCCGTCAGCCGCGTCCGCCGCCTTCTCCTTCATGGCGGTGTCCACAGCGGAGAAGCCCGGGATGTAAGAGAAGCTCGCCAGATTGCCGTTCGCGGTGGCGAACTCGGCCATCACGTCCTGACCGCCATAGAACTCGGACCAGCTTGCCGGGGTCTTTGCGCTGCCCGTCGTGGCGGCCACAACGAGGCCCTGCGAGGTCAGGTCGTCGATCTGCGTGTTGAACCAGTCGAGGAACTTCATCGCCTCGGCCTTGTGCTCGATGCCCTTGAGCGCCACGACGCCCGAACCGCCGTCGGGGCCGGTCTTCTCACCGTTGTCGAACCAGTCGCCGATCTGCGCGACGCGCCAGTCGCCCTTGCCCTTGTCGGCCATCGAATCCATCAGCAGTGGAGCTTCCCATGCGGCGCCGATCGTGCCAATCAGTTCGCCCTTCTGCAGCGAGGCGTCGAACGACGGGTCCCAACGCGGGTTGGTGGTGGCCGCCTTGTCGTCGAGCAGCTGCTGGTAGACCTTCGCCACGGCCTTCGAGCCGCTCGTCTGCGTGTCGACCTTCCACGCGTCGTTTTCCACCGTGTACCACGGACCGGAGGCACCGGCGAGGCCGGAGAGCATGTTGCCCGCCTCATCCGCCTGGAACGACATGATGTACTTGCCTTGGGCGGCGGCCTTCTTCGCGCTTTCGATGAGTTCGGACTGCGTCTTCGGCACGCTGATGCCGAGCTTGTCGAACTCCGCCTTGTTGTAGTAGTAGACGAGCGGGCCGGTGTCTTGCGGCAGGCCGAAGGTCTTGCCGCCGATGGTCATGTTGCCGTACGGGCCTTCGGCGAAATCGCCCTTGTACTGGTCGGCCTCGGCCGTCACGTCTTCCAGCAGGCCCTTCGTGAAGAGCTCGGGGATCTCGGAGTAGCCGGCCTGCGCGAGGTCGGGCGCATTGCCCGCCTTGACGTCGGTCTCGAGCTTCTTGATGAGGTCGGACGCGTTGCCGTTGAAATGGATCGACTTGACCTGAATGTTCGGATTCTCCTTGTTCCAGCGCGAGACGATCTGCTCGACCGAGGTCATGCCCGACTTGTCCGGGAGGCGGTGGATATAGGTGATCTCCACCTTGCCGCCGGTTGACGACGAGCTGGTTGACGAACCGCCCGAACCGCTTGACGAAGCCCCTCCGCAACCGGAGAGTGCCATGCACGCCGCAGCCACGGCCGCGGCCCCTGCCATAAGACCTTTATTCCACTTCATGCCCCTACACTCCTTCGTGATCAGACATGTGGGCGACGCCGCCCAACTTGTTGCTTTCCTTACGATCACCGCCACTTCCTCGTGGTGATGACCCCACCATACCCAGTTGTTTCTTTTTTGTCAACTTGGCTTACTTTTGAGTTCTCTGTGAGCATACAAAATCTAGAATCGGCTCTATACCAACGATTATTGACCACACACCGTAATGTCATCCTCGTGTTCAAATGATGTACAATTGAACCAATCCCCCACGCCGCGCCCAATGGCGGCACCGCGGCGGCACATTCGACAAGGAACCACAAGGCAGGCCCCATGACCGACTATTTCGTCTCTTCGACCCACGGCGACGACTCCGCACAAGGCACCAGGCAAGGCGCCGCGTGGCGCACGCTCGCCCGCGCCACGACCGCCACACTGCGGCCAGGCGACGCGATCCTCCTCGAACGCGGCTCGCGGTTCACCGGCGAGGCGCTGCACCTGCAGGGGGTCTCCGGCACCGCGCAGCGGCCGGTGGAGATCGGCGCCTACGGCGACCAACAGTTGCCGGCGCCACTCATCGCCTGCGACGGCAACGGCCAGTGGTTCGAGGACTACCGCGCGCCGATCGGCGGTTCCCCGCACCGCAACCGCGGCACCGTCTCGACGGCCGTGCTGCTGCGCGACTGTTCATATGTACATGTGCACGACCTGGAGATCACGAACCGGCGCACCGGAGACGCGAGCGAGCCCGCATACAACGACCCGGACGCCATGGACCGCACCGGCGTGGCCGTCATCGCCGAAAACGGCGGCACATCGCGCGGCATCGCGCTCGAGCGGCTGTTCGTGCACGACGTGCACGGCAACATCTACGACAAACACATGGCGAACGGCGGGATCTACGTCATCGCGCATCTGCCCGCCGACGCCGCGCGCGTCGAGACCGACATCGCGCGCTTCGACGACGTGCGCGTCGCCGGCAACACGGTGCGCGACACGAGCCGCTGGGGCATCGCGGTGGGCTACACCGCCTACCTCAACATCATCGACAACGGCGGCAGGAACGCCGACGGCAGCTGGGACAACACCTACGACTACGGCGACGGCACCATCGGCGACGACATCATCCGCACATACGGCGCCACGAACGTCGTCGTCGAAGGCAACGTCGTGGAGCGCGCCGGCGGCGACGCGATCACCGTCATGTACTGCGACCGGCCGGTCGTGCGGCGCAACATCGCGCGCGAAGCCGCGAAAGACATCCGTGCCGACGTCTACACGGCGACCACCAACGACCGGGTGGCCGCCGCGATCTGGCCGTGGCGCTGCAAGAACGCGCTGTTCGAATACAACGAGGCATACGACACACTCAACGCGGACCGCGGCAACGGCGACGGGCAGGCATGGGACGCCGACTTCGGCGACGGCACCGAATACCGCTACAACTACTCGCGCAACAACTCAGGCGGCTGCGTGATGTTCTGCAACGAGAAGGCCGTCCGCTCCACGTTCCACCACAACGTCTCCGACCGCGACCTGATGGGCGCGATCGACATTCCACGCAACCCGGACGCCACCGTGGCGCACAACACGTTCATCATCGCGGAAGGAGCCGATCCGCTGCGACTTGACCGCGCGGACGGCACGGCGTTCGTGGAAGACAACATCTTCATCAACGCCGGCAGCGCGCCCAAGCACACGGATTGGCATCCGGAGGGGGCGCGCATCACCTACTCGGGCAACGTCACCATCGGCTTTGCGGACCAGCCCAGCGACATCGGCGCGCAACACGGCGAACCCCCGTGCACTAATCAACGACAGGACGGTGACAATTGCGGCAGACACTCCTGCTGACTTAGACAGAACAGACCGAATACCGATGCAATAATGTCATTTTCACGCTACAGCATAATTATGTATACTTTATTGACATAATCAACACATCTTGATATCCTAGGGCTATCGGCCGGACACCACCGCTGCGTCTGACCAATTGTACGGCCTCATTCGAGACAAGGAGCCACAATGAACCCTTCGCAGCTCGAACAAATCGTGCTCAACGCCAGCACGAAAACGGTGCCTTCCGACATCCGCGCGCGCAACACGATGGCCGTATTCAACCTGCTGTTCCCCACCGCCGCCGTCTCGCGCAGCGAACTGGGCAAAACGCTTGGCCTTTCGCGCATGGCCGCCACCGAAGTGACCGGCGAGATGCTGGGCAACCACATCATCCGCGAAGTCGGCGAAGACACACGCAGCGGGCGAGGCAAGCGGTCGGTCATGCTCGCAATCGACACGGCATTCTGGCGCATCATCACCGTCGACCTGTCGCAGCAGTACGTGGTGCAGGCCGCGCTCGTCGACCTCGGCGGCCGCATCATCGAACGGACGGAAGTGCCCGTCGAGCACGGCACCGACGTCTCGGCGGACATCATCACCGGGCTCGTCAACCGGCTTATCGCAGCGTGCACACAGCCGATTCTGGGTGTGGGGGTCGCGGTCCCGGGCGTCGTGGACCACAACGGCACCGTGGTGGACGCCGTGCAGCTCGGCTGGGAGCAAGTGCCGCTGCACGACGAACTGCGTGAGGCGCTCGACATGCCGGTGCTTGTAGGCAATGCGACGAACGCCGCCCTTGTGGCGGAACGGTTCTTCGGCGAAGGCGGCGACAACTCGATGCTCATCCGCATCGGCGCCGGCGTGGGCGCGAGCCTGTGTGTCAACGGGCAGATCGTGGACGGCTCCACGTGCATGGCCGGCGAAATCGGGCATGTCGTCGTCGACCCGGAGGGCCCCGCCTGCGCATGCGGCAAACGCGGCTGTCTGGAAGCATATCTTTCGACGAACAACCTGTACGCGCAGATCGCGGGCGACCCCGCGCAACGCACCGAAATCCTCACTGGGGCAGGCCAGCTGCTCGGCCGTGTCATGGCGATGCCACTCGGGCTGCTCAATCTGCACGACGTGGCGATCGACGCACCCGCGGACATCGGCGGCGAGACCTTCATCAATGCGATGCGCGGCGAATTGAGCGCCGCGATGAACACGCAATACATGACGATCCCGGCACTGCACCGCTGCCAAGTGGGTGCGGACGCATCGCTGCGTGGGCAGGCCATCAACGTGCTAAGACTGCTTGTGCCGCACATTCGCGAGCGCTGCGCGCGCGAGTGAGCGGCCCGCCAACCACACCACCATCAGCCACAACAAAGGAGTTGTCATGGCAGATCCAACCGGCTCGCCGCCACTGCTCATCGGCATTGACGTGGGCGGCACCAAAATCGCCGGTGCCGTCATCGAAGCGCCGCGCGAACACACCTTCACCGACGTGCGCGTGCTGGCGCAATCCAGCCGTCCGGCCCGGCGGGGGCCCGATGCGCTGATCGACGATGTCGCCGCGCTCGTCAACACGCTCGTCGCCCAGCTTCCCCCGGGCTCCGGCACCGTGGCCGCGATCGGCATCGGCACGCCGGGGGCCGTCGATGAGACCACCGGCGATGTGAACGACATCGCGAACTTGGCCATCGGCCATGTGCCACTCGCGAGCGCCATACGCGCGCGCTGCGGCATGCCGGTGACCGTCGAGAACGATGTCAACGCCGCAGCCGTCGGCGCCGCACGCCTTGTCGAAGACGGGAGGGCCGCCGGCGAAACGATCGCGTTCCTCAATCTCGGCACGGGGCTCGCGGCGGGCATCATCCGCGACGGCGAACTCGACCGCGGGTCCAGCAACACCGTGGGCGAGATCGGCCATATTCCCGTGGAACCACACCGTTGGCGGTGTGCGTGCGGGCAGGTGGGCTGCCTTGAAACGGCGGGGAGCGGCGGCGCGGCCACACGGCTGTGGCCCTACGCCTCGCCGCCGATGCCGGCGATTCTCGACGCGGCGCAGAACCCCCACCATCCGCACCACAAACAGGCCGTCGAAGTGCGTGGCACGATCATCGCGGCGATTGCGGATGCGATCGACGTGCTCGCCGTGACCGTCGACCCGAACGTCATCATCATCGGCGGCGGCATGGCGAAAACCGGCACGCCGCTGCTCGACGCGATCCGCGGGGAGTTGCGTGTGCGCGGCAATACGAGTGGATTCATCAATGCGCTCAACCTGCCGGCGCGGCTACGGCTTGCGCCGACCGACCTGCCAGTCGGCGCGATAGGGGCCGCGCTCGGCGCCATGCACGTACCGGCGGCCGCATAGCGCGGCAGCCCCACCACCCCACCTATTTCCTCATTCAATTCATTGCCATACACAGCAAGCCAAGGAGCATCATCATGGCAGAAGTCATCATCGTCCGTTCACAGCAGGAAGCCGGCGCAATCTACGCGCACTGCGTCGCGAACCTCATCGCGCGTAAGCCGGATTGCGTGCTCGGCCTCGCCACGGGGTCAAGCCCGCTCGCCGCCTACACCGAACTCGCGAAGGAGATCAAGGAACGCCATCTGGACGTGTCGCATGTGTGCGGGTTCGCGCTCGACGAATACGCCGGACTCGACCCGTCCCACCCGGAATCGTACCGTAGCGTCATCACGCGCACGGTCGTCGAGCCGCTTGGGTTCACCCCGGAACTCGTGCATGTGCCGGACGGCAACCTCGACACGATCGAGCACGCCGGGCAGCAGTACGACGCGGAGATCGAGGCGGCCGGCGGTGTGGACGTGCAGATCCTGGGCATCGGCACGGACGGCCACATCGGGTTCAACGAACCGGGGTCGTCGCTCGCGTCGGGCACACGCATCAAAACGCTCACCGAACAGACGAGGGAAGACAATGCGCGCTTCTTCGACGGCAATGTCGACAATGTGCCGACGCACTGCATCACCCAGGGCATCGGCACCATCATGAAGGCGCGGCACCTCGTGCTGCTCGCATTCGGCAGCGGCAAGGCCGAAGCGATCGCGGAGACGGTCGAAGGCGGCGTCTCGTCGTTCTGCCCGGCGAGCGCGCTGCAGCTGCACCCGCACGTGACCGTCATCGTGGACGAAAAGGCCGCGTCGAAACTGCGCAACAAGGACTATTACCGCCACGCATACGCGCACAAGCCGGCGTGGCAGGGCATCTGAACGCGTACAGGCACGCACGCGCACCACGCAACACTCCCGCACATAGAGACGGCATAGAGACCCAGAAACCAGAAGTGACACCATGCATCACGAGCACAGACCCGAACACGATGGCGTCCCGGCCAGCCCGCAGGAACGGCAGGCGACCGCCGAGCGCATCGCACAATCATTCGAGCAGCCGGCGCAGGCGTTCGGCATCGCCAATGCCACGCGTATCGACGCGCGCGGCATAAGCCCCCGCAGTTGGGCCATCAGCGAGGGCGGCGTCATCAGCGAGACCGGCACGTCGGCGCAGGCGTTCGAGAAAGCCGCCGAACGCCATGGCATACCCGAACAAAACCGCATCGACGCGCACGGCATGCTGCTGACGCCCGGCTATGTGGACATCCACGCGCACGGCGCATGGGGCATGTCGTTCGACGATGGCGCAGACGGCATCCGCACCGCGCGCGCCGGGCACATGCTCCACGGCACCACAAGGCAGGTGTGCAGCCTCATCACCAATCCGCTGGACGTGATGGAGGCCAACCTGCGCAACGTAAGCGAGGCGATGCGCACACGGCCGGACGTCCTCGGCGCGCATCTCGAAGGCCCGTTCATCTCCCCGCTGCACAAAGGCGCGCACGACCCGGCGTGCCTGTGCGACCCGACCCCCGAACGTGTCGCGGCACTCGTCGAGGCGGCCGACGGCTGTCTGCGGCAGATCACCATCGCCCCGGAACTGCCACATGCCATGCGCGCGATCGACACGTTCGCGCATGAGGGCGTGGTGTGCGCCGTGGGGCACACCGACGCCGACTTCGCGACCACCGAGCGCGCGTTCGACGCCGGCGCGCGGCTCTTGACGCATCTGTTCAACGCGATGCCGGGACTGCACCACCGCGCGCCCGGGCCGATCCCGGCCGCAGTGGAGGACCGGCGCGTCTCGATCGAGCTGATCAACGACGGCTTCCATGTGCAGGACCCCGTGCTCCGCTTGGCATTGGGGTTCGCACCGCACCGCACGATGTTGGTGACCGACGCGATGGCGGCGACCGATTGCCCTGACGGCGCCTACACACTCGGCAAGCTCGACGTACGCGTCACGGACGGCCACGCACGCCTGGTGTCGAATGGCGCGATTGCGGGTTCCACGCTGCTGCTCGAGCACGCCGTGCAACGCGCCGTGCTCGAGCTGGGCATGGCGCCCGCGGATGCCGTCGAGGCCGCGACGCTCGCGCCGGCGCGCGTGTTCGGCTTCGATGGGCCGAATGCCGTCACCGGCGCACCGCTTGGGCTCGTGTGCCGCGGGTACGCCGCAGACATGCTGCTGCTTGACCCGTCAAGCTGGCAGGTGCGGCATGTCTGGTGCGCCGGGCGGCGGCAGCGCTGATCACCCCTCCACGACGTTGAAGATCGTGGCATGCAGGTCGCTGTACCGGCTGGAATGCCCGATGAGGACCTTGAACTCGCCCGGCTCCACGATCCGCTCGGCGTCGCCGTTCACAATCGTGCACGCGCTCACCGGCAAGTCGAAGGCGACGCGCGCCGTCTCCCCCGGCTCGAGCGTGACGCGCCGGAAGTCCTTGAGCTCCTTGCACGCCCACGTGTACGACGTCACCACGTCGCTGATGTACAGCTGCACGACTTCCGTGCCAGTGCGCGCGCCGGTGTTCGTCAGGTCGATTTCGACATGCACCGCGTCTTGCGCAGTGAACTCGGCGCCGTTCGTGATGCACGGCTCGCCGTATGCGAAGGTCGTGTACGAAAGCCCCTCGCCAAACGCGAACGCCGGGTCCTGCGTCAGGTCCGCGTAGCGGTCGCCATGCTGCCCGCGGATCTCGTTGTAGAAGACCGGCAACTGCCCTGCATGGCGCGGGAACGTGATCGGCAGACGCCCGCTCGGCTCGGTCATGCCGAAGATGATTTCGGCGATCGCGCGGCCGCCCTGCATGCCTGGGTTCGCCGCCCAGATGAACGCGCCAAGGCCCTCGGTGGGCGATTCGTCGACGATGACGCCGTTCGCTCCGATGATGCACGGCGGCAGCACCTGCGGCTTGGAGCTGATGAGCACGACAATCAACGGCTTGTGTGTTTCACGTGCAACATTCACCATCCGTTCGAGCAATTGATTCTGCCCGCCGAGCAGCTCGAGTGTCGCCGTCGAACACGTCTCGCCGGTCAGTTGCACAACGTCTCCGACGACCGCGATAACGGCGTCTGCGCTGCGCGCCACGACTTCCGCCTCGTCAAGCAATGCCTCGTCGAGGGGCGCGGCGACGGCGATGTTGGGGCGCGGCTGCCCGTCCGGGAACAACTCACCTTCGGGATCAGGGACCAGTTCGACGACGTTCGCGCCGCGCGCAACCACGACATCGCAACCGTCAGGCGCGAGCTCGCGCACGCCGTCGAGCACCGTCGTGACCATCTCACGCGGCTGCCCCTCGGGCATCCACGGCACTTGTCCCGAATTGCCAGCCCAGTCTCCCAGCTGGTTCTGCGCATCATCGGCGAGCGCCCCCACGACCGCGATTCGTCGCGGCGCCTCGGCACCGGCGGCGGCAAGCGGCAGCGCGCCATTGTTGCGCAGCAGCACAACGGATTCGCGCGCGAGCTCGAGGTTCGCCTGCATGTGCGCGTCGGTGCCGATGGTGACCAAGATGCGCTCGCGGTCCGGCAAGCGCGGGTTCTCGAACAGCCCGAGCTGGAACTTGAGTGTAAGCAAGCGCGCGACGGCGTCATCAATCAGCGACTCGTCAAGCATGCCGTTGTTCACGGCGTCGATCGCACCTTCGTAGAATCCGGGCGTCGTCATGATCAGGTCGTTGCCTGCCTTGACGGCATCGGCGGAAGCGGTCTCATAATCGGGCTTGATGTGCTGTTCCCACACCGAGCGCCCCACGTTGTCCCAGTCGGTCACCAACGTGCCATGGTAGTCCCACTCGCCGCGCAGTTTGCCGTCGAGCAGCCACTTGTTGAAGGTGACGGGCGTGCCGTCAATGGCCTCATACCCGAGCATGAACGTGGCGCAGCCCTCTTTCGCCACACGTTCGAACGGCGGCAGGAACCAGCTTTCCAATGCGCGCTTCGTCAGGTCGGCCTCGGACGCGTCACGCCCGCCCTGCGTGTACGAGTAGCCGGCGAAGTGCTTCGCGCACGCGAGGATGGCGTCTTCGGCAAAGGCATCGCCCGCCTGCGCGTGCTTCTGGTATCCCTTCACCATCGCGGACGCGAGCTCGCCGATCAGCACGGGGTCCTCGCCGAAGGTCTCGTCGATGCGACCCCAGCGCGTGTCGCGCCCGATGCACAGCACCGGCGAGAAGGTCCAATGCACCCCCGTGCACGCGACTTCCTCGGCCGTGATGCGCGCGGCTTCCTCCACTTTCCGCGCATCCCAGCTGCACGCCATGCCGAGCTGCGAGGGGAAGATCGTGGCGCCCGGCCAGAACGAATACCCGTGGATGCAGTCGTCGCCGACGAGCAGCGGGATGCCCAGTCGCGTCTTGTTGCGCACGATCTGTGCGGCGCGCACCAGGTCGTCGGGCGACGTGTGCAGGATCGAGCCCACATGCCGCTTGACGATGAGCTCGTCAAGCTCGCCTGTGCGCGCGTCGAGCTGCATCATCTGCCCGACTTTCTCCTCAAGGGTCATGCGGCCCAGCAGGTCGCTCACCCGCTGTGCGATGGGCAGTGTTGGATTGAGATAATCGGCATTGGATTCTCGTGAAAACATGGTTCTTCCTCGTTGAAGTGCCGGCGAACGCGGGTGTGTCCTAGATACATTGCCGAGGATACCCCCGTTTTCGCTGTTCCCGTCATGCATTTCGCTGTTTTGGTCATTTTTTCGATGATTTTGTGACCAAAACGGCGAAATGCATGACGGGAACGGCGAAAACGGCGCACAAAACAGCGAAAAGGCGCACCTAGGAGCCACACGACCTAGGCAGGGCCACTTCCTGCTCACGCGAGCGGCGCGAGACGGTCGTACATGCGCTGCACCATGCGGTTGAGGGATTCCGGCGTGATGTCGTCGTAGTTCTCGGTTGAGGTGTACCCCGGCCCAGGCACATAGCCGCCGGCCAGATACCCTGTCACCACAACCGTCGTCATGCCGGAGGCGGCGGCGGACGTGCGCCCGCTCATCGAATCCTCGAACGCCACACAGCATGGCAGCAGCACATCAGGAATGCCGAGTTTCGCCGCGGCGAGCTCGTACGGCGCCGGATCGGGCTTCTTCGCCACATCATCGTCGCCGCACACATACCCGGCGAACGTGCCTTCGGGTGCCTGCGCGATGAGATTCTCGGCAAGGTCGCGCGGCGAGGTCGTCACAAGCATCGACGGGATGCCCGCATCGCGCAGCTGTTCAAGCAGACGGCGCACACCGGGGATCCACGGCAGCTGTTTCTTCTCTTCGTCGGTCACGTATTGAATCATGCGGCGGCCGATCTCCTCGGGCGGCAGCGGGCATCCAAGATCGGCCATCTCCTGCGCGATCTGCGGCACGGGGCGCCCAGAGCCGCCTTCGGCCAGCTGCTTCGTCCAGTGGCCGCCGTATTCGCGCGCAAGCCTCAGTTCACCCTCATGCCACAGCGGCTCGGAATCGATGAGCGTGCCGTCCATATCCCAGAACACACCCTGCAATGCCTCGAGCCTGGCAGACCCGTTTTTCCGAACACTCATACGCACCTCGTTTCGCCATTGCCACCTGCGGGTATCATCTCTGCCAACGATACCCGCTGCACTGGGCGCAGCCCGCGTGCTGTACTTACCAACGCGCCGTTCGCTGCACAAACGATGCCGGCCGGGGCTTCAACTAGCCCCGGCCGGCATCTGCGTACCATGCACAATCGATATGTCAACGGGAAACCGTGTGCCAGAGCACAACGGATTTCGATTGTGCTTCCACCGGCCGGTAGCTCGCTCCGCCGGTCAGTTCCCGCGGAGGTGTCTGGAGCCGGTGCCTCCAATGCCGTGCGCGCCGGCTACGCCGCATTTCGGTGATGCGGCCGTCCATGTCCGCCGTGAAGACACTCGTGCCGTCGTCCATGCGCAATGCGTGGAGCTGGCGGCGCAGCTGCCGGTTCTTCTCCTCGAGGTCGAGGATGCGCGCGATCCCGGTCAGATTGATGCCGTCACGCTGGCTCATGCGCTGCGCCTGGATCAGCCGGTCCACATCGCGCAGCGAGTACCGGCGCGCGCCGCCGCCGGTGCGCTGCGGCACCACGAGCCCACTGCGGTCGTACTGCCGCAGTGTCTGCGGGTGCACGGCCGCGAGTTCGGCCGCACGCCCCACGCTGAACACGGGCAGGTCGATGTCGAATCCCACACGCGACGCCCCATCGAGGTCGGCGCGACCGGCCGCAATCGCCATCGCGCACATCTCGTACAGCCTGCGCCTCTGCTGTTCCATGCGCGACACCGGCATTAGGCCTCCCGCTCGTTCGCGATGTCGGCGGCGAAGTCGCCGCACATCTTGTCGAATTCCTTAGCCGCATGCTTCTCGTGCATGCTCGGCTTCTTCGGCACGCGGATCTGCACGCGGCCCACAAGGTCGCCCGTCTTGCGCGGCGTCTGCACGCCCTTGCCCGAGACGCGCACCTCGTCGCCGCTCGAGGCGCCGGCATGCACCTTGAACGTGACCTGTTCGCCGTCCATGTCTTTCGCGGTGACCTTCGCGCCGTCGACCGCCTCGCCCACGGTGACAGGCAGGTCCATGACCAGATCGACGCCGTCCATCGTGAACTTGGGGTCTTCCGTGACGGTGACCTGCAAATACATGTCACCGGTTTTGCCGCCGTGCTTGCCGGGCTTGCCCTTGCCGGCAAGGCGGATCTTCTGGCCGTCCTTCACACCGGCCGGAACACGCGTCTTGAACTTCTTGCCGTTGGCTTTGAGCGAGACCGTGGCACCCTTGACCGCCTGGCGGAATGTCAGCGTGATCTTCGAGTTCAGGTCGCCACCGTCCTCCGGCACTGGGGTCGGGCGGTAGCCTTGATAGGCGCCCTCGCCGTAATCGTCGTATCCATAGCCACGGCCGAAGCCTTCGCCACCGCCGGCGCCACCGCCGAACATCGAGAAGATGTCGTTGAGGTTCGACGCGCCGCCGTTGGTGGAGAAGCGGATGTGCGAGCCGTTGCCGCCGGCGCCGCCACCGAACATCGAACCGAAGATGTCGGAGAAATCGGCGCCGTCGAAGCCGCCGCCACCGGCGCCACCGGCAAAGCGGGCGCCGCCCATGCCAAACTGGCGAATCGCGTCGTACTTCTCACGCGAATCCTTGTCTTTGAGCACGTCGTACGCTTCGGAGATGTCCTTGAACTTCTCCTCGCCTTCCTTCGTCTTGTTGATGTCGGGGTGGTACTTGCGCGCGAGTTTGCGGTACGCCTTGGTGATTTCGCTTTCCGTGGCGTCTTTGGAGACACCGAGGGTCTTGTAGAAGTCTTTGTTCAGCCATTCATTCTCAGCCATATTGTGCCTCCTTTCGAGGTCTTATGTTGCACTGTTGGTCGTTGTAAGTCTGTGTATATGCGAACGTGGCCGTGGACCGGAATCGAATGCGGTCCACGGCCACGCTCGCCTGCATGTGCGGCAGTCGTCACTCCTGCGGTGAGGCGACCACCACGCGCGCCGCGCGGATCACGCGGTCGCCGATGCGGTACCCCGCCTCGACCACGGTGTCCACGGTCGCTTTCTCGGCCTGCGGATCCGGCTTGTGCAGAATGGCGTCGTGGCGGGTCGGATCGAAATCCTCGCCTTTCACACCAAACTTCTCCACGCCGAACTTCTCGAAGGCCTTGTCGATCTTCGCGGCGACGGCCTGGAACGATTCGTCCATCTCGCCACCGTGTTCGCGGATGCGGTCAATGTCGTCGAGTGCGGGCAGCTCCGCCGCAAGCACATCGATGATGCCCTGCTGGCGGGCACGCTCCATGTCTTTCTTGGTGCGGTTGCGGTAGTTGATGAACTCCGCACGCTCACGCTGCAACGCCTCGAGGTATTCGGCGGCCTCTTTCTTGGCCTGGCCGAGCGGGGTCAGCTTGCCGTCCACGGAATCGGCCTCCTCGCCCTCTTCGGGCGTGGCCGGTTCTTCGTTCGGCCGCTGCTCGCCTTGCGCCTCACTGGACTGCGCATCGTTGTTCGATTCGGGTTCCGCCTGATCGGCGTCCCCCTCAGGGGCGACCTGCCCGGCCGCGAGTTCGTCGGCGTCGGGCAGGTCGTTGAGGTAATCGTCCTTGTTGAATTCGGACATTACTTGTTGTCCTTGTCGTCATCGTCCACGACCTCGGCGTCCACCACGTCGTCGTCGCCACCGTTGTCGGCGGCGCCCTGGTCGCCCGCGGCAGCTGCGCCTTCGGCGCCCTGCTGCGCGTACAGCGCCTGGCCGATCTTCTGGGCCGCGGTCATGAGCTTCTCCTGGTCGGCCTTGATCTTCTCAATGTCGTCGCCCTTGAGCGCGTCCTTGAGTTCGTTGACCGCGTCGGTGACCTCCTTGGCCACGTCGTCGGCAAGCTTGTCCTTGTTGTCGTTGACGAGCTTCTCGGTCTGGTAGGCAAACGCCTCGGCCTGGTTGCGGGTCTCGGCCTCTTCCTTGCGCTTCTTGTCGTCGGCTTCATGGGCCTCGGCATCACGCACCATGCGGTCGATCTCGTCCTTCGGCAGTGCGGAACCGCCGGTGATCGTCATCGACTGCTCCTTGCCGGTGCCCTTGTCCTTCGCGGAGACGTGCACAATGCCGTTGGCGTCGATGTCGAAGGTGACCTCGATCTGCGGGACGCCACGCGGCGCCGGAGCGATGCCGGTCAGCTCGAAAGTGCCCAGCGGCTTGTTGTCGCGGGCGAATTCACGCTCGCCCTGATAGACCTGGATGAGCACGGACGGCTGGTTGTCCTCAGCGGTCGAGAAGATCTCGGAACGCTTCGCCGGGATGGCGGTGTTGCGCTCGATGAGCTTCGTCATGATGCCGCCCTTGGTCTCGATGCCCAGCGAAAGCGGGGTCACGTCGATCAGCAGCACGTCCTTGCGGTCGCCCTTGATGACGCCCGACTGCACGGCTGCGCCGATGGCCACAACCTCATCCGGGTTCACGGACTGGTTCGGTTCCTTGCCGCCGTCGAGCTCCTTGACGAGCTCCTTCACGGCGGGCATACGGGTCGAGCCGCCGACCAGGATCACATGGTCGATCTGCGAGACGGAGATGCCGGCGTCGGCCAGCACGTTGTTGAACGGCGTGCGGCAGCGGTCGAGCAGGTCCTTCGTCATTTCCTCGAAGTGCGCACGGGTGAGCGTCTCGTCGAGGTGCACCGGCGTGCCGTCAGGGGTCATCGCCAGATACTGCATGTTGATTGTGGTGGACATGGACGAAGACAGTTCCTTCTTCGCCTGCTCCGCGGCTTCCTTCAGACGCTGCAGGGCAATCTTGTCCTTGCTCAGGTCGACGCCGTACTTGTTCTTGACTTCGCCGACGAGCCAGTCGATGATGCGCTGGTCCCAATCGTCGCCACCAAGGTGGTTGTCGCCGCTCGTGGCCTGCACCTGGATCGTCGAGAAGCCGTCGTCGTCCTTGCCGATCTCCAGCAGCGAGACATCGAAGGTGCCGCCACCGAGGTCGAAGACCAGAATGCGTTCGTCTTCCTTGCCCTTCTCCAGACCATAGGCCAGAGCCGCGGCGGTCGGTTCGTTGATGATACGCAGCACGTTCAGGCCTGCGATCGTGCCGGCGTCCTTAGTGGCCTGACGCTGGGCGTCGTTGAAGTACGCAGGGCAGGTGATGACGGCGTCGGTGACCGGCTCACCCAAATAGGCCTCGGCATCACGCTTGAGCTTCATCAGGATCTGTGCGGAGATCTCCTGCGGCGTCCATTCCTTGCCGTCGATATCCACGGTCCAGTCAGTGCCCATATGGCGCTTGACCGAGCTGATGGTGCGGTCGACGTTCGTCACGGCCTGGCGCTTGGCCACTTCGCCGACGAGGATCTCGCCGGACTTGCTGAAGGCCACCACCGACGGGGTGGTGCGCGATCCTTCGGCGTTCACGATAACGGTGGGTTCGCCACCTTCCAGCGTTGCGATGCAGGAATTGGTGGTACCCAAATCAATACCGACTGCGCGTCCCATACTTGTTCTCCTTTGTTAGGTTCGCTTATTCATTAACAATGCTTGCTCAAGTCCCGTCAGGCGCGCTGCCCTCACTCTCGCGTGGGCGGCCTTCTTGGACCTTCCAAAACTTGAGCCTACATCACTCAACTATTGGATGTCAAACTTTATTCCCGCTGCGGAAAAGATTTTTTCCGCTTCCCACAATCCTTGTAAATCCAACGAAAACGCCACTTCAACAGTCTGTTTGAGGCGGCGTTTCAGCCAACACTCAGCGTAGGTTGATACCGGACTGGCGCAAAACATGACGTTCGTCAAGGCAGCACAGACGAACGTCATGCAGCACCCCCAAAAGCATGACGTCCGTCAGAGCCATTCCGACGGACGTCATCATCTATGCCGCTATCCGCGATATCCGTCTACCCAATCAGACGACTGTCGCGGAGAGCCACGCTTACCGCTCGAGCGGTCTGTCTGGCTCCAAGCGCGCGTCGGTGCCGCGCAGCACGAGGCGCGGTTCCACAATCGAATGCGGCTCATCGAGTGGCTCGCCGCGCAACAGCTTGAGGCCCTTCTTCGCGGCGGTCGCTCCCATCGAGAATGGATCCTGCCGCATGGTGGTCAAATCGACCGTATCGGCATACGCGCTGTCGTCGAATCCGATGATCGAATAATCGCGCGGCGAATAGTACCCGTGCCGCTGCAGTTTGATGATCAGCGGAATCGCCATCATGTCCATCTGGCAGCAGATCGCGTCGGGGAATGTCTCCTCGGACAGCACGGCGGCGAGCGCGGCATCCGCGAAATCGCGGCCGCGCGGCACCGAAAGCACCTTCCAATCGATGTCATGCGTGCCTTCAGCCGCCTCGCACGCGCGCACGAATCCGCGCCCGCGCGCGTCGATCGACGCTTCGAGCGACTCCTCGGCGGCGGAGCATGTGTAGACGATCTTGTGGTGCCCCAGATTGATCATGTGCTGTGCCGCGCGGAACATACCGGCCTCGTCGTCGATGCTGATCGAGGCGTCGAACGCGCTGCTCGACGGCGTGTTGATGCCGATGATCGGCACATGCGTGCGGCGCAGCTGCTCGACCTCGTTCGGCTCGATTGCGAATGACGCCACGAACACCGCGTCTACGTTGCGCAGCACCGGCAGGTTCACGAAGAACGATTCGCGGTTCTTCGCGTCGTCGATGTGTTGGAAAAGCGAGATGTCGTACCCCGCGTCGTGCAGCACCGAATTGAGGCCGGCGAAGACCTGGGTGTTGAACCAGCTCGTCACCTCTTCGTTCATCAGCAGCGCCACGCGGAACGTCTGCCCCGATTTGAGCGCGGTGGCGGAACGGGAGATGTTGAAGTCGAGCATCGATGCCGCTTCCATAACCCGTTCACGTGTTTTTTCGGAGACGAGCTCCGGGCGAGTGAACGCACGGGAAACCGTGGAAATCGACACGCCGGCGATATGCGCTACTTCACGAATGCCTTTCTTGTGCACGATTGCCCCCTTTGGTGGTGAAATTGGTCAGTTACGTTGGATGGTTGGAATCAGAGCGCCATGCATGCGCAGGCGAGGAGGATGGCCGGGTAGACCGCGTAGAACACCCATGGCGTCCAGAAGTGGCGGTAGCCGAGCTCTCCATTGCGGTAGTGCAGGAACGCGACGCCGAAGCCGGGGGCGATGCCCGAGACGGCGCCCAGTGTCGCGGCGGTGAGCATCATCGTGTTCTCGCGCCGGTGCAGGTAGTAGTAGATGACGCAGAAGCCCAACGTGAGCGAGCCGATGTTGAGAATCGCCTGGCTTTGCCCGACGCGCAGGAGCACGTCCCACAGCAGGCCGATGATCACGAGGAGCACCGAAAGCGTGACGCGCACCCCGGTCTTCAGGTCTTCCACGGCGTCGAGTAGCACCATCACCACAAGCGCCACCACAAGGCCGAACACCGGGTTCTGCGAGCGGAAGTCGAAGAGGTGGTCGGGGCCGAAGGTGACCATGTCGTACGGCACTTCGCACACGAGCGCGAGGATGAACAGGCGCATGCCGTATTTGAACCAGCTTCGGGTCCTGTCGAAGCCCGTGTACAGCAGCCACGCGTAGATCGGGATGGCCACCCACGAGATCGCCTCGCATAGCACGACCACGGTGAGCACACCCATGTCGTCGGTCGAGGGTGCGCCAAGGAACTTCGGCACGAGGGTCATGCTCGCCGCGGACAGGAACATGAGCACATCGCCAATCACTTTCAGCTTGAACGTCGACAGGCCTTTCGGCTTCGCTTTCTTCTCTTCGAGGTACTTCGCGTATTCGTCCATCATTCACTTCCTGTAGTTATCCGGCATGCCGGGCATGGCTTCGTCACCCTTGCCCCATTCCGTTGGCCCCGGATGCTTCGGCTTCGGCCTTATGGATGTAGTCGAGCAGGCCCTGATAGTCGGCGCCTTCGAACGACGCGACGGCTTGGTCGGCGGTCTCTCCGCCCGTGTTGTCGTCGGTGTGCAGGTAGACCGCGTCGATGCCGGCCTGCGCGGCGCCAAAGATGTCGCTCGCCTCGTCATTGCCCACCATGAGTGCGTACTGGGGCTCGACTTCCTCGCGGATGAGCGCGTGGCGGAAGATTTCGACCGACGGCTTGCGTATGCCTTCGTCGCTCGAGATGAGCACATCGTCGAACATGTCGTCGAGCCCGAGCAACTTGAGTTCGGGCCAGGTGTAGCTCGCCTGCGCGTTGCTGATGAGCACGACGCGCCGTCCTTCGCCCTTGAGTGTGCGCAGCAGTTCCTTCGCCCCGGGGAACAGCCGCAGTTTCGACGTCGAGGCGCGCCGGAACGTCCATGCGACCTTGCGCGCCTGATCGAGCGTGCCGTCGACCCAGCACGCGCGGAACAGCGCGTGGTACGCGGGCAGCAGATCTGGCTCGAACCAGTCGCCGCGGTCGCGGCGGGCGTTCGCGCGCACGACTTCGCGCGCGAACTGCTCGCGCAAGCGCCCGTTCGTCGGGTATTCCGCGCCCTCCCGGTACAGTGCGGCGCGCAGCGCGGTCCAGGCGTCTTCGGATTGCTCATCCGTGTGGATGTCCACCAAAGTGCCGTACAGATCGAACAGCACCACAGGGTAACGGTTCGCGGTCATCGCTATCAACTCCAGTCAGTGTCGCGGCTCATGCGCCGGTGTTTGGCGTGCGCTTCCAGATGGTCAGTGTGCGCGCGGGCATCGGGAACACGCCGTCCGGCCGCACCGCCGCGAGCGTCGGACGCGCAGGCTCGGCGCTCGTCGAATCGAGCACGCACGTCCAGGCCGGCGGCTGTGCGGACTGCGTGCCGGCGGGCGCGGCGGGCAGGTCGTCGTGCGCGTCGTCGGCGTATGCCTGCTCGAGCGCGCGCGCGTCGAGTGCGGCGTCGTCATGCCCGGGATTGATGAGCACGGCGGTGTCGTGCACGCGGTACGCCACGGTGTCGCCGGGCGCCTCGACCGCGATGTGCTCGGCGCTGAACCAGTCGGGGTTCGCGCGGCGCAGTGCGATGAGCGTGCGGTAGAAGTCGAGCAGATCCCCCATGCGCGCGGCGCGCACCCAGTCGATCTGATTGACTTCTTTGCCCGAGTCGAACGAATTGTCGTTGCCGTGTTTCGTCTTGCCGTATTCCTCGCCCGAGAGCATGAACGGCAGGCCGGCGGCGGTGTAGATGATGCCGGCGGCGAGTTTGTTCGCCTCGAGCACGCGTTCCGTCTGCTCGCCCGGCTCGGCCTCATACAGCGCCTGCAGATTGACCGCGTTGTCCGCGCCGAACATGCTCATGCTCAGTTTATCCCACAACGTCAGGTCGTCGTGTGCCGAAACATACTGCACGATCTGACCGGCGTTGCCTTCGTTCGTCTCCGGCGCGCGCCATGCGTCGGCCGCCAGCTCGATGAGCGGCTTGTTCGTGTGGGCGTCGCCGTTCACGTAGCCTTTGAGTTCGCTGTAGAACACGTGGCCTTTGATTGCGTCGCGAGTGCGGTCGCAGAAGTGGCCGATGCGCGGGTCGAGCAGGCGCAGGCCCTGCTTGTCGGCCAGGTCGGTGCCGGCGAGCGTCGTCGTCGAAGCGGCGGCCCATGGCTCGCCGTACATGATGATCTCGCGGCCGCCCGGCAGCGCGTCGAGCGATGCGCGGATCGCGTTCATCGTCGTCACGTCGATGAGGCCCATGAGGTCGAAGCGGAAGCCGTCGATGTGGTATTCGCGCGCCCAGTAGGTCACGGATTCCACAATGAACCGGCGGAACATCTCGCGCTCGGTGGCCATGTCGTCGCCGCAGCCGGAGCCGTTGGACAGCGTGCCGTCCTCATTGCGCCGCATGAAGTAGCCGGGCACAGTGCGTTCGAACCAGTTGTCGGCCGAATACATGTGGTTGTAGACCACATCCATGATCACCTTGAACCCCGCCGCGTGCAGTGCCTGGATCATGCGCTTGCATTCGGTGATGCGCACGGCGCCGTCGTACGGGTCGGTGGAGAACGAGCCTTCCGGCACGTTGTAATTGAGCGGATCGTAGCCCCAGTTGAACTGGCGGGCATCGGATTCGTCGACCGAACCGTAGTCGTAGAACGGCAGCAGCTGTACCGCGGTCACGCCAAGCCTCTTGAGATAGGCGATGCCGGTGGGGAACGTGCCGTCGCCGTCGAGCGAGGTCTGTGTGTCGGTGAACGCGAGGAACTTGCCTTGGTGTTCTTTCGGGAAACCGCCGTGCGGGTTGTTGCTGAAGGAGCCCACGTGGGCCTCCCACACCATCGTCTCGCTCAGCGGTGTGTGCGGGCGCTCGTCGCCGGCCCAGCCTTCCGGGTCGGTGCGCGGCAGGTCGACGACCATGCTGCGCCGGCCGTTGATGCCGGCCGCGCGGGCCCACGGGTCGGCCGAGCGGAACGAGGCGCCGTCGGCGAAGTCGACGATGAAGTCGTAGTACACGCCGTCCAGATTGCGGTCGAACGCGGCGGTCCATGCGCCATCGTCCTGCAACTGCATGGCAACGGACTCGATGAGCCGGTCGCCGGTCTGCTGTTGCGAACCGCATGTGAACAGCCTCAGCGTCACAGCCTTCGCCGAAGGTGCCCAGAGAGCGAACTGGGTGCCGGATTCAGTGACCTCGGCACCCAGTTGGCGTTCCAGACACAGCGGGAACGGTTCTGCGACACCCGGCTCCAGTCCTTCGGACAGAGGCTCGAATGCCTGGATCATGATTAGCCCTTCACCGCGCCCGACATGGATTCCTGGTAGAAGCGCTGCATCACGATGAACAGGATTGCGATCGGAATCGAGATGAGCACCGCAGCCGCCGCGAAGCGGCCGAACCAGCTGTTGATGTATTCCTTGTCAAGCATGAGCCACAGGCCCAGCGAGGCCGTGTAGTTCTCCTGCGTGCGGGCGATGACCTTCGCCATGACGAAGTCGAGCCATGGGGTCAGGAAGCCCACGATTGCTTGGTACACAATCATCGGGCGGCACATCGGAATGATGATCTTGGTGAACACCTGCCAGCGGGTGCAGCCGTCGAGCATCGCGGCTTCGTCGAGCGAAGTCGGGATGGTGTCCATGTAGCCTTTCATCACGTAGAAGCCCGCACCGGTACCGGCGGAGTACACGAGGATCAGCGCCAGGATCGTCATGCCGTCGCTCGTCAGGCCCATGGCCTTGAGGATGAAGTAGATGGCGACCACGGACATGATGCCCGGGAACATGCCCAGAATCAGCACGAAGTTCATAAACGAACGGCGGCCGCGGAAGCGCATACGGCTCATGCAGTATGCCACGGAGAGCACGAAGAATACCGAGATGATGCACACGAAGACCGCGATGATGAACGTGTTCATGAACATGCGCGGGAAGTTGAGCACCTTGGTCTCGGTGAACAGGCTGATGTAGCTGTCGAGCGAGTACTCCGTGGGGAAGAACGTGTCCTGGTATGGGGCCGTGTTCTTGTTGAAGCTCTCAAGGAAGATCCACACGATCGGCAGCAGCCAGATGACGCCCAGCACCGTCAGCAACACATAGGTCGCGATGTCGGCCACAATGCGGCGCTTGCGCTGGTCATGCATGAATCCTTGGCTCTGCGGCTTGACTTGAGTGTGTTTACTCACCGGAATGCCTCCTCGTTCTTGTAGGAACCGCTGCTGCGGTAGGTGATCAGCGACACGATGGCCAGAACGATGAACGTCATGATGCCGATGACGGCGCCGAGGTTGTAATCGCTGCGATCGACCGTGAGCTTGTACAGCCATGTGATCAACAGATCGGTCTTACCGGCCGAATCGCCGACCTGGATCGGGTCGCCACGCGTCAGCAGGTAGATGACGTTGAAGTTGTTCACGTTGCCGGTGAAGGTGGTGATCAGGTACGGAGTGAGCACGAAGATGATGTACGGCATCGTGATCTTGACGAAGATCTGCCACCAGTTCGCGCCGTCGATCTTGGCCGCCTCATAGAGCTCGGCCGGGATGTTCTGCAGGATGCCGGTGACCTGCATGATGGTGTAGGGGATGCCGACCCACAAGTTGATCACGATGACCGTGACACGGGCCCAAGTGGCGTCGGTGAAGAACGGCATCGGTCCGTCAATCCAGCCCCACTGCTCGAGGATGCGGTTCACCGCGCCCTGCGGCTGCAGCATCTGGTGCATGACGAGCAGCGAGACGAACTGCGGCACGGCGATGGACATCGAGAAGACCGCACGCCAGAAGCCCTTGCCTCGGGTCGTGTTGCGCTGGATGACCATGGCCAGGAACAGGCCGAAGAAGAAATTCAGGAACGTCGCGAAGAACGCCCACACCAAGGTCCACAGCAGGACCGAGAGGAACAGGCGGCCGGAGACGATGCTGCCGGAGTTCGAGAAGACGGCCTTGAAGTTCTGCAGGCCGACCCAGTCGAAGAGGACCAAGTGGTTGTGGTCGTAGCTCGTGAACGCCATCGAGATCATGAAAATCAGCGGCAGCACAGTGAAGATCACGATGCCGGCACGGGCAGGGCGAGCAGCAGGATCGTTCGCCTTGGAGTCGAACAGCGTGTGGATGTCGTCCATGAACGACGGCGCG
>ENA-OQIJ01000084-OQIJ01000084.1-human-gut-metagenome-genome-assembly--contig:-NODE-84-length-30945-cov-4.108313_pt1 | contig 30945 bp, 30 predicted proteins | sample MGYA00242582_ERZ504747 | MGnify/ENA primary metagenome ERZ504747 (study PRJEB26092, sample SAMD00036435) | human gut metagenome | host: Homo sapiens | study: EMG produced TPA metagenomics assembly of...
AGGCTGTTCTGCACGACGGCGGCGCGGGGCACGATGCAGGGGTCATGGCGGCCCTTGATCTGCAGCTCCGCATCGGTCCTGCCGATATAATCCACGGTATGCTGTTGCTTATAGATGCTGGGCGTGGGCTTGAGCACCGTGCGGAACACGATGGGCATACCGTTGGTGATGCCGCCGTTGATGCCGCCGTTCTTGTTCGTGGCGGTGGCGATTTTGCCGTCCCGCATCGTGAACGGATCGTTGGCCTCGCTGCCGTGCATGGCGGCAAAGCCGAAGCCCGCGCCGAACTCAATGCCCTTGCAGGCCGGGATGGCGAACATCAGGTGGGCCAGCTCGCTCTCAACGCTGTCGAACCACGGCTCGCCGATGCCCGCGGGCAGACCGGTCACAATCGTTTCCAGAATGCCGCCGACGCTGTCGCCCTCGCTGCCCGCAGCGCGGATAGCCGCCTGCATGGCCTCCTCCTTCGACGCATCCAGCAGCGCAAAGTGTCCGGGCTGCGGGTCGGGCATGACCAGCCCCGCAGCGCTGGAAAGCGGTGCGTCCTGCACGCCTGCACACTCGGCAATATGGGTGTAGACCTTTACGCCCAGACCGCTCAGCACCGTCTCGCAGATCGTGCCCGCCGCAACGCTTGCCGCCGTAATGCGGCCCGAGAAGTGCCCGCCGCCGCGCGCGTCCTGAAAGCCCTCGTACTTGGCGTAGGCCGTGTAGTCGGCGTGGCCGGGGCGCAGCAAATCGGCGGTTTTGGCGTAGTCGCCGCTGCGGGTATTCAGGTTGCGGATCATCAGGGTGACGGCCGTGCCGGTGGTGCGGCCCTCATACACGCCGGAGAGGAACTCCACGGCGTCGGCCTCGGTGCGGGCGGTGGAAAGCCCATCCCCGCGGGCGCGGCGGCGGTCCATGGCCGCGGCAATCGCGGCCTCATCCACCGGCAGGCCCGCGGCCAGCCCGTCAAGCACCGCCCCCACGGCAGGTCCATGGCTCTCACCAAAAATCGTCATACTGACGGCATTTCCAAAGGTGTTTTTCATATATCCTTCCCGATTTTTCTATGAATGGAAAAATGGCGATTCCGGCAAGCTCTCTCCCTCCGCTCTGCGAGGGGGCTCCGGCCCGCAGGCCGGTGGGGGAGAGAGCCATGCCGCCAGATGCCGTTTCCCTCATTCCATACCTAACAAAGCCGGCAGCTCGGTCATGGGCAGACTGTCGGCGCGCCAGCAGCCGAGGCCGGGGCACTTGATGACCGTGATATGGTCGCCACGGGCCTTTTTGTCATGCTGCATGTAGGCCAGGACCTTCTCCTTGTTGGCCCCGGCGCGGGTGGGCAGGCCCAGCGCGCGGTAAATCGCCCGGGTGCGCTTGAGCAGGGCCGTGTCCTCGATCATCGGCAGCATGCCCAGCGCAACGCATTCGCCGTGGTACAGGCCCGTGGTACGGCGGCCCCGCACACCGCGCACGGCTTCGATGCCGTGGCCGATGGTGTGGCCGAAGTTCAGGCAGGCGCGGACGCTGCCCTCGCGCTCGTCCTGCTCGACGATCTTCTTCTTAAATTTCAGACTTCTGTAAACAATTTGTTCAATGTTATCCTCGGGGTGCTCGCACTCAAACAGTGCAAACAGCTGCGGGTCTCCGATGATGCCGGTCTTGAGCGCCTCGGCCAGGCCGTTGACGACCTGACGGCGGGGCAGGGTCTTGAGCGTGTCAAAATCGACAAGCACGACCTTCGGCTGCCAGAATGCGCCGACGATGTTCTTCGTCTCGCCCAAATCAATCGCCGTCTTGCCGCCGATGGAGGAATCCACCTGCGAAAGCACCGTCGTGGGGCAGTTGACAAAGTCAATGCCGCGCATGTAGCTGGCCGCGCAGAAGCCGCCCAGATCGCCCACAACGCCGCCGCCGACGGACACCAGCAGATCCTTGCGGTCCATGCCGAACGCCAGCATAGCCTGCAAAACCTGACCGTAGACCTTCAGGCATTTGCTGCCCTCGCCCTGGGGGATCGTGTAGACGGTGGAATCGGGGCACTGGGCCGCCACGGTCTGCGCGTACTCGGCGGGTACGCCGGAGTCGGTCAGCACAAAGACCTTGCGGTTTGCCACGTTTGTGAACTGATGGAGGTTGGCAAGGCATCCGGCCTTCAAAATAATATCGTAGCTGCGGCTTTTAAGCTGCATCGTCAGTTTCATGCTTCGCACATCCTTTTTCTTCATGGCTTATTTCTCCGTACTGTCAAGGGTGAAGGCACCCAGCAGCCGCAGGGTGCTGCAAACAGAAGTCAGGGTGTCCAGCAGAGCCTGGCACCCTGCGCCCGTGCTGCCCGCCGGGCAGACGATCTGTACATAGAAATAGTATTCAAACGGAACATGGGGCAGGGGGCGGCTCTTGATGCACTCCATGTTAAAGCCCCGCGCGCCGATCTGATCCAGCGCCGCGGCCAGCTGGCCGGGCTTATGTCGTGCCGTGAACAGCAGCGCCAGCCGCTGGCCCTCGCCGGTCATGGCGGGGGCGGCGGCGGCACGCTCGATCACGATGAACCGCGTTGTGTTGTCGCCGTCGGCGTTGATGCCCGCGGACAAGATCTGCAGGCCGTACAGCCCGGCGGTCTCGGCGCTGGCAATAGCCGCAACGCTCGGGTCGTTCAGCTCGGCCACATGGCGGGCCGCGTCGGCGGTGTTGCCCCAGGTGGACGTTTTAAAGCCGTGCTGCTGTACAAAAACGCTGCTCTGGGCCAGCGCCTGCGGGTGGCTGATGACGGTCCTGACCGTCTCCAGCGTCGCGCCCGGCACGCCCAGCAGGTCTTGCCGGATCGGCAGGTCGCACATCCGGGCAATGATAATATCGGGGTGGGTGTACAGCAGGTCGAGCACGGTGGAGACATCGCCCGCGTTGGAGTTTTCAAACGGCAGAACGCCGAATTGTGCATCCCCGTTCTGCACGGCGTCAAAGACCTCGCCCCAGGTGGTGCAGGCCGTCTCCCGCGCAAAAGGGGAAAAGGCGGCGCAGCGCAATGTGGCTCCACGCGCCGGGCACGCCTTGGTAGGCGGCGGTATCGCGGCCCAGCCGGGCGCGCTGGTATGCGCGGGAAATGCTCATGGCATCGCTGAGAAAGGCGCGGTAGTAGGGGCGCAGCGCCTCGTCGGTGATGCGGGCCGTGTTTTTGTCAAGCACGGCGGCCTCCCGCGCGGCATCAAAAACCGGCTTGCCGGTCTCGGCCTTATAGCGCACCACATCGGCCACCGCGCGCATACGCCGCTCAAACAGAGCGGCCATCTCGGCATCAACGGTGTCGATCTCGGCACGGGCTTGCTGTAAAAGGTCCATGGGTCGGCTCCTTTTCGGAATTTTTCAGGAATATCTCCGCTGCCCCTTTTTGGCATGGATGTAGGGCGGGGTGTTGGCAGGCCGCCCTACGAATCACCCGCAGGCGCAGTGTTGTTTATTTATACATACTCAAAGTTAGTATACCATAAATAAAGCGCCGTCACAAGAGTGACGGCGCGAAATTTGTCTTTTCCTGGCCACCTCCCTCGCAGAGGGAGGCAAGCGCAGTTTTACCCGTGCAGCGCACTTCTCAGGGCGGCCAGGAGCTCGGCCTGGTAGGCGGGGCTGAAGGTGCCGTGCAGCAGCTTGGGCAGGGCCTCCTCCTGCAGGCGGCGCCAGCTGTCGGCCTCGCGGCCCGGCAGGATCGGCACAAAGGCCACACCGTTGGCAGCGGCGGCCTGGGCGTCGCCCATGGCGTCACCGACCATCATGACCTTGCGGCTCTCGTACCCGCAGGCCAGCATTGTGGCGATGGAGTTTGCCTTGCTGCCGACCTCCTGCCCGAAGATGACATCCGCATGACGGGCCAGCCCGTAGCGCTTCCACTCGCTGGCAATGGCGCTCTCGTTCGCGGCACTGACGACGGCCACATCGGCCACGGCGTGCAGCTGGCGCAGGCTTTCCTCCACGCCGGGGAACGGCTCAAACGTCGGCTCCAGCGCCTGAATACGGCGGTTGCAGGCGTTGTTCCACTCCTGCAGCTTGCGCAGGGCCAGGCTGCCGGTCTTTTGCAGCTCCCGCTGCAGGCTGGCCGTGGAAAGCTCCGTCGCGGTATCGACCCAGGCGGCAATATCCTCGCTGCCCGGGATCTCGATGCCGCGGTTTTTCAACCGGTCAAACACCAGCCGGACGCTCTCAAACCGGGAGATGCCGCGGGTGATCGTGTGCAGGTTGATCTCATCCCACGCGGCAGTGATGAAATCCGCGTGGTCATCCAGCGCAAACACTCGGATGAGCTCGGGGCACATGACGGTGGAATGCTTGATGCGCACCGTGTCCATCACGCAGCCGTCGGAATCCATACAAATCAGAAATTCACGTTTCTTGGTAAAATCCGTCAGTGCATTTGCCATAAAAACCGTCTCCCTCTATCAACTCTGCCTATAAACTCAATATGAATCTATCATAACAAAATTCCACGGCGTTTTGCAATGCCTTTTTTAAAAAAAGCATGGATTTTTGTGTAATTTCTACACTTCAACGGGGGCATCGGGGTCCAGCGTGCGGCCAATCGGAGCGTGGATCAGCAGATTGGCCATTGCGTCCGCCGGGGTGGCTGCTTATTGATGACAACAAGGTTCTCCCCGCGGAAGTAGCGCAGCAGACCCGCGCCGGGAAGACGGCCAGGCTTGTGCCGCCGACGATGAGGGTGTCTGCCCCGCGGATGGCGTGCACGGCGTTTTCCATCGTCTCCTCGTCCAGCCCCTCCTCGTAGAGCACAACATCGGGCTTGACGATGCCGCCGCACTCGTCGCAGCGGGGCACGCCGTCGCCGACGCCCGCCGCATCCTCAATGAACTGCACCGGGAAGAATTTGCCGCACCTCGTACAGTAGTTGCGCAGGGTCGAGCCGTGCAGCTCATACACGGTCTTGCTGCCCGCGGCCTGGTGCAGGCCGTCGATGTTCTGGGTCACGACGGCCCTGCATTTGCCCTCGCGCTCCAGCGCCGCCAGACGCAGGTGGGCCGCGTTGGGCTTTGCCCCGTGGACGATGAGCTTCTGGCGGTAGAAGTCAAAAAACTCCGCGGTGTGGGTCTCGTAGAAGGTGTGGGAGAGCATCGTCTCGGGCGGGTACTTGAATTTTTGGTGGTACAGCCCGTCCACCGAGCGGAAATCGGGGATGCCGCTCTCGGTCGAGACGCCCGCCCCGCCGAAAAAGACCATGCTTTTTGTTGTTGCCAGAATTTCCTCTAATGCCGGAACCACGCAAACTGCCCCTTTCGCTTTTGGCTTTTATGCCTTATAATATACCTATTATAATCTATTTTCGGAGGGATGCAAGATGCAGCGCGAAATCACACGGGAGCTGGTGCGCCGGCTGCTGCCCGGGCGCATGGCGGAGAGCAACAAGGGGAGCTACGGCAGTGTGCTGGCCGCGGCGGGCAGCATGGCCTACCGCGGGGCGGCGGCGCTCTGCACCGAGGGCGCTTTGCGCGGCGGGGCCGGGCTGGTGTATCTGGCCAGCGTCGAGCCTGTTATCCAGCTGGTGCTTTCCCGCACGCCGGAATGCTGCGCCTGCGGCTGCCGCACGGCGGCCAACGGGGGCATCCACCCGCAGGACGCCGACGCACTGCGTCGCTGGTTCGCGGACAGGCACGCCGTTTTGCTGGCCGGGCCCGGGTTGGGGGAGAGCGCCGCCGATGTCTGTAAGGCCCTGCTCGGCAGGAACGCCCCGTGGGCCGGTGCCGTGCTGGACGCCGACGCACTGAACGCACTGGCAGCGGGGAAGTACAGGGGGGATCTGCCCGCAAACACGATCCTGACGCCCCACCCCGGCGAGGCCGCGCGGCTGCTGGGCCTGACTGTGCCCGAGGTGCAGGCGGACCGCGAGGGTGCCGCCGTATCGCTGGCCGAAAAATATCACTGCGTCGCCGTTTTGAAAGGGCATCACACACTGGTTGCCGCGCCGGACGGCACGGTCTGGCGCAATGAGACCGGCAACGCCGGGTTAGCCAAGGGCGGCAGCGGGGATATTTTAGCCGGTCTGACCGCCGGGCTGCTGGCAGCGGGTCTAAAGCAGGGCCGCACGCCCGAGGACGCCGCGGTCTGCGCGGTATGGCTCCACGGCGCCGCTGCAGACCGCTGCGCCAGGCGCCGCAGCATGACCGCCATGCTGCCGGGAGATCTGTTTGAAGATCTAGGGTGGATTTTGGGGGAGCTGGGGCGGTAAGGCTGCGGACCGAAAGAAAGCAGCACCTCCCGTGAGGCAGCCGTTCCCGGTCTTGCCACCCGCCCCTATAGGGTGTATAATAGGACTATATCTGCCAGACTCAGGAAAGGAGCCGTTGTTATGTCGCGCAAAGAAGGCCAGAAACGCAAACTGCTTGTTCTTTTGGAGATCCTCGCCCGGGAAACCGACGAGAAGCACCCCTTGAGTGTTCCCCAGCTGGTGGAAAAATTGCAGGAGCACGGCGTCGTCGCCGAGCGCAAAAGCGTCTACGATGACCTGAACACCTTAAACAACCTGCCCGACACCAAATATGAGATCGTGCAGCAGCGCGGGCGCGGCGGCGGCTACTATATGACGGAGGCTCCGTTTGAGCTTGCCGAGCTCAAGCTGCTCGTCGATGCCGTCTACGCCAGCAAATTCATCACGGCGCGCAAATCCAAAATCCTGATCGACAAGCTCGGCCAGTTCACCTCCACATACCGGCAGGAGGAGCTGGACCGTAAGGTACTGGTCAGCGGGCGTATCAAGAGCACCGACGAGAAAATCCTGTACACCGTCGATGCGCTGCACGCCGCCATCACGGCAGGGGAGCAGGTCACCTTCAAATACTGCGACTGGAACCTGCAAAAGCGGATGGCCCCGCGCCACGACGGCCAGCTCTACCGCGTCAGCCCGTGGGTGCTTGTGTGGGAGAACGGCAACTATTATTTGATCGCCTACACCGAGGGGCGGCTCAAGCACTACCGCGTCGACAAGATGCAGAACGTTCACCAGCTGCCCGACACGACCCGCGAGGGTGCCGGGGAATACGCCAATTTCGACGTCAATACGTATATGCAGCAGATGTTCGGCATGTTCAACGGCCCGCTCAAGCGGGTAACGCTGCAATGCGAGAACCGCTTTGCCGGGGCGATGATCGACCGGTTCGGCACCGCGCCGATCCTGACGCCCTGCGCCGACGGCGAGCACTTTACGATGACCGCCGAGATTCAGGTCAGCCCGCAGTTCTTCGGCTGGGTGGCCGGGTTCGGCACCGGCGTCGTCGTCTCCGGCCCGCCGGAGGTCCGCGCCGAAATGAAGAAAACGCTGGATCAGCTGCAGGAGCTTTACCGCTGATTTGCAATACCGGCGTAAATATGGTAAAATAGATTGTTTAAATCTATCACCGTAGGGAGGGCATCACCTCTTGCTGGAAAAGAACCAACGCTTCAAAAGCCTTTTGTATGTGCTGGCGGACGCGGCACTGCTTTTCATCGGCTTTTTGCTTGCCAACTATATCCGTTTCAATTACGTCCGCTACTTTGAGCCGGGCGGCGCAGGGCCTGCGCTGGCCGTGGCCCGGGACCCGCGCAACATCATTGCCGGGTTGGCCACGTCGCTGGTGCTCGTGCTCATCTACTGGGTCGCCGGTATCTACAGCACCACGCGGCTGCGCGGCCTGGCCGAGCGCTGCACCAAAATTGCCGTCATCAACGCGGCGGGACTGTTGATCTTCATTGGTGCTTTGTATCTGATGCACCTGGACGACTACTCCCGTATCGTACTGGCGCTGTTCTACATCCTCGGCACGGCAGGCGTCGTGATCGAGCGTATGATCCTGCGCTGGGTAGACCGCGCCCGCCGCCGCAAGGGGCTGGGTCTGCGTCATATCCTGCTGGTGGGCGGCGGTAAATCCGCCGCGCTCTATCTGCGCGCGCTCGAGCACAACCCCTACTACGGCTTTGTCGTGGACGGCTATCTGGCCGGAACCGAAGAACCGGGTCTTGGTGTGCGCTACATGGGCAGCTATGATGCGCTGTCCGCCCGGCTCGACGAGGTTGCCGTCGATGAGGTCGTCGTAGCGCTGGAGGCTGACGAGATCGAATTGCTGCCCCACGTTTTTGCCGCCTGCGACAAAAACGGCGTGCGCATCACGATGGTACCGTTCTACAGCGACTATCTGCCCGCCCGGCCCACCATTGACGTGCTGGACGAGTGCAAGCTCATCAATGTGCGGCAGACTCCGTTTGACAATCTGCTCAACGCCGCTGTCAAGCGCGGGCTTGATATTATCGGCAGCCTGATCCTGATCCTTCTGACCAGTCCGGTCATGCTGGTCACGGCCATCGGCGTCAAGCTTTCCAGCCCCGGGCCGGTCATCTTCAGGCAGGAGCGCATCGGCCTGAACAAAAAGCCCTTCATGATGTACAAGTTCCGCTCGATGCGGGTCAATGTGCAGCAGGAGACAGGCTGGTCCACCGACTGCGACCCGCGCAAGACCCACTTCGGCAGCTTTATCCGCAAGTTCAGCCTGGACGAGCTGCCCCAGTTCTTCAACGTGCTGAAAGGGGATATGTCCCTCGTCGGGCCGCGGCCCGAGGTGCCCTACCATGTGGAGCATTTTAAAGAGGAGATCCCGCGCTACCTTGTGCGCCAGCAGGTCCGCCCCGGCTGCACGGGCTGGGCGCAGATCCACGGCCTGCGCGGCGACACCGACATTGCCGAGCGCATCCGCTACGACATCTGGTACATCGAAAACTGGACCGTGGCGCTGGACATCAAGATCATCTTCCGCACCGTGTTCGGCGGCAAGATGGTCAACGACGAAAAACTACAATAACGCCCTGTGCGTTACCGGACGGGAGTGTCTGTAATGAGCAAAAAGGAGCCCAAGGTCGCCATCGTTCACGACTGGCTTGTCGGCTACGCCGGCGGGGACCGCGTTGTGGACGCCATGAAGCGCGTTTTCCCCGATGCCGTCATCTACACCCTTGTGTACGACCCCAACAACATGCCCGAGCACTTTAAAAGCTATGACATCCGCACAAGCTGGTTCCAGAAGGTGCCCTTCTCCAACAGGCTGTACAAGGCCATGCTGCCGCTGATGCCCCGCGCGTTTGAGGCGTTCGACCTGACCGAGTACGATCTGGTGCCTGTCGTCGTCCTCCTCCTGTTCCAAAGGCGTCATCACCGCCCGGATGCCGTACACATCTGCTACTGCCACACGCCGATCCGTTATGTGTGGGATTTTTACACACCTACCGCGCCAACGCCAACTGGCTGGCGAAGCTCGTCATGCCCGGCCAGATGCACAAAATGCGCATCTGGGACAAGTGCGCCGCGGACCGCGTGGATTATTTCATCGCCAACTCGCATTATATCGCCCAGCGCATCAAAAAATATTACCGGCGTGACAGCGATGTCATTTACCCCTGCTGCCACATCAACGAGTCGCCTTTTGTCGAAAAAGAGGACTTCTACCTGACCGTGGGCCGTCTGACCTGGTACAAGCGCGTGGATCTGGCCGTGCAGGCCTGCACGCGCCTTAACAAGCGCCTCGTCGTCATCGGCGGCGGGGGAGAGCTGGACAAGCTCAGGGCCATGGCCGGGCCGACCATCGAGTTCAAGGGCGGCGGTCTGTCCGACGAAGAAGTGCGCAGCTACTACCTGCGCGCGAAGGGCTTCCTTTTCCCGGGTGAAGAGGACTTTGGCATCACCCCCGTCGAGGCCCAGAGCGCGGGCACGCCGGTGCTGGCCTATGGCCGCGGCGGCGCGTGCGAGAGCGTGCTGCCCGGCAGGACCGGCTACTGGTTTAAAGAGCAGACCGTCGAGAGCCTGGCCGACTGCATCGAACGGTTTGAGCGCGACGGCGTGGCCTGTTCCAAAGAGGAAATCCGTGAGCACAGCCGCTCCTTCAGCGAGGAACGCTTTGAGCGCGAGCTGAAGGAATACTGCCTGCGCCGCATGGCCGACTGGCAGCAGGAGCTGCTCGACTGCTCCCACTGGGAGAAGGAGGAACTGGATTGAACCCTATCGTCATCAACGGCACGGTACTGTGTGACAATATCACCGGCATCCCGCGCTATGTCTATGAGAATGTCGTCCGGCTGGACAAGCTGATCGAGGGCACCGGCCTGGATGTCCGCATTGCCTACCGCGACGACGGGCGGCCCATCCACCTGCCGGAGCTGAAAAACATCCGGCTGGTGCCGCTCAAGTCCATCCCGTATTTTTACAATCTGGCCGTGCTGCCCGCCTACCTGCGCCGCACCCATGCGTTTTACGTGGGCCTTGCCAGCGATATGCTGCTGACCCGCCGCAGCGTCGTGGTGCTGCACGACATCCGCCCGCTGGTCATGGATACCGACAAGGGCTTTTTCCGCTTCAAGTTCTGGGTACACTGCCTGTCCACCAAATGGTTCGCCCAGCGGGTGTTCACGGTCAGCGACAACCAGCGGCACCTCATCAGCGAGAAGCTCGGCATCCCGCTGGACAAGATCGGCATCACCTACAACGGCTGGGAGCACATGAAGAACGTCACCCCCGACGAGAGCATTTTTGACAAGATGCCCGGCGTCAAAAAAGGGGAGTACTTCTACGCCCTCGGCAGTTTGGCAAAGCATAAAAACTTCAAGTGGATCCGAGAGGTCGCCCGCCGCAGCCCCGACAAGACGTTTGTCGTCGCGGGCGGCAAGGACCTGCGTGCCTTTGGCGACGACGCCGAGGCGAAGGACACCCACAATGTGTTCTACCCGGGCTATGTGTCCGATGCCGAGAACGCCGCGCTGATGAAGCACTGCAAGCTGTTTTTGCACCCCGCCGTGTTCGAGGGCTTTGGCATCCCGCCGCTGGAGGCGCTGGCCCTGGGCGCGCCGGTCGCGCTGGCCAACGCCACCTGCCTGCCTGAGCTGTACGGCGATACGGCGCGGTATTTTGACCCGTATGATTATGATGTGGATCTTGACGCGCTGGCCGCCCAGCCCGTGGCCGCGCCCGACGAGGTCCTGAAAAAGTACAGCTGGGACAAGACCGCCGAGTTCTGGCTGCACGAGATGGAGAAGTATGCAAAGCAGTGAAGCGGCAGCTCCCGCAGGGTAAGGCCCCTCAGGCCTCGCAAGCTCGGCCAGCTCCCCACCCTGTGGGGCGCCTTTCACGGGCGTACGCCCGAAAAAAGCCTCCCCCTTCAGGGGAGGTGGTCGAGCGCCAGCGATGACCGGAAGGGCTCTGGCCATTTCCCGCTGCCACATCACCCATCCCAAAAAAGGAGGAGCATTATTCTTATGTTTATTATAATCACCCTGCTCCTCACCGTGCTCGTCTCCGGCATCTTCGGTGCGGTTCCTGCGGTAGTATCCCACCGCAGGGTTTCCCGCCGCGACGCTGCCTGGGCCGCCGGGCTCTGGCTGGCCGTCTGGGTGTTCGCTCTGTGCGCCTACCACCGCCCCGGGCTGACCGTCGGCTTCCATGCGTTCCGGCTCGTCGCCCTCACCGCCATGACCGGCTGGGCGGGGCTTGTCACCGCCGGGCTGCGCAGCCTCGGGCGCAAAGGGTTAAAGGCCGTCGTCCCGCTGCTGGCCGTCACGGCGCTGGGGCTGGAGGTGTTCGTCGGCAATGTGGCCTACTTCAACACCCACAGCTACACGCCGTTTCAGCTCGTCGATTACCTTGACGACAACATCAACGTCGGGCGCGGCGTCGGCACGATCTCGCTCGACGAGGGCCGCACCTATCTGCGGTTCCTCGACATTGACCAGCCCATCTACAACTTGCAGTTTGACGGTCTGGTCAGCGACGACACCGAGCCGCTCCACGCCGACAGCGCCGTGATCTTCACCATTGAGGGCACCGACGCCGCCAACACCGAGCTGACCCGCTTCGGCAGCTGGCAGGTGGGGCTGCAGGCCCCGCGCACCCAAGTCATCAGCCTGGACCTGACCGGCTCCGTCGGGATGCTGACGCTGACCGCTGCCGGGTACAGCTCCACCTACGCGCAGTTCCCGGTGGCGCTGACCTTCCGCGGCATCACGGCCAACGCGCCGCGCGCGCTGGATTTCTCGATTTTGCGCTTCTGCGCGATATTTCTGGCGCTGCTGGCCGTCTACGGCCTGCGCCCGGCCAGCGGGCTGTGGCACCGCCGCTGGCTGGCGGGCAACGTCTGTGACCGCGCCGCAGCCGCCGTGCTGGGCCTTGTGCTAGTTGCCTTCGTCGTGGTCATCCCGTTCTGGGAGCCGAGCAACACCGGCCTTGCCACAAAAGATTACAACACCGCGTTCTGGGACGGGGAGAACACGGTCAGCTTCGTCTACCAGCAGTACGGCGCGCTGGCGCACAGCCTGCTGAACGGGCGCCTTGACCTGGAGGCCGACCCGCCCGCCGAGCTGCTGGCGCTGGACAACCCCTACGATGCCGGGGCGCGCGACGCCGCGCAGATCAACGACATCCACTGGGACCACGCCTTTTACAATGGGCGCTACTACGTCTATTTTGGCATTGTACCGTGTCTTTTGTTCCAGCTGCCGTTTGAGGCACTGACCGGCATCCAGAACCTGGCCTATGCGCCCTGCATGGTCCTGCTGGGGCTGATCTTCCTCGCCGCCTGCTTCGGCGTCGTCGGGCAGGCCGTGCGCCGGTGGTTCCCGCAGGCGTCCACCGCAGCGTACCTGCTGGCCGTGGCCGCCGTAGCGCTGGGCAGTCAGTTCTACTATCTGTTGCTGCGCCCCTACATTTATGAATATGCCATCCTCTGCGGTGCGGCGCTGCTGATGCTGGGGCTTTGGCTCTGGCTCTCCGCCGCCAGCACGCCGGTGGAAAAGCGCGGTGCGCTGGTCGTCAAGCTCGTCTTCGGCAGCCTCTGCGTGGCGCTCGTCGCCGGGTGCCGCCCCCAGATGGAGCTGTTTGCGTTTTTGGCCGTGCCCATCTTCTGGCCGCGGTACATCGGGCAGAAGCGGCTGCGCAGCCGCGCCGGGGCAGGGGAGGCCGCCGCGTTCCTGCTGCCGGTGGTGCTGGTCGCTGCCGGGCTCATGTGGTACAACGCTGCGCGGTTCGGCTCGCCCTTTGACTTTGGCGCCAACTACAACCTGACCGGCAACGATATGACCCAGCGCGGTTTCAACGCCGTGCGCATCGGCCCGGCTGTGTTCACGAGTCTGTTCGAGCTGCCCAGCTGGCAGGGTGTTTTCCCGTTCCTGCGGGAGACCGACGTCCAGACGAACGCCGTCATCCGCACGATCAGCGAGAAGTTCACGGGCGGCATTCTGGCCGCCACGCCGTACCTGTGGGTGCTGGCGCTGCCGCTGCTTCCCGCGTTCCGCCACTGTCTGCATCGCCGCCGTGTCACCGCCTGTGTGGTCTACGGCAGCCTGGCCGCCATGGTCGTCATGACCGTCGTTGACTGCGAGATGGCCGGGGTGCTCTACCGTTATCTAATGGATTACAGCCCCATGCTGCTGCTTGGTGCGGCGCTGTGCTGGTTCTGCGCCGAGGGCGCACTCTCCCGCCGCGCAGCTCTGGGGGAGGACACCGCCGCCGCGGCACTGCCCGTGCTGCGCACCGTCATGGCCGCCGCCGCGGCGTACACCGCCGTCTACCGCTTCTGCACGCTCTTTGCCATGGAGCCCTGGCTGCAGGGCATGAATCCTTCCCTTTACCACACCGTCAGCCGCCTTGTTCAATTCTGGATGTAAAATCCGCCCGGAGGTCCTGTTATTATGGATAAAATCGCCGTTCTGATCCCCTGCTACAACGAGTCCAAGACTGTCGAGAAGGTCGTCTCGGATTTCCGCCGCGTCCTGCCCGACGCCACTGTCTACGTCTACGACAACAATTCCACTGACGGCACTGCCGAGCTGGCCGCCGGAGCCGGGGCCGTTGTCCGCCACGAGTACCAGCAGGGCAAGGGCAATGTCATGCGCCGCATGTTCCGCGAGATCGACGCAGAGGCGTACATTCTTGTGGACGGCGACGACACCTACCCCGCGGAGGCCGCGCCCGAGATGGTCGCTGCTGTGACCGAGCGTCAGGCAGATATGGTCGTGGGCGACCGACTGTCCAGCACCTACTACACCCAGAACAAGCGCCCGTTCCACAACTTCGGCAACGATCTGGTGCGGTTCTGCACAAATCATCTGTTTGGCGGCAAGATCAAGGACATTATGACCGGCTACCGCGCGTTCAGCTACCAGTTCGTCAAGACCTATCCCGTGCTGTCCCGCGGGTTTGAGATCGAGACCGAGATGACGATCCACGCCCTGCAGCGCAACATGCAGGTCGAGAACGTTGTCATTGACTACCGTGACCGTCCGGAAGGGTCGGAGAGCAAGCTGAACACCTACTCCGACGGCTTTAAAGTATTGGGCACGATTGCGCGGCTGTTCAAGAACTACCGCCCGTTCAGCTTTTTCGGCATTCTGGCCGCGATCCTGGCCGTGTTCGGCATCGGCTTTATGATCCCGGTGCTGGGCGAGTATTTCCGGACCGGCCTTGTGCCGCGCTTCCCGACTTTGATCGTCTGCTGCTTTGTGCTGGTGGCGGCGCTGCTGCTGTTTATCTCGGGCATCATCCTCTCGAGCCAGCTTGCCAAGGATGCCCGCGACTTTGAGTTCCAGCTGCAGACCGTGCATCATTGGCGCAGTGAAAAGAAATAAGCCTTCCCCCTCGGGGGAAGCCCTTTTGCCCCAGCCCGCAAACCGGGACACCCGGTCTGCGGGCTTCTTGCTTTTTGGGGCGCAATGGGCTATAATAGTTTTATATGTACGCACTGCACATACTACGTACAACAAAGAGGGACTATCAAGGGAGTATATACATTATGACGAAAATTGCCGCATCGATCCTGTCGGCTGATTTTGCCAACCTGAAGCATGACTGCACCCGCCTGTTGGAGGCCGGTGTCGACCTGATGCACTTTGACGTGATGGACGGGCACTTTGTACCCAATATCAGCTACGGCGCGCCGGTGCTGAAATGCCTGCATGCCGCTATGCCCGACGTCTACTACGACGTCCACTTGATGATCAGTGACCCGGCCCGCTACGCCGCCGACTTTGCCAGGGCAGGGGCCAGCCTCATCACCTTCCACCTCGAAGCTGTGCCGGACACGGCAGAGGAGGTCATCGCCGCTATCCGCGCTGCGGGCTGCCAGGTCGGCATCAGCATCCGCCCCGGCACGCCGGTGGAAGCTGTTTTCCCGTATCTGGGCGTTGTCGATCTGATCCTGGTCATGAGCGTGGAGCCCGGTTTCGGCGGGCAGAAGTTCCTCTCCACCACCCCCACGCGCATTGCCGCCATCTGTGCCGAGCGCACCCGCCGCGGCTGTGATACCCTGATCGAGGTGGACGGCGGCATCAACACCGAGACCGGCCCCCTGTGCATCGCTGCCGGGGCCGACTGGCTCGTGGCCGGAAGTTCGCTGTTCCATGCCATGGATCCTGCCGCTGTGGTAAACGTCCTGCACAGCAAGTAAAGGAGCTTTTTCCCTATGCCCAATCGTAAAAAAGTTGAACGCAGCGCGAATTACAGCTACTACAGTGACCTGCTGTGGTGCACAGTCCCGCTGATCGGCATGTCGTGGTATTACTACGGTGCGCGCCCGGTGCTTTTGCTGCTGGCCGCACTGCTGACCGCCTACCTGTGCGACTGTGCCCTGGCCCCGCTGCACGGCACGGGCTACCAGTCCCATGAGCCGTCCAGTGAGTGCTTTGCCGCACTCATCGTGCTGCTGATGCCTGCCAGCATCTCGTATCCCATCGTCATTTCCGCCGTCATCGTCGCCGTGCTCGTCAAGGAGGCGTTCGGCGGCGAGGGCCACTATCCGTTCCATCCCGCCGCCGTCGGCGTCGTCGTGGCCGGTATCTCGTGGCCGCAGGACGTCTTTTCGTACCCCATTCCCGGCACGCAGCTGCCGCTGTTCGGCAGCGTGAACACCACTCTCGTCGAGGGCATGAACGCCACTCTGCGGGATGGCGGTCTGCCCAGTGCCAGCACGATGAACCTGCTGACCGGCAACGTCTCCGCCGCCATGGGCACCAGCGCAGCGCTGGTCGTGATGGCCTGCGGGCTGTTCCTGCTTGTGCGCGGGCACATCAAGCTTTCTGTCGTTATTCCGTTCTTTATCTTTGTCATCGGCCTGCCGTGGTTCTTCCCGAATCTGAACGAGCTGCCGACCTTCAGCCTGCCGTGGGAATATATCCGCCAGCGCTTCTATCTGGAAAAATATGTCGTCCTGTCCGGCACGGCACTGTTCGCCGGCCTGTTCCTGATCTGTGAGCCGGTCACGATGCCGGACCGCCGCATGAGCCGCATCATCTACGGCGCGGCGCTGGGCATCATGACCTATGTGTTCCGTGTGTTCAGCCCGTATGAGTGCGCGGCCTGCTGTGCGCTGCTGATCGTCAGCTCCATCCCCGAATGGCTCGACCTCATCAGCCACCGCACCGAACGCATCCGCTTTATGAGAGAGGAGGAGCAGCGCCTTGCCAATTCAACAAAACCCGAATAAGCGCCGGGGCGAGGAGCGCTCCGAGACTTTAATTATCCCGCACATCACCAGGGAGATGCTCGAGGTCGCCCGCGCCATGGCGGAGAAGGGCGCCTCCCGCGCCGAGATCGAGGCCGCCCTTGCCGCCATGCAGACCGGCAAGGCGCCCGCCGCCCCGGCGGCCCCTGCACCGGAAAAGCAGCCCGGCGCACCGCAGCAGCCCGCGCCCGGGCGCAGTGATGCCGCCCGCAGCGGCGGCATCATCCCGACGAGCCGCCCGCGGTACACCGCCGCGGAGCGCCGCGCCATGCTGGAGGAGGTCCAGCGCCGCCAGGCTGAGCGCGAGGCCGCCCGCCAGGCGGAAGCCCAGGCCGAGGAGGATCGGTTCCGCAGCTACCGGGACCGCGAGTACGGCAGAGGCCCCGCGGTCACACCGTCCGCAGCACCCCAGCCCACTCCCGCTGCCCGCAGCGGCCAGACGCCCGCAGCAGCTGACGAGACCCGCACGATCTCGATCCCGAAGCGCAGAACCGCCGAGCCTGCCGCCCATGCCGTGCAGCCCCCTGCACCCGCGGCACAGCCCGCCCAGCAGCCCACGCAGGTCATGCCGCCGGTACAAAAGGCGGCCCCTGCGGCACCGGCTGCGCCCGTCCCGGCAGAGCACACCGCCCACCCGGAGCCGACCCCTGCGCCGAAGTCCAAAAAAGCCAGCGCCTCGCGTTCCTACGCCGCGGCGGAGGCTGCCCTGAACGAGCGCATCCGCGCCGATCACATCTGGCTGTCCAACCCCGTGCTTGTGCGCGGCCTCGGCATGGCCCCGGTCATCGGTGCCGCGCTGGACGGCCGGCGGGCGCTCATGCTCTGTATCGCCTCGCTGATTTTGATCACCTTCACCCGTGTGCTGGCCGTGGCCATCTGCCATCTGACAAAGAACCGCTTCCGCCCCGTGGTGTACTGCTACTCCGCGGCGCTTCTCTACATCCCTACGTATGTTTTGCTCTACGCACTGTTCGGCTCTGACCTGACGCTGCTGGGCATCTACCTGCCGATCATGGTCGTGGAGCCCGCCATCGTCAAGCGCATGGAGTTCTCCGACCTTGAACCCGTGAGGGATGCGTTCCGCCACGGCTTCAATAACGCGCTCGGCATGTGTGTTGTGCTGCTCATCGTGGGCTGCCTGCGTGAGCTGCTGGCCACGGGCGCGGTCTTTGGCAACGTCATCCTGCACAATGCGCTGCTGCCGCTGGCTGCACTGCCCGCGGGCGGCTTTGTCATCGTGGGTATCCTGGCCGCCATCTGGTGCGCCGCTGCCAACCTGTACACCGATTATAAACATGAGGAGGTGCGCCGCCTGTATGCTGACCGTAAGCACTGAGCTGCAGCCGATTTTAAACGGTATTGTGCAGTTTATCAGCTATATGGCGCTGGCCGTCTTTGCGGAGAATGTCATCCTGGCCCGTGCGCTGGGCGTCACCCGCCTGATGAAGCTCGTGCCCGACCACCGCGCGCAGGTGTGGGATTTCTGCCTGCCGCTGCTGCTGGTCATCACGCTGTCCGCACCTGCGGGCTGGGCCGCGCACAACCTGTTTTTCCCGTGGCTGCGTGATTATCTGCCCGCATGGCTGCCCATTTCGGCCCTGCGGCCCATCGTCTACCTGACCTGCGGCATCGCGGCCATGGCCGTGGCCTGGCTGCTGCTGGGCGTGCTGCCCCGCAAGTTGCGCACCAGCTGCCGCAGCCAGCTCAGCCTTGCCACCTGCAGCACCGCCGTGCTGGGCACGATGCTCATCTGCGCGAACCAGAACTATACGATTTTGCAAAGTATCGCGTTCGCTCTGGGCAGCGGGCTGGGCTATGTCTTTGCCGTCTTTATCGTTCGGGAGGGCCGCCGCCGTCTGCGCAGCAAGGCCATCTCCTCGATCTTCCAGGGTCTGCCCAGCTCGATGATCTACATCGGCGTGCTGTCGCTGGCGATCTACGCTCTGGTTGGCCACACCGTTGTTCTGTAACTGTTAGGGGGTCGTTGTTATGTCCGAAGCCTGCTTTACCGCAGCCGATATTTTACTGCCCGCCGCCGGGGTCCCGCTGGACCCGTGGGCCTGCATCGCCGTTGACCAGTTCACCTCCCAGCCGGAGTACTGGCAGCGTGCCGAGCACCTGGCCGACGGCAAGCCCAGCACCCTGCACATCGTTCTGCCGGAGGCGTACTTAGGCACCCCGCAGGAGGCCGAGCGCTTAGAGAGCATCCGCCGCACGATGGAGGAGTACCGCAAGTCCGTTCTGACCCGGAAAGTACATGGCTACGTTTATGTTGAGCGTACCCAGATGGACGGCACGGTCCGGCAGGGCCTTGTCGGCGCTGTCGATCTTGATGCCTACGACTACGCGAAGGGCTCCAAGCCCGCTATCCGCCCAAGCGAGAGCACCGTCGTGGAGCGCATCCCGCCGCGCCTCAAGGTCCGCCGCGGAGCGACGCTGGAAACGCCCCACGTCATGATGCTGGCCGACGACGCCGACTGCACGCTGATCGACGCCCATCGGGCTGATGAAGAACCAGCTGCCGCCGCTCTACGACGGTGAGCTGATGCTGGGCGGCGGGCATCTGCGCGGCTGGGCCGTCGAGGCCCCCGCGCTGATCGCCGGGATCGACGCCGCGCTGGCGGCGCTGGCCGACCCTGCCGCCTTTGCCCGCCGCTGGCCCGCTGCCAAAGGGCAGCAGCCGATGGTACTGGCCGTCGGTGACGGCAATCACAGCCTGGCCACCGCCAAGGCTTACTGGGAGGAGCTGAAGCCCACCCTGAGCGAGGAGCAGCGCAGGACCCATCCGGCGCGCTGGTGCCTGGCCGAGGTCTGCAACGTCCACAGCCCCGCCATTGAGATCGAGCCGATCCACCGCGTCGTGTTCGGCGTCGGTGCCAGGGAGCTGTATGCCGCGCTTGACGCCTGGGACCAGCAGCAGGGGAGCAGTACGACGATGTCCGACCAGCGTCTGCGCCTGGCCGATGCCCACGGCGAGAGTGCCGTCGCGCTGGCCAACCCGCCCGCGCCGCTGACCGTCGGCAGTGTGGAGGCATTTCTGGCGGACTTCCTGCCCGCCCATCCCGGCGTGACCGTGGACTACATCCACGGCGAAAGTACGGCGCTGGCGCTGGCCGCCGACCCGGCCAAACCAGCCACGGCCATTCTGCTGCCCGACTTTGCGAAGGCTGACCTGTTCAAGGGCGTTGTGCTGGGCGGCGTGCTGCCCCGCAAGACCTTCAGCATGGGCCATGCCGAGGAAAAACGATATTACAATGAATGCCGTGTCATCGGCGTATAACAGGATTCAGGTGAATTATGGAAAAAGCTGCACAAACCCCGAACGGTGCACCGCACCGTCGCCGCCGCCGTCGCCCTGCTGGCAATGGCAGCGCCCCGCAGGCGCAGCAGCCCGCGCGTGAGGGGAAAGCCCCCGCACAGCCGCGCAAGCCGGCCCCGCAGGCCGCTGCGCCCGCAGCCCCCAAGGCCCCGCACAGCGAGAATGCGCCCCGCGCCAATGGCAGCCACCCCCGCCGCGGGCAGGGCAGACCCGCCCAACCGCAGAGCCAGCAGGCACCGCGCCAGAATGCCCCGGCCCAGCGCCCGGCTGCACCCCAGAGTGCGCCCCAGAGCGCACGCCCTGCCGCGCCGCAGCCGCCGCGCCGCACTGGCCGCCCGGCCCCGCAGGTGCCCAGCCAGCCGCTGCGCGACCAGCCCAAGGCACCGCGCCCGCCCCGCAATGCCCGCGCCCCGCGCAGCACCGCGCCGGAGCAGCCGGGTCTCGATCTGATCTCCCGCCGCCCGCCGAAGCAGAAGTTCGCAAATTTCGAGGACTATCTCGCCGCCCACGGCGGTATGACTGTGCCGCTGCCGCCCGAGGCATCGGACGCAGCGGACACCCCCGAGACGGCCACGCCCGCCGAGGCTGCCGAATGACCCCCGCCACCGCGGCAGCCCTGCGCTGCCCCGTATGCGGCGGGCCGCTGCTGCTGGCCGGGCGCAGCCTGCGCTGTGCCAGAGCCCACAGCTTTGACCTTGCCAAAGAGGGCTACGCCTACTTACTGCCGATGCAGAAGAAGCACGCCGCCGACCCCGGCGACGGCAAGGCCATGGTCCGCGCCCGCCGCGCGTTCCTGTCGGCAGGGCACTACGCCCCGCTGATGGCGACGCTGGCCGCGCTTTGCGCCGCGCTGCCCCACGACCATATTGTGGACGCCGGCTGCGGCGAGGGCAGCTATGATAAGTATTTGTATGACGCGCTGGGCTGCCCTCAGATTGCGGCGTTCGACCTGTCCAAGGAGGCCGTGCGGCTGGCGTCGAAGCTCGTGCCCGACGCGGCGTTCTGTGTCGGCGGCAGCTTCTGTGCGCCGGTGCGCGACGGCTGGGCCGACCTGCTTTTGAACATTTTCTCGCCCATGGCCGAGGCCGAGTTTGCCCGTATGCTGCGCCCGGGCGGGCATCTTGTTTACGCCGTGCCCACCGCGCGGCATCTGTTCGGCCTGAAAGAGATTTTATACGACTGCCCGTATGAAAACGAGGTCCGACAGACCGAATACGACGGCTTTGCGTTTGTGAAGGCCGTTGAGTCCACCGCTGTCATCACGCTGGAAGGGCAGAGTGTGCAGGATTTGTTCGCCATGACGCCCTATTACTGGAACACCCCCGCCGACGGCGCAGCCCGCCTTGCGGAATGTGAACGCCTGACGACAGAGATCGGATTCCGGTTTTTGGTGTATCAAAAGGTATAAATGTACGTGCCTTCCCCCGCGGGGGAAGGTGGCCGAGGCCCGCCCGAGGCCGGATGAGGGGCGAGCTTGCGACGCCTCCCCGTGTACGGGCTGCCTCCGCAAGCTCGCCCCTCATCAGTCGCCTGCGGCGACAGCTTCCCCGCCGGGGAAGGCCTTTTACTTTAATATCCTCCGGCGGCACGATTCCCGGGCCGATACGGCTCCTGCGCGGGTGGGACAATGACCTCCTGCGTCTGCTTCGGCTCATCCTCGTCGCGGTACTGCTCGTCGGGCACCTCGCTCAAATCGGTCCAGAAGCCTTCGCGCTCATCCTCGGCACCGCGGGGTCCAAATTCATCAAACATACCAGACACTCCTTATATAATAGTGTATAAGCGCGGCCCTTGCGGCCTACACTGTAGGCATAGTCTTTGCTGGGGGAGTGTGGGTTATGCGTTCCAACCGCGGAATTTTCTGGTACAGCCTCGGGCTGACGCTGCTTCTGCTGCTGCCGATGGTGCTGACCGTCGCGTTCTTCACCGACCAATACCAGAAGCAGCAGCTCCTGCGCCAGGCGTCGGCGGCGGACAGTACGCTGCACATCGAGCCGGGTGCGCAGGGCGTGTATACGCTGCTGCTCGTCGTCCAGCAGGAGGAGCCCGCCTTTGTGCTGGCCCGTGCGGACGGCCCGCAGCAGACGGTCACACTCTGCGCACTGCCGGGTTCGCTGCGCGTCAGCGCACCCTCGGGCACAACAACGCTGGCGGAGTGTGCGTTGTCTGCCGGGGCCGGGCGGGCCGCACAGCTGCTCGTCGGCACGGTGGCTACGGGGGAGACCGCCGCCCCGGCGCTGCACTATATCGCGGCCACGCCCGCCACCTGGGCGGACTGCGCGGGCCGCACAGCCTCGGCACGCATCGACACGGCATCGCTGCTGGATGCCGCCGCACGCACGCGCCTGGGCTACGGCGAGGATCCCATCGCCGTGTGTACCGCCGCGCAGGCGTCGGAGCTGATCGCCCAATTGCAGGCGGCGCTGCCCGGGGCAGGGGAGGGCTGCATGGCCCGCGCCGCCATCTGGGCGGCGTTCCTGCGGCAGGACCCGGCGCTGCTGGCCGGTCTGCCCGACGGTCTGCGCAGCCGCAGTGCCCGGCTGCTGACCGACCTGCTGGCCGCAGACCTGAACGCCCTGGGCGAGACACTGACCTATTTAAGTGCCCGCACCGCCCTGACGATTGACTACACCACCGCCGCCGTGGCCGCTGCCCGGGGCGGCGTGCAGCTGACGGAGGAGGGGATGGCAGCCGTTTGCGCCCTCCTGCTGTGACGGGGAACGCGGCTATGCCCGCCCGCGGAGCTTCCGCTTCTGCGTTCGGCGCAAGGCCGTCAAAATTTTACAAGAATTTTTGCAAAACCGCTTGACGTAGACCCGCAGTCGTGTTATTATGATAGCACCTCTTTTGCGGGTTTATTTTTTATGCCCTTTTTCAAGGGCGCCTGCAAGCGCGAGGGAGGCTTATTAACCGATAATGGAGGTGCCGAACAATGACTGTCAAGATCACCCTGGCCTGCACGGAGTGCAAGCAGCGCAACTACAACAAGGAGAAGAACAAGAAGAACTCTCCGGATCGTCTTGAGATGAAGAAGTATTGCCGTTTCTGCAAGAAGCATACCCTTCACCGCGAAACCAAGTGAGGATAGGAGCTTAGAGATGGCAGACAATAAAGCAGCCACCGCTGCAGCCCAGACTCAAAGCGACAAGCCCAAAAAGAACGACGGCAAGAAGAAGGTCTCCTTCTTCGACAAGGTCAAGAACTTTTTCAAAGGGATCGGCAAGTATTTCAAAGATACGAAGAGCGAGCTGAAAAAGGTCGTGTGGCCCAGCAAGAACGACGTCAAAACCAATACGATCACCGTTATCGTGGTCGTGCTGGTCGCAGCTGTCGTGCTGATCCTGCTGGACCTCATCTTTGGCGGCGCCATCCACCTGTTGATCGGCGCCTGAGCGCGTTGAGCGGAGGCAAAGACAATGGCTGAGCAAGCAAATTGGTATGTGGCACATACCTATTCCGGCTATGAGAACAAGGTCGCAACCGATCTGATGACGATGGTGGAGAACCGCCACCTGCAGGATCTGATCTGCGACGTCAAGGTTCCCACCGAGACCCGCATTGAAGAAGTTTTTGACAAGCGCGGCAACAAGACCGGCGAGAAAGAGGTTCAGTCGAAGCTCTACCCCGGCTACGTCTTTATCAAAATGGTCATGAACGACAACACCTGGTACATCGTGCGCAACACGCGCGGCTGCACCGGCTTTGTCGGCCCGGAGTCCAAGCCCGAGCCCCTGACCGAGGCGGAGGTTGCCAAGATGGGCGTCGAAACCACCGTTGACCTTGAGGTCGAGTACAAGGTCGGTGATACGGTTGAGATCACCGCCGGTCCGATGGAAGGCTCCGTCGGCACCGTCGACGAGATCGACATTCCTGCGCGCAAGGTGCGCGTAAGGATCACCATGTTTGGCCGCGAGCTTCCGGCAGAGCTGGAGCTGCATCAGGTCAAGCTGTTCTGAGTTTTTCTCAGGACACCCTAGTTTCCGGTAAAGACCGCGAACGGGCCTGTGCCCGGGGTACGGTTTTTATAGGGCGCGCGGAGGTCGTGCGCCCGTGGGAGGTCTGCACCGCAGGCCGCAACTCACCACAAAATTTGGAGGTGCAAGTATTATGGCACAGAAAATCACTGGCTACATCAAGCTGCAAATCCCCGCCGGCAAGGCAACTCCGGCTCCCCCTGTTGGTCCTGCTCTGGGTCAGAAGGGCGTCAACATCATGGCGTTCACCAAGGAGTTCAACGAGCGTACCAAGAACCAGATGGGCATGATCATCCCCGTCGTCATCACGGTCTACGCTGACCGCTCCTTCTCCTTCATCACCAAGACTCCTCCGGCGCCCGTTCTGATCAAGAAGGCTGCCGGCATCGACACTGCTTCCGGCGTGCCCAACAAGAACAAGGTTGGCTCCATCACGCTGGCTCAGGCCGAGGAGATCGCCAAGACCAAGATGCCCGACCTGAACGCTGCTTCCCTGGAGGCCGCTGTCAGCATGATCAAGGGCACCGCCCGCAGCATGGGCGTTACCGTTGAGGGCTGAATAGGAGGGTAATACGCAATGAAACACGGCAAGAAGTATATCGACGCTGCTAAGCTGATCGAGAATAACAAGACTTACGATCCCACCGAGGCCCTGGAGCTGTGCTGCAAGACCGCTACCGCTAAGTTCGACGAGACCGTTGAGCTGCACGTCCGCCTGGGCGTTGACAGCCGTCACGCCGACCAGCAGGTCCGCGGCGCTGTTGTCCTGCCCAACGGCACCGGTAAGAACGTCCGCGTTATCGCCATCGCCAAGGGCGACGCCGCCAAGGCCGCTGAGGCTGCCGGTGCGCAGGAGGTCGGTGATGACGATCTGATCGCCAAGATCGCCGGCGGCTACCTGGACTTCGACGTTCTGGTCACCACCCCCGACATGATGGGCCGCGTTGGCCGTCTCGGTAAGGTCCTGGGCCCCCGTGGTCTGATGCCCAACCCGAAGGCCGGCACCGTTACCCCCGACATCGGCAAGGCTGTTACCGACGCTAAGGCCGGTAAGATTGAGTACCGTCTGGACAAGCAGAACATCATCCATGTTCCTATCGGCAAGGCCTCTTTCGGCGCCGAGAAGCTGATGACCAACCTGGACACCGTCCTGGATGCCATCGCCAAGGCTAAGCCCGCCGCTGCCAAGGGCCAGTACTTCAAGAGCGCTACCATCGCCACCACCATGGGTCCCGGCGTCCGCGTTGCTACCAATAAGTACGGCGTATAAGTTTTTCAGCTTTGAGCTGAAAAGCGCTTGACAAACGCACGTTCGCGTGCTATACTAATTAAGCTGTTTTTGAGACAGCAGGTGCCGCAAGGCATAACGGGTTTTACCCACCTGCCGAGAAACGTGCGTTTGATTGCAATGCTTTCAAGCCCTTTCCCGGCGACGGGAAGGGGCTTTTTTCTGTATATCACATAAAAAGCCGCTTACCGAAACCAATCTGTAAGTGGAATGAGGTGAATTTCAAATGCCCAGTGCAAAGATTCTGGAAGCTAAGAAGGCTCTTGTTGCTGATCTGAACGAGAAGATCGCAGGCTCTCTGGCCGGTGTTGTCGTTGCTTACAACGGCATCAGCGTTGCTGATGACACCAAGCTGCGTAAGGAGCTGCGTGAGGCTGGCGTGCACTACATGGTCGTCAAGAACACCATGCTGCGCCTGGCTGTCAAGGGCACCCAGTACGAGGGTCTGACCGAGTACTTCAAGGGTGACACGGCTATCGCTCTGTCTCCGGAGGATCCGGCTGCTGCTGCTCGCATCCTGTGCAAGTTTGCTGACGCCGACAAGTCCAAGCGCTTCGTCGTCAAGGGCGGCTTCTGCGATGGTCAGGTCATGGACGCTGCAGGTATCAAGAGCCTGTCTACCATGCCCAACCGCGAAGGCCTGCTCTCCATGCTGGCTGGCTCCCTCAACGGTATCGTTGGCGGTCTGGCTGTTGCCCTGCAGGGTATCGTCGACAAGCAGGACGAGACTGCTGCCTGAGTTTAGGTTTAGCAGGTTGAGCGCACCGGCGCAGCGCTCCTTGAATACAAACCGCGCCGCTTAAAACTATAAAATTTATGGAGGTAACTACCATGGCTTCTGAGAAGATCACTGCCATTGTCGAGTCTGTCAAGACTATGACTGTTCTGGAGCTGAAAGAGCTCGTTGACACCATCTGCGAGGAGTTCGGCGTTTCTGCTGTTGCTGCTGCCGCTCCCGCTGCCGCCGGCGCTGCTGCTCCCGCTGAGGAGGAGAAGACCGAGTTTGACGTCATCCTGGCTGACGTTGGCGCCAACAAGATGCAGGTCATCAAGACCGTTAAGGAGCTGACCGGCGCTTCCCTGATGGAGGCCAAGAAGCTGGTTGAGACCCCGAACGCCAAGCTGAAGGAGCAGGCTTCCAAGGCTGACGCCGAGGACATCCAGAAGAAGCTGGCCGAGGTCGGCGCTAAGGTCGAGCTGAAGTAATTTAGCTTACCAAATGGCTTTCAACACCGTGTGGTTTAACACCGCACGGTGTTTTTGTTTTGTGTACCTTAACAAAAATTTCATCGTTTCTTTGTACATTCCTCTGAATTTGACCGTGTTGCATGGGCCTTGCATTTCGTATAATATTGATGTATCCTTTTTGTATCGAATAAAATGGGAAAGCGAGGCTGTATACTCTTGGAGAACGAAAAGCCAAAAGGCGGCGGGATGGAAAAGCTGGCTTCGTTTATCGTTGATAAACGCAACCTGTTCTTCCTGTTATACATATTTGCGTTGATTTTCAGTGTCATCGCCACGGGCTGGGTCAAGGTCGAGGACGACATCACGACCTACCTGCCCGACACCACCGAGACCCGCCAGGGCCTGACCGTGATGAATGACAACTTCATCACCTACGGCACAGCCAACGTCATGGTGTCCAACATCACCTACGATACTGCGCTGGACATCCAGTCCCGGCTTGAGGACATCGAGGGTGTCACCACCGTGGAATTTGACGACACCGACGAGCATTACACGAATGCGTCGGCGCTGTTCTCCGTCAGCTTTGACGCAGAAGTAGGGGACGAGCGCGCCGAGAACGCCCTGCAGGAGATCCGCGACGAGCTTGAGGGCAGCTACGACACCTCGATCTATTCCGAGGTCGGCTACGATTCCTCCGCGGACCTGCAATCGGAAATGGTCGTCATCGTCATCATTGCGGCCATCATCATCGTCGTCGTGCTGACGCTGACCTCCCGCTCCTACGCCGAGGTCCCGGTCCTCCTCATGACCTTCGGCGCGGCGGCGCTGCTGAACATGGGCACAAACTTCCTGTGCGGCACGATCAGCTTCATCTCCAACTCAGTCACCGTCATACTGCAGCTGGCGCTGGCCATCGACTACGCCATCATTCTGTGCCACCGTTTCAGCGATGAGCATGAGACGCTGCCCACCCGCGAGGCCTGCATTGCCGCGCTTTCCAAGGCTATCCCGGAGATTTCTTCCTCCTCGCTCACGACGATCAGCGGCCTGGCCGCGCTGGCGTTCATGCACTTCGGCATTGGCCGCGACCTGGCTACGGTCCTGATCAAGGCTATCCTGTTCAGTATGCTCTGTGTCTTTACGCTGATGCCCGGCCTGCTGGTGCTGTTCAGCAAGCTGATCGACAAGACCCGCCACAAAAACCTGATTCCCAAGATCACCGCCGTCGGCAAGTTCGACATCAAGACCCGCTTTATCATCCCGCCGATCTTCGGTGTCATCATCGTGGCGGCGGCGGTCTTTGCCAACCTGTGCCCCTACTGCTACACCTACACCGACCTGGTCACCGCCAAGCAGAGCGAGCGCCAGATCGCCTACCAGAAAATCAAAAACACCTTCGGTTCCAGCAACATGGTGGCTGTCATTGTGCCGTCGGGCGACTATGAGTCCGAGGGCAGGATTCTCGACGAGCTGGACGCCTGCGCCGAGGTCAAATCCACGATGGGTCTGGCCAACATTGAAGCGATGGACGGCTATATGCTGACCGACGCTGTGACCCCGCGCCAGCTGGCCGAGATGGCCAGCCTCGACTATGAGGTTGCCAAGGCACTGTACGGCGCCTACGCCGTCGACCATGACGAGTACGGCGAGATCATCAACGGCCTGGACGATTATAAAGTGCCGATCTACGACATGTTCAGGTTCCTGGAACAGGAGATGCACGACGGCAACATCACGCTCTCGGGCGATGTGCAGGACACGCTGGACGACCTGTTCGACCAGCTCGATGAAGCCCAGAAGCAGCTGCAGAGCGACGATTACAGCCGTATGGTCGTCTATCTGAACCTGCCCGAGGAGACCGACGAGACGTTCGCCTTCGTCAACAAGATGCACGACATCATCGGCAAATACTACGCCACCGATTCGTTCTACGTTGTCGGCAATACGACGAGCGCCATGGACCTGTCCAGCTCCTTCGGCGAGGATAACCTGCTGATCAGTGTGCTGTCCGCGCTGTTCGTTATCCTGGTCCTGCTGTTTACATTCAAGTCCGCGGGTCTGCCCGTGCTGCTGATCATCGTCATTCAGGGCAGTATCTGGATCAACTTCTCGGTGCCGTACCTGCAGCACACCCCGCTGTACTTCCTCGGCTACCTGATCGTCAACTCCATTCAGATGGGTGCAAACATCGACTACGCCATCGTTATCTCCAGCCACTACACCGACCTGAAGAAGGTCATGCGCCCGAAGGAGGCCATCGTCACAGCCCTGAACGAGTCGTTCCCGACCATCTTCACCTCCGGCTCCATTCTGGCATCCGCGGGTATCCTGATCAGCGTGCTGACCACGAACCCCGTTATCTCCGCCATCGGCACCTGCCTGGGCCGCGGCACGATTGTTTCCATCGTTCTGGTTCTGTTCGTCCTGCCGCAGATCCTGATCCTGGGCGACACCATCATCGAGCGCACGAGCTTTGAGATGAAGGGCGTTGCCGGTATGGCCCGCACGGCCAGCGGCACAATGCACGTCAATGGCCGCGTGCGCGGCTACATCAACGGCGTCGTAGATGCTGACATAAAGGGCGTGCTGCACGGCCAGTTCAGTGCGAACATTGCCACCGGCACCGAATTTACCGTTGACAAGCCCGACATGTACCTGTCGGAGAAGAACATCCACGAATCCGAGGACGGTGTCCCCGAACCAGGCACACCCGATACGCCCGACACTGACACGAAGGGAGGCGACGCTGAATGAACCGCATTTCTGACCTGACGCGCCGCCTCTGGGCTGCGCTGCTGGCGCTCTGCCTTGTGCTGGCGCTGACCCTGCCCGTTTTTGCGGAAGGGGAGAGCGGGACCGCCGACACCGCCGAAAAGGAGACCTTCCACATCGGCACCGTCGATGACCTTTTGCATCTGGCCGATTCCTGCCGCCTGGACAGCTGGAGCAAAAACCGCACCGTCTATCTGGACGCCGATCTGGAACTGACCGGCAGCGGCTTTGCGGGCATCCCGTCCTTCAGCGGCGTATTTGAGGGGCAGGGCCACACGATCTCCGGCCTGAGCCTTGTAGATGACGGCTCGGTCATCGGCTTCTTCCGCTATGTGCAGCAGGGGGCCAACGTCCGCGATCTCGTCATCCGGGGCCGCTCGATGCCCACCGGCAGCCGCTCCACCGTGGGCGGCATTGCGGGCAGCAACGCCGGTACGCTGCACAACTGCCGCTTTGAGGGCGTGTCCTCCGGCGCGTCCGTTGTCGGCGGCATCGCGGGCACAAATCTGGCCGCCGGCGTCATCGAAAGCTGCACGACCACGGGCAGTGTCTACGGTGCGCACTTCATCGGCGGCATCGCCGGTGAAAACCACGGCATCATTGCCAACTGCACGAACACCTCCAGCGTCAACACGACGGTGGAGCAGAACGACATCGACCTTTCCTCGCTGACGCTGAACGACCTGATCGGCACCGAGAACGTCGCCGACATCACCGACATCGGCGGCATTGCGGGCCAGTCCGGCGGTGTCATCCGCGCCTGCATGAACCGCGGCACCGTGGGCTACCAGCACATGGGCTACAACGTCGGCGGCATCGCGGGCAGCCAGACCGGCTACATTGAGGGCTGCGTCAACTACGGCACTGTCTACGCCCGCAAGGAGGGCGGCGGCATCGTCGGCCAGATGGAGCCGAGCAGCACGCTGGAATACACAAAGGACACGCTGCAGGAGCTTTCCGACGAGATGAGCACGCTGCAGACGCTGGTCAACCGCGCCTGCGATGACGCCAGCGCCGCCAGCAGCGACCTTTCCAACCAGCTCGAAGCGCTGAAGAACAACGTGACCAGCTCCCGCAATGCCATTGAGAATCTGCTGAAGCAGGCCGAAAACGGCGTGTCCATCGGTTCCCAGACCGTCAAGACCGACTTGAGCCAGTTCAAGCAGAACCTCAAGAATACCAACCTGCCCGACGCGGACGACGGAGACAATGCCGCGGACTCGGACACAGTCATCGACTACAGCGAAGCGACGCCTCCGTCTGACACCGACCCTGTCGATCCGAATTACACGCTGTCCCCCTCGGAGGAGCCCGCGCAGAGTGCTGACCTCTCCACGCCTGACGAAAGCAGTACGGCAGCGCAGGACACTGCCCCCGCACAGGAACCCGCTGCGGCGCAGAGTGAGGAGACATCCCCCGCACAGGAGCCCGCTGCAGAGGGCAGCGAGGCGGACCGCACCCTCCACGGGCAGCCCGGCCCCGAAGCCGTTGACGATTCCGCTGACAGCACCGTTGTCAGCGAGGACGACAGCACTGCCACAAAGCCGGACGAGCGCTATCCGATCGACCCGGACTATACGCTCATCACCGAGGATCTGCCCGACACAAAGGATGTGCTCAATGACATTTCGGATGCATTGCCGGACTCCGTGGACGTCGAAATTCCAAAGGTCGAGCTGACGAACCGCGACGCCATCACGGCCAGCCGCAACGATCTGAGCAGCAGCCTGACCAGCATGGGCGACATCGTCAGCAGCCTGAACAACAACGCCAGCAGCAACAGCCAGGCGCTGATCAACGACGTGAAGGCGATCTCGAAGCAGATCAACAAGATCGGCCAGACGCTGTCCGGTGCCAGCGAGAATGTCAACCGGGATGCAGACGACATCGTGGACGATGTTTCCGATGACGACA
>ENA-OQIJ01000085-OQIJ01000085.1-human-gut-metagenome-genome-assembly--contig:-NODE-85-length-30727-cov-4.114346_pt1 | contig 30727 bp, 27 predicted proteins | sample MGYA00242582_ERZ504747 | MGnify/ENA primary metagenome ERZ504747 (study PRJEB26092, sample SAMD00036435) | human gut metagenome | host: Homo sapiens | study: EMG produced TPA metagenomics assembly of...
GATAGTAGACGCACTCGCTGCGCCACGACGCAGCCAGCGTGCCCAGAATCACGATAGCGGCCAGCTCCTTTTTGTTCAGCTTCGTGCCGCGCAGGTACATGGCCACCAGCATGAACACCAAAAACAGCTCGGTCCACGTTGACCAGGTCGTGCGGAAGGGCTGCTGGGTGTGCATCAGCACGGGCGGCAGCAAAAACGGCAGGTAGACCAGCGCAAACCACGCCGGGCGCACCGGGCGGGTCAACCGCTTTTCGGCCAGGTCCTGCGCCGTGGCCGCAAAACAGCCCACGATGCCGCTGATGAGCAGGTTCTGCACCAGCACGACGCCGCCGGGCATCGGCACAAACATCAGTGACAGAATGAACGCGCCGCTGGTCAGAAAGTGCTGCCATGAGTTGGGCTGCAGCGTCCGTGCCAGATACAGCACGGCCAGGTCATCATTGCCCCAGATGCCAGGCCAGACGATGAGCAGGATGACCAGATTCACCGCCAGATACGGCAGCGTCCAGGCCACCCACCGCCGGGCAAATTTGTCCCCGGCGCGCAGCTTCTGCACCAGCGTCACCGCGCCGTGCACCAGCCCGAACGCCAGCACCAGAAACAGCGCCTTGTAGACAAAAAACGCCGGTGTGCGCCAGTCATAGCGGAAGAACAGCCTGTCCGTTCCCAGCGTCAGGGCGCACCACAGCACCGCAGCCGCCAGCTCTGCCGCCGTTCGCTTTTTTTGCAGGTGTTTTCATTCTTACTCCTTCAGGTCAGCGCGTCAAAACCGGCCTTATTGGCGGGTGCCTCCGCCGCGCGGTACTCGTCCGGCGTGCCGAACGGCAGATGTAAACCACACGCAAAGCCCGCAATTCTTGCGCCCTGCGCGGCCAGCACATTGTAAATGCCGGAGACAAAAAATTCCTTGTACTCGCAGTTTTTCAGGTATTCGGCGCAGGCGTCGGCGTAGGTTTTCTTATCCTTGAAATAGTACGCGCCGCAGATGGCATCATGGCTGACGACCTGCTTTTCCACCGTATGGCAGACATTGCCGTCCGCGCCGTACTGCAGATAGCTGTACGCGGGGGAATCGCTCTCAAACGTCAGCAGTGCGCCCGCCGGGCCGTTTGCAAAGCCGCCCTTAGCGCAGAACTCGTTGAACGCCCTGCAAACAAACAGATGGTCGCAGTCGTTGAACAAAATCGGCTCACCGTCGGGCAGGCCCTCGCAGCCCTTCAGCGCCGTGACGGCCGCGCCCTCGGTCACCTCGGGCAGCGCCACAATGCGGGCCGCGGGCCAGTACGCCTTGATTTTTTCGTCGATGGCAAAGTCGCGGATATGCTCCTCGAGCACCACAAACGTGAGGTCCGCGCAGTCCACAAACTTTTCCACGCTGCGCGCCGCCCAGTAAAAGAACGGTTTTCCGTTAATTTCGATCAGCGGCTTCGGGCAGACGAAGCCGTTTTCAAAAAACCGGCTGCCCCTGCCGGCCATGGGTAAGATTAAGTGCAGCTTATTCATGTAAGCACCTGCTTTTTCAAATAATAAAGAATAAATAAGAAATAATAAATATGGTGGACCGCGTCGCTGGCGCTCCGCTCAAAAAAGCTCACGCCGCTGCAAACATCCCGGGCGGATATGGAATCCGTCCCTACGTTTTGTTTTTGCCCTGCGGGGCAAAAACTCCACCTTCTTTATTATTTATTATTTCTTATTTTTTATTTGCTTTCCAGTCCCGCCAGCATCCGCGTCTCGGCCTCAATGACTCTGCCCAGCCCCGTCTCAATATCGACCTGCGGCTGCCAGCCGTAGACCTCGCGGGCGTGGGTGTTGTCGCACTGGCTGAACTTGTTGACCTCGTGGTCCAGGATCTCTGGTTTGATGCCGTAGGCCCCGCCGTACAGCTCGGGGTACTTGGCCCAGTAATGGCTGCTCGGGCAGTATTTGGCCTCAATATTTTTGCCCATCAGGCGGTTGGCAATGGCGTACAGCTCGCGCACGGAATAGCTCTGGTTGCTGGACACGTTCACGGCGTCAAAGCCCTTCTGCGGGTGTTCGACGACGCGCAGCGCCAGCGCGATCAAATCATCCACGTAGATGTAATCGCGGCGCTGGTTGCCGTCGGAGTGGAACTCCGGCGTGCGGTCATAGTACAGCTCGCGGATCATGTAGCCGACGAACGGCGGCTGCTTGCGCAGGCAGTCGATGTGCGGGCCGTAGACGTTGGCAAAGCGCAGGCAGGTCACAGTCATGCCGTAGGTGTCGGCAAAGCTCTGGGCAAAGCGCTCACCGCAGTATTTCGTGTTCGGGTAAATGAGCGTCGGCGGGTTGAACTTACCCTCCACCGTCGGGAATTCGGTCTCGTTCTCGTACATGGCGTTGGTGGATGCCTGCACGAGCTGTTTGATGCCGGTGCGGCGGCCCGCCTCCAGCAGGTTGACCAGACCCAGGGTGTTGACCTCAATGGCCTGCACGGGGTCGCTCTGGCAGTCCGGCAGCGGCGCAATGCCCGCAATGTTATACACAACATCGAACTTTTCCGCCTCGAACAGAGCCAGCATCCCGGCCTTGTCGCGGATGTCCATTCTGCGCACCTCTGCGCCAAAATCATGGTCGTCAAACTTCAGGTTGTCCGGATTGCCGTAGGAGAAGTTGTCAATGCCGACGACCTCGTCCCCGCGCTTCCACAGCGTATGCCACAGCTGGCCGCCGATAAACCCGGCAGCGCCCGTCACCAGAATCTTCATACCAAAGCCCTCCTTACAGGTTGGAAGCTACGACCTCGTAGCTGTAATCCTCAATGATTTTCTCACGCCATTCGCGCTCCACAAAGGCCCGCGGCCCGGCCAGATACTTACCGCAGAGCTTGAGCAGGCTGATACCGAAGCTCGTCAGCTTGTTGTTGCTGACCTGATCCTCCTCCCGCCAGCTGATGGGGAAGAACAGCACCCGCTGCTTCATCTGGCAGAGCGCCAGGATCATGCAGTCGTTAAAATACAGCGTATCCGGGAACTTTTTGTAGTACTCGTTTTTCAGCGGTTCCACGGCATACAGGTTCAGCCCGCTGCCCAGATCGGTGATTTTTTTGCGGGCCACTAAACTAAAGAGCCAGTTGAAGCCGTAGTTGCCCCAGGTGCGCAGCGCACTGTAGCCGCCGGTCTTGCTGCCCTTCATAAAGCGGGAGCCAAGGCAGCAGTCGTATTTTTTGTAGGTGCCGTCGTTCAGAATCGGCAGCAGGTCCGCAATGGCACCCTGGTCGTCGCCGTGCAGCACGACCAGATGCTCGTACCCGTGGGCCGCCGCGTAGCCGAACGCGACCTTGTGGCTGCCGCCCAGACCGTAGTTCCGGTCATTGCGCAGCAGGCGGACCGGCGCGTCGGGGTAGCGGGCCATCCAGTCCTGCACGGCGGTCTCGGTGCCGTCGGCAGAGCGGTTGTTTACGACGATGCACTCCCCCACCCACGGGGCAATGCGCTGATCTAACAGCTGCGAAAGCACCCGCGTGACCTGCTTTTCGCAGTTATAAGCAGGGATAAAACCAGCAGTTTTTCCATGGAAAGCTCCTTTTCTGCACACAGTTCTACATAATAAAGATTATACAACACCGCGCCGCCAATCGCAAGAAAAAAAGCTACCCCCTTGGGAAAAGAGGAAGCAAGTTTTTGCGGGTCAGGACAGCGCAGACCTCCGCGGGCGGATACGGGGTCCGCCCCTACGTCTGTAGGGGTCGGCGTCCCCGACGACCCGTAGCCGTCTGCGGCGCGGAAAAGCACGTGGGCCTGTATCGGCATACACCTTTTCGTAGGGGCGGATTCTACACAATGCCGTCTGCCGCAAAAAGATTATTGTATCGGCATACGCCTTTTCGTAGGGGCGGATTCCATATCCGCCCGTGCCCGCTCACGATACCGCAAACCTGACCCTCTGTGCATCCAAATTCCGATACAGCACATACCCCGCCGGGCACGCCGCGTCCGCCTTTTCCAGCGTGGTCGTATCCACCGGCACGCCGTCCGCTGCCAGCACCCAGTCTGCCGCGTCCAAATCGGTATATGCCCTGCCCGGGTACTCCGGCCCGACGGCCTCGGCGGTCAGGTCCAGCACGCCGTCTGCCAGCGCACCGCTCTGCAAAAGCGTCTCATACTCGACGACATAGACATCCCGCGCGACATACGTTTCTATGAGCTGGCTGTCCCGCTGGCGCACGCCGTAGGGGATAAACAAAACTCTGCCGTCCAGCTCCGCCAGCGCGTCATTCAGCGCCGACGCCTGCTGTGCGGTCCCGGCGGGGACCTCATACGTCCAGCGGTTGATGCGCCACTCGCCCGCGTAGCACAGCACGCAGAGCACCAGCACCGCACCGGCCAGCACGCGGCGGCCCCTGCGGCGCACCAGCAGCACGCCCAGCACGGCCACGCCAACCGCAATCACTGCACGCCACACCGCCAGCCACGCCCCCTGCCCCAGCACAGGCAGGCGGTCCGTGCGGTCCGCCACGAAGTCAAACCACTGCAAAAGGGTGTTGTCGCCCGCGCCCGCGCCGATGGCCCGGCAGACGACCACGAACAGCACGCCCCAGGCTATCGTCAAAACCGCCAAGATCCGGCGGCGCGTTTTGGTCAGCTTTTCATCCAGCGTGTCCAGCGTCACCGCCAGCAGCGGGATCAGCAGCGGCTCCAGATACCGCGTATGCTGCCGCGGCGACGGCGAGCCTAAATCCTCGCGCACCGTGATGGACCACGCAATGACCGCCACGCCGATGCCAAGGGACAGCAGCAAAAAGAGCGGCAGCTGGGTGCGGCGGGCATCGCTGCCCCTGCGCGGGCGGTGCAGCCCGCAGAGCGGCAGCAGCACCGGGAACACCCAGAACGCCAGCACGGCAAACAGCGCGTCGCACACCAGCGCAAACGGCAGAAAGTGCCACTGCTCCGCCGTCAGCCAGCCGGTCTGGTTGTAGGAGTTGCCCAGCCCGCGGAACAGCGTCGCCTTGGCCAGCAGAAAGCAGACCAGAAAGCTGCCCAGCAGCGCGGCATTGCAGGCCAGCTCCGCCCGCCACGACGCCTTGTCATGCCACCAGACCCACGCGCGCACAAGCACCCATGCGATCAGATAATAGAGCGCGACCTCCTTGTTCAGATACAGCAGGTAGCAAAACGCCCCCGCCGCCGCGCACCAGCCCACGCGGGCCTTCGGCTCTGCCAGCATCGCCCGCAGGAAAAAATACACCTGCCACAGCGACAGCGGCAGAAACACCGTCTCGCTCATAAACGTACTCGCAGCGGACATCGTGGGCAGCACCGCCGTAACGCCGACGAGAAACGCCGTGCGGCGGCGGTTCATGCCCATGGCCCGTGCCAGCGCATAGGCCGGGAACACCGCGCTTGCCATATATACGGCGTTCAGCCAGCCGATGGCCGTGATCTGCGCGGCGGTGGTTTTCAGCAGCAGCGCCGGCAGGATGCAGAGCGGGTATAGAATCTTCTGGTAGTCGCTGGGCATATTGCGCACCCGCAGGCCGCGCCCCTGCAAAAGGCTGCGCGCCACATCCAGATACCGCAGCTCGTCGCTGTAGACGGCCAGCTCCCGCGGGTAGCTGCTCAGCATCCCGTACACAACGGCGCACACCGCAAACAGCATCACGACCCACAGCCAGCCGTTTCTTTTTTAGAAAGCATACACGCCCCCTTTTCTCTAAAAAGCCTTCCCCCGCGGGGGAAGGTGGCGCGAAGCGCCGGATGAGGGCCGGCCTTCCGCCATTACCAGTGCAAGGGTTACCCCCTTCCCTCTGCCCTCATCAGTCGCCTGCGGCGACAGCTTCCCCCTCGGGGGAAGCCTTTTTTTCTCACTTCAGCTCAATATAATACACCGGGCACCGTTCCCCGTCGGTCACAAGCTCGATTTTTTCCACGTCCAGCGTATCCTCGGCCAGGGCACGCAGCTCGTCGGCGTCGTAAATGTAGCCGTACAGCAAAAATCCGTCGTGCAGGTCCCGGCTCTCTACCGCCGCGCGCAGGCTGGCGGCATCGTCCTCGCCGCTTGCCTGGTCAACGGCCTCGCGCTTGGCGAACTCCTCCAGGAACAGGTCGGGCGCGACCTCATACCCCGCCTTGTTCAGCACAACGGCGGGCAGCCTCTCGGTGTCGGCCAGCGCAGCCTTGCGCGGGGCGGCGTCCTCATACAGGTAGGCGTTGGGGTCGGTCCGGTGCGCCGCAAGGACCGGCACCAGTGCCAGCAGCAGCAGGGTCTCGTGCTGCGGGGCCAGCCTGGCCAGCACCACAGCCACAGCCAGCACCACAGCGGCGTAGATCACCACATAGTAGCGGTCCGCCTCAAACGGCGCGGCCTTATCGATCAGCGCCACGTACCCCGCGACGCCAGCAGCAGCCCGGCGGCAAACAGGCCCTTGCCGCGCAGACGGCAGCCGCGCCGCCACAGCACCACCGCCGCGGCAGCCACAACCACGGCCCACAGCCAGAGCCCGCCGAACTGGGCCGCCAGCATCTGCACCACCGTGCCGATGCCCCTGCCCCACTCCGCCAGCGCGGACAGGTCAAAGACGCTCGCAAATGCCTCTTTTCCGCGGGAGCCGGAGAAGATATGGGCCTTCATCGTGGGGAAGGCCGCATACGCCGCAGCCAGCGCAGCAAACTCGGCGATCACATAGCCGCCCGCTGTCTTGAACCGCCGCGCAGCCAGCAGCCAGATGCCGAACAGCCCGCAGACGAAAAAGCAGAACACCAAAAAGAAATACTGCGTCAGCGCCCCGGCCATTGTGACCGCAAACAGACCCGGCCAGACCGCCCGCGGCGGCTTTTGCCCCGCCTGCAGCGCCTGCCACAAAACCACATGGCAGTACAAAAGCACGATACCCTCCAGCATCATCAGGCTGTACATCCGGGTGAACACCGCCATGCCCTGCACGCCGACGCAGAGCAGCCAGCAGGCCGCCGCCGTCCACGCGGGCCAGAACCGCCCGATCAGCCGCTTCGCCGTGCAGTACAGCACCGCCGCGCCCGCCAGGATGCAGACAAAGTTCGGCAGCAGCCCCACCCACGGCAGACCCAGCTGCGGGAACAGCGACTCCGCCGTATAGATCAGGCAATAGTAGAGCGGCGGGTGGACATCGATCTTCTGGTTGTTCCACGGGATGGTATAGTCAAACAGGCGGCCCGGCGTCAGGACCGCGCTGTAAAAGCTGCCGTCGTGCCAGGTGTCCATATAGCCGTCCTCCAGCGCGTAGAACCCGCCGGGATAGTTTGCCAGTTCATAGGTGTACAGCTCGTCCACATGGTAGCCCTGCTTGTGCGCCGCGTAGTAGAGCATCAGCGCCAGCCCCACGGCCAGCAGCGCCGCCACCGCCAGCATGCGCTTGGTTTTTGTGTTTTTCATAATTCCTGCTTTCCGTATCTGCCTGACCGTAGGGGCGCATTCTATATGCGCCCGCGCATCTCGCGCCGCCGCAAACCTTCCGGGCGGATATGGAATCCGCCCCTACGGGAATGCGCGCCCGTTCGTTTACACACCTGCATACCAAAAAGGCCTGCCTCAAAAGGCAGGCCCTTCGTTTGTTTTACTCCTGTGCGTTTTCTTCCTTGTCACGCACAAAACGCCACAACTCACCGATGGTGAAATCCTCGCTCAGCTCACTCTCGTCGATTTCTTCGCCGATTGCCTCGCCCAGTGCCCACGCCAGCTCGATCATATCCTCATGGTCGGCGCCCAGATCAGCCAGCGCTGTGCCGCGGCTCAAATCGCCCGTGTCGCAGCTGAACTGCTCTGCCAGCAGATCCTGCAATTCTTCAAAGGTCATTCCGTTTTCCCCCTCTCACTGGGAAGTTTTGTGTTCTTATCATACAAGCCCACAGCGGTTCCGTCAAGGGGCAAACCCGCAACAACCGCACAAATTTATTGCGCCTGATTTGTGGAATCTGCCGAAGGCCCCGCCGGTAACTGCGGCTGTGCGTTCAAAATGCGCATAAACTCCTCGCCGGAGATCGTCTCTTTTTCGTACAGATACTGGGCAATTTCGTCCAGCTTGCGCTTATTGTCGGCCAGCAGCTTGTAGGCCTTCTTGTGCTCGGCCTGCACGATCTCCACGACCTTGGCATCGACCTGAGCCGCCGTCTGCTCGCTGCAGGCCAGGCTCGCGTCGCCGCCCAGGTAGGCGTTGTTCACAGTCTCCAGCGCGACCATATCGAAATCCTCGGTCATGCCGTAACGGGTGACCAGTGCGCGGGCCAGCTTGGTGGCCTGCTCAATATCGTTCGACGCGCCCGTCGTGATGGAGTGGAAGATCAGCTCCTCCGCCGCGCGTCCGCCGGTCAGCGTCGCGATCTTGTTCAGGATCTCCTCTTTCGTCATCAGCGTGTGGTCGCCGTCCTCCACCTGCATGGTGAAGCCCAGCGCACCGGACGTGCGCGGCACAATGGTAATTTTCTGCACGGGGGCGCTGTTCGTCTGCAAGGCCGCCACCAGCGCGTGGCCGACTTCATGGTAGGAGACGATGCACTTTTCCTTATTGTTGAGGATCTTGTTCTTCTTCTGCGCACCGGCCAGGATCGTGTCCACGGCCTCCTGCAGGTCGAACTGGGTCACGGCCTTGCGGTGATGGCGCACAGCGCAGAGCGCGGCCTCGTTCACGATGTTAGCCAGCTCGGCGCCGGACGCACCGGGCGTCATGCGGGCCACAACACCAAAGTCACAGTCGGGGCCGAGCTTGACTTTCTTAGCGTGCAGGCGCAGGATGCTCTCGCGGCCCTTCAGATCGGGCAGCTCAACGGGCACGCGGCGGTCAAAACGGCCCGGGCGGGTCAGCGCAGGATCCAGGGATTCCGGGCGGTTCGTCGCTGCCAGGATGACGACGCCCTTCGTGGCGTCAAAGCCATCCATCTCGGTCAGCAGCTGGTTCAGCGTCTGCTCGCGCTCGTCGTTGCCGCCAAGGTTGGAGCCGCCGTCACGCTTCTTGCCGATCGTATCGATCTCATCAATAAAGACGATGCAGGGCGCTTTTTCACCCGCCTGCTTGAACAGGTCGCGCACCTTGGACGCGCCCATGCCGACGAACATCTCCACAAACTCACTGCCGGCGATGGAGAAGAACGGCACACCGGCCTCACCGGCCACGGCGCGGGCCAGCAGCGTTTTGCCGGTGCCCGGAGGGCCGACGAGCAGCACGCCCTTGGGCATCTTCGCGCCGATTTCCTCATACTTTTTGGGGTTGTGCAGAAAGTCTACAATTTCCTGCAGGCTCTCCTTGGCCTCGTCCTCGCCCGCTACATCGTTGAATTTGATGCCGGTTTCATCGTCCACTACGTACTGCTTCGCGCCGGACTTGCCGCCGAACAGCATGGCGTTGCCGCCGGCACCGCCCATCTCCTGCATCTTTTTGGACGCCCAGCGGTTGACGAACCAGAACAGGATGATCATCGGCAGGAACGAGATCAGCAGGTTCAGCAGCGAATCCCAGATCGTGGGCGACTGATAAACCGTGCCGAACTCACCCCCGCATCCTCCAGCCGGGTGACAAGGTTGTTGTCCTGCGCAATGGCGTTGGTTTTGTAGGAATTGTCGTTCTTGTCCACAAAGTAGATCTGCTGATCTTCGATCTGGACGGTGGCCAGCTCCTTGCTCTCCAGCATTTGCAGGAAGGTGCTGTAGTTCACGCTTTTCACGCTCGCCTGCATCACAGCCGGGAACAGGAAAATATTGCTTAAAATGACGATGGCCAGAATGACCGCGTAGCCGATCCAAAGTTTCTTTTTGGGATCCTTCGGCGGCTGTGTCGTCTCTTTCATAGGGAATGCCTCCTCCTTATCTTTTGTAACTATTATAGCATGCTCCCAAAAAATGAACAGCGTGTGAAACAACTTTGAACGAACCGCAAAAAATCCCGCCGCGGCGGGCTTCGGCGGGCTTTCTCCACATTTTGCACAGGTTTTCGACATCTTTCCACTGTGGAAATGTGGAAAACCATGTTGAAACCGTGGAAAACCCCGTGCAAACCCACAAAATAGCACGATAGACAGGGTTTGTTGAAATGTGGAAAACCGGAGACAAAGCCTCCACTTTCTGGGGAGCCGGCCGGGCGAAGCGATGGCCTGAGGGGCTTTTCACTTTCGCCCCAGCCGTCAACTTTTCCGTCGATTTTTAAACAAATGTCAAAATTTCGTCCAAATTTCTCCGCATTTTGTAACAACTCGGAAACATTTGTCGTTATAATAGATAGTACACCCTTTCAAAAACCCATCCCGCCGGAAGGAGGCCCCGCTATGAATCCCATCATAAACCGCAAACAGGATATTCTGTATAAAGACCTTGCCGTTGACCTTACCGCCCACCGCGTATCCCGCGCCGGGCATGAGCTGCTGCTGACCCCGCGGGAGTTCGCCCTGCTGGCCGTGCTCGTGACCCACTGCGACACAGCTTTAAGCCGCAGCCAGCTGCTCGAGGCTGCCTGGGGCTACGCCTTTATCGGCGAGAGCCGCACCGTGGACGTACATATCAACCGCCTGCGCCGCAAACTCGGCCTGCAAAACGACATCCAGACCGTCTACAAGGTCGGCTACCGCCTGAACAGCGCCAACTGAAACCGCAAAGCGCCCTGCACTTTTTTACCGTGCAGGGCGCTTTTCTTTTTGGCCGCCTCAGGGAGGGAGAGAACCTCCCCACAGGCACCCGTTTTCCTTCGTTTTATTCCCCCAAAAACTCCCGTATCTCCTTCTCCACGGCCCTGACTTCCTCCTCAAACGCCCGGGCGCTCACGCGCAGCGCACCGTGCCCCATGACGATGATCTGCTCCGCGCCGTCGCTGCTGACAACGCGGGTGCGGTGCTCCTTCGCCAGCTCGTGGGTCGCGCGCTCAATGTACATATCCGCCGTCTCGGCCTCGCGGGTGTAGACAACATACAAATTGTGGTACCGCTCCACCTCCCGCGCGCCGCCGCGCACCTTGTAGGCGTCAAAAACCAGGATCGGCACACAGCGGCGGTAGCCCGCGTAGTTGCACAGAATATCCATCAGCCTGCGCCGCGCAGCGTCCAGATTGCCGTCGGCCAGTTTCCTTAAATCATCCCACGCAAAAATCACGTTGTACCCATCCACCAGCAGGTAATCCGGCCCGGCGGGCACAGACTTTGCGGGCACGGACGCCGCCGCGGGGGCCGTGTGCAGGGCCGCGCGGGCCTCCTTTTTCGCGTCGCCCGTCTCGCCGCGGCGGCGTATTTTTCCGTAGGTTCGTTCAAAAATTGCCAACAGTTCCTTGTCCTGCTCCAGCGTGCCGCGGTAGGCGTCGGCACGGCGGCGGCGCGCGTTGGCATCGTCCTCAGCGTCGGCTTCTTCTGTCGCCGTCTCGCCGTTCAGCCGCCGTTCCAGCCCGGTGGACAGATGTGCCCGAGCGGGCACCTCGTCCCATTTGACCAGATACCCGGCCCCGTGGGCGCAGAACACCGAATCCGCCGGGTTTTCCACATCCGCGTCGGGGTCATACCCCGCGGCGGAGACGATTTCGTCGGCGTTATGGCAGGCGTCGTACCCGGCAGGCAGCACAGCCCAGCGGCCCAGCCCGTGGGTGTAGGCCGCGACCTCCCGCGCATAGCCCCGCGCCGTCGCCACAGGCAGACGGCCCGTCAGCCGCACCGTGCCGCCTGACGTCTCCGGTGCCTCAAAGCTGCCGCACATCCTCTGCACATCGGCCATGGCGCGGCCCAGCGCGTCGGCGGGCAGCTCCAACGTAAAATCATACCACGGCTCCAACAGCTGCACGCCGTCCTTCGCCTCGGCCATCCGCAGGCCCTGCCGCACGGCGCGGTAGGTCGCCTGGCGGAAGTCCCCGCCTTCGGTATGCTTCTGGTGGGCACGGCCCGCCGCCAGCGTGATCTTCACATCGGTCAGCGGCGCACCGATCAGCACGCCCGGGTGGGTGCGCTCGGCCAGATGCGTTAAGACCAGCCGCTGCCAGTTTTCGGCCAGCGTGTCGGGCGGGCAGTCCGCCGCCAGCTGCACACCGCTGCCCCGCGCTCCCGGCTCCAGCAGCAGATGTACCTCGGCATAGTGGCGCAGCGGCTCATAGTGGCCGATGCCCTCCACCGCCCTTGTCAGCGTCTCTTTATACAAAATGCCGCCCTCGCTGAACGCCACAGTCAGCCCGAACGCCCCTGCAAGATCGTCTGCAAAATTTCCAGCTGCACCTCGCCCATCAGCTGGACGTGTACCTCGCCCAGGTCGTCCCGCCAGTTGACGTGCAGCTGCGGGTCCTCGCCCTCCAGCGTTTGCAGCGCCTTTAATAAGGTATGGGGGTCGGCGTCACAGTCCACGCGGTAGTTGAGCACCGGCTCCAAAAGCGGCGTCTCGGCGTCGGATTCCGCGCCAAGCCCCTGCCCGGGCCGCGTACTGACCGGCCCCGCTGCGGCCACGACCATGCCGGGCAGCGCCTCGCTGACCAACCGGATTTTGCCGCCGTTGTACAGCCGCAGCGCGTCGGCCTTCTCGCCGCCGGGCAGCACATCTTTTACATGCAGCACGCCGCCCGTGACCTTCAGCCAGGTCAGCCGCGTGCCCGCATCCTCACTGATTTTGAACACACGCGCGCCGAATTCCGGCCACCGAGGCGGGGTGCGGGTCAGCGTCTGCAGGCCGCGCAGCAGCCCGTCCATCCCGTCCAGCCGCAGCGCCGCGCCGAAAAACACCGGAAACACCTGCCGCCGCGCAATAGCGGTCTGCACAGTTTCCGCTGCTGCTGTGCCGGTCTCAAGCACCTCGTTCATCAGCGGCTCGCTGCACAGAGCCAGCGCCTCCGGGTCGGGCGCGCGGAAAATCCACGCACCCGTCCCGAACCGCCCGCGCAGCTCCCGCAGGCGCACGGCGGCGTCCGCGCCGGGCAGCTCCATCCTTGTTGACAAATACAAACGTAGTACGCGGTAACGTGCCAGCAGCTTCCACAACTGTCTCGGTGTGGGCCTGCACGCCGTCGGTGCCGGAGACGACCAGCACCGCGTAATCCAACACCTGCAAAGCGCGCTCGGCCTCGGCGGAAAAGTCCACGTGGCCGGGCGTATCCAGCAGCGTCAGCTCGGTCTCGTCGGCGCCGTCCGCGGCGGGCAGCGTCAGCACGGCCTGCTTGGCAAAGATCGTGATGCCCCGCGCCCGCTCCTGGCTGTCGGTGTCAAGAAAGGCGTCCCTGTGGTCCACGCGCCCCAGCTTGCGCAGCACCCCCGCGCGGTAAAGCAGCCCTTCGGCCAATGTAGTTTTGCCGCTGTCCACATGTGCCAGCAGCCCGACGACCAGACGTTTCATACCCGTTCCCCTTAGCTTTCAAAAATCATGCCCCTATTGTACAATTTTTCTTGTCATTTGGCAAACGCTGTGCTATACTTATCCTAAATCTACCGAGGAAGGAGAGTACCCCCTTATGCGTTGGCAGTTTGGTGTTGTGTTCCAGAAAAAAGGAAACCCCTGACGTACTGACGCTGTAAGTGTGCCCTTTTTTACCTCGGTAACGCTGTAAGTGTGCAGTTTTTGCGCCCTGTGGCTTTGCCGCGGGGCGCTTTTGTTATGCAAAAAATCGGGCACGTTTTCGTACAAAATCACGAAAGGGTGTTCCCCCCATGAATTTACAAAAACAGCTTCGCTGCGTGTATCTGCACGCATTTACCTCTACCCTGCGCTTCACCGACGCCGTCTGGGTCGCGCTGCTGGCGGCCCGCGGCCTTACGCTGGCGCAAATCGGCCTGGCCGAGGGCGTTTTCCACGGCGTCAGCCTGCTGTGTGAGGTCCCCAGCGGCATGGCCGCCGATTTGCTGGGGCGGCGGCGCACGCTGATCTTCGGCGGTGCGCTGGGCGTTGTCTCCGCCGCCACCATGGCGTTTGCGCCCAGTCTCGCGTTCATCTGCGCGGGCATGGGGCTGAAAGCGCTGGGCTACAACCTGCTCTCCGGCACCACGGAAGCCCTGACCTACGACAGCCTGAAAACCGCCGGACGGGAGCGCGACTACATTAAAGTTGACGCCAAAGCGTCAATCTTCATGAAGCTAGCCTCCGCCCTCGGCGCACTGGCCAGCCTGCTGGCCGGGGTGCTGACCTCGGCGGGCTACTACCTTGCGGACGCCGCGGTCAGCGCCGTCTCCGCCTTGGCCGCGGCCAACCTGACCGAACCTGTTGTCACCGACGAACAGGCCGCCCGCGAGAAGCACATCTTACAAGAATTGCCCGCCCGGCTGCGTGTGCACATTTTGGACAGTCTCGACTGCCTGTGCAGCAGCACACCGGCGCGGCGCATTATCATGGCCGACGCGGTCATCTCGCTGCCGTCCTACCTGACCTCGATGTTCGTCCAGCAGCGGCTGACCCAGCAGGGCTGGGCCATGGAATGGCTGTTCCTGCCGGGTCTGCTGGCTGGGGCCGCGGGCATGGCGGGCGCATCGCTGGGCCGCCGCCTGCACCCCAAACGGCTGCGCGCGCTCTATTTCGGCTGTGCGCTGCTCGTCGGCACAGGCACGCTTCTGGCGGGCGCGGCCCCGGCGCTGCTCTGCGCCGCCGGGCCGGTACTCGTACAGGGGGCGCTCTCCGTCTGGTTCCTGCACAGTATGCAGCGGCTCAACGACGCGATCCCCAGTGACCGCCGCGCAACGCTCATCAGCGTGGACAGCATGGCCTACAGTCTGCTAATGATCCCCGCCAGCCCGCTTGTGGGCCTTGTGGGCGACCTGACCGGCCAGGCAGGCGCAGGGCTCTGTGTACTGTGCGCACTTGTCGTCGTCAGCGGCCTTGCGGCAGCGGGCAAAACGCGCTATAATGGGCGCGGAGCATAATTACCCGATTTTTGTAGGGGCCGATGCTCGCATCGGCTCGCAACACAGGAGGCAAAATCCAGATGACATATAAAGAAGTTTTACAGGCTGCCCAGGGTCAGATGGGCCCCTGCCGCGCCTGCCCGGTCTGCAACGGCCGCGCCTGCGGCGGCACGATCCCCGGCCCCGGTGCCAAGGGCAGCGGCACGGTGGCCGTCCGCAACTTTGACGCCTGGCGCAATGTACGGCTGAACATGGATACCATCCATGAAAATTTTGAGCCTGACACATCCCTGACGCTGTTTGGCCGTAGCTTCAAATATCCGTTCTTTGCCGGGCCTGTCGGCGCCATGGCGCTGCACTACGGCGACAAGTACAACGATCTGGACTACAACAATATCCTTGTCCCCGCCTGCGCGGCGGCTGGCATTGCTGCCTTCACCGGCGACGGCACGAACCACAAGGTCATGGAGGGCGCGGCTGCTGCCATCACGGCCTGCGGCGGCGCGGGCATCCCCACCGTCAAGCCGTGGGACAACGCCACGGTGGCCCGGAAAATAGCGCTGGCGCGCAGCTCCGGCTGCTTTGCCATGGCCATGGACATCGACGCGGCGGGCCTGCCGTTTTTACAGCACCTTGACCCGCCCGCGGGCAGCAAGACCGTGGAGCAGTTAAAAGAAATCGCCCTGGCCGCGGGCGTGCCGTTTATCTTAAAGGGCATCATGACCGTCAAGGGCGCGGAAAAGGCCATCGAGGCCGGTGCCGCGGGCATTGTTGTCTCGAACCACGGCGGGCGCGTGCTGGACGACTGCCCCGCCACGCAGGAGGTGCTGGCCGACATCGTCGCCGCCGTGGATGGCCGCGTCAAAATTCTGGTGGACGGCGGCATCCGCACCGGCAGCGACGTGTTCAAGGCGCTGGCCCTCGGCGCAGACGCCGTGCTGATTGCGCGGCCCTTCGTCACCGCCGTCTACGGTGCCGGTGCCGACGGCGTCGCTACCTACACAGCCCAGCTCGGCAATGAGCTGGCCGACACGATGCGCCTGTGCGGTGCGCCCACGCTGGACGCCATCACCCGCGATATGGTACGGGTCATCAAGTAAAAAACGCCATGCTTTAAGATTGGGTATCCCATCCTTAAAGCATGGCATTTTTATTGCAGTGCAGCGGCAGCCGTAAGGCTCCCGGGCGGATATGGAATCCGCCCCTACATGTCGTTCTGCTGGCAGCTATAGCAAAAAGAACCGCCACTCGGCCAAGTGACGGTTCTTAGGTCTAACCTAATTACCCTAGCTTGAAAGAGACCAACCGCTTGTCGCAGTGCCTTTTTCTATACTTATTATAACGCTGTGCTGTCCCTTTGTCAAGTCGCAGCCTGCCGCCTCTCCCCTGCATAAATATTCTTTTTTGCAAAAATTCCCCAAACCTCTTGCATAACCCGCGGTTTTGCATTACTATTAAAGAATACCGCCGCTTTAAACCGGCAGTGTGAGGGATCTGTGCAAAGTATAGGAGGAATTACCATGAAAAAATTCATCAGCACCGTTCTGGCACTCGGCATGGCCGCGAGCCTGGCCGCCTGCGGCGGCAGCGCATCCACGGCAGCTTCTACGGAAAGCACCGCAGCTTCCGCCGCTGAAGCCACTGCCGACAGCGACCTTGCCTACATCAAAAACAAGGGCAAAATGACCATCGGCTACACCGTCTATGAGCCGATGAACTACACTGACGCAGACGGCAATTTCACCGGCTTTGACACCGAGCTTGCCACTGCCGTCTGTGCCAAGCTGGGCGTGGAGCCCGACTTTGTTGAGATCAACTGGGACACCAAAATTGTCGAGCTGGACGCCAAGAGCATCGACTGCATCTGGAACGGCATGACCCTGACCGATGACATCATGGCCAACACCGCCTGCACGAAGGCCTATGCCAAGAACGCGCAGGTCGTCGTCATGAAGGCCGATGCCGATTACAGCTCCACCGCCGACCTTGTCGGCAAGACCATCGTGGCCGAGGCCGGTTCCGCCGGTGAGAGCGCCATCAGCGAGGACGAGAGCCTCTCCCAGGCCGACTACGTCAGCAAGTCCGTCCAGACTGACTGCCTGATGGAGGTCGCCGCCGGTACGGCTGACGCCGCCGTGCTGGATCTGACGCTGGCCACCGCCATGATCGGCGAGGGCACCGACTACGCAAACCTCGCCATCAAGGACGAGCTGAACGCCGAGGAGTACGGCGTCGCCTTCCGCAAGGGCAGCGATGCCGCCGACGCCGTGAACGCCGCCTTTGACGAGCTGAAGACCGACGGCACGATGCAGGCCCTGGCCGACAAGTACAGCCTGACGCTGGCCGACTGATGAGCGAGGCAGCAGTCATCTGGGGCCGTCTGACCGAGGCGTTCTGGCTCAACTGCCAGCTGTTCGGTCTGACTCTATTGTTCGCACTGCCGCTGGGGCTGGTGGTGTCGTTCGGCTCCATGAGCAGGCTTGCCCCGCTGCGCGGCGTCGTCAAAACGTTTGTCTGGGTCATCCGCGGCACGCCGCTGATGCTGCAGATCCTGGTCATCTACTTAGGGCCCGGCCTGCTGGGCTTCACCAGCCCGTGGCCGTCCGGCGGCAGCGGGCGTCTGGTCGCCGCCGTTGTGGCGTTCGCCATCAACTACGCCTGCTATTTCTCGGAAATTTACCGCGGCGGCATCGAGGCTGTGCCCAGGGGCCAGACCGAGGCCGGGCAGGTGCTGGGCATGACAAAGACCCAGATTTTCTTCCGCGTCACGCTCCTGCAGGTCATCAAGCGCATCCTGCCGCCCATGGGCAATGAGATCATCACGCTGGTCAAGGATACCTCGCTGGCGAACGTCATCGCCAACAAGGACATCATCATGATGGCGAAAGAGTACAGCGCCAAGGGCCTGATCTGGCCGCTGTTCTCCACGGCGGTGTTCTTCCTCGTGTTCGTCGGTGCGCTGACGCTGCTGTTCGGCTGGCTGGAAAAGCGGCTGGACTATTTCAAGTAAGGGGGCGCGGCTATGGCATTGTTGGAAGTAAACGGCATCGGCAAGAGCTTTGGTGCCACAAAGGTGCTGCGCGACATCTCGTTTGATCTGGCCGAAGGCGAGGCTCTCGCCATCATCGGCTCGTCCGGCTCCGGCAAAACAACGCTGCTGCGCTGTCTGAACTTTCTGGAGACCGCCGACACCGGTAGCATTACGGTAGCGGGTGAAACGCTGTGGAGCGCCGCCGACACCAAAACGCAGAGCGAAGAAGCCATCCGCAAAAAGCGGCTGCACTTCGGCCTTGTGTTTCAAAGCTTCAACCTGTTTCCCCAGTACACGGCGCTGCAGAACGTCATGCTGGCGGGCCAGCTCCTGGCGAAGGAACGCCCCGACTACAAGCAGAACCGGCGGCAGATTCTGGCCGACATTGAAACGCAGGCAAAGGCTCTGCTGGCGCAGATGGGGCTTTCTGACCGGGAGAACCACTACCCGCACCAGCTTTCCGGCGGGCAGCTGCAGCGCGTGGCGATTGCCCGCGCACTGGCGCTGCACCCGGACATCCTCTGCTTTGATGAGCCGACCTCGGCTCTTGACCCCGAGCTGACCGGCGAGGTTCTGCGCGTCCTGCGCGAGCTGGCCGAGCACAAGACGACGATGATCATCGTCACGCACGAGATGAAGTTTGCCCGCGACGCCGCGGACCGCATCCTCTTCATGGACGGCGGTGTCGTCGTCGAGCAGGGCGACGCCAAGGAGCTTATCGACCACCCCAAAGAGGAACGCACCCGGCAGTTTTTGGCAAGCTACGGGAAATAACCGAAACCGGCAGACCGTTTTCAGGCGGCCTGCCGGTTATGTATTATTGTCGCTGTGTTTGCCTTGCCGAGACTGTAGGGGCGCATTCTATATGCGCCCGCGCCGTCCGCGGCGGCGGAAGCATCCCCCGGGCGGACAGGGAATCCGCCCCCACAAATTAAAAATCAACGATTGGAATGCCAGCCTTTTTATCCTCACGCACCGCAATGCACTCGATCTCAACGAGCGCTCCCTTCGGCAGCGCGGCGATCTGCACGCAGCTGCGCGCGGGGAAGCCGCCGTGGAAATAGGTGCCGTAAATTTCATTCACGGTGCTGAAATCCCCCAGATCCTGCACAAATACTGTCGTCTTGACGACATTGTCCAGCGTCAGACCGGCCTCCTGCAGCACGGCCTGCAGATTCTTGAGCGCCTGGTGCGTCTGGGCCTGCACGCCCTCGGCCAATGCACCGGTGGCGGGGTCCAGGCCGAGCTGACCGCTGCAATAGACGGTGTCACCGGTGTCAACAGCCTGGGCATAGGGGCCCAGGGCGGCGGGTGCGTTCGTGGTAGCAATACGCTTCATAATACTAAACACTCCTCTATATTATCTTTCAGGCTCGTCGGTCTCGGGCGGCCATACAAAGCCGCGCCGGGCCAGACAATCCTGCAAGAACTCCGTTGCCTGCTTCGTGTAGGCGTCGTTGTCGTGGTAGTAGCTCACGGCGTGCTCTGCGCCGTGTACCGTCAAAAATTTCTTGCCTTTCGCGCGGCAGGCTTCATAGTTGCGTTTCCCCATATCATAGGGCACAAAGCCGTCCGCGTCGCCGTGGACAAACAAAATCGGCACCTTGCTCTGCGCTGCGGCGGCCTCGCAGTCGGCGTCCTCGGGGTCAAAGTGGCCGAACAGGATCGCGCCCAGCCGTCCAACCGCATAGGTCAGCTCCAGCGGCATGCCGGGCAGATACTCCGGCAGGCACTTGCGGGTGATCTCCCGCGGGCTGGTGTAGCCGCAGTCCGCCACAATGCCGCAGACGTTGTCCGGCAGGTTCAGCCCGGCGGCCAGCAGCACGGTGGCCGCACCCATCGAGACGCCCATCAAAAAGATCGGCACCTCGGGGCCAAAGCGGCTCCGCGCCCAGACTGTCCAGTCGCGGGCGTCGTAGCGCTCCTTCACGCCCATCGTAATCGTATGGCCGCCGCTGTAGCCGTGGGCGCGCTGGTCGGGCAGCAGCACATTGTAGCCCAGCGCCGTACACAGCGTATAGCCGCCCAGGCCGTCCCGCTCCGCATAGCCGCGGTAGCCGTGGAAGATGATTGCCAGCGGCGCGCCGTCGGCGTGGTGGTAGTAGCGTGCGGCCAGCGGCGTACCGTCCTGCGCCGTGATGTGCACGGCCTTGAACATATCCCGCGCCAGCGCGTCGGCGTCGGGGCCCATGGCCTTGCGGTAGCACTCCCGCGTGGGCATATCCGCCGGGGAGGGCACCTTCGTCGTCGGCTTCTGGTAAAAGGCAACACGGTAGACGGCATACGCCGCGCCCAGCACCGCCGTGCCCGCCGCGGCCCCTGCCGCCAAAAGAGGATGCTTTTTCATAACGGTCACCTCGTTTTCACTTTCCCAGATTATAACAAATTTCCCGGCATATCGCAACGATGTACCAAAAAAGTTTACACTTGCCAGCGCGGCACTTTCGCGGTATAGTAATAGCATTCCATAAATGGAGGCCGCCCCCATGAGCGAACTGACCCAGACCCTGAAGCTACTCGTCACCCGCTACCCCGGCACAATGGCCGAGCTGGCCCGCAAAGCGTCGATCGACCGCTCCACGCTGTACAAAATTGTAAGCGGTCAGCGCACCCCGCGGGAGTTCCAGCTGGAGCATCTGGCCGACGCGCTGGAATTGAGCGAGGAACAGAAATCCGCCCTGCTGCTGCAATACAAGCAGCGTGGCCGCGGCCCCGATCCCAGGCTGCGCGCCGAGCTGCACCACCTGCTGGAGGTCTCTTTCCGGGTGGAGGATTTCACCCACCGCGAGGGCCTTATCTCCAACGAAGCCGCCAGCCAGCTGCGCTGCAGCGAGCAGTACATAGAGGGCAGCCGCGCAGTCGCCGCCGCCGTGGCATCGCTGGTGGCCAACCACATTCTGTCCGGCGATACCCGCCCGCTGCTCCTCTCGCCGTTCACAAACCCCACGCTGGACCATGTGCTGGTGGAACGCTTTTCGGCAGCGGACGGCGCACCCGTCGCACTGTCCCAGCTGCTGGTTTATCCCGAGAACCGCGACATCCCCCGGGAATGGGTGTCCGGCGTGTCCATCCTGACCCGCACACTGCCGTTCCTTTTCCTGCCCAAGCTGAATTACGAGGCCCGCGTCGTGCGCCACGTCATGACCGAGCCCAGCCCCGGCACGCTGATGCCTGTCTATCTGCTGCTGCCCAAGGCCGCCGTCATGATGGACATCCAGGGCCAGAAGGCTTACATCATCATGGACCGTCAGGCCGTCGATGATCTGCGCCTTTCGTTCAGCCGCAAATATCTCAACGCCGCATCGGTGCTGAAGCTGGCCACCGATGCCCACGACTTTTCGGAATCCATGGCGCTGTACAACGACCTCTTTTCGGAAAAGCGCCGCTGCTCCATGATCCGCTACCAGCCGCCGTTCGCCCTGTTTGCCGACGAGAAAATGGCCCTGCAGCTTGTCCGGCCCGGCGCCGCGCTGCAGTCCCTGCCCGCCCTGCTCGAACACCTGCAGATGTGGAGCGCCCAGGCCCCAGACCTCTATTTCTGTGAGGAAGGTCTTTTGCAGTTTGTACGCACCGGGAAAATGTTCGACATTCCGCCGGATCTGTGCGATGCGCCGGACATTCCCACCCGCCGGGAGCTGCTCCTGCGGCTGCGCCGCGCTGCGGAGTCTGACCGCCGCACCCTGCGCATCGTGGATTCTGCCCAGCTGGCGCTGACTCCGTCGATGTGCGTCAATGTTTTTCAGGGCCGCGGCGTTGTGTTCTGCCAGGCTATCCGGGAGCCGGACGGGCAGTACTGCCGCGAGTATCTGATGCAGGACCCCAACCTGACCGAAGCCCTGCTGGCCTACCTCGATGACGGCCACGCCTCTGATTGGCTGCGCAGCCAAAAATATACGCTCGACTTTATTGATTATTGTCTGCGTCTGCTGTAAAATAGAAGCAGTATCGGTCCTGCCTGTACGGCGGGGTCCTTTCTGCAAAGGAGAAAAACAATGGCACATACCGAGACCATGCTGGAAAGCAAGGAAATCTTCAATGGCCGCGTCATCCGCGTGACCGTGGACAAGGTACAGCTTGAGGACGGCACGACCTCGACGCGGGAGATCGTCCACCACCACGGCGGTGCCTGCATCCTGCCTGTGGACGCCGACGGCAGCGTGACGATGGTACGTCAGTTCCGCTACGCCTTCGGCGAGGAGATCTGGGAGCTGCCCGCCGGTAAGCTCGAGGCGGACGAGGACCCGTTTGAGGCCGCCAAGCGCGAGCTGAGTGAGGAGTGCGGCCTGACCGCCGACAATTTTATCGACCTCGGCGTCGTCTATGCCACCGTCGGCTATGACAGCGAGAAAATCTATCTGTGGGCCGCCACCGGCCTGCACAGCACAGCGCAGCACCTCGACGCGGGCGAGTTCCTTGATGTCGTCAAAATGCCGTTCGACGAGGCTCTCGGCCTTGTGATGGACGGCACGATCAAGGACAGCAAGACCCAGGTCGCGCTTCTGAAATACGCGCAGCTGCGCGCAAAAGCCTGAATGGGCGTTGAAATCCTGGACAACGGCACCCGCGTGCTGACCGCGCCGGGCGCGACGTTCGGCACCGACGCGCTGCTGCTGGCCCGCTTCGCGCAGCCCCGCAGAAACGAGCGTGCGCTCGACCTGTGCAGCGGGTGCGGCATCGTCTCACTCGTCTGGCACGACGCCGGGCACCGCGGCCCCTGCACCGCGCTGGAGATCGACCCCGCCGCGTCCGCCCTCTGTGCCGCGGCCCTGGCCGAAAACACCGACGCCGCGCACATCGCGCCGGTCTGCGGCGACCTGCGGCAGCTCTGCACCGCCGGGCCGGAGCAGGGGCAGTACGATTTTGCCGCCTGCAACCCGCCGTACTTCACAGCCGGTCCCCGCAGCCCGGACCCGCGCCGGGCCGAGGCCCGCCACACCGGCAGCTGCACCACTGCCGACGCCGTGGACTGCGCGCGCCGCGCCCTGCGGGACGGCGGGCGATTCCTGCTCTGCCAGCGCCCGGAGCAGTTGGCGGAAATTCTGGCCGCCTTACGCGCCGCGCGCCTTGAGCCGAAGCGTCTGGTTTTTGTCAAGAACCGCCCCGACGCCGCGCCCTGGCTTTTCCTCGTCGAAGCCCAGAAGGGCCGCAAAACCGGCCTGCGCGTCGAGCCTGATATTCTGATTCAAAGCGGCGCCGCCCTCTACGGGCCAACTACTTTGTAGGGGCGGGTATCGCCCGCCCGTGCTCGTTTGCGGCAGCGGCAAACACCCCGGGCGGATATGGAATCCGCCCCTACGGCGCAGGGGTCGATGCTTGCATCGACCCGAAAGGCCGCCGCGCCCCCCTTTCCCCCAACATCATTCAATAAGGAGCGATTGTATCATGGGACTTTTCACGCGCAATTTTGATAAACCCGGCCCGGGCGTGTCGCCCGACGCCCCCCGCAAAAAGGGCGCTGCCCGCTTTTTTGAGATTTTGGGCCGCGACTTCTCCACCATCTGGCTGGCCGGCATACTGGCGATGCTCGGCGGTCTGCCGTTTGCCGCCGGTGTCTGGTTCGCCGTCGAGACCCACTCTTTGGTCCCGCTCGTCATCGCGGGCGTGCTGGGCGGCATGATCGCCGCGCCGCAGATCGTCGGCCTGAACGACACGATCCTGCGCACGCTGCGCGACGAGCCCGGCTACTGGTGGGAGACCTACCGCCGCACCTGGAAGCGCAACCTGAAGGAATCCCTGCTGCCCGGCGCTGTCTGCGGCCTGCTGCTGGCCATGGAGCTTTTCTCACTCTGCCACATCGACATTGCCAGCGGGCACGTGGCCGTGATCACCGTGCTGGTCGCCATCATCCTGCTGGCCGGCATTGCCCAGTACCTCTACGTCCAGGTCGCGCTGCTTGACCTGTCCTTCGCCGGACTGTTGAAGAACTCCCTCATGCTGTTCCTGGGCTACCTGCCCCGCAGCGGCCTGGGCCTGCTGTGGCAGCTGCTGTACTGGGGCGCTGTGGCGCTGTTCTGGCCGATTTCCAGCTTTGTGCTGATTTTAACCAGCCTGTGGCTGCCCTGCCTGCTGAGCCTGATGGCCATTTACCCCGCACTGGAAAAGAGCTTTGACATCGAGAAAAAAATCAAGGCCATCCGTGAGGCCCAGCTCCACGGTGACGACGACCAGTAATTTTACCGCGAGGGACGCACTGCGTTCCTCTTTTTTTGTTGCGAAAGCGCCGCAAAAAGGGTATAATGTCATAATAGGCTTATTGTCTGCAAGAGGAGGCGGCTGCGTGAAAATTCTGCTGATACACTGTCATTACCGGCTGCCCGGCGGCGAGGACGCCGTCTTTGCCGCGGAGCGCGCCCTGCTGGAGCAGCACGGTCACACCGTCGTCGTCTATGAGCGCAGCAATGAGGAGGCCGCCCACGGCGCGGCTAAGGCGCTGCTGCCCTTTCGCGCCGTCTGGAACCGCCGGGCCGCCCGCGACGTGCGGAATATCATGGAACAGCAGCATATCGACGCCGTCCACATCCACAACACGCTGCTGCTCCTCAGCCCTGCCGTTGTGCGCGCCGCCAAAAAATGCGGCGTGCCGGTGGTGCTGACGCTCCACAACTTCCGCCTGTTCTGCCCGAACGGCATCTTACTGCGGGACGGACGGGTCTGTGAGGACTGCCCGCACCACGGCCTGCACTGCGCACTGCGGCACCGCTGCTACCGCGGCAGCCGGGCGCAGACGCTCGTCGTCGTGGCCGCCTACTGGCTGCATCGGGTGCTGGGCACATGGCGCGGCATCACCATCACCACCCCCACCGAGTTTGACCGGGAAAAGCTGCTGGAATTCAATAAGATCCATCCCACCTTCGACGAAAATCGCCTTGTCGTCAAGCCGAACCCCGTGACCGTGCCCACCGGCCCCGTCACCCCCTGGGAGGAGCGCAAGCGTCAGTTCGTCTTTGCGGGCCGCTTGGAGGAGCTAAAGGGTCTGCGCACCGTCATTGAGGCATGGCGCATTCTGGGCAGGGACGCACCGCTGCTGCTTGTGGCCGGGGACGGCCCGCTGGCCGACTGGGCCAAAGCGCAGAATCTGCCCAAGGTGCAATTCGTCGGCCAGCTTCCGCGGGACGCGCTGCACCGCCTGATGGCCGAGAGCCGCGCCGTCGTCGCCGCCAGTCTCTGCTATGAAAGCTTTGCCCTTGTCCCGGCGGAGGCCCACGCGCTGGGCACGCCGGTGCTGGCCAGCGGCATCGGCAATGTCGGGGCGTCGGTGCGGCCCGGGTTTGACGGGCTGTGCTTTGCCCCCGGCGACCCCGCCGCGCTGGCCGGGGCTGTCCGCGCCATGAGCGCCATGCAGTTTGACTGCACGGCCATCGCCAACGCCACCCGCCGCCGCTTCAGCGCCGAGGAAAACTACAAGACCCTGCTAAAACTATACGGCCGCCGCGCCGCCGAGGAAGTATCATGAACCAGTTTTACCGCGCCCTGCACATGCCGCCCAAGCGGCTGCTGCGCAAAATCATGGGCGAAAAAGAAATCTACACCATCGCCGTGCGCCCCCGCCCCACTGCCGAGGGCGCCGAGCCGCTGCCCGCTCTGGAAGGCGGCCCCTACACCCTGCTGCCCGGGCGGGAGGGCTGGTGGTTTGCCGACCCGCTGCTCTACCACCGTCGCGGCAAGCGCTGGCTGTTCGCCGAGGCGATGGACCTCTCCACCGGCAAGGGCCGTCTTGAGGTCTGCGAGCTGCACGACGACGGCACCGCCGACGGCTGGCGCGTCGCGCTGGAAGAAGATTTCCACCTGTCGTTCCCGATGGTCTTTGACTGGAACGGTGAGGTCTGGATGATCCCCGAGACCGGCAGCGACCACAGCCTGCGGCTCTACCGCTGCAAGACCTTCCCCACCCAATGGGAGCTGGTGCAGCGCTTTCCCACGGACGAGGAGCTCTGCGACACGATTTTGCTGGACCGCCGCGCCGAGGCCCTGACCCTGCTTTGCAGCGAGACCCGCCCCGACAACCAGCTCTATGTGCGCTACCGCCGCTACACGCTGCGCCACGCCGTACAGGAGACCGCCGCCGTCCCGCTGCCTGCCGAGGACACGCTGCCCGCCGCGCCCGGCCCGTTTGAGCTGCTGCCCGATGAAGCCTACAATCTGCAGCACCGCGACTTTGACCTTGTCAGCCGCAACGCCGGGCCGTTTTTCCTGCTGGGTGAGCAGATCATCCACCCCACCCAGGTCAGCACCACCGTGGACTACGGGGTCTATCTGCAGTTTCTCGCCCGCCGCGGCAGCTCGGAGGTGCCTCTCTGCGCCGCCACGCCGCAGAACGTCGAGATCACCGGCCTTGCCCCCGCGGACATCATCGGCATCCACACCTACTGCCGCGATGACGTTTTAGAGATCATCGACGCAAGGTATCTGACCCGGCTGCCGAAGATCGAGACAGCCGTCGAAACCGTTTCCGAAGCAAAGCCGTAAAAAATCGTGCTCTGTAGGGGCGAACATTGTTCGCCCGCCAACCTGGCGCCGCATCGATTTTCCGGGAAGGCTGCGCGCATAGCAAACGGCCACAGGCGAACAATGTTCGCCCCTACGGTCTCTATACCCCAAAAGAGGTAATCATTCATTCATGAAAACCATCGTCATTCCGCAATTTTACCGCGGGCCGTCGGGCCAGAAGGGCCTGTATAACCGGCAGGAGGTCGGCCTGGCCCGCGCCTTTGCCGCGCTGGGCTGCCGCGCCGTCGTGCTCTACCCGGAGCCGGGCGCTAAAGCCCCCCGGGTCGAGACCCCGGAGCCAAACGTAAAAATCTGCTATATGCCCGCCGTCGCCTTCGGCGTGCAGGCATTCTATAAAAGCTGGCAGATTCTGCTCGACGAGCACGCCGACGCCGTCCACGTCATGGGCGACAACTCTCTCGGCGTGCCGGGGCTGTACCGCTTCTGCCAAAGGCACGGCATCCTGTTTTACAGCCAGCTCGGTGCGCTGAAAAGCACCTCCAACCACGCCGCCGTGCGCAGGGTCATGAATCTGCTGCTGCGCCGCAATCTGGCAGTATACCGCAAAACGCCCACCTACGCCAAAACCCCCGCCGTCGCCGCCGAGCTGGAAAGCCTCGGCGTGCCCTGCGCGGGGCTGATGCCCGTCGGGCTGGACACCGCCATCATCCCGTCCATCCCCAACAACCGCACCGAGATCCGCCGTGCGCTCAAAATCGACGAGCACGCGCGGGTGTTCATCTTTGTGGGCCGCCTTGACCCCTATAAGCAGCCGCTCGACCTTGTGCCGCTTTTGCAGGCCGCGCCGGACTGGTACGCCATCATCATTGGCCGGGGCTCGCTGGGCGATGAGCTGACCCGCCGCCTGACCGACGCGGGCTTACTGGACCGCTGCCGCCTGATCCCGCAGCTGCCCAACGAGCAGGTGCACGTTTATTATCATGCCTGCGACGCTTTTGTGAACCTGAACCCGAATGAGATTTTTGGCATGAGCCTGCTGGAGGCCATGTACGCGGGCTGCCCGCCGGTGGCGCGCCACGCTCCCGGCCCCGACCTTATCATTGAGAACGGCATCAGCGGCCTGCTGTGCGGCACCGTGCCCGAGCTGGCCGCAGCGCTGGACAAAACCACCGCCGCCATGGGCCACGCCGCCCAGAGCCGCGTGAACGAAAACTTTCTGTGGCAGAACAGTGCCGAGCTGGCCCTGACCCTGCTGCCCAAAAAGGGAAAATCTAATGGATAACGACAATCCTCTTTTGCAGAAGGCTGCCGACCTCTACCGCGGTCTGCGCTTTACAATGAAATACCGCGGCGTGGACATCCTGCCCGCCGCTGCCGGCAACGACCTGGTGCGCGACCTGCTCGAGAGCGGTCAGCCGTTCCTGTTTGGCCGCTGCGGTGCCACCGAGATGCGCACCGTGGCCGACTGGCTGCAAAACGGCGGGCACAATTTCACGGACCGCACGCGGGCGGACATTCGGAATCTGTCGGGCGTCTTTCCCACCGACGATGCCACGCTGGACAAATTCTGCCGTCTCTACGTCAAGACTGCGCAGAGCGCCGAGCTGCTTGCCCTCTGGAACGTCGGGGCCGAGCGGGAGGTCATCCGCGGCTGTGACGCGACCCGCTTTACCGAGCTGCGCGCCTTGGAGCCCTACTACCACGCCCGCCCGTGGAGCGCCGCCCTCGCGGGCAAACGGGTGCTCGTCGTGCATCCGTTCCGCCGCACGATTTTAGCCCAGTATGAAAAGCGCACCCAGCTGTTTCCCGGCAAAGACGTGCTGCCGGAGCTTGCCTGCCTGACGGTCATTCAGGCCGTGCAGGGTCTGGGCGGGCAGGATACCGGCTACGCCGGCTGGTTTGACGCCCTGACCGAGATGGAGCGCCGGATGGACGCCGCCGACTACGACGTCGCCATCGTCGGCGCAGGGGCCTACAGCCTGCCGCTGGCCGCCCACGCCCGCGACACCGGCCACGCCGCCATACAAATGAGCGGTGCCACGCAGCTTTTGTTTGGCATCAAGGGCAAGCGCTGGGACGACCACCCCGTCATTTCCAAGCTCTACAACCCCGCATGGGTCCGTCCCGACGAGACCGAGGGCATCAGCAATAAAGAAAAGGTCGAGGGCGGGAGCTACTGGTAAATAAATAATAGATAAAAATAATAAATAATAAATCAGGTACGCCGCCCGCGGCGGCGTGATTTGAAATGCGTGTCTGCCCCCGCTGTAGGGGGCGGCGTCCTCGACGCCCCGCACCCTGCCTGTATAGCCCGTTTGCCTGTTCGCTGCCCTTTCTTTTAAATCACGGTGCGCGGCGCCGCACCATATTTTTTATTTATTATTTATATTTTTTATTTGCCCACCTCCTTTTTCCTTCCGGAGACCACCATGAAAATCTTAATGATCAGCAACCACCTCGGCGTGCAGAGCGGCGTACAGCGGTATGTCCAGAACCTGCTCCTGCACCTCGATACCGCCAAATACCGCGTCACCCTTTTCGTCGGTCAGTGCCCGCCGGACCAGGCCAGCACGGCCCCGGCGCTCGAGGCGCACGGCGTCGAGATCCTCGCCGTACCGGACAACAAAAAGGACCGCATCCGCGCCCTGGCCGCCCACCTGCGCACCCATAAGGACTACGACATCATCCACTACCACACGGCCAGCAAGATCGGTGCCCCGGTCTGCGGCATGATGCGCGTGCTCTGCCCCCGGGCTAAAATCGTGGTGCACAGCCACATTGTCTACCCGCCCATGACGCTGACCTGGCGCGCCGCCCATCTGGTGTACCAGCTGTTCGCGGACTACTTCCTCGGCTGCGGCGTCGCGGCGGGGCGGTTCGTGTTCGGTGACCATATCGACGCTAAGCCGAACTTTTCCGTGGCCTGCAACGCCGTGGATGCCGGGCGCTTTCACCCGGATGCCGCCGCCCGCGCTGCGACCCGCGCCGCCTGGGGCATTACCGACACGGACCGGCTGGCCGGGTTCGTCGGGCGGCTGAACCACCAGAAAAATCCGCTTTTCCTGATGGAGGTCTTTGCCGCGATGGCCGCGCAGGACCCGCATTGGAAGCTGCTGCTCGTCGGCACCGGCGAGATGGAGCCTGAAATGCGCGCCGCCGCGGCCCGCCGCGGCCTGACAGACCGCGTCATCTTTGCGGGCGTGCAGAGCGATGTGCCCGCCTTCATGAACGCCTTTGACCTGTTTCTGCTGCCCAGCAACTTTGAGGGCAGCCCCGTCACTCTGGTGGAGGCGCAGGGCTGCGGCGTGCCGTGCCTGGCGTCCACCAACGTGCCCGACGACGGCTCGGTGACCGACCTTGTGCATTTTCTGCCGCTGGCCGCGCCGCTGACCGACTGGGCCGCCAAGGCCGAGGCCATCGCCGCCCACGGCGACCACGCCGACCACTGGACCGCGCTCTCCGCCGCCGGGTACGAGCTGAAAACCGCTGCCCGCCGCATGGAGCAGCTGTACGACAAACTGGGAGGACACGCATGATCTATGCCGAACTGGCCGGGGGCCTCGGCAACCAGATGTTCATCTACGCCTTCGCGCGGGCGCTGGGTCTGCGCTGCGGCGAGCCCGTCACCCTGCTGGACCGGCAGGACTGGCGCGACGGTGCCCCGGCGCACACGGTCTGCGCGCTGGACGCACTGAACATCTCACCGGACGTCAAAATCATTGCCGACGCGGGCTTTGCCAAGGCACACCTGGCCGCGCCGGAACGCCGCCAAGGCGCTGATGATCAAGTACGAGCAGCGCCGCGGCCTGATGGCCCGCGACTGGCACAGCTTTGAGGCTGCCGCTGCCCCGCTGCTGAACGCCGTCGGCCTGCACTTTGCCACCGACGGCTACACCCCTGCCCGCCGACGGCCACGCCCGCGATTTTCCTCGACGTGGGGGGTACTTCCAGAGCGAGCGCGTACTTTGCGGATTTTGCCCCTATTATAAAGGAAGAGCTGCGTGCAAAAGCCGCCCCCGCCGGGCCCTATGCGGCGCAGATCACCGCCGCCGCGTACCCCGTCTGCGTCCATCTGCGCCGCGGCGACTACCAGAAGCCCGAGAACGCGATCTTACAGGTCTGCACGCCGGACTACTACGCCCGCGCTGTCGCAGCGGTCAGGGACGAACACCCCGACGCCGCGCTGTTTGTCTTTTCCGACGACATCGACTGGGCGCGGGAGCATCTGGACACCGCGGGTCTGCCCGCCGTGTTTCTGCCCCGCGGCGAGGCCGTCGCCGACCTGGCCCTCATGCAGCTCTGCCGCGGCTTTGTCCTGAGCAACTCCACCTACAGCTGGTGGGCGCAGTACCTCGCCCCCGCCCCGATAAACAAACCTGGGCGCCGGATAAATGGTATGCGCACACAAAGAAAACGGCCTTGTATCAGGACGGATGGCAGCTTGTTTCCACCAAATAAGAAATAAAAATAATAAATAATA
>ENA-OQIJ01000087-OQIJ01000087.1-human-gut-metagenome-genome-assembly--contig:-NODE-87-length-30049-cov-3.005180_pt1 | contig 30049 bp, 26 predicted proteins | sample MGYA00242582_ERZ504747 | MGnify/ENA primary metagenome ERZ504747 (study PRJEB26092, sample SAMD00036435) | human gut metagenome | host: Homo sapiens | study: EMG produced TPA metagenomics assembly of...
GGTCGAGCCCGGGAATATGCGCGTCGTTCGTGAACACCACGGGCACGCCTGCCGCGCGCGCCGCGTCGCAGATGCGCGCGGCGTTGTCCACGACGGACGTCATCTGCTCGCGCAAGGGCGACGGCAGCGCGGCGGGGTCGCCCAGCACGTCGATGACGAGCACGGCGACCCGCCCCTTGTCGAGGTCGGTCAGCTCGAACGCGTTGTTGTTCAGTTCGTCTCCAAGCACAGCGTCTCCTTCGTGATGGTAAGCAGTTCGTCCGTTGCGGCGCGCACGTCGGCGGCGGCGAAGATGGCCGACACGACGGCCACGCCGTCGGCGCCCGTGCCCGCGAGGGCGGGAATGGTGGCGGCGTTAAGGCCGCCGATGGCCACGACGGGAATGTTGACGGCGGCGCAGATGGCCGCAAGGCCCTCGGCGCCCACATCGGCGGCGTCGGGTTTCGTGGGCGTGCCGAACACGGCGCCCACGCCCAGGTAGTCGGCGCCGGCCTCCTGGGCGGCCCGCGCCTGCTCCACCGTCTGCACCGACACGCCCACGATGGCGTCGGGACCCAGCTTCGCGCGCGCCTCGGCGCACGCGGCGTCGTCCTGCCCCACGTGCACGCCGTCGGCACCCGCGCAACGCGCGGCTTCCACGTCGTCGTTCACGACGAACGGCACGCCCGCCGCCCGGCAGAGCGGCGCGAGCGCGCGAGCGCGCAGCACCACTTCGGCCTGCGGCGCTTCCTTCTCGCGCAGCTGGACGAACGTGGCCCCGCCCGCAAGCGCCTCTTCGACGCATGACGCAAGCGTGCGCTCGCCCAACCATGCCCGGTCGGTGACCGCATACAGCGCCATGGCCCGGCGCAACCGTTCCCGTGGATACATGAGCCCTCCTCGCTCCCGATGCCTTCCCTGCTCCCTACGCCACCTGCTCGACCTTCGCGCCCGCCTCGAGCGCGTCGCCGTCGAGATGGTACAGCGCGTCGAGCACATACGTGCGAAACGACCCGTTGCCGTCGTAGCCGCTCATACGACCCTGCGCGATCTGACCCGCCAGGCCCATGCCGGCCACGGCGGCCACCGTCGCGTCGAGCAGCGCGGCGGGGTTCGCCACCGCGTACGCCGTGCACAAACACGACAGCATGCAGCCCGCGCCCGTGATGCGGCCCATGAGGGCGCTGCCGTTGCGGATGGCGTAGGCGTGCTCGGCGTCGGCCACGACGTCGATGGCTCCCGTGATGGCCACGACGGCGCCGGTCTGCGCCGCGAACGCGCGGGCGAACGCCGCGCTTGCCGCCAGGTTGTCGTCGGTCACGGCATCGTCGGGGCACACGTCCACGCCGCGCGTGGAGGAGGCCCCGCCGGCGAGCGCCTTCGCCTCGGACATGTTGCCGCGGATCACGGACACGTCCAGCTTGTCCAGCAGATCGCCCGCCGTGCGCGTGCGCAAAGCCGATGCGCCGCCCCCACCGGATCGAGCACGATAGGATGCCCGAGCTCGCTCGCGCGCGCACCGGCCACGAACATGCCCTCCACGCTGCGCGTGTTGAGCGTGCCGATGTTGAGCGTGAGCCCGCCGCAGATGGTTTCGGATGTCTACCACGTCGTTCGGCTCGTCGCTCATGATGGGGCTCGCGCCGATGGCCAAGAGCGCGTTCGCGCAGTCGTTCACCGTCACGTAGTTCGTGATGTTGTGCACGAGCGGCGCGCCGGATCGCACGTTGTCGAGCGCCCGCTTCAAGGCAAAGGGTTCCATAGGTCACTCCTTTCCGAGGTCGACCGTCAGGCCGTCCATGATGGTGTTCACCGTGCGCATGGCGCACATCTCGCCGCACATCGTGCAGGTGCCGTCCGTGGAGGGCGGGGCGCTTTCGAAGTAGCTGCGCGCCTTGACGGGGTCGAGCGCGAGATCGAACATCTCGTCCCATGCCACGCGGCGTCGGGCGTCGCTCATGCGGTTGTCGCGATCGCGCGCACCGGGCAGGCCGCGCGCGATGTCGGCCGCATGCGCGGCGATCTTCGTTGCCACGAGGCCTTCGCGCACGTCGGCCGCGTCGGGCAGGCGCAGGTGCTCGGCCGGCGTGACGTAGCACAGGAAGTCGGCGCCCGATGCGGCGGCCACAGCCCCGCCGATAGCGGCCGTGATGTGGTCGTAGCCCGGCGCGATGTCGGTGACGAGCGGCCCGAGCACGTAGAAGGGCGCGTCGTGGCACAACCGCTTCTCCAGCTTCATGTTGGCGGCGATCTCGTCGAGCGCCATGTGGCCCGGCCCCTCCACCATCACCTGCACGCCCGCATCCCACGCGCGCTTCGTCAGCTTGCCGATTTCGATGAGCTCGGCGATCTGCCCCGCGTCGGTGGCGTCGTAGGTGGACCCGGGGCGCATGGCGTCGCCCAGGCTGATGGTCACGTCGTGCTCGCGCAGGATGGCCAGCACCTCGTCGTAGAACTCGTAGAAGGGGTTCTCGTTGCCGGTGGCTTCCATCCAGGCGAAGATGAGCGACCCGCCGCGGCTCACGATGTTCGTGAGGCGGCCCGTCTCGCGGAACGACTCGATGGTGCGCCGGTTCATGCCGGCATGCACGGTGACGAAGTCCACGCCGTCCTCGGCGTGCGCGCGCACCACGTCGAGGAAGTCGGCCGCCTTGATGCCGATGAGCGGCTTCTCCAGGTAGCCGATGGCGTCGTACATGGGCACGGTGCCTATCATGGCCGGCGACTTCTCGATGAGCTTGCGGCGAAACGCGGCCGTCTTGCCGTCGTTCGACAGGTCCATGATGGCCTCGGCGCCCAGCTCGAGCGCCACGTCCACCTTCTTCCACTCCTCGGCCTCGTCGGCGAGGTCGCCCGAGATGCCCAGGTTCACGTTCACCTTCGTGCGCAGGCCGCCGCCTACGCCTTCGGGCGAGAGGCTCGCATGGTGGATGTTCGCGGGGATGGCGATGCGTCCCGCCGCCACGCCTTCGCGGATGAATTCGGGGTCGCGGCCTTCCTTCTCGGCCACGATGGCCATTTCGCGGGTGACGGTACCCGCACGCGCCGCATCGATCTGCGTCATAGAGCTCCCTTCGTTGGCATTACCCATGTCAGGTTCCTCGGGTCGAAGCGTGATCGGCGCTTCCTCTCAGCCTGCCCGGCCGCGACGCGATGCGGCTGCAAGCTCCCCGGTATGAAAAGGTACGACGGCCAGTATAAGCCAGGGCGCGGCTGCGCCATCCCCCAATTCGCGCTCTGCGCGAAAACACCCGCCCGCGGGCAAGTGCGCTCAGTCGGCGAGCAGCGGGTAGAAGACGTACAGCGTGCCCTGCTCGACGGCCACCGTGGCCTCCTCGCCGGTCAGCTCGTTCGATAGGCCGCGCGAGGTGCGGTTCGACAGCGGCTCGTCGTCGAGGGAGTACGCCATGCCGCGCTCGATGACGCCGCGCGCCGTGTCGTTGGCCGAGAACACCGACACGGTGCCCTGGGTGACGGGCAGCTCGAACACATCGGGGCCGGTGAGCAGGCGCACGGCGTACGTGTCGCCGATGGCAGTCACGTACACGTCGCGCTCCGAGAAGCGCGCGAACAGCTGGAGGTTCGCCAGCGTGTGGTCGAGGCGCGCGCCGAGGGCGCCGTAGATGACGAGCTCGTCGTGATCCCAGGCGACGGCCTTCTCCATGGCCAGCTCCATGTCGCTCTTGTCCTTCTTCACGGGATGGCGCGACACGCGACGGGCCTTCGGCACGTAGCCGAGCGAATCGAAGTCGCCCACCGCCATGTCGGGCGCCACGCCGATGGCTTCGAGATGGGCGAAGCCGGCGTCCACCGCGATGACGAAGTCGAACTCGCCGGCGGCTTGCCGGGCCTGGAAATCAGCCGCGTTGAACTCGACCGCTCCCACCAATGCGCACGTCGTCATGAGCGCACCTCCTTCGCGCGGGCCGCGAGGGCGTCGCCCTCGAGCCGATGGACGATGAGCGCGTCAACCCGCGTCGCGCCCAGATGTTCGTAGAATGCGAGGCCCGAGGGGTTCGTGTCGCGACAGTGCCACGACAGCTTCCCGCACCCGCGCTCCTCGCACAGCGCGGCAAGGCGGCATATGAGCGCCCGCCCCACGCCTTCGCCGCGGTACGCTTCCTCGACGAACAGGTCTTCGAGGTACAGGTTGCTCTTCCCGTCCCACGTGGAGAACGTGCGGAAGAAGATGGCGCACCCCACCACGCCGTCCGACGCGTGCTCGGCCACGAGCGCCCCGCCCGCGCCTTCGTCGAACATGCGGCGCGCGAGGTCTTCCGCCGTGGCCGTGACGTCCTCCACCCGATCCATCGTGGCCGCGAGGCCGCGGGTCAGCCGCAGAAGATCGGCCGCGTCGTCGCGCGTGGCGAGACGATAGGTGATGATGGTATCCATGCGTGCCTCTTACTTTCTCATACCTGCAAGGTGTTCGGTTTGCTAGAATACCATACGCGAGCGGGCCAGACGATCGCGCGCCTTCGGGCGTGAGGAAAGTCCGGGCTCCACAGGGCAAGATGCCAGCTAACGGCTGGGCGGGGTGACCCGACGGACAGTGCCACAGAAAAGAAAACTCCCCCGCGAACACGCGCTTCGGTGCGCAGAAACGGGAGAAAAGCTGAAACGGTGCGGTAAGAGCGCACCAGCGCGTCGGCAACGGCGCGGCTTGGAAAACCCCATCTGGAGCAAGCGCAAATAGGAACGCGATACGGCTGCCCGCCGTACGTTCGGGTTGCGTGCTTGAGGCGTCTGGCGACAGGCGTTCGAGATAAATGGTCGTCCAACGACAGAACCCGGCTTATCGACCCGCTCGCCTTTCACTTTTTTGCAGCATCTCTGTCACAGCGCGCGCTCTTCCCCGTCTAATCATGGTGTACGAGGAACGCCGCGGCGCTCCTTTCCCGACGAAAGGCGGATACATGCAAGCAGAACACTCCGACACCACGTCCTACGACCTGATCGACCAGGCCATCGCCGGCGACAGCCTGGCGCTTGAGAAGCTGCTGGCCTCCACGCACGAGCTCGTGTTCAACCTTTCGCTGCGGTTTTTGGGCACCGTGCACGACGCCGAGGACGCCACGCAGGAAATCGCCGTCAAGATCATGACGCACCTGTCCGCCTTCCGCAAGGAGAGCGCGTTTTCCACCTGGGCGTACCGCATCGCGGTGAACCACCTCAAAGACTGCCGCACCCACCAGTTCGCCCACGCGCCTTTCAGCTTCGAGATGTACGGCGCCGACATCTGCGACGAGCGGGCGCGCGACGTGCCCGACCTGTCCGAGGGCGTGGAGCGCAACCTGCTCGCACGCGAGCTGAAGCTGTCGTGCACGAACGTGATGCTGCAGTGCCTCGACGCCGACAGCCGCTGCGCCTACGTGCTGGGCACCATGTTCAAGGTGGACAGCGCCACGGCGGCCGACGTGCTGGGCATCACGCCCGAAGCGTACCGGCAGCGGCTGTCACGCGCCCGCAAGACGGTGGCCGCGTTCCTGAGCGCGTACTGCCAGCACGGCGGGTCGGAGACGTGCTCGTGCGAACGGCGCGTGAACTTCGCCATCGCCACGCATCGCCTGACGCCGCACGACCTCGAATACAGCCGCCTCACGGAAAGCGAGCGGGCCCGAGGATGCGTTCGTCGAGGCCATGGACGAGCTGGACGGGTATGCGTGCCTGTTCGACGAGCTGCCGACGTACCGCCCCACGCCGCGCGCCAAGGAGCTGCTGGACGCGTGCATGAGACGGCCAGCTTCGCCACCGTCGTGGAACGGCGCAACTGCGGACCAGGCGGCGTCCCATGTCTAGCGCCCTCATGCTCGACTTCCTGAGCGAGCTGCGCGAGCACAACTCGCTCGATTGGATGCACGCGCACGAGCAGCAGAAGAGGGACGCGCAGAACGCGTTCGTCGAGCTCGTGCAGGGATGCATCGACGAGCTGGCCGTCGAAGAGCCCGCCTTGGCGGCGCTCGACCCGAAGAGCCTCGTGTTCCGCATCAACCGCGACACGCGGTTCAGCGACGACAAATCGCCCTACAACCCGGCGTTCCGTGCGCACATCTCGCCGGCGGGGCGCCTGCCCGTGCCCGTGGGATACTACCTGCACGTCGCGCCGGGCGGATCGTTCGCCGGCGGCGGCCTGTTCGCGCCGCACTTCAAGGACGCCACGCGTTTGGTGCGCGAGCATATCGCCGCCGACCCTCAGGCGTTTTTGGACATCGTCGAAGAGCCGGCGTTCGCGGCGCGGTTCCAGTTCGTGGGAACGCCGCTCAAGCGCGTGCCGCAGGGGTTCGATGCCGACAGCCCCGCCGCCGCGTACCTGAAGTGCAAAAGCTGGGCGGTCGAGGAACACCTGCAGGACAACGCGATCGGGTGCGACACGCTGGTCGAAAGCTTCCGCGCGATGCGGGCGTTCAACCAGTGGATGAACGCCGCACTGGAAGGGTTCGAGATGCCGAGGAGGTGAGATCGGGGGGGTGGGCTTGACCCCCCCCCATCTCCGCGCGGTTCTACCCGGGAGGGGCCCTACCGTGCGGCGCGCGAGGGGCGGGGACTGGCGGGTTGTACTGCCGCTATGAGGGAGTTGAGGGAGCGGGGGCGGGGGCCGGGAACAGCGTGTACGCTCTTCCCTCTTTTGCTTCGTGGGGGTGGATGCTCACGCCGAAGGCGTGCTCGATGGCGCCGGCGGCCAGCACCTCCTCTACGGTGCCGGACGACACGGCGCGGCCGCGCTCCATCACGAGGAGGCGGTCAGAGTAGCGCAGGGCCAGGTCGAGGTCGTGGATGACCATGACGATGGTCTTGTGCGCTTCCTCGTTCAGGCGCCGCACGAGTTCCATCGTCTCGTGGCAGGCGCGGATATCGAGGTAGGTGGTGGGCTCGTCGAGCACGATGAGCTCGGTGTCCTGGGCCAGCGTCATAGCGATCGAACGCGCGCTGGCGCTCGCCGCCCGACAGGCGCCGCAGCTCGTGCGTGCGGAACCGCGCGATGCCCGCCAGCTCGAGCGCGCACTCCACCTGTGCGCGGTCCTCCCGCGAAAGCCTGCCCTGGCGCGCCTGGTGCGGGTAGCGGCCGCACGCCACGAGCGCCTCCACCGTCATGGCCGGCGGCCGGCTGGCCTGCGCGAGCACGGCCACCCGCCGGGCGCGCTCCTTCGCCTTGAGCGACAGCGTGGGCACACCGTCCACGCGCACCTCCCCCGCCTGCGGGCGCAGCAAGCCGTCGACGAGCTTGATCATCGTGGATTTCCCGCAGCCGTTCGGCCCCACGATGCTCGTCACCCGCCCATGGGGAAACGTCGCCGACAGCCCGTCGATGAAGGGCTCTTTTCCGTACGAGAACACCACGTCGCGCACGTCGATGGCGTCAGTCAAGGGAACCCCTCCTGTTCTTCAAGATGAGGTAGATGAAGAAGGGCCCGCCGAGGAAGGCCATGAGGATGCCCACCGGCACCTCGTAGGGCGCGAACAGCACGCGCGACAAGAGATCGCACACGACGACGAACGCCGCGCCCGTCACAGCCGACAGCGGCAGCACCACGCGGTTGTCGTGTCCGACGAAAAACCGCACGAGGTGCGGGATGATGAGCCCCACGAATCCGAGCAGCCCCGCGAAGCTCACCGCCGCGCCCGCCAGCACGGCCGCCAGGCCCAGCAGCGCCAGACGGCACGCGCCCACGTTCATGCCGAGCGCGTGCGCCGTCTCGTCGCCGAGCGCCATGATGTTGAGCTTGCCCGCCGCCAAGAACGCCGCGGCCAGACCGCCCACGATATAAGCCGCGGGCCACAGCACGTCGTCCATGAGCACGCCCGCCAGCCCGCCCACGAGAAACGACGACGAGCCGATGTAGGCGTCGGGGTTCACGATGAGGATGGTGTTCATGCCCGCGCCGAACACCGACGTGATGGCGATGCCCGCCAGCACCACGGTGAGCCGCGACGTCGACGCGCCCAGCGAGATGCCGAAGATAATGAGCGCCGTGAACAGCGCGCCGAGGAAGGCCGCAAGCGGCGGCAGCCACAACGCGCTGGGAAACACGCTGGCGGCGATGAGCACGAACAGCCCCGCGCCGGAGTTGATGCCGATGATGTTGGGGCTGGCCAACGGGTTGTCCAGCACGGCCTGGATGATGGCGCCCGCCACGGCCAGCGCGCCGCCCGCCAACAGCGCGGCGAGCACGCGCGGTAGGCGTACGTTCACGAGGATGCTCTTCGCCGCCGCGCTCACGTCGCCGCCCGTCGCCCAGGCGACGAGGTCGGCGAGGCTCACCGACGACGAACCCACGAGAAAGGCCGCCGCCGTCACCGTCACGAGGACGATGACGGAGACGACAGTCACGAGCGGCATGGCCCTATCACGATCGAACGCAGTCACCGATCTTCCTTCAACCTACGCATACAGCGCGTCGTAGAGCGCCTGGTAGCTCTCGGCCCAGCGCGCGTTCGGCTTGTAGAGGAACAGCTCCTTGTCAAGCGTGAGGTAGTGGTCGCCCTGCACCGCCGACAGCGTGGACCAGGCGGGGTTCGCCGCCGTGGCCTCTTCGAGGTTCTTCATGGCCGCCGCATCGTCGTTGCCCATGGGCACCACGAGGATGAATCGGGGTTCATCTCGATGACCGACTCCAGGCTGAAGTCCTTGAGCAGGCTCTTGTTCTCGTCGGCGAGATTCCTCACCCCGAGGTCGGCCAGCATCGCACCCGTCATGGACGAGGACGACTGCACGCGCGTACCGCCGGAGAACGTGGTCATGAGCAGGGCGGAGGGCTGCTTGTCGGCAGGCACCTTCGCCTTGATGGCCTCGATCTCGTCGGCCACCTTCTGGCCGTTCTGCTCGTAGAGGTCGGCGCGGCCGGTGATGTCGGTGCAGGTTTTCAGCATACGCAGGTAGTCGTCGAACGTGGTCACCTCGAAGAAGGCCACCGGGATACCCGACGCGTCAAGCGCGGCCTTGAGGTCGGCTTGGTTCGAGTCGCCGCCGCGTCCGCCGGAGCCGCTCGTCATGATGACGAAGTCGGGCTCGAGCGCGATGATGGCCTCGAGGTTCGGATTCGAGAAATCGCCCACCTTCTGCGCGTCGGCCGAAGCGATGTCGTAGCTGTCGAACGCGTCGTCGGAGGCGCCCACGAGCGTGCCGCCCGCCAGCTCCCAGATGTTCGCGAAGCTGCCCATGCAGGCCACGACGCGCTGCGGGTTCTCCACCGACACCTCGGCGCCCGTATCGTCGGTGAACGTGACCGCCCCGCCCTGCTGCGCGCTCGGTTGCGCTTCAGCTTGCGCCGGGCCGCTGCCGTCGGCCGGCTGGCCGCTTGCGCAGCCGCCGAGCAGCAGCGTCGCGGCAAGGGAAGCCGCGAGGGCGGTTGGCAGAAGATGCTTGGTCAAGGTCATGGGGAAGTCCTTTCTTCGGAGGTTCGCACGATCAACGGTCGGCGAGGACCCAGGCGCCGAATCTGCACGCCCTCGGCCTCGCCAATAAACTAGCGAGTCACCAAGGCGTTGCCGTGGGCGCAGTAGTCGTCTTGGGCGAGGATGTCGCCGTCGTGGTAGTAGGCGGCGCGGGCGCGGCAGCCGCCGCAGCCGTCGCGGTAGTCGCACGTGCCGCACGAGCCGGAGTACGCCTGGGTGCGCAGCTTCTCGAACACGGGGCTCGAGGCCCAAATCTCGTCGAAGGGCGTCTCGCGCACGTCGCCCGCTTCCTCGGTCATGTAGGCGCACGGACGCACGATGCCCTCGCTGCCGATGACGCAGTACGTGAGGCCCGCCAAGCACCCGCGCGAGAAGCGCGTGTCCACGCCGAGCTGCTTCGCCACGCGCGTGAACTGCGGCGCGCAGGTGGGCTTCACGTCGATGGGCACCTGGGAGGCTTTCGTCATGATGTCGTTCAGCAGCTTCTCGTTCTCGAGCACCTCGAGCGAGGTCTCCTGGATGAACTTGCCGCGGCCCACCGGGATGAGGAAGAACACGTAGTGCGCCATCGCGCCGATTTCCACGGCGAAGTCGGTGATGGCGCAGATCTCGTCGCGGTTCCAATCCACGACGGTCGTGTGCAGCTGGAACGGCAGACCCGCCTGTTTGCAGGCCTCGATACCGGCCATGGTGAGGTCGTAGGCGTGCTCGAGCCCGCGGAACCTGTCGTGCCTGGCGGCATCGAGGCTGTCCACGGAGATACCCATGGCGCAGGCCCCGGCCTCCTTCAGCCGCACGGCCACCTCGGGCGTGATGAGCGTGCCGTTCGAGCCGAACACGGGGCGCAGCCCGCGCGAAGCGGCATGGGCCACCAGCTCGTAGATGTCGGGGCGCATGAGCGGCTCGCCGCCCGAGAAGATCATCACCTTGAAGCCCGCGCGGGCGATCTCGTCGATCATCTTCTTGCCCTCGTCGGTTGAGAGCTCCTTCTCGGTGGCCTCTTCGGCATCCTGATAGCAGTGCACGCACTTGAGGTTGCACTTGTTCGTCGTCATCCACGACACGAGCATACGCATATCCTTTCCTTGTTTGAGACAGCACGTTCCTAGACGGCGCTGCCGTTACTGCTGAAACCTATGGGGTATGACGTGCCGCGTGGGTGCCGCAAAGGGAGGGTGGGAGAGATCGTTTGCGGCGCCCGCGCGGCGCTGTCGACGCGCGGCCTAGTCGGCCGGATCGGGGTGGGAACGATAGGAGGCGACGATGGCTTCCAGGTGGTCGAACACCGCTTGGCGCAGCTCGTCGAACGAGCCGTCGCCGCCCGCATGGGGCGCGATGTTCTCCATGAGGATGAAGTTCTGCTCGGCGTGGACGTCCTGCGTCATGTCCAGCTCGAGGTAGCGCTTCGCCAGCTCGCGGTTGCGCTCGCTGTCCACCGGCTCGCCCGCCGGCATGAGGCGGATGGTGTCGGCGATGAGCTCGTGCCACTTCGACACCGACTGGCTGCGCGCCACCTGCTCTTCGGCGGCCGCCTCGGCGGGCGCATCGTCGCGGATGCAGGTGAGGCGCCAGAAGAACTGGCTCTCGCCCTGGCAGCGCTCGATGGTGTCGGCCATGGCCTCCCAGTTGGCGGCACGCTCCCCCAACGACTCGTCGTGAAGGGAGCGCAGCGTGGTCATGCGCTTGAACAGCGACTGGAACTGCTCTTCGATGGCGTCCATCTGCTCGTCGGCCAATTCCTGCACGGCGACGGCTTCCTGGTAAAGAGCTGCATCGGATTTGATCTGGGCCAGCGACAGCCCCAGGTACTTCAAGGTCAGAATGCGATACAGGTCTTTCACGTTGTCGTCGGTGTACAGGCGCTGATTCTGAGGCCCCTTCGCCGACGGCGACAGCAGCCCCTGCTGATCGTAGTACTGGATCGTGCGCACCGTCACGCCAACGCGCCGAGCCAGCTCGCCGATCGTCAGATACCTCGGTTCGGTCATGGATGCTCCTCCGCGACAACCGAAGCCCCGGTCGTCGCCTTTCATCTCGTCTTGCCGCGCGCCCCCGCGCGCTCGAACTGCTGTCGAGCATACGCGATGACGCTACGTCACCGTCAACTGCCTACAGAAGATAGCGACAAAACGTGCGGGAAAATCCCTAGGAGGAACACAGACGGCAAAAAAGAACGCGCTCCCCCGAAGGAAGCGCGTTCGTCAGTGCGGAATACGTGCGAGGTGCGCGATGCGGAACGACTAGTCGATTTCCTCGAACTCGAAGGCATCGTCGGCGTCGCCGAAGCCGGACAGATCCTTCTCGACGCCCGAGGGCATCGGCGTGGCAGGAGCCACCACGGCACCCGTCGTGGTCGCCTGCGGCATGGAATACGCACCGGCGCCGTCGCGATTGATGGGAGCCTGAGCAGGAGCCGTCACGCGGCCCGTGGCACTGGCCTCCACCACGTCCACCGTGCGCGCATGCGCGCTCAGGGTCACGGGAGCAGGAGCGGCGCCGCCGATCTCCGCCAGCTTGCGCGTGGCATCGCCGATGAAGTCGGTGAGCAGGTCCTTGTAATCCTCGCGCACGTCCTCGCGGTCGTCCTCGAGCTTCTTGATGGCGTCGAGCACCTTCTGGCGATCGGCCTCGGCCTTGTCCACGATGCGGTTGCCCTCGTCCTCGGCATCCTTGATAGTGGCCGCAGCCTGGGCGTTCGCGTTCGCGATGATCTCGTCGGCCGAGCGCTGCGCGATGATGAGCGCCTGGGCGATGGCGTTGTCGTCGGCCTTCTTGGCCTCCAGCTGACGCTCGAGGTCGGCGATGCGCTCGTCCTTCGCGGCGAGCACGGAATCGTCCACCACGGGGGGCGCCTCGACGCGGGCGGGCGTATCGAAGCCTTCGAACTTGCGATCATCCAACTGATTTTCAAGCTGGGCGATCTGGGCGTTCATACCGTCGATCTCATCGGCGATATGCTCGAGGAACACGTCGACTTCGTCGACGTCATAGCCCTTGCGATCGATCGAGAAGCTCTGGTTGTGTATCTCAGCCGAGGTGATAGCCATCTGTAGTCCCTTCGTCTTGTTCGCGCGCGAACATGATTCTACGCATTAAAACAAGTTTATCAGTAAACGTACTCCAAATTGTAATACAAGCAGGGCGATGATGGGCGTAACGTCCACCATACCTCCAAGCGGGGGAATCAGTTTCTTGAACAGGTTAAGGTAGGGATCGCACACCTTCCCCAAGATTCGGTAGATGTCCGCCAAAATGCCCCGGTCGGTGGGAAGCCACGACATGAGCACGTAGACGAACAGCACCATACTGTACGCGTCGGCAAGCGACACGATGAGGTACTTGATACTCAACATGCGGAATGCTCCTTAGAACGTCGAAAAAGGGAGCCATCGGACATTACAGCACGCCCTGCCCGCGCAAGCTCATGCGCTCGGCATCGGTGAGGCCCATGCCGCGCGAGATGACGAACACCTTGTCCGCCACGCAATCCACGCTCGCATCGAGCGCGCTCGACACGCCGAAGGAGAAGTCGAGGATGCGCTTCGACAAGTTGTCGGGCGTGTTGCGCAGCGCGAGCACCACGACGTCGCCCGCCTTGAGCGCCTTCGCGATGCGCTCGACCTCGGCGTAGCTGGCCGGCTTGAGCACGGTCACCGAACGGGACGGGTTGTACTTCGCCGCGGCAGCGCCCGCATAGGGGTCGAACGCCGAAGCGGTGGCGGTTGCCACCGTGGCGGTGGGGCTGACGGCCGGCAGGCCCGCGGTGGCCGCGCTCGATGACGGAGTGGGCGCATCGTCGGCCGTCGACGTGAACAGCGAGTTCAGGCTCTCGGAGCGCTCGCGGTTCGACGCGGCCGTCGCACGTGCGGTGGGCGTGTTGGCCGGCGCGGGCATGGCGGCATCCACCATGGTGCGCGACGAGGTCACGCGGCGCGGCGGCAGCGGATCGCGGTTGAGGCTCTCCGGCACCTGCGTGTGGGCGCGCACGTCGTCGATGGACACGAGCTTCGCCGCCGAGACGGACGACCCGCGCGCATGGGAGGCGCGCGCAGGGCGCGACGTCACCGGCGCGTACGGCTCGTAGCGCGAGCTGGGGGCGTCTTCGGCGGGGAAATCGGCCTCGTTGTAGTCGGGGCCGTACTCGCCGTACTCATCGTTGTAGTCGTCGAATCCCTCGTCGTAGTAGCCGTCGTCGTACTGCTGGTTGGCGTCCGCGAAACCGAGTTTCGATTTGATTCCCTCGAGCATTCCGTGCTCCGATTTCTTGATCTTTGGCAGCTCCATACCGTTCACCTGCTTCGTTTCTGATCCGGCGGTCCCGCCGCCGCTGCGTTCTGCGTCCTGGCTGCGTCGCGCTCTCACGCGTGCGCGGGGCCCTCGAAAGCGTCGTCGAACAGGGCTCGCCCGATGCGCACTATGGTAGCGCCCTCGGCTATCGCCTCGTGCCAGTCTTCGCTCATGCCCATAGAAAGCTCATTGAATACCGCGGCCCGATCGGCATCGAGGTCGCGCCGCAGGTCGTCGCGCAAGCGCGCCAAATCCGCGAAGCATGCCCGCGCCCGTGCCGCGTCGCCCTGCGGCGCCATCGTCATGAGGCCGTGCACCCGCACGTGCGGATAGCTTCCGCACAGCGCCAGCATCTCAGCCACGTCCTCGGGCGCAAGCCCGCTCTTGCTCGCCTCGCCCGACACGTTCACCTCGAGCAGCACGTCCTGCACCTTGCCCGCCGCCGCAGCCGCCGCGTCGAACTTCGCCACGTGCCGCTCCTGGTACAGCGAGTGCACGAGCGTTGCGTCCCGCACGATGTCGGGGATGCGCCGCGATTGCACGTTGCCGATGAAATGCCAGGTCTCCTGCGGGAACCGGGCGCGCTTCTCCGCGAGGGAGTCCGGGCGGTTCTCGCCGAAATCGTGCGCGCCGGCCGCGATGGCCGCGGCCACGGCGTTCGCATCCACCGTCTTCGACACCGCCACCACGCGCACATCGCGCGGATCGCGCCCCACCGCCGTGCAGCATGCCGCCGCCTCGGCGAGCGTGCGTTCGTAGCGCTCCTTGAATCCCATGCACCTCACCTTGCCTTCCGAAACGCCACCGCACCGTGACGGCCGCACACGCCGCCCTCGGCCCGGTAGGAGAAATACTCGTCGTGCGCGCACACCGTGCACACCCCCGCGTCGGCCACGCGCTCGCGTGCGACGCCCGCCTCCTCGAGGCCGAGCGTCAGCGCCTCGAGCAGGTCGACATGCCGGTCGTCGGGAATGCAGGCGGGTCCGAACCGCGTCGCGAACCGATCGCGTACGTCGGCGCCCGTCTCGAAGCAGGACGCATGGATGTGCGGGCCCACGTACACGTTGTACGTTCCTGCGGCATCCGGCCCCAGCTCGGCGGCGTCCGCGCGTGCGAGCGCGCGCACGGCTTTGGCGGCAACGCCGTTCTCGACGCCGCGCCATCCGGCATGGGCCACCGCGAAGCGCCCGGTGGGCGACACAATGACCACGGGCACGCAATCGGCGAAGCACAGCAGGGCCGCCACGTCGGGCGCGGTGACCACGAGCGCGTCCGCGCCGGCACGCGCAGCCGCCCGCGCCTCGTCGATCGCTTCGGAAGACACCGCGTCGATGCTCACCACCTCGTCGCCGTGCACCTGGCTCGGCACCACGAGCGGCACGTCGGCCGCATCAAGCGCCTCGAGCAGCAGCGCGCGGTTGCGTTCGACGGCTTCGGGCTCGTCGCCCACATGATTGCCCAGGTTGAGCGAGGCGTACGGGGCGAGACTCACCCCGCCCTCGCGTCCGGTGAAGGCGATGCGCACGCCCGTGCGCTCGTACAGCGCCTCGTCGGTGAGCGCAGGAAGACAACGCGCGCCGAAACGGCGCGCGGTCATCTGTGGGATGGGCAGTTGTTCGGTCGCGACCATCAAGCGACCGTTCCTTACCGCTGGCGCTTCAGGAAATCGGGGATGTAGTCCTCGTCGGCAAAGCGGCCGTTGTTCGATGACGTGGAAAACGTCACGGGAGGAGCAGCCGGCGTCGAATCCATCGACGACATCGACGACATCGACGACGTGGAGGCGAACAGGTCCTTGCGCGAGAAGTCCATGGAGGACTGCTGCTGCGCGCCCATCTTAAACCCCGTCGCGATGACGGTGATGCGCACCTGATCCTGCATGCCTTCGTCGATGATCTGGCCGTAGATGATGTTGGCGCTCTCGTCGGCGCAGGCTTCCACCGTGCGCGCCGCCGCGTCAACCTCGGTGAGCGTGAGGTCGGGGCCGCCGGCGATGGAGAACAGCACGCGCGATGCGCCCGCGATGGACGCCTCGAGCAGGTTGGAGTTCGTGGCTTGCTGCGCCGCGTCGAGGGCGCGGTTCTCGCCGGAGGACAGGCCGATGCCCATCATGGCGGTGCCGGCGTCCTTCATGACGGTGCGGATGTCAGCGAAGTCGAGGTTGATGAGACCCGGGATGGTAATGAGGTCGGTGACGCCCTGGATGCCCTGGCGCAGCGTGTCGTCGGCAATGCGGAACGCGTCGAGCATGCTCGTCTTCTTGTCGACGATCTCGAGCAGGCGATCGTTCGGGATGACGATGAGCGTATCCACTTTCTGAGACAGCAGGTCGATGCCCTGATCCGCCTGGTTGCGGCGGGTGCGTCCCTCGAAGGAGAACGGCTTCGTGACGATACCAACCGTCAGCGCGCCGATTTCCTCGCGCGCGATTTCAGCGATGATGGGCGCAGCGCCCGTGCCCGTGCCGCCGCCTTCGCCGGCCGTGACGAACACCATGTCCGCCTCGGCGAGCGCCTCGCGGATTTCCGCACGGCTCTCTTCGGCTGCCTGGCATCCCACTTCGGGGTTCGCGCCGGCGCCGAGGCCGCGCGTCAGCTCTTCGCCGATGTGGATCGTTTTGTCGGCATCCGACATGAGCAGGGCCTGACGGTCCGTGTTCACGGCGATAAACTCGACGCCTCGCACGCCCGCTTCGACCATGCGGTTCACGGCATTCGTGCCGCCGCCGCCGACGCCGACGACCTTGATGACCGCCAAATGCTCGGAACCTATCTTGTTTGGCATTGTATCCTCCACACCTGCTGCGTTTTCAAATGCTGCGTTTCCCTTTGTGGGCACAGTTCACGTGGGGTTATTGTACACGATGATCAACCATTTGCAAATTACGCTGCGGTAATGAAAACCGCACGTTCACAATATGGCGACCAGGGGTATTCCCCTTCCGCGGACGGCCGTTGCGGGACGTTTCCCGCACGCGCCGGAAACGCCTAGAGCGCCCTCCAGGTTGGCCGGTCAACCACGCGCACGTTGATGTAGGCCAGCCCGTCGGGATGTTCCTTCATGATTTCGAGGCAGACGCGTTCCTTGTCACGGATGTTGTCCGCGGTGCCGAACACGATCTCCACCCCGCTTTCCAGCGTGAGCGTGGTGGACTCGGTCTCGGTGGCGGCCACCTTCTTCACCTGCCCCGCCAGCTCGGTGGTCATGCCGTCCACGATGGCGAGCGCGTTGTTCACGCTTGCATCGGAACAGTACGCGCCCACCTCCGGGCTCGTGCCGTAGGGCACCTCGGTGATGGCGAGCACGCTTTCGGCATCCTCGTACACCTTCGCGCTCGTCTTCTTGCCCGCCTCCGAATCCTTCGCGGGGATGGGCATGAGCCACATGCCGTCCGATGCGATGGCCCACTTCTGCGTGGACTCGGCGTTTTCGGTGGGCACGTCCACCACCGCGGCGATGGTGCGCTCGGTGACGGCCAGCTCGAGGGTGTTCGGGAAGATGCGGTTCACCGACACGTCCTGCACCCACGCGTCCTTGAGCAGGCGGTCGCGGATACCGGCCGTGTCCACGCGCAGCAGCGTCGTGCCCGCCGGCACGCTAGCCAGCTCGGACATGTCGCTTGCCGTGAGGTGCTCCACGCCGGTCACCGACACGCTTTCGATGGCGAAGAGGTTGGAGTAGTACACGGCGATGCCGCTCACCACGAGGGCGAGCACCAACGCCGCGATGACGCCGATGCGCACGAGGTGGCGACGATAGGTTTTCTGGGTGCGCGCCGAGCGCTCGAGGCGATCGATGTCGCCCACGCGCACCGACGAGAGCGACGGACGGCTTTGACCCGCACGCCGATTCGGCAGCTGACCGCCGGGTATGACGCGGTAGGACCCGTTCGACGACGGACGCGGCGCGGCGGTGCGCGGCATGCTCCCCCGGGCAGACGGGCGTCCCCCGCGCCTGCGGGGCGCGGGGCTCTGCCGGCCGAGCCGGAAGCGCTTGCGCGGCGCGAGGTCGCTTTACGCGAACCCGAGGAAGCGGACTTCCGGTTGTAATTCGATGCCATACGTTTCGTACACCTTTGCTTGACCAGGTTGATCAGTTCCAACACGTCGCGCGCGGTCGCGTCGCCCGTGTTCACGATGAAGTTCGCGTGCACGTCCGACACCTGCGCGCCGCCCACCGCAAGGCCCTTGAGCCCCGCTTCCTCGATGAGCGCTCCCACGGAGGCGCCCTCGGGGTTGCGGAACACGCTTCCGCAGGACGGAAGCGACAGCGGCTGCGACTTCTTGCGCCGCGCGTGCGATGCTTCCATCTTACCGCGGATGAAGAACGGGTCGGCAGGCTCTACGGAAAGTTCGCATTCGACGATCACCTCGTCGGGCCGAAACGAACTGGTGCGGTAGCCCCATCCGATCTTGTCGCCGTCGCGCCGGACGAGGCCGGTTTCGGGCGACAGCGTGGTCACCGACACCACGCGCGAGCCGATCCACTCCTCGCGCGAGCCTGCGTTCATGCGCAGCGCGCCGCCCACCGTGCCCGGCGTGCCCACCGCGAACTCGAATCCTGCGAGCGAACGGCGGAACGCCTCCTGCACCACCGACGACAGCGGCACGCCCGCGCCCACGCAGAAGCAATGCGTGTCCTCGTCGTAGCGGCACGTGCGGAAATCGCGCCCGAGCGTGATGACGACGCCGGAATACCCCTCGTCCGCCACGAGCAGGTTGCTGCCGCGCCCGATGGCTTCCCAGGGCACCGCGCTCGCATCGCACACGGCGATGAGTCGCTTGAGCGCGCCGACGGAGTGCACCTGCACGTAGAACCGCGCCGGACCCCCGATGCGGTACATGGTGTGCCGCGCCATGGGCTCGGCGGGATACACGTCGCCGTCGAATCCGTCGTCGACGAGCAGCGCTTCGAGCGCTGAAGTGTCGCCGCGCGGTCATCGCCGCATCACGCCGGCGATCCCGCCACCGCGGCGCGGGGGCATCCGTCTGCGAGAGCGCGTCGATGAGCTGCGGGCCGATGGCGGTCACGTCGCCGGCGCCCATGGTGATGAGCAGGTCGCCCGCGCTCAGCTTCGAGGCGAGGAACGGCACCACTTCGATGCGGCGCGGCACGTAGGCCGACTCGGGATGGCCCGCATGGTCGAGCACCACGTTGAGGAACGTCTTGCCCGACACGCCGGGCACGGGCGCCTCGCCCGCCGGGTACACGTCCATGAACGTGACGGCGTCGGCCTCGTCGAACGCGCTGCCGAACTCGTCGTGCAGCACCTCGGTGAACAGCGACACGCGCGAGTAGCGGTGCGGCTGGAACAGCACGTGCACATGGCGGTAGCCCAGCTTGGAAGCCGCTTCGATGGTGGCGGCGGATCTCGGTGGGATGGTGGGCGTAGTCGTCCACCACGGTGATGCCGGCGGCCTCGCCCACGAGGTCGAAGCGGCGCTTCACGCCGGCGAACCCGGCGAGCGCGGCGGCGGCCTGCGCAGGATCGTAGCCGAGCGCCCACAAGAGGCCGACGACGCCGGCGGCGTTCAGCACGTTGTGGCGTCCGGGATTCTGCTTGATGTGCGCGCTCACCTGCGTGCCGTCCGGCAGCGCGAGCGTGAAGTCGCTGCCCAGCCGTTCGGCGCGCATGCCGTGATGCGCAGGTCGCATCCGTCGTCGAAGCCGTAGGTGAACAGGCGCTTGCCCGATGCGCGGGCCACGCGCACGAGCGCCTCGTCCTCGCCGCAGGCCACCACGACGCCGTCGTCTTCGGGCACCGAGCCGATGAACGCCGCGAACTTCTCGTAGATCTCGTCGAGGTCGCGGTAATGGTCGAGGTGGTCCGCCTCGATATTGGTGACCAGCACGGCGCGCGGGGACAGGTGCATGAACGACTTGTCGCTCTCGTCGGCCTCCACCACGTAGTGGGGGCCCTGCCCCGAGTGGGCGTTCGTGCCGTAGGCGCGCACGATGCCGCCGATGAGGAACGTCGGGTCCTCGCCCATGCCGTCGAGCACGCTTGCCAGCATGGACGACGTCGTGGTCTTGCCGTGCGTGCCGGCAACCGCGAGCGTCTCGAGGCCCCGGCCCAGGTGGGCCAGCATCTGGGCGCGATGCCAGATGACGAGGCCGCGCTCCTTGGCCGCGGCGAGTTCGGGGTTGTTGTCGAGGATGGCGGTGGACACCACGATGACGGGATTGCCCGCGGGGATGTTCGCCGGGTCGTGGCCGATGAACACGTCGATGCCCGCCTCGCGCAGCTGCTTGGTGTAGCGGCTTTCCTTGAGGTCGGAACCGCTCACGCGCATGCCCTGATCGAATGCGACGCGCGCGATACCGCTCATGCCGACGCCGCCGACGCCGATGAAATGTACCTGCTCGATATGCGTAGTGTCCATCTTCATTCCCTCGGTCTCTCTCCCGTTGCTTGCAAACCGCTATTGTACCCTACCGTCGAACGACCTGTCGCGCGCAGGGCGTCGTCATTGCTTCTTCGCAGCCTCCATGACCGCGTCGGCCAGAAGGCCCGCGGCGTCGCGCGTCTTCTGCGCGCGGGCCGCGGCGGCCATGCGCTCGCGCAGGGCCCCGTCCTCGATGAGCTCGCTCACCAGACGCGCGAACTCCGGCCCTTCCACATCGGCGTCGGCCACGAGGAAGGCGGCGCCGGCCTCGACGCAGGCCTGCGCGTTCGTGGTCTGATGGTCCTCGGTGGCGAAGGGAAACGGCACGAGGAGCGCCGGGAGCGCGCGGGCGGATATCTCGGCAAGCGAGGTGGCGCCGGCGCGCGACACGATGACGTCGGCGGCAGCCATGGCGTCGCCCATCTGATCGGTGTAGCCGAACAGCTGCCAACGCTGCTGCTGTTCGGGCGAAAGCGCCAGCTGCTCGCGGACGGCGTCGAGCTCTTTCGGGCCGGTCACCTGCACGATGTGCACATCGTCGTACGACAGCAGCTTGTCTTTGAGGGCCGCCACCGCCTGGTTGAGGTGGCGCGCGCCCAAGCTGCCGCCCGTCACCAGCAGCATGCGCGCGTCAGCCGGCACGCCGAACGTCGCGCGACCCTGCTCGCGCGTGGCCGCGAACACGCTTGCACGCACGGGATTGCCCGTCACGCGCACGCGGCTCGTGTCGGCGAGCGCCGCAGCGGCGTGCTCGTAGGTGAGGCACACGGCGGCGGCCCGCTTGGCCAGGTACTTGTTCGCCATGCCCATGACGGAGTTCTGCTCGTGCACCACCACGGGCACGCCGCACTGCTCGGCGGCGCGGGCCACGGGAATGCACACGTACCCACCGAAACCCACCACCACGTCGGGTTTGATCTCGTCGAACCAGGCGCGGGCGAGTTTCGTGCTCTTCTGGATTTTCAGCACGGCCTTCGGCAGCGTGAGCGGATGGTTGCGGTTGAAGCCCTGGGCCTCGAACGGCGTGAACGGAATGCCCGCCTCGCGCACGAGCCGCGCTTCCACGCCCGTCGGCGTGCCGGCGAAGCGCACGTCGCAGCCGCGCTCCTTGAGCACGTCGGCCAACGCGAGCGCAGGATTGATATGACCGGCGGTTCCGCCGCCGGAAAGAACGACGAGCATAGTGCTACCTCCTACCTCTGCCCGACGACGGGCGCCTGCCGCGCTGCGGCGCGGGCGCCTCGTTCGTCGCGCGCACGACGCGCAGATCGGCGCGTCGGCGATCGTAGATACTCGGCGCCTCGGCGCCGCGCGACACCGACAGGATGATGCCCACCATGATGAGCATGGCCACGAGCGACGAGCCGCCCGACGAGATGAACGGCAGCGGCTTGCCCACCACGGGGAACCACCCGATGACCATGGCGATGTTGAGGAACGCCTGGAACGCGATCATGATGGTGCATCCGCCCGCCACCATGGTGCCGAAGTTGTCGGGAGCGGACTGCGCGATGCGCGTGCCCGCGTACAGGAACAGCAAGAACAGGATGATGACCACCGCAGCGCCCACGAGCCCCAGCTCCTCGCCGATGATGGCGAAGATGAAGTCGGTGTCGGACTGCGTGAGGTACTGGTACTTCTCATGCGAGTTGCCCAGCCCCAAGCCGAAGAAGCCGCCCCCGGCGAACGCGTACAGCGAATGGATGAGCTGGTAGCCCGTGCCGAAGCCGCCCTCGCCGTCGTTCCACGGGTCCATGAACACCATGAGGCGGTCGCGTCGATACGACGAGCCGAAGATGCCGACGAGGCCGAGCGCAACCACGACGCCGATGACGATGAGCATGGTGCGCAGGGGCACCTCGCCCAGCCACATGACCGCGAGGATGCCCACGACGCAGATCATGGCCGTGCCCAGATCCGACTGCGGGCCCAGGATGACCAGCACGGGCGCCAGCACGAGAAGGCCTATGAGCACGAAGAACACCATCACGGTGTAGCGTCCCTCGCGCCAATCCGTGAGCAGGCGCGCCGCCACCAGCACGAGCGCGATCTTCGCGAATTCCGACGCCTGCAGGCTTGACGACCCGATCATGAGCCAGCGGCGCGCGCCCCAATCCTCGTCGCCCACGCCGAACAGCGCGGTGATCACGAGCAGGGCGAACGCGAGAGCCCAGACGATCCACACCGCATTGCTGCGCCACAGCGTGACGGGCACGAACTTCCAGATGAGCACGGCCAAAATCACGCCGACCACGGCGAACTTGATCTGGTTGAGCGTCTCCCCCATAGGATCGACCGCAGCATCGACCCCGGCCTTCGCCAAGGTATTGACCGCCGAAGTGGAGTAGATCATCACGAAGCCGATGAGCATGAGGGCGAACACCGACAGCAGCAGGATGATGCGGGGAGCCATGATGTGGGCGGGCGTTCCCCCCCTATCGCGTTGCGTAGCCATCATGCCTCGCTACGCGCCCGACGAGGCGTGCGACGCCACGAGCGATTTGAACACGGTGCCGCGCTCCTCGAACGAGCCGAACTCGTCGAAGGAGGCGCACGCCGGCGACAGCAGCACGACGTCGCCCGCCGCCGCGCCCGCAAGCGCCGCGCCGCTCGTTGCGTCGCGTTTCGCCAGCTCGAGCGAAGCGCCGAACGCGCGATTCTCAAGCGACACCGCCACCGCCGCCTTCGCGGCAGCATAGTGGTCGGCGTCGGCGATCTCGAAGTCACGAGGCGTCGCATCGAGCTCGGTATCGGGCGCAGCCTTCGTCTCGACAAGGAAGTACGACCCCGCCGCAAGCCCCTCGGACAGCGGACGCCCCGTGTCGGGATTCGTCGCCCCCTCGTCGAGCGAGCGCCAGACCCCCGCCGCATCCGTCGTGCAGGCGGACGCGATGGCCAAGTCGTCGCCGTCGGGCACGGCACCGCGCTTGAACAGGTCGAACTGCACGCCTGCAACGGTGCCGTTGCCGCCTGACACCGTCTTCGTCACCTCAACCTGCCCGCGCACGGGATCGTTCGCCACCACCAGGGCGTTCCCCTGCACGGCGCTCCACGCCGACGCGCCCACGGCGCGCTCGAACAGGGCGCCGTGGGCGTCCATCATCGCCTCGCGCTGCTCGGACGTGCGCACGTAATGCAGGGGAGCCGAACGTTCGACGAGCCGGTACACGTTCGACGCCACGAGCTTGCCCGCGATCGTTTCGGCATCCGTGCCCGACGTCCACACGAGCGGATCGCTCGAGCCGTCGGCGAACGTGCCCTCGAGCGCGAACACCGCGCCCGCAAGCGGAGCGCCCGCTTCGTCCACCTTCGACACGGTGAGGCTGTTCAGCTCGTTGATCACGGGCGCATCGACGTTCAGATCGTACGTGAGCCCCGCCGTCTCCTGCCCCACCGTCACCTTCAGCACGGCGGCGCTCAACCGGTAGCCTGCGGGCGGCTTCGTCTCGCGCACCTCGTAGGAGCCGGTGGGAACGCGCTCGAACGACGCGAGGCCGTCGGCGCCCGTCTCGGCCTCGAACGACACCGCGCCGCCGTCGGCATCGGTGCCGGTCAACGCGAAGACGGCCCCGCCGAGCGGCGCACCGCCCTCGTCGGCCTTGTGCACGAGCACCAACGCGGCGAGCGGCGTGTTCTCAACCGCCGCGAGCCCGATGACGTGCTGACCCGACGGCGCGCCCGCCGCTTGCGTGTAGCGGTTCGATCCGTCGGCTTCCACCGTGAAACGCTCAGACGTCGCCGGCTGCGTCGCATCGAAGCGGTAGCCGGCCGGCGCGCCCGTCTCCTTGAAGTAGTAGGTGCCGGGCGCGAGACCCTCGGCCATCTTCTGGCCCGTGTCGACGTTCGCAAGCGACGAGCCCACCGTGCTCACGCGGCCCTGCGCATCCGAAGTGAACGAGCCCGCGCCGTGCACCTTGACGTCGCCCGACGTCTCGACCCGGTACAGGTCGAACGTCGCGCCCGCAAGCGGCGTGCCCGCCGCGTCCTCCGCCAACTTGACGAACGACGCATGGCCGAGGATGCGCTCGTCGCGCAGGGTGAAGGTGCCGTTGCTCCAAACGTTTCCGTATGCGGCCGACGTGCCCACCGCGTTTCCGAGCTTGACGCCCTCCACGACGCCGTACGCGTTGACGGCGAACTCAACCGGCTGCGCCGTGAGGTAGCCGTCGGGCACGAGCGTCTCGACGATGCGATACGTCGTAGCGCGCTGAAGCTTGTCGAACGTCAGCGTCCTGCCCGCTGTCGCCGCCGGGGCACCTTTCGTCCACCCACGCGCTTCCGTCCCATCGCTGCAGCTGCACGCCCGCACCGCTCACCGCATGGCCGTATTGATCGAGCTTGTCCAGTTTCACCGCGCTGCACGGACACATTGTCGGCCGTGATCGTCGTGCCCGATGCCTTCACGTGCGCGACGCTCTGTCGAGCCTGAGCGCGCCGTCGGCCGCGATGGTGAAGGGCACGTCCTGCACCTGCGAGATCGTCGCGTCGTCGGCTGCGGTCGTCTCGCGCAGCGTGTACGCGCCCGCAGGCAGCCCGACGATCTCCCAGGGGTTGCCGTCGGGCGTCCAGGTGTACGCACCCTTCGTGAACGGGCTCTCGACCGCCGTCGTTCCCACCGAGCCGTTCGTGCGCTCGAATAGCGAGAAGGAGACGCCCGGCACGGCCTGCTCGATTCCGTTCAGAAGCTTGTGCAGCGTGATATGCGTCTTGCTGTTCGTCAGCTCGGCACCTGCGGCGTCGCCGAAGGTCACGCTGCCGTCCTGCGCCACGGTGAACGCCTTCGCAGCGCCCTGCAGCGCGTAGCCGCCCGTCGTGCCGGTCTCGCGCAGCTCGTAGGAACCCCACGGCAAGCCGCTCAGCGCAAGCGTGGCGCTCTCGACGCCCGCCGCCGCGTCGACCACGAGCTCGGTGGCCGTATCGACCGAAGCCTCCGTGCCGGCGTAGGCGTACGTCCCCGCCGAGCCCGCCATCGAAACGCCCACCGCCTTGCCGCTGCCCGCGCCGAGCGGGCGCAGCACGAGCTTGAAGCGCGCCTGCTTGTCGATGTCGCTGCCCGCCGTCGTCTCGAACAGCTTCGTCAGCGTCACCGGTGCAGATGCCCGCACGCGATCGTTCGTCACCGTGATCGCGCCCGGCTGCACGCCGCTCACGCCCGCCGGCACCGTCAACTCGTGCGCGGTCGTATCGAGCACGTAGCCCGCGGGCGCCTTCGTCTCCTTGTACCAGTACGTGGTTCCCGGCGTCAGACCGTAGAACCCGAACGCGCCATGCTCGTTCGCGGTCACGAGCTTGATCTGCTGCATGCACGCCTCGTCGGCGAACAGGCCGAACGTCACGCCCGCCCCGAGCGGCTGCGCCGAGCCGCCCAACGCGTCCATCTTCACGAACTTGTACGAGGCCGTGCGCTCGAGGTAGCCCCACGAGTCGTCGCCGAGCTCTTGGGTGTGCGAGCCGTCGCCCTTCTCGGTGTCGTCGTTCAGAAGCGATGCACGGTTCTGCACGTAGCCTGCGTTGACGGCTTCGGTGATGTTCGTCTCGTACACGAGCGTGTACGCTTTCGCGCCGTCGGGCAGCGCCGCTTTCAGGATGCTCGACCCGTCGTCGCCCGGCTCAACGGTGAAGGCGTCGTCCTGCACCTCCGTCCACCCGGCCGTTGCCGGATCATCATCGTCGATCGACCCGTTCGCGGCATGCCTGCTCTCGTAGAGCCTGACCGACGCGAAGTCGAGCTGCAGCGACTTGTTCAGCACGTCCTTCACCACGGCGTTCTTGAGCTCGGCCCCCTGCGGGTTCACGTCGACGCGCCAACGGATGACGCCGGTGTCCTTGCTGAACTGCGAGCTCTTGTCCACCAGCTCGTTGACGATGTCGCCGCCCTCGGGCGCGGTCTCGTACACCGCCGTGCGGTCGATGGCGCCACCGCCGGACGTGCCCTCGATGGAGGCCACGTTCTTCGTGCGGATGAAGCCGCTTCCCGCATCGAGCAGGTACGCCTGCCGCGCGGCGTCGGTCAGCGTGAGGTAGAGGTCGATCGTGTACGTGCCGTCGATCTTCCACCCCGAGGCCGCCTCGCCCAATTTCACGCTGAACCGGCTGTCCGTGAACGTCGGGGTTTCATGCGCCCCGCCCTTCACCTGCGTGCGACCCTCGTCGATCGTCCACGCCGTAGCCGGGATATCGAGCGTCGAGCCGTCGTTCTTATAATAGGTAGTCGCCAAGTGCGAGAAGTCGTCCGACACCGCCACGTCGCTCAGGTCCATCTTGTTCGCGTTCGCCGTAAGCGTGTAGTGCAGCCATCCCCTGCCCGCCGCGTCGTCGTACTCGTACGCCGCCGTTTTGGCGATGAGATCGTTCTCGAGCGGCACTTCGGCCGTGGCGGCGTTCTCGAACGTGCCGCCGCTCGTCTGCACCTCGAGGTTCGCCGTGTTGCGATACGTGTGCGCCGTTCCGTGCGTGCCGTCCAAAAAGCCCGCGGTCGCCTGCGTGCGGTAGGTCACCTGCACGTCGGACAGCAGCGGAAACGGGTCCTTCGGCAACGTGAACGCGAGCGTCGTCGGATCGCCGGCAACGCCCGACCCCGTCACCGTGAGCCACCCTTCCTTCACGAGCTGCGCCTGATCGTACGTCGTTCCCCGGTACTCCAGCATCACCGTCCCGTCGATAAACGCCTGATCGCTCGCGTCGATCGCATCGGACAGCGTGGCCCCCTTGTAGTGCTCGAGGCGCGTCTGCGGGTTCACCGACCAGGTGATCACGCCCGTGCGCTGCTCGACGCTCCCCTCCTTTTTGACGAAGGCGTAGCGGTATTCCGTGCCGATGCCCATGTCGCGCGCGAACGCCACGCCAGGGCCGTCGCCATCCGGCCAGCCGCCGCTCAACGTGGCGGTGTTCTCGATCTTCGCGTCCTCGATGCCGTCGCCCGCAAGCGCCGTCTCGAACGTCAGCCGGTGCGCCTTCCCGATGAGGGGCTTGCCGTCGTGATCGGCGGCCTCGGTGTCCACGAAGTGGAAGGCCAGCGTATGGGTGCCGTCGGCGTTCGTCACGAGGGTTGCGTAGTCCGACGTCGGCGTCGTGTCGGGCACCGCGTCGTACACGGGCACGGCTTTGCCGTCCACCCGCAGCGAGTTGTCGAGGTACGTGAGGTTCGCCGCCAGCACGTCGGTGACCACGGCATTCCACAGCCACGCGTCCTCGGCTTCGTTCACCACGATCGACCACTGCATCTTGTTGCCGTCGATCTGCTCGCCGTTCTTCTGCACGCCCATGCCCGGCACGCTGGTCGTCGTGCCCGCCGTGCGATGCGTGCCGGGGTCGTAGGGCGAGGTGCCCTTGTCAAGCCGCACGTCGTTGCCCACCACAGACGCCCCGTCCTTCGGGAGCGCCGCGTCCTTCACCTTCGTCACGATCTTCACCGTCTGCGGTGCCACGGAACCTGCGGGGAACACGTAGGAGCACGACCCCGTGCTCTGCTCGATGGCCGTCGTGATGTCGGTCTCGGTCCCGTCGGCCGCCGTCGTCGACGCCGAGACGTACTCGAGCGCGCCCGCATCGTAGGTGTCGACGATCTTCATGCCCGCCATGTCGAGCCCGGCCGACGACGTGCCCGCCTTCACCGTCCACGTGATGGAACGGGTGGCCGGGTCGTAGACGCCCTCCTTCTCCACGCCGTCCACCGTCGACGACTTCGGCGGCACCACGACGTGCGCCGGATTGCTGACGTCTTGCAGCACGAGATCGACGCCCGTCTCGTCCTCGGTGCCGTAGGCGGCCTCGTTCAGCTCGAAGTTCAGGCTGATGCCGCCGTTGATCTTCGCGAACCCCTCCTCATAGTTCACGTTCTGGCTGAACGTCACGTTGAGAACGCCGTGCTTGATCTCGTACGTCGCCACGAGGTGGCCGCCGAAGGTGATGTTCTGCGGCGCAACGGTATCCGTGAGCGAGAAGCAGTTCAGCCCCGCAGCCGTCGTCTGATTGAGCGCGAACGTGAAGTAGTCGCCCTGCTTGATGGTGCGCGTCTCGTCGTCTTTGAGCACGCCGAAGTCGAGCACGAGCCGCAGACCCTTGATGCCCTCGAACGGCGTCGGCAGCAGGTAGGCGCCCTTGTCGTCCCGCGCTGCTTCCGTGAGCGCCCCCGCCGCGTCCTTCCAGGCGAACGACCCGATGACCAGCGACAGCTGCGCGGTATCGAACGTCACGTCCGACGCATCGGCACGCGTCGCGGCGGCCGGCGCTTCGACGTCGGCCCGCTCGCCGGCAGGCGCCTCCTCGGCCGGCGCGGTCGCAAGCGGAGCCTCGTCGCCCTCCGTCGGGTCCGCTGGCGCGACATCGACCGAGTGCTCGCCATCCTCGGCGGGAACGTCGACCGTCGGGGCATCGTCCGTCGCGCCACCCTCGGCTTCCGCGGACTCTTCCGCATCGCCTACCGGGTCGGGCGCATCTTCCGAGTTCGGAGCCTCCTCCGCCCCGGCCTCGATCGCTTGCTGCGCCCCCTCTTCGGCAAACGCGGCCAACGGCTGCGCAGTTGCGCTGTTGCACGTGACCACCAGCACGAATGCCATGAATACGGATACGAAGTTGCGAGAAATTCGACGCTGCATGAGAGTCCCCTTAAAGAGTGTGTCTGTGCTTCGGTCTCATGTGCTAGTACGTCGGATTCGCATGCCGATGTGTAGTTTAGGAAAAGGGGGATGCAATAATACTGATTCAATCAAGAGTTTAACCCCAGTTCAGTGCTCCGTACAGCAAAAGGGTCCCCCGCCGAAGCGGGAGACCCTTTCGTGGAACCCTATCGCTTGTCGGCTATGCCGCAAGCGGATGAAACCTTACGCAGCGCCAGGTATGACCATCATGGCAATCGTCAAGATGATCACGCATGCAACACCCAGCATCACGAACAGCTTGCCACCGAACTTCAGCCACGTCGAGTACTCAATCTTGGCCAGCGCCAAACCGCCCATGATCGCGCCGCTCGTCGGGGTGAACAGGTTCACCAGGCCGTTGCCGGCGCTGAAGATCATGATCATGACGTCGGTCGAGAAGCCCAGCGAGTTCGCCAGCGGGCCCATGATAGGCATGGACACCGTAGCCATACCGGACGACGACGGGATGAGGAACGACAGCACGATGTACAGCAGGAACGACAGCGGGGCGAAGATAATCGCCGACAAGCCGTTCAGTGCAGCAGCCGCGTTGTTCAGGATCCACATGTCGAGACCGGTCTCGCCCATGAGCACCGTGATCGAACGGGCCATGGCGATGATCAGCACGACGCTCATCATGTCGGCAGTACCGTTGATGAACGCTTTCACGAAGCGGCTCTCGGAAATGCCACCGACAATGCCGATGATGATAGCCATGATGAGGAACCAGGTGGAAGCCTCATCGAAGTACCACTGGCCCAGCGGCAGACCGGTCAGGAACGCAGACCAGCCTTCGGACACCTGCTCTTCAGTGGTGACCGTGCCGGACACGTCGCCCTCGAACACGCCAAGATCATTATCGGCGTAGACGGCGGAAACTTCCTCGCCGGAAACCTGCGTCGTGACTTCCTCCGTGACCGCGCCGGCATCGAACGCCTCGACGCCGAAGTCGCCCCAGGGGATGAAGCCGACGATCATGACCACGAACGTCAGCGCGAACACAACGAGCGTCCACTTCTGACGACCCGTCATCAGCTTCTCGCTCGGGTTCGCCTCGGCGTTTTCAGCTTCCTGCTGAGCCTCGCCGAACTCGGCCTTCATGTTCTCCTGTTCCTGCAGCGACAGGATGGTGGAGCCCTTGTTCGCCTTGACCTTCTTCGCGTAACGCATGACGAAGACGATGGAGATCGCAAGCGTCACGAGCCACAGGATCACGCCGAGCATGATGATGGTACCCTGGTTGATCACGATATCCGACGTGCTCAGGGAGTCGACGGCAGCGCCAACGGCGAAACGGGTTCACCGTCGAGCCGAGCACGCCGCAGCCAGCGCCCAGCAGCACGACCGCAGCACCGACAACGCTGT
>ENA-OQIJ01000088-OQIJ01000088.1-human-gut-metagenome-genome-assembly--contig:-NODE-88-length-29734-cov-9.109906_pt1 | contig 29734 bp, 25 predicted proteins | sample MGYA00242582_ERZ504747 | MGnify/ENA primary metagenome ERZ504747 (study PRJEB26092, sample SAMD00036435) | human gut metagenome | host: Homo sapiens | study: EMG produced TPA metagenomics assembly of...
TTGAGGGGCCTGCCACGAGACAGGAATGCAGTTGGCAGACCCATTCGTGGCCCCTTAAGGGGCTTTGCTAGTATTATGCCCTTCTAGGGCTTACTCAAGCCACCGGCTCAGCCGGTGGTTTTGACTTGAGAAAAAAGGGGCCGGTCAGGGGGAGACGTAGTTCAGCGGATCCACCTTCTGGCCGTTTTTGCGCACCTCAAAGTGCAGGTGGTTACCGAAGGAAAAGCCGGTGCTGCCCACGCCGCCGATGGTCTGGCCCTTTGTCACCGTCTGGCCGGCGCTCACCGCCAGCGTGCCCTCGGCCATGTGGGCGTATACGGTGGAGATGCCGTCCGAGTGGTTGATCAGGGCCCAGTAGCCGTAGCTGGAGTTCCAGCCTGCCAGCAGCACGGTGCCGTCCGCCGCCGCCACAATGGGCGTGCCCTGGGGGGCGGGAATGTCGATGGCATAATGGGCGCTGCCGTAGATCACCTCACCAAAATGGGTGGACAGCTTGGAGTAGCCGGGCAGCGGCCAGGTCATGGAAAGGCCGGTGCTGGGCGCCTGCGTGGGCGCGGGCGACGGGGTGGGAGCCGGCGTGGGTGCGGGTGTGGGTTCCGGGGTGGGCTGGCTTTCGCCGCCCTCGCTGCCGTCGCCACTTTCGCCGGTTTCACCGTTTTCGCCGTCCGGGGCCGGGGTGGCTTCCGGTGTGGGCGCGGGCGTGGGTTCCGGGGTCGGCTCGGGGGTCGGCTCCGGCGTGGGGGCCGGGGTGGGGGTGGCCTGCGCTTCCGCCTTGGCCAGCGCGTCTGCGATCTGCTGCTCCAGCTGGGCCTCGGCGGCCTGCAGCTCCTCCTTGCGCATCTCGTATTCCGCCTCGTAGGCAATCTGCTCGGCGGTTCCGGCGCTGATCTGGCTGTCCAGCTTCTGCACCTGGGCCTGATACTCCTTGCGGGTCTCTTCCAGCTGCTGCTGGTTTTCGGCGGCGGTGGCACGCTTGCCCTCCAGCTCGTCGCTCAGGGCCTGAATGGCCTGCTTCTGGGTTTGCAGCTCGGTGAGCAGGCTGTCGGTGTAGCTGCTCAGCTGCTGCAGGTTGGAGGGGAAGGTGAGCAGCTCATACAGGCTGTTTGCCTGCAGCAGCAGCGAGATGCCGCCGGAATCGCCCAGCTTCTGCATGGCCTGCAGCTGGGCCTTGTATTCCTCCATGGTCTCGTCGTAGCTCTGCTGGGTGGCGGCGATCTGCTCGGCGCACTGGGCGATCTGATCCTGAATGTCGGCCTGGGCGTCGCTCAGGCTGTTGATCTGGTTCAGCAGCATCTGGGCCTGCAGCTCGGCCTGGGCCTTGGCGTCCATGTCGTCCTGCACGTCTTCGGCGGCCTGCTGGGCCTGATTCTGGGCCTGATCCACCTTGTTCTGCAGATCCTGGATGTCCTCTTCGGTCACCTCGTCCTGGGCAAAGGCCACCGAGCCTGCCAGCAGCACGGCGGCGGTGAAGGCCGCGCCTGCACGCAGCAGCCAATGCTTCCTCATATCAAATCCCTCCTTGCAAGTGGGTTAATAAGGCACCACCGCACCATTCACGCCCAAGGGCTCAGGCGGCGTATCGCGCCAAAATTTTCCGTGGAATTTTCCAAAAATGCTCGTCAAGCCACAAAGGATTGCCTGCGCTTTTTGGTTCATTCCGCAAAAAATTTTCGGCGTGCTCCACCACCTGGAATGATGCGGTGCTGCCTTCAGAATACAAAAATCAAATTATTCTATCATTTTAATCATACACCGTCAAGGGGGAGTTTGTCCCGTAAAAAAGATTGAAAAAAGTGTGAAAAAGCCCCCGGCATACCAGAGGGCATGCCGGGGGCAGCGGGGCCGGGGGAATGGCCCCGGAAAAATTACTCGATGATGCTCTTACCGGTCATCTCTTCCGGCTGGGGCAGGCCCATCAGCTTGAGCATGGTGGGAGCGATGTCCGCCAGAACGCCGCCCTCGCGCAGCTTCACATCGCCGGCGCCGGCCACCAGGAAGGGAACCGGGTTGGTGGTGTGAGCGGTGAAGGGAGCGCCATCGGGCTCGCGCATCTGGTCGGCGTTGCCGTGGTCGGCAGTCAGCAGAACCTGACCACCGGCGGCCAGAACCGCGTCGATGACCTTGCCGGCGCAGGTGTCCACAGCCTCAACGGCCTTCACAGCGGCCTCGAAGATGCCGGTGTGGCCGACCATGTCGCAGTTGGCGAAGTTCAGGATGATCACGTCGTACTTGCCGCTCTCGATGCGCTTGACGCACTCGTCGGCAACCTCGAAAGCGCTCATCTCGGGCTGCAGGTCGTAGGTGGCAACCTTGGGGCTGGCGATCAGGGCGCGATCCTCGCCCTCGAAGGGAGCCTCCACGCCGCCGTTGAAGAAGAAGGTCACATGGGCGTACTTCTCGGTTTCAGCGATGCGCAGCTGGGTCTTGCCGCACTTGGCCAGGTACTCGCCCATCACGTTGGTCAGGCTCTGGGGCTTGAAGGCAACCTCCACGTTGGGCATGGTGGCGTCGTACTGGGTGAAGCAGACGTAGTTCACGGCAAAGCGGCCGTTCTTGCGCTCGAAGCCGTTGAAGGCGTCGTCCACGAAGGTGCGGGTGATCTCACGGGCACGGTCGGGGCGGAAGTTGAAGAAGATCACGGTGTCGCCCTCGGATACGCGGCCGCCCTCGCAGGTCACGGCGGGTACCACGAACTCGTCGGTCACGCCCTCGGCGTAGCTGTTTGCCATCACCTCAGCGGGGGTGCCCTTCACGCCCTCGCCGTATACGAAGGCAGCGTAGGCCTTCTCCACGCGGTCCCAGCGGTTGTCGCGGTCCATGGCGTAGTAACGGCCGGAGATGGAAGCGATCTTGCCCACGCCCAGCTCGTCCAGCTTTGCCTGCAGCTCGTCGATGTAGCCCTTGCCGGAATCGGGGGGAACGTCACGGCCGTCCATGATGGCATGAACGTAAACTTCCTTCGCGCCCATGTCCTTGGCCATGTCCAGCAGGCCGAACAGGTGCTGGATGTGGCTGTGCACGCCGCCGGCAGACAGCAGGCCCATCAGGTGGATGGCCTTGCCGTTCTCGATGGCAGCTTTCATGGCGTTCACGATGGCTTCGTTGGAGCGGATGGAACCGTCCTGAATGGCCTTGGTGATGCGGGTCAGCTCCTGGTACACGATGCGGCCGGCGCCGATGTTGGTGTGGCCAACCTCGCTGTTGCCCATCTGGCCGTCGGGCAGGCCCACGTCCATGCCGGAAGCACCGATGGTGGTGTAGGGGCAGGTGGCGAACAGCTTGTCCAGATTGGGGGTTTTGGCGGCCACGATGGCGTTGCCCTCGGTCTTGTTGGGCACCCAGCCGAAGCCGTCCAGAATGCAGAGCATCAGGGGTTTCTTAGACATAATGGATTACTCCTTATCAGTTAAAACAAAATGAAACGCGCCGCCCGGCCCACCGGGCGAGACGGCGCGCTATGGCGAAAGAATGATTTTGCCGGAAGTTTTTTTGCAGCCTGCGGCAAAGGGAAAATGCCCGCCGCAAAGGCGTTTTCAGAAAAACTTACTTGCTGGCAGCGCCCTACAGCAGCAAGGCTGCGGGGTGCACGGCTTTGCGCCAGCTACTGCGCGAAGGCGCAAAGGGCCAGCAAAGCCCCGCCGTTGCGGCGCGGGGGTTCGATGCCCCCGTGACGCAAAGACTCTTTCGGGGAGATTACTTGCTGGCAGCAGCCACGATGGTAGCGAAGGCATCCGCTTTCAAAGAAGCGCCGCCAATGAGACCGCCATCAACGTCGGGCTTGCCCAGCAGCTCTTCGGCGTTGCCGGCGTTCATGCTGCCGCCGTACTGGATGGTGGTAGCCTTGGCAACGGCCTCGCCGTACACTTCGCCCAGCACCTTACGGATGGCAGCGCAGACTTCCTGAGCCTGATCGCTGGTGGCAGTCTTGCCGGTGCCGATGGCCCAAACGGGCTCGTAGGCGATGATGACATTGGCCATCTGCTCGGCGGTTACGCCGTTCAGGGCGATCTTGGTCTGCATGCGGACCAGCTCCTCGGTCACGCCCTGCTCGCGCTGGGTCAGGTTCTCGCCCACGCATACCAGCACCTTCAGGCCGGCGTTCAGAGCAGCCAGAGTGCGCTTGTTCACGGTCTCGTCGGTCTCAGCGAAGTACTGACGGCGCTCGGAGTGGCCGGTGATCACATACTCAACGCCCAGGTCAACCAGCATGTCGGCGCTGATCTCGCCGGTGAACGCGCCGCTCTTCTCGAAGTGCACGTTCTCGGCGCCCACATGGATGTTGGTGCCCTTGGTCTTTTCCACAGCGGTGGCCAGAGTGGTGAAGGGGGTGCAGATCACAACTTCGCAGTCAGCGTCCTTCACAGCGGGGATCAGAGCGTCGATCAGCTCCACAGCCTCGGTGGCGGTCTTGTTCATCTTCCAGTTGCCGGCGATGATCGCCTTGCGGTTTGCTTTATCCATGGTGAAATTCCTCACTTTGTTTCAGATTATGTGGGCAGCGCCGCACAATTCGGGCGGGCGCCTGCTCAATACACCGGAAAAGGCCCCAGCCGCCCGGCCAAAGGGGGGCGACTGAGGCTTTGGGGTTTAGAACTCAGGCGTTCTGGATGCAGGCGATGCCGGGCAGCTCCTTGCCTTCCAGGTACTCCAGAGAAGCACCGCCGCCGGTGGAGATGTGGGTCATCTTGTCGGCGAAGCCCAGCTGCATCACGGCAGCAGCGCTGTCACCGCCGCCGATCACGGTGGTGGCGTCGGACTCGGCCATGGCCTTGGCAACGGCCAGGGTGCCGGCAGCCAGGGTGGGGTTCTCGAACACGCCCATGGGGCCGTTCCATACAACGGTCTTGCTGGCCTTCACGGCGTCAGCAAACAGCTTCTCGGTCTCGGGTCCGATGTCCAGGCCCATCATGCCGGCAGGCATGGCGTCGGCAGCAACCATCTGAACCTCGATGGGAGCGTCGATGGGATCGGGGAAGGAAGCGGCAACAGCGGTGTCCACAGGCAGCAGCAGCTTTACGCCCTTCTCCTCGGCCTTCTTCATCATTTCCTTGCAGTAGTCCAGCTTCTCGTTGTCCACCAGGCTGGTGCCAACTTCGTAGCCCTTGGCAGCCAGGAAGGTGTAGGCCATGCCGCCGCCGATGATCAGGGTGTCCACCTTCTCCAGCAGGTTGCTGATTACGTTCAGCTTGTCGGCAACCTTGGCGCCGCCCAGGATGGCGGTGAAGGGACGAACGGGATCGTTCACGGCGTTGCCCAGGTAGCGGATCTCCTTCTCCATCAGGTAGCCAACAGCGGTGTCCTTGATGTAGTCGGTCACGCCGGCGGTGGAGCAGTGAGCGCGGTGAGCGGAGCCGAAGGCGTCGTTCACATAGCAGTCAGCCAGGCTGGCCAGCTCTTCGCTGAACTCGGGCAGGTTCTTGGTCTCCTCCTTGCGGAAGCGGGTGTTCTGCAGCAGAACCACGTCGCCGTCGTTCATGGCGGCAACAGCGGCCTTGGCGTTCTCGCCCACAACGGTGTCGTCGTTGGCGAACACAACGTTCTTGCCCAGCAGCTCGGAAAGGCGCACAGCCACGGGAGCCAGGCTGAACTTCTCTTCGGGGCCGTTCTTGGGCTTGCCCAGATGGCTGCACAGGATGACCTTGCCGCCGTTCTCGATCAGCTTCTTGATGGTGGGCAGGGCGGCAACGATGCGGTTATCGTTGGTGATAACGCCCTCCTTCATGGGAACGTTGAAATCGCAGCGCACCAGAACGCGCTTGCCCTTAACGTCCAGTTCCTCAACGGTTTTTTTACCTAAGCCCATTGTTCTTTCTCCTCTCATTTTTGAAAGTATCCCAAAGGGAACGGCCGCCCGCGCCAACCGGTGCGGATAGCCGCCTTGTCATACCTGCCCTTATTATAAACAACTTGGGCCGATTTCGCAAGTTTTTTCTTGTTACTCTTTTAACGAAATACGCCCTTTTCCTGCACAAAAATCTGGGCGGTATGCGCTTTTTTGTAAAAAAACGGGAAAGAAGCGGAAAAGGCAAAAATCGTGAAAAGAATTGGCAAACCCGCGCCGGGGCCCGGCAAATGTGATACAATAAAAGTATAAGGGCGTGCGGGGCCGCCGGCTTTGCCGCGCCCGAACGCTGCTGGTTCACCGCCCGCCGCGCCCACGCGGCAGAAGGCGGGGTTTTTGGGGGAATACAAAGGAGGCAATGTGTATGCCGGGGCTTGTGACTCACTGTGTGTTCGGCGCCCGAACGCTGGCCCGCCTGCCGGACTGCGGGGCAAAGCGGGCGGCGAGGCAGCATTCCCGGGCGTTTTTCCTGGGCTGCCAGGGGCCGGATCTGTTTACCTATAACTTTTTGCGGCTGGCCTTTTCCAACCACCGGAATCTGGGGGCCTACCTGCACAACCACCGGGTGAAGGCCTGGTTTTTGCAGATGTTCGCCTGCCTGCCGGAGCAAGAGCCCGAGCGGGGGGTCTGCCTTGCCTATCTGGCGGGGGCCTACTGCCACTATGTGTGCGACAGTGTGTGCCATACCTTTGTGTACGCCCGCACCGGCTACGACCCCGCCCACAAGAGCGCCCGCTATTACGGCCGCCACGCCGCGCTGGAAAGCGACATCGACGCCTGGTACATGGCCCGGTGCGGATACAGCTACACCCGGCTGCGGCAGGAGCAGGTGTTCCGGCTCAGCGAGGCGGAAAGCCAGCTGATCAGCAAGTATCTGGCAAGGGTCTTGCAGGGCACGCTGGGGGATCTGTTCCCGGTGCGCTCGCCCTTCCGCCCGGCCTTTGTGCGCCGGGCCATGGTGATGGCCTCGTTTGAGTCCAGCCTGCTGCACGACCCCGGGGCCCAGCGGCGGCAGATGGTGGAAAAATTCGAAAACAGGGTGATGAAGTTCCCGCTGCTTTCGGCCAAGTTCATCACCGACGCGCCCAGCAGCATGCCGGACCCCATGAACCTGGCCCACGCTGCCTGGCGGGACCCCTGGAAGCCCCAGCGCCTGTTCACCGACAGCTTCGACGAGCTGTTCTGCAAGGGGCTGCGGCTGGCGGTGTGGCTTGTGCCCCAGATGGACGACCCGGTGCGCTTTCTGATGATGACCGGCGACACCAACTACCACGACGACCGGGTGCTGGCTGCCAATTTCCAGCGGCTGGAGCGTGCGGTGGCGGCCGGTCAGGCCGGAGCGCCCGCCCCGGCCCCGGCGGCGCAGCACGCCCGCTGACCCCCATTTTCGGATGCAATGCCCCCTCTGCACCCCGGCGGCGGGGGCACTTTTTTGCCCTTTTGACCGCAGGATTATTAAGAAAAGGCAAAAAAATTTGAAAAACAGATGAAAACCGCAAAAAAGCCCCCACAGAACGGATCAAACGCTGTATAATATCTGCGCGGCAGATGCCCCTAAGGGAGGGGCGCCGAACAACAGGAATAAAACAGAATAAGAAAAATGAGAAAGAGGATTGCACCATGAAAAAGAAGATCCTTGTGGGGGCGGCGATTCTGGTCGTGCTGGCCGCGGTGATTCTCACCGGCGTGCTGGTGGTCTCCAAGTATCTGGTGGGCGGCGAAAAGCGCGCCCGGGACAAATGGGAGATCGAGACCGGCACCTACACCTTCACCGACGACGAGATCAACGTGCAGATGTATCGCCAGCCGGTGGAAGCCAGCATCGAGGTGGCCCAGATTCTGCCCGGCGAGTACGAGCAGGAGGGTTTTACATACTACGATGAGGAGGTGCAGCAGCGGCTGGCCCAGAGCCTGATGACCATGATGGCCCGGGGCGGCTACACCATGGACGCCCCGCTGGCGGTGCTGAACCCCTTCGGCACCGGGTCGAACGGGCTGTATCTTTACTTCACCACCGACTACAACTGCCAGATCCGCTACACCGTCACCACCGACGACGAGAGCATCCCCGCCTACACCGCCACCGCCAATTCCGCCGAGGAGTTCGGTAAGGTGCAGGAATTTCTGCTCATCGGCCTTGTGCCCGGGCAGGAAAATCAGGTGACGCTGGAGGCGGTGAACCGGCAGGGCGAGGTGAAGCAGAGCTTCACCTTTACCATCCAGATGCCCGAAACCACCTCCGGCCACCCGAACCGGCTGGAGGCCACCGAGGGCGAAAGCACCGCCGAAATGAGCGACGGCCTGTTCTACGCCATGGGCCTGAGCGACTACTACGGCTACACCTTCTTCTTTGACAACGACGGCATCCTGCGCTACGAAATGCTGCTGGATGGCTACCATTCCGACCGGATTCTCAGCCTGGGCGACCAGATTCTGGCCTGCGTGGGCAGCAACAAGATCGCCCGCATCAGCCGCATCGGCCAGGTGCTGCAGGTGTATGATCTGGGCCGCTTCGAGCTGCATCACGACTTCAACTGGGGCCCGGACGGCGAGCTGGTGGCCCTGGCCACCAACACCGAGGGCGAAACCGTGGAGGATCAGCTGATCGCCATTGATATGGAATCCGGCGAGGTGACCCTGCTGGTGGATTTCAGCGCCCTGATGAACGACTATTTCGTGACCACCGAAAAGGTGGCGGCCAACAGCTCCTTCTTCTGGCAGGCGGGCCTGTGGGACTGGCTGCACCTGAACTCGGTGCAGTATCTGGAAGAGGAGGACGCGGTGGTGGTCAGCTCCCGCGAGACCTCCACTATTCTCAAGGTGAAGAACGTGCACGAGGAGCCGGCCATCGACTGGATGATCGGTGACGAGGCCTTCTGGCAGGGCACTGAGTTTGCTCAGTACAGCCTGACCAGAGAGGGCGACTTCACCCCCCAGTACGGCCAGCATGACGTGACCGTGATCTACGACGAAAGCCTGCCCGAGGGCCAGTATTACCTGCGCATGTTCGACAACAACTACTGGGCCAACAGCACCCGCACCGGCTATACCCCCACCCTGCCGGATACGGTGGGGCAGGCCCTCACCGAGGACGAGAGCATCGTGAGCCATGTATACTATTATCTGGTGGACGAGAACGCCGGCACCTTCCAGCTGGCCTGGTCCTTCGATGTGCCCTATTCCAGCGTGGTGTCCAACGCGCAGCTGCTGGAGGGCGGCAACTATGTGGTGAACAGCGGCGTGCCCCAGGTCTACGGCGAGTATGACTCTGAGGGCAACCTGATCCGCCAGTTCCAGTACCACAGCATGATGAACGGCTACCGGGTGATGAAGGACGACTTTGTCGGCTACTGGTTCCGGTAAACACAAAAAAGAATCAAAACGCAAAGCGCGGCCCCGCATCCGGAATGTTTCCGGGCGTGGGGCCGCGTTGTTTCGTTTTGCAAAGGGCTGGTCAGCTCCAGCGTTCGCGCAGCTTCTCGGCGGCCAGCCAGCCCAGCCCCAGCGCGATGACCAGAGCGCCAAGGCCGGCCCAGACATCCGCCCGGCGGGCAAGCTCTGCGATGTGGAAGAGGGGATAAAACCCCACCCACCGCAGGCCGGAAAGCCCGCTCAGCGCCAGCAGCGGCGGCAGGCAGAAGGCGATGCTGCCCACGAACATGGCCCCCAGCGGGTTGCCCATGTATTCGGAAAGGGCCATCAGAAGCAGCATCATGCAAAGGCAGGCGGCCAGCCGGGCCAGCACCCCGAACACCAGCAGGTCGGAAAGGCTGACCCCGGCGGGAATGGCTGCGTAATCCGCAAGGCTCATGGCCGGGGCGAAGGGCCGGCAGAGGCCGTAGTCCCGCAGCACCACCACAAACCGGGGCAGGCAGGTGAACAGGCAGACCAGCGCCGCGCCCAGCGCCCCCACCGCCAGCTTGCGGCGCAGGGTGTACCGGCGGCCCAGCGGGGTGGCCATCACCACCCGCTTCATGCCGCCCCTGTGCTCAAAGGCGAACAGGCCCGCAAAGCACACGCAGCTCACAAGGCCGGCCAGCAGGGTGTCCTGCAGATCGCCCTCGCCGGAAAAGCCGAACAGCTTTTCCCAGCCGCTTTCGTAAACCAGCTGGGCCTTCGGGTGCTCTTTTATGTAGGCCAGATTGCCGTTCAGGATGCGCTGGAATACACTCATTTTCTGCTGCAGGCCGTAGTAGGCGCCCATCTGGGCCTGATAGGCTTCGCTGCTGATTTTGCCCGCGGCCAGCGCCGCGTCCAGCTGGCGGATGGGCTCGAATTCCCCGTTCATCTCCAGCAGCTTCTGGTACGTCTCTTCCGTATACGGCCCGGCCAGCTGCTTCATGTAGTATGCGTAATAGATCTCCTCTGCGTCCAGGTAGCTTTCGGCGGTCACGGTGCGGAAGGTCTGCCAGCCCGCGAAGGCCACCAGCACCGCCGCCGCGCCGCAGAGCACAAACAGCTTGCGGCTCTCCTGCCGCAGCACGGTGGTGGCTCTGGTTTTCGCCGCCTTGCGCCGCAGCCCGGCAAAGGCCGGTGCCGCCGCCAGCCGCCCCCGGCAGAACAGCAGGCAGAAGCCGCCCGCCAGAAGGATGCCGTACAAAATCGCCGCCAGCCACTCCACCAGCGGCAGGCTGACCGGGGCATCGAACCAGTAAAGGTTCCGGTAGTTGCCCAGAAGCTCGTTGGTGCGCAGAAGGCTTGCGAGATTTGCGTATTTGATCACGTTCAGCCGGCTGGTGGCGGGAATGGCCTGCCGGATGAGCCACTGGGCGGCGGGCAGCGCCAGCGCGGCGCACCAGCCCGCAAAGGCCCGGCGGGCCCACAGCGCCGCAAGCATCACCCACAGGCCCATCACAAAGGCCCCGGCCCACTTGGCCAGCAGAAACAGCACCAGATACTGCCCCACCGTGATCTGCATGGTGCAACGCATCAGCGCGGGCACGCTCTGGATGCTGCGGCGCAGCGGCCCAAGGCCGAAGGTAAGGCCGCAGTAGGCAAGGTTTACCCCGTACAACAGCAGCAGCACCGCAAGCAGGCTCACCGCCAGCGCGCCCAGCTTTGCCAGCGCGGTGTGCAGCCGCCCGCCGGGCATGCTGCGCACGAGGTTCAACATGCCGCTGTCCCGCTCCTGGCGTAGCAGCAGGCTTGCCAGAAGCAGCATGGCCGCCAGCAGAATCAGGTCGGTGAACGGGTAGTCCAGCGCGGTGAACAGCCCCTTCTGGGGCGCGTAGCGGATGGCCACATCCCCCATGCCCGCATACACCGCGGCGGTTTTGCGGATGTTGGCCTGGTCGTAGCCGCTTTTGCCGGTGTTGAAGATGGAAATGCCGGAGAGCTGCTTTGCCTTGGTCTGCACGTCCTCCAGAAACCGGGGGTAGCCGGCCACCGTGTCCAGCTCGGCCTTGAGCTGGGTGAGGAAGGCGTATTCCACCTGCAGATCGCCGGTGTAAAGATCGTAGGATTTTTCCTTGTAAGTCTGCTCATAATTTGCGAAAAGGTCTGCGTATTCCTGCCGCACGTCCATTCCCGTGTACCAGCCCATCGCCTGATCCGAGAGAATCTGCCGGATCTGCAAAACGCCGGACACAAGGTTCAGCTTTTCGTTGATGAAATCCTGCTGGGCGGCGGTGTCCAGCCCGGCCAGATCCCGGGCCACGGCGCGCCAGGCGGCGGGCCGGGCACTGTTTTCTCCGGGGCGGGTGCCGGTGTAGAGCAGAAACAGGTTGGCGGCGGCCAGCACCGCCAGACATAACGCGAAGATGCGCTGGCCCCAGACTTTGCGCAGCTCGGCAGAGAGCAGCCTCATTTGCCATCCTCCTCACCGAACACCGTAAGATACACCGCTTCCAGATTCTGCCCCGGCGCGTGGGCGGCAATCAGCGCTTCCACAGGGGCTTTGTCCACCAGTTTGCCGTTTTTGAGCAGCAGAATTTCGGTGGCCACGGTTTCCACGTCGCTCACCACATGGGTGGCCACCAGAACGATCCGATCCTTTGCCAGCTGCGCCAGCAGCCGGCGCAGCCGCACCCGCTCCTTCGGGTCCAGCCCGGCGGTGGGCTCGTCCAGAATCAGCAGCTTCGGGTCGCCCAGAAGGGCGCTGGCCAGCAAAAGCCGCTGCTTCATGCCGCCGGAATAGGCGGCAAGGCGCTTGTCCAGCTCATCGGAAAGGTTCACCCATTCCGTCACCCGCGCCACTTGTACGGGCACATCTTTAGCAGGAATTTCCTTCAAGGCGCACATATAAGAAAGAAACCGACGGCCGGTGTAGCTGTCGTAAAGGCCCTGCTGCTGGGGCATGTAGCCCAGCACCCGGCGAAAGCGGATGTCCAGTGCGCGGGCGCTTTTGCCGCACCAGCGCACGGTGCCGCCGTCCGCCTGCAGGCTTCCGGTGATGATGTTGATCAGGGTGGATTTGCCCGCGCCGTTGGGGCCCAGAAGGCCGTAAAGGCCCGGGCCGAGGGTGAAGCTCACCCCGGCAAGGGCCTGTTTTCTGGTGGCGGGGCGGCCGGAAAACAACAGGCCGCCCCGGGTCAGATAGCTTTTTTTCAGCCCCTCCACCGCAAGCAGCGGGGCGGGATTTGTGGGTTGGGTCATGGATGATTCACCTCGAAAAGAGCCATTTTCCGGCGTTGTTTTCTTATGTCACGACGGCGAAAGGCAGTCGGTCACCGGCCGGTAGCCGCCCGCGTTGGAGTTCAGATAATCCTGCCGGGAAAGGAAGGCATAAACGTTTGATACCAGGCCGGAAGCGTTGTCCATGCGGTAGTCCGTGGCCACCAGACACAGCTCGCCCACCTGGCTCAGAACCACCACCGGGCGGTTGTTGAAGGGGGTGCGCAGGGTCATTTCGGTGCAGCTTTGGGCGGAAAAATCCAGCACACAGGCGCAGATGTCGTAGGAGCCGCCGGTGCTCTGGGTGCTGGCGGTGGTGAGCAGCAGGCTGCCGTCGAACAGATACCGCATGGAGGGCGCGCCGTAGCCCTCCTTGATGGAAAACGGGCAGGTGAGCTGTTCGCCGGTCTCCAGAGCGATGCGTGTGACCGTTCGGGCGGATTCATCCAGCGTGAACAGGTAGCCGTCGCTCACAAGGGTGTTGCCGCTGGCGCTGGTGTCGGTGTAAAAGGGCTGCTCCATGCGGTTTTCCCGGATGGAATACATGCAGTAGCAAAGCCCCTCCGGCGTGACCTGCTGGAAGCACAGCCGGTCGCCCGCGCTGCCGCAGAGGGTGTAGTACGCCCCGTCCACACCCAGATCCAGCCGCTTTTCGGCCTTCCCGGCGGAAAGATCCGCGCACCAGAGCTGGTAGCTGTTCTGCCCGATCTGGTCGGTCTCCATCAGGTCGAAATACAGCTGGTCTCCGGCCAGAAAAAAGCTGCCCATGGGCTGCTGATTGGCCGAAAGGGTAAAGGCGGTGCGGCGGTTGGAGCCGTCGTAATCCATGGTCATGGCCCGGGGGGCGTTGCCCTCATCGGTTCCGGTGAAAAACACCAGCAGCTGATCCTTCCCCTGCAGCAGCAGGGGCGGGAAGCTGGCGCCGGGGGTGGCAATGTAGCTGGTGCAGCTGTCCACATTATGGGGGCAGTTGGGGTCGGCGCACAAAAAGATGCGCTGGCCGGTTTCGGCGTCGATGTAAAACAGGTTGGCTGAGCCGGGGGCGATGCTCTGCAGCTCGTAAACGCCCTCGTCGGTGGGCAGAAACATGCCGTCCCCGGCAAAGCGAACGGCGGCGGGCTCCGCCGCAGGAGCAGCCGCGCCGCCGCAGCCCGCCAGAAGCAGGCAGGCGGTGAGGATGGCGACAAGTCGTTTCATAAAAGGGGGCCTCCTTTTGCCGGAAAAGCGGACGTTCCCGGCGGGTTTCTGGCCCCAGTATAGCCCCCGGCGGGCCACGGTGTATGCAAAGAGATGTATCGAAACTGCAAATTCCCGGCTCAGGGTGCCTTTTTACCAGTAAATCACCGGCGGGTTTCCAAACTGTTTCGCCCGGGCGCAAAACGGCGCAAAAAAAACGCGGCCCCGAACCGGTTTTTCCCGTTCGGGGCCGCGCTGTCTGCGTCAGGTGTTTACTTTGCGGCGTTGTCGGTGGTGGCCATCTCCTTGATGGAGGTGACCAGACCCGCCAGATTCTGCATGTCGCTGGGGATGATAAGCTTGGTGGCACGGCCATCGGCAACCTTGGCCAGCGCTTCCAGACCCTTCAGAGCCAGCACCTTGTCGTTGGGGGCGGCTTCGTTCAGCAGGCGCAGCGAGTCGGCCAGAGCCTTCTGCACCTCCAGAATGGCCTGCGCTTCACCCTGGGCCTCACGGATGCGCTGCTCGCGCACCGCGTCCGCCCGCAGAATGGCGCTTTCCTTTTCGCCCTCGGCCTTGGTGATGGCGGCGGTCTTTTCGCCTTCCGCAATCAGAATGGCTTCGCGCTTCAGGCGCTCGGCCTTCATCTGCTTCTCCATGGCGTCCTGAATTTCGGCGGGCGGGATGATGTTCTTCACCTCCACCCGGTTCACCTTGATGCCCCACTTGTCGGTGGCCTGGTCCAGAATGGCGGTGATCTTGGTGTTGATCACGTCGCGGCTGGTGAGGGTGTGGTCCAGCTCCATATCACCGATGATGTTGCGCAGGGTGGTGGCGGTCAGGTTTTCGATGGCGCTCATGGGCCGCTCTACGCCGTAGGTGAACATCTTGGCATCGGTCACCTGGAAAAAGACCACCGAGTCGATCTGCATGGTCACGTTGTCGCGGGTGATCACGGGCTGGGGCTTGAAGTCCACAACCTGCTCCTTCAGGCTCACCTTCTTGACGACACGCATCAGGAAGGGGACCTTGAAGTGGAAGCCGGCGCCCCAGGTGGCCTGATACACGCCCAGCCATTCCACCACATAGGCGTTGGCCTGCGGCACGATGCTGATGCAGCTGACCAGCAACAGCAGCAGAATCACGAGGATGGGAATCAGAACGATCAATACTGTGGGCATAGTCATTTCCTCCGTTTCGTTATGAAATTAAAATCGCTGTTTCAGAAATTGCGGAAAAATGGGATGCGGGGGATCATTTTGCGGTGGCCGGGGCCTTTTCCGGGGCCACGGTCAGGGTGGTGCCGCCGATGGCCTGCACCACGCAGGCTTCGCCGGCGCGGATGGGCGCGTCGGTCACGGCGTTCCAGTCCACACCGTCCAGCCGAACGCGGCCAACGGTGCCGGGGCGCAGATCCTCCAGCGCCTTTGCGGTGCGGCCGATGTTCCGGTCCAGCTCCACGGCAGCGGCGGGTTTGCGGGCCCGCGCCCGGCTGACCAGAGGCTTGGTGGCGATGAGCGCCACAAGGCTCACCAGCAGGAACACCAGCGCCTGCCACAACACATTGTTGGTGGCAAGGCTGGCCAGCAGCGCCGCCAGCGCGCCCACGGCAAACCAGATGGTGACCAGATTCGCGGTGGCCAGTTCCACCACAACAAACACTGCCAGCAGCGCCGCCCACAGCCAGATGGCCGCGGTGGTCGAAATCAGGATCTCCATGGGTGTACTCCTCTCCGGCGGGATCACCGCCTTTTTTATTGCGGCGCCCTCGCACCTGAAAGGATGCGGGAACGCCTTTTGTTCAGGCGGGCATGCCGCCTGTAAAACCTTATGCGGAAAAGCGTTGAACGAATATTCATTCGGCAGCGGCAGCCGCCCTCCGGCCCGGGCCGGGAAGTGGTGCCGTTGTCTGTATTTTAACAGATGGCCGATAGGAATACAAAGCCCGCCTGGGGCAAAAATTGGCGGTTTTTTGCCTTTTTTGCGAAATTTCTGCCGGGGCGACCCCCAATCGAAGCCGGGCGGGCCGGGGCGAGCCCGGGCGAAGCCGGGCAAAAAACAAAGCCCGGAGGGGTGTTTCCCTCCGGGTACGGTTGGTCGGTTTTGGGCGATGACGTGCCGGTTCAGGGGGGGCGTCAGTGCCCCCAATACCGCCAGCTGAAATACTGCCAGGCCTCGCTGACAAACAGCGCCAGAGCGGACACGGTGGCCAGCGCCGCCCACAAAAGATACACCCGCTGCCAGCCCCAGCCGTCGCTCACCCAGCCGGAGAGCACGCCGCCCAGCGCCGCGCCCACATAGGCCAGGAAGTTGAAGATGCCGGTGAAGGCCGCGCTCTGGCCGGTGCGGGCAAAGCGCAGGGGCAAAAGGGTGGTGAGGATGGTGGTCACGCCGTACACAAGGCCCAAAAGCAGTCCCAGGCAGATCACCAGCCCGGTCAGGCTGCCCTGCAGCGCCACCAGCAGCCAGCCGCACAGCGCCCCGGCTCCGGTCAGGGCCAGCAGCGCGCCCTCCTGCCCGCCGTGCAGCCGCCGCACCAGCCAGCCGGTGGTCAGCAGCCCGGCGGTGCTGAACAGGGGAATCACCGCGGTGAACAGGCTCACCAGCCCCTCCTGCCCGGGGCCGGCCAGCTGCCGCAGCAGGGTGGGGGCCCACAGATTGATGCTCTCCTTGGTGGAGCCCTGGGCCACAATCACAAAGGCGAAGCTGAGCATGGGCAGGGTGAGCATGGCCCGCAAAAGGCTGCCCCGCCGGGGCGCTTCGGCGGCCTGCTCCTTTTTTTCGGGCGCGGCCAGCACCGCCGGCCGGTAGCAAAGGCCCGCCGCCGCGGGGCTTGCCTTCAGCCCCCGCAGCCAGACCCAGAAAAAGCAGAAGGCCACAAGGGCCGGGCAGAAGAACACCCAGCGCCAGCCCGCCGCCCGCAGCACCGCGCCAAGCCCGCCCCAGGCCAGCAGATAGCCCAGCGTGGTGGGCAGGCTCAACAAAATCGAAACCTTTAGGTACTCGCCCGGCTCAAACCAGTTGGTGGTGATCTGCAAAATGGGCGGCCAGAACAGCGCCAGCGCAAGGCCGTTCAGCGTCCAGAGCGCTGCCAGCGCCCAATAGCTGGAACAGAAGCCGATGGCCAGATTGCACACCCCGCTGGCCGCAAGGCCCAGCGCCACCACCCGTTTGGGGTCCCACTTCACGCTCAGCCAGCCGCCCAGCAGCTGGCCGGAGGCGTAGGTCCAGAAATACAGCGTGCTCACAAGGCCCGCCGGCCCCCTGCCGATGGCCAGCACCTCCATCAGGTCGTCCAGCGCCAGCGAAAGATTGGTGCGCAACAGGTAAGACACCGTGTAGGCGGCCACACACACCGCCAGCACCCGCCGCTTTTGCACGGCCAGAACATTGGACTGCTCCACAGCGATCACCTCACGTTTTTTCCTTGCCGTTTTCCCTTTTCGCAAAAAAAGAGGGAACAGAAAACCAGAGCGGGGAAGGCCCCTGCTCTGGTTTTGCGTCTGTGTTTTGAATGTTCCGAAAGTTACCGGCCGCCGCAGGCCCCGCAGGAAGCGCAGCCGCCGCCCGCCGCCGGGGCGGTGCCGAACACCTGCTCATACAGCTTCTGGCCGGTGGGGGTGGCCGCAAGGCCGCCCTCGGCGGTCTCCTTCAGGCTGGTGCTCATGGCGTCGCCCACCTTCTTCATGGCGAAGATGGTCTCGTCCGCCGGGATGGCGCTGCCGATGCCCGCCAGCGCCAGCTCCGCCGCCACAAAGGCCCCGGCCACGCCGGAGGCGTTGCGCTTGATGCAGGGAATTTCCACAAGGCCGGCCACCGGGTCGCACACAAGGCCCAGAATGTTTTTCAACGCAATGGCCACCGCGTCGCTCACCTGAGCGGGGGTGCCGCCCGCCAGCTCCACAATGGCCGCCGCCGCCATGGCCGCCGCGCTGCCGCACTCGGCCTGGCAGCCGCCCTGGGCACCCGCCACGCAGGCGTTGGTGGCGATCACCATGCCCACCGCGCTGGCGGTGAACAGGGCCATTACGCAGTCCTGCTCGGAGCAGCCCAGATCGTTCTGCATGGTGAGCAGCGCCGCCGGCAGAATGCCGCAGCTGCCCGCGGTGGGCGCGGCCACCACACGGCCCATGGCCGCGTTCAGCTCGCTCACCGCCAGCGCCCGGTACAGCGCCCCGCCCAGCACGCCGCCGGTGAGGGTTTTGCCGCTTTCCACCGCCCGGCGCATCTTAAAGGCGCTGCCGCCGGTGAGGCCGCTGGTACTGCGCAGATCCTCGGCGCAGCCCGGCTCGATGCAGGCGGCCATCACCTTGTAGGTGTCGGCCATCTGGTCAAAGACCTCCTGCTCGGTTTTTTCCAGCTGAATGGCCTGCTGGCGCAGCACCAGCGCCGAAAGCGGCTCGCCCGCGGCCTCGGCCGCGGCGATCAGCGCCGCAATGGAATCGTATTTGAAATCAATGTTCATGACGTACCTCTCTTTTCCGGTCTCAGTTGGGCAGCAGCATGGTGGAGCTGAGAATGTGGGGCAACGCCTCGATGCGCCTGTTCAGTGCCGGGTCGAAGCCGCCGTCCATCTCGATGGTCATCACCGCCACGCCGCCCTTTTTCTGGCGGGAAAGGCGGAAGTTGCAGATGTTCACCTGGCCCTCGGCCAGCAGTTCGGTCACCGCCGCGATGGTGCCCGGCGTGTCCTGATGGAGCACGATCAGAGAGGTGTACTGGCCGGTGATCTGCACCTCCATGCCGTTCACCCGGGTGACCAGAATATTGCCGCCGCCCACGCTGGCCCCCTGCACGCTCACGGTGCGGCCGGTGGCGTCGGCCAGCGTGATCAGGGCGGTGTTGGGGTGGGCGCCGTCGATCTCGGTGGGCAGAATGCTCACCGAAAGGCCCGCCTCCTCGGCCAGCCGGGGCGAAAAGCGGATGCGCTCGTCGTCGGTGGCCATGCCCATGATGCCCGCGATCAGGGCCTTGTCGGTGCCGTGGCCCTTGTAGGTTTTGGCGAAGCTGCCGTGCAGAAGAATCTGGGCGCTCACCGGCTCACAGCCCAGCAGAGCGCGGGCCACCCGGCCGATGCGCACCGCGCCCGCGGTGTGGCTGCTGGAGGGGCCGATCATCACAGGGCCCACAATGTCGAATACGTTCATCATACTGCGTTTTCCTTTCGATCCTCGATGATGGATGGGGGTTGTTTGGGGGATAAGAATGGTTTGCGCTCAAAAAAGAGCGTTATGCAGCGCCGGGCCGCTCACACCAGAATGAGCCGCACACCGCAGTTTTCCACCGCGGCGGCCTGCTCCGGGTCCACCCCGCCGTCGGTGATGATGGCCTCCACCGCGTGGATGGGGCAGATGCGCACCAGACTTGCCCGGCCGAACTTGCTGGAATCCGCCACCACAATCACCCGGCTGGCGGCATTGCGCATCTGGTTCTGCATGGAAATTTCGCCCAGCCGCTGGTCGGTGAAGCCCGCCACCGGGTCGATGCCGGTCACGGTGAGAAACAGAATGTCCACATGCACATAATCCAGAATGCTGGTGGGGAAGTCGTTCACCAGGGTGTGCTCGTCCCGGGAGAGCACGCCCCCCGTGAGGATCACCGTGAAGCCGGGCTTGTCCGCCAGAAGCAGCGCGTTCTGGATGGAGTTGGTCACCACGGTCAGCCGCTGGAACCGTGCGGCCAGCGCCTGGGCCAGCACCTGACTGGTGCTGCCGTAGTCCAGCGCCACCACCTGCCCTTCCTCCACCATGGAGGCGGCCCGCCGGGCGATGCGCTGTTTTTCCTCCATGTGCAGGCTGTTGCGGGTGGAAAGGGCCACATACCCCACCATGGGCGCGGCGGCCGATTCCGCCTGCCGGGGCACCGCGCCCCCGTGGATGCGCCGCAGCTTTCCCTGCCGGTCCAGCTCTTCCAGATCCTTGCGCACCGTCTCGGAGGAAACGCCCAGCGCCTCCACCAGCTCGGCGGTGTGCACCGTGCCCTCCCTGTCCAGCATCTCTAATATAATGGAATACCGTTTTTTCGCAAGCATGTGTTTCCGCCTTTCGTTTGCATTTCCGGGGCAAACCGCCCGTTCTCCTTCTCAAATTATAACAAACCGCAAGGGGTTTGAACACCGTTTCACAGAAAAATCCCAATTTCGCCGCCCCTGCATGCCGGTTCGGCCGGGGAGCGGAGTTGGGAATGGGTTGTGAAATACTTGGCTTTACAATTAGTATACCGGCCAAACCCCAAAAATTAAACAGGCAGATTCAACAAAAAATGGAAAAGGTCTTTGTTTAATTGCGAAAAAATAGGGAAAAGGGCTTGAAATCCAAGAAAACCGCAAGTATACTGTGATTGTTCCCAAGGCGGGGCAGGCGGAAAGAGCGCCCCGCACCAAGAAACGGAAAAACGCGGCGCGGAGCAGACGCTGCGCGAGTGAGAAAAAGAGAGTGCTTTTTGAGGAGGAATTCAAGTGAGCAACAAGACAAAGGCCGCAATGGTCAAGGCGGTTCCCAACCGCTGGTTCACCTTCTGCATCCTCACGTTGTCCGGCGGCATCGCCTTCAAGCTGGGCAGCATGAAGGATATGTTCTACGTTCCCATGCAGGAGTTCATGGGTCTGACCAACACCCAGATCGGCGGCGCCATGAGCGCCTACGGCATTGTGCAGACCATCGGCCTGATCGTGGGTATCTACATCTGTGACATGTTCAGCAAGAAGTACATGATCGGCGGCAGCCTGATCGGCATCGGTCTGGTGGGCTTCTATCTGGCCACCTTCCCGCCCTACTGGGGCTTTCTGGCAGCCTTCGGCGTGATCGCCATTCTGGCTGAGGTCACCTACTGGCCGGTTCTGCTCAAGGCCATCCGCCTTTTGGGCGACGAAAAGACCCAGGGCCGTATGTTCGGCTTTCTGGAAATGGGCCGCGGCGTTGTGGACGTGATCATCGCCGGCACCGCGCTGGCCATCTTCGGAGCCATGGGCGAGGGCGCTGCCGCCCTGCGCGCCGGCCTGATCTTTTTGTCCTGCGCCACCATCGCGGCGGGCGTTCTGTGCCTGATCTTCGTGCCCAACGATGAAAAGCGCGTGGGCGCCGACGGCAAGGAGCTGAACAAGGCCACCGCTGCCTTCGGCGGCATGGTGCAGGCCCTCAGGAGCGTGGACATCTGGGCCGTTGCGCTGAACGGCTTCGTGGTCTACTGCATCTACTGCGGCCTGACCTACTTCATCCCCTTCCTGAACAACATCTACCTGCTGCCCGCCACCGCGGTTGGCGCTTACGGCATCATCAACCAGTACGGCCTGAAAATGGTGGGCGGCCCCATCGGCGGCTTCATGTCCGACAAGGTGCACAAGTCCAGCGCCAAGCACATCCGCATGGGCTTCATCGTCTGCATCGTGGCCATGGCTCTGTTCCTGATGATCCCCCACGAGGCGCTGGGCGCTTCCGGCAACTGGATCATCGGTGCTGCCTGCACCCTGGGCTTCGGCGCCATCGTGTTCACCATGCGTGCCGTGTTCTTCGCCCCCATGGACGAGGTAAAGGTTCCCGCCGAGATCACCGGCGCTGCCATGAGCCTGGCTTCTCTGGTCATCTACCTGCCCAACTCCTTCGCCTACCTGATGTACGGCAACTTCCTGGATCGCTTCCCCGGCATGACCGGCTACCGCATCGTGTTCGGCGTGATGATCGGCTGGGCCGTGATCGGCGTGTTCGTGTCCACCTTCCTGATCGGCCGCATCAAGAAGCATCAGCAGGCCGGCAAGTAACAAACTGCACGCAGAACCCCCTGATCTTCGTATCAAATTCATAAAAAATTTCGCGCAGCATACAGATCCGTGGTGGAATTCCACGGATTTGTATGCTATTCTGGAACCAAGAGGCAAGACCCGCGCACCCGGGCGGCCCAAACAAACGACAAGGAGTGACCAAAACCATGCGTGAGTACCACGGCTTTACCGGCTGCGGGTCCTTCTACAAGGGCAACCTGCACAGCCACACCACCATTTCCGACGGCATGCTGACCCCCGAGCAGAACGTGGCCCAGTATAAGGAGCACGGATACCATTTCCTGTGCATGTCCGAGCACGACATCTTCACCGACCACCGGGCCCAGTTCAACACCGAAAACTTCATCGTGCTGCCCGGCGTGGAGGCCACCGCGGTGCTCTACCGGGCCATTGGCACCAATGAGCGTTACAAGCTGCACCACATGCACGGCATTCTGGGCACCACCGAGATGCAGCAGAATGCCCCCGAGGGCACCTTCGGCCATCTGCAGTATCTGCCGCCCATCAAGTTCTTCGGCCAGTGGGAGGGCGCGAAGGCCGCCCAGCAGCTGAGCGACATGCTGCGCGCCCACGGCTGTGTGGTCACCTACAACCACCCGGTGTGGAGCCGCGTGCTGGACGAGGAATTCATGGACACCACCGGCGTAACCGCGCTGGAAATCTTCAACTACAACTCCACCAACGAGGCGGCGGTGGGCAGCGGTCTGGTTCACTGGGACCGGATGCTGCGCGCCGGCAAGCGGATCAACGGCTTTGCCAGCGACGACAACCACAACGAGGGCCTGTTTGACGACGCCTGCGGCGGCTGGATCTGCGTGCAGGCCGAGAGCCTGACCCACGACGCCATTGTGGAGAACTTCATGAAGGGCAACTATTATTCCTCCGCCGGCCCCGAAATCTACGACTGGGGCGTAAAGGACGGCAGGGTCTGGATCGACTGCTCCAAGGTGGAGCGGGTGAACTTTGTGGCGGGCAACATCGTGAACGACGGCGGCACCGTCATCGGCGAGCTGCGCAAGGACACCCTGACCCACGCCGAGCACACCCTGAAGGGGCACGAAAGCTACGTGCGCGTGGAGGTGGTGGACCGGTTCGGCCGGGCCGCCTGGACCAATCCCATCTATCTGGAGTGGGACTGAGCACCCCCGCGTGACCCCGATCTTTTGCGGTACCTGCCGGGGCCCTGTGGCGTATGAATCATAGGAGGAAAGACCCATGTTGGATCAACTGCAATCCACCCTGGAATTCATCGACGGCAAACTCTGGGGTGACTGGCTCATGTTCGTTTTGCTGGGCGTGGGCGTACTTTATACCATCGTGACCGGGGCGGTGCAGGTGCGCCACTTCGGCTACATCATCAAGAAAACCCTGTGGGAGCCCATCCGGGGCAAAAAGAACGGCGAGGAGGATGCCGGCGGCATCACCTCCTTCCAGGCGCTTTGCACCGCCGTGGCCTCCTGCGTGGGCAGCGGCAACATCGTGGGCGTATCCACCGCGGTGGTGGCCGGCGGCCTTGGCGCCATCTTCTGGATGTGGGTGGCAGCCTTCGTGGGCATGGCCACCAAATACAGCGAGATCGTGCTGGGCCTGCTTTATCGCGAACGCAACGAGCAGGGCCAGTGGGTGGGCGGCCCCATGTACTACATCAAAAAGGGCCTGCACGCCCCCTGGCTGGCGGTGCTGTGCGCGCTGTTCATGGTCACCCAGATCATCGGCGGCAACTTCATCCAGTCCAACACCATCAGCGGCGTGATGAACCAGAGCTTCGGCGTGGCGCCTCTCGTCACCGGCATCGTGCTGGTGGCCCTGATCTTCATTGTGACGCTGGGCGGTTTGCACCGGCTGGCCCATGTGGCCCAGAAGCTGGTTCCCACCATGGCGCTGCTGTATGTGGTGGGCGGCCTGATCATCATTCTGATCAACGCCCCCAAGGTGCCCGGCGTCTTCGTCGAGATTTTCCAGAGCGCCTTCGGCCTGCGGGCCATGGCGGGCGGCGCGATGGGCAGCATGATCATCGCCATGCAGAAGGGCGTGGCCCGCGGTCTCTATTCCAATGAGGCCGGCGAGGGCTCTGCTCCCGTCATCCACTCCTCCGCCAACGTGAAGCACCCGGTGCAGCAGGGCATGACCGGCGTCACCGAGGTCTTTCTGGACACCTTCGTCATCTGCACCATCACCGGTCTGGTGCTGGGCGTGACCGGCGTCATCGGCAGCGGCGTGCCGGACAACGTGCTGGCCATCAACGCCTTTGCCACCGTGTGGGAGCCGCTGAGCTATCTGGTTTCCGTATGCCTTTTGCTGTTCAGCAGCACTACCCTGATGAGCCAGTGGTACTTCGGCTTCGTGGGCCTGAACTATGTGTTCGGCGCAAAGGTTGCCGACAAGTTCAAGTACGTTTTCCCGGCCTTCTGCATCATCGGTGCGCTTTTGAAGGTGGAAATGGTCTGGACCATCCAGGACATCGCCCTGGCGCTGCTGACCATCCCCAACCTGATCGCCATGATCGTGCTGTTCCCCAAGGTGCGCAAGGCCACCAGGGAATTCTTCAGCGACCCGGAGCTGTACGAGGGCGCCCGGCGCTGAGCCTGACCCATTTACTTTGATTTCAATCGGGAATATTTTATTTAAAATATCCTGATTGTAATATAACCAAACCAACTACAGCCTATTTGTAAGGCAAAACCGCACAAATTGCGGCGCGATATGCCGCCGGAGGCTTCCGCCGTGAATTGTGCGGGGTTGCCGCGATATCCCTCTTTCATCCTTTTCTCTCGGGCAGCCGGTCCCCACACTCCTTGGCCGGCTGCCGCAAATCATCTGCAAAAAGCGGCTTCGGGCGTTTGCCTGGAGCCGCTTTTTGCGTGTTCAAAAGGGGGATTCCCTCTGGAACGAGAACTTTACTCTTGCAAAGTGCTTCGGTTTGTGATACTTCTGTTAGTAGAGAGCAAGGGCCATGCGGCCCGAAAACGGGAGGGGAGTTTTGTAATGACAGACCATGAACAGGACAAACGCACCGGCGCACCCAGCCGGTATGTGCAGGGGCCGGGGGCGCTGCGCCGGCTGGGGCGGTATACCCGGCGGCTGGGGCGGTATACCCGGCGGCTGGGGCAGGGCATCTTCATCATCAGCGACGAAGCGGGCATCGAGCGCATCCGGCAGGATGTGGAGGCGGGCCTGCCCGGCGCGGGCGGGGTGGAGTTTGTTCCCTTTGAGGGGGCCTGCTGCGAAAAGGAGATCACCGAGCTGGTGCGCCGCTTTGAAGCCAGCGGCTGCCAGGTGGTGGCGGGCGCTGGCGGCGGCAAGCATCTGGACGTGGCCAAGGCCGTGGCGGCCTTTGCGGGCGCGCCCATGGTGATGCTGCCCACCGTGGCCTCCACCGACGCGCCCTGCAGCGCGCTGGCGGTGCTTTACACCCCGGACGGCCTGTTTGACCGGTATCTGTATCTGGACAAAAACCCGGATCTGGTTCTGGCGGACACCACCCACATCGCCGCCGCCCCGGCCCGGCTGCTGGCGGCGGGCATGGGGGATGCGCTGTCCACCTGGTTCGAGGCCCGGGCCTGCGCCGAGGCGGGGGGCAAAAACAGCTTCGGCACAGCCCCCGGCGCGGCGGCGCTGTGCCTTGCGCAGGGCTGCTGGAACAACCTGCTTCGCTGCGGCGCCAGGGCCATGGAGCAGGTGCAGCGCAAATGCCCCGGCGAGGAGCTGGAAACCATTGTGGAGACCAACATCTACTTAAGCGGCGTGGGCTTTGAAAGCGGCGGCCTTGCCGCGGCCCACGCGGTGGCCAACGGCATCGCCAGTCTGGGCCGGGCAAACCGGGCCGGTCACGGCCAGGCGGTGGCCTTCGGCGTGCAGGTGCAGCTGGTGCTGGAGCAGCGGCTGGGCGCGCAGCCTTTGCGGGCAAGGCAGGATCTTTCCCAGGTGCGGGCCTTCTGCAAGTCGGTGGGGCTGCCCACCAGCCTTGCGGATCTGGCGCTTTCCGACATTACCGGCGACGAGCTTTCCGAGCTGGCCCGGGTGGCGCTGGACCCGGCGGGCAACATGGGCAACATGCCCTTCGCCGTGAGTGCCGGAGATCTGATCAGCGCGGTGAAGACGCTGACACAGGCGGTGTAAGGCCGGTTTTTGAGAACAGGAGAGAAGTTATATGGAGCAGCGGCAGTTTCAATACTGGAAGTGGGCCGGCCTGCGCTGGCTGGTTCTGGGGGCAGGCGTTCTGCAGCTGGTGAGTCTGGCCATGCAGATCAATGACTGGATCGATCTTGCCGGGGCAGGCATCTTCAGCGCCGCGGAATGGCAGCGATATTGCGCCCGGGAGGCGCTGCACTGCGGCTGCACCGGCCTGCTGGCGGCGGTGTTTCTGGGCTGTTTTGTGATCGGCCAGCGGGCGAAAAGCCGCCGGGAAGCCCGGCGGGCCGAGGGCGTGATGCTGCTGGTGCTGGCAGTGGTCTGGGCCGCGGGAGTCATCGGGCTGCATATTGCCGTTGCGGTGGCTCTGGAGCAGACGCTCTTTGAGCTTGTGCTGCTGGCGGCACTGGCAGCAGGGGGCGGCGTATCCCTGCGGCAGGCGGCGCGGGCAGCCAAAACAACAAACGGGGAGGAAACAGCAGGATGATGGACGTGGTGTTCAGCCGCAGCGCCTGCGGCAGCCTGAAAATGGCCCAGCATTACGGGCAGGGGGAATACACCGGCACGGTGGGCGTGATCTACGCCGCGCCACAGGGCGGGCAGGGCGCTGCCCCCGCGCCGCAGGTGCAGCAGGCCGCCCGGCAGGCCGCGGAGCAGCGGGCGCGCCGGGAATGGGAAAACGCCCACCCCCTTGGGGGCGACCCGGCCAACGTGTTCAGTCTGGAAGGGGGCTGGAGCATGGGCGACATTGCCGAGAGCCAGTTCCCGCAGGGCCGCCGCCGCTTGCTGGAACGGCTGTTTGCCGCCAGCTTCAGCGGCAGCCCGGCCGAGCAGGAGCAGATCATCCGGGAATCGCTGGACGAGCTGCAGGCGAACCTGCAAACGGTGCTGGAGCGCAGCGCCCGGGGCGAGGAGATGCGCATCTGGTACAGCGATAACCCGGACGACGCCTGCGGCCTGTGCTGGCTGCTGGCAAAGCTGCACGGGCTGGAAACGCCCGGCCCGGTGACCCTGATCAAGCTGCCGGTGTGGGAATACGGCGAGGACGAAACCGTGATGGCATACACCGGCTGGGGCGAGATCAGCCCCGGGGAGTGGGGGCGGTATCTGCCGCTGGCCCAGCCCGCCCGGCCGGTGCTGCTGCGGGCCTGCGCTGCCCGGTGGAAGGAACTGCAGCGGGAGAACGCGCCCCTGCGGGTCTGCCTGAACGGCGGGCTGCAAAGCGTGCCGGAGAATTTTTACGACGGCTTCATTCTGCGGGAGCTGGATCGGCTGCCGGAGGAATTTCTGGAGGCGTCGCTGGTGGGCAATGTGCTGGGCCGGTGCCAGCTGGGCATTGGCGACAGCTGGATTGCGCTGCGCATCGAGGCCTTCTGCCGCGAGGGCCTGCTGGAGGTGGTGCAGGACGGCCCGGGCATCCGCCGCCGGCTGCGCCAGTGCACGGCGGACGGGGATTTTTGAGCAAAACAAAAGCGAAGCGTGTTTGCGCTTCGCTTTTTTGCTGCATGGGGCCGGGCCGGGTCAGGCCTCCAGCCGTTTGAGGCGGCGGGGGCGGTGCCGGGCCAGAATGTCCACGGCGGCGGCCGGGTCAAAGGGGCGGCTGGTCTGCTGGGCCCATGCGGGCATGGAATAGCTTTTGGCCGGGGCCTGTGCTGTGGGGGTCGCGTCCTCCCAGCGGCGGTGGCTCAGCCACTTGGCCGGGTGGGGGATGTACCGCCCGCCCGACTCCTTCCAGGGGGCGCTTTCGCACTGGGCAGCCAGCGCCGCCAGCATGGTGTTCACCAGCGTTTCATCCGGCCGCAGGGCCTTCCATGCCAGCAGGGCCGCCCGCTTATCCGCCTTGCGGGGATAGGCCTGCCAGAACCGCTCAAAGCCGGCTGGGGCAAGATTGGCCGGTTGGCTGGCAGTTTGCGCCGGGCTTGCCTGTGTTGCAGGTGCTGCCGGATCGGTGAAACAGGGGTTCGGTTTGCACTCAGTCTTTGGCGCAGCATTCCCGGATTTTTCAAAAAGGGGCAAAGGCGCACGCCCACCGCCGCAGGCGGTGTATGTGTGTTGGGAATCTTCTTGGGTATCTTTTTGGGAATCTTTTATAGCTCTTTCGGATTCGGCATTTGAATGTTCCGGATTCGTTTTTTGCAAGTGACGATTCTGAAACATGGAAGCAGCGGATTCGCTGATTGCATACCACAAAGTGCGATCAAAGGCGAAACGGCCGAAGCGGCCCTCTAAAAGCGCCCCCTGTCGCACAAGGCTTTTTAACAGGCGACGGATTTTGGGCACGCTCCAGAACGGAAAATGCTCGGCCAGCCGGGCGGCGCTGGCGTACATCCAGCAGCGGCCTTCTTTTTTGCAGTCCGGGTTTGCGGCGTTTTTCTCGCACCAGAAGCGGATGTGCTCCAGCAGCACCGCCTCCTCCACGCCGTACCGGGCGGCGGCGTTCACATCAAAGGAATAATACATTCTGACCCTCCTTTTTTACTTGGGAAGTAACTGAAAAAACAAAACCGCCCCCGGCGCGCCGAAAAAAACAGGGCACACCGGATGACGGTTTGCAAAAAGGCGGGGCCCGCTATCCTCCGCCTTATCTTCTCAGTTTATATGGTAGCACAGGTCAAACCGGGCCTGCCAAGGGTGAAACGCCGGGAAAAAGCGGGCTTTTCAAGGGTCAAAATGCGAAAAAAAGCGGGCTTTTCGCGGCGGGGGAGGGGTGGTATAATGAGGGCAAAGCCGGAAAAGGAAGTGATGGGATGCGCGGTGGTATCCTTGCGCAGAAAATTGCATGAACCCATGTGAGCGAACCGAACCGGAAGTCTTACATGGGAGGAACATACAATGAAGGAAAACAAATACGACAACCAGATTTTTTTTGACAAATACAGCCAGATGGAGCGCTCGAAAAAGGGCCTGGCGGGCGCGGGCGAATGGCACGAGCTGGAAAAGCTGCTGCCGGAGTTTGCGGGCAGGCGGGTGCTGGATCTGGGCTGCGGCTACGGCTGGCACTGCGCCTACGCCGCCCAAAAGGGCGCGGCATCGGTGCTGGGGGTGGATCTTTCGGAAAAGATGCTGGAAACGGCCCGCGAAAAAAACAGCGGGCCGGTCATTCAGTATCGCCGCGCCGCCATGGAGGATTTGACCTTTGCGCCGGGCAGCTTTGATGTGGTGCTCAGCTCGCTTGCTTTCCACTATGTGCGGGACTTTGCGCCGCTGGTGGAGCACATCCACACATGGCTCGCGCCGGGCGGGGCGTTTGTGTTCTCGGTGGAGCACCCGGTGTTCACCGCCTACGGCAGCCAGGACTGGTACTACAGCCCGGACGGGGAGATTCTGCATTTCCCGGTGGATCGTTACAGCTTTGAGGGCGAGCGGCAGGCGGTATTTCTGGGCGAAACGGTGACCAAATACCACCGCACCCTCACCACCTATCTGGAAACGCTGCTGCAAAGCGGCTTTGCGCTGCGCCATGTGGTGGAGCCCCAACCGCCGCAGGAAATGATGGACCTGCCCGGCATGCGGGATGAGCTGCGCCGCCCCATGATGCTGCTGGTGGCCGCTCAAAAGCAGTGACGGCGTGCATCGCCCCCTGAAAAACAGAAAACTCCCCCGATTCCTCGAATCGGGGGAGTTTTTGTCTGACTGCTTTAACTGTATGGCTGCCAGTCATACGGGGGGAATCTGTGCAACAGTTCAGGAAAGATGACTTCAAAGTTCCAGAAATAGAATGGAGTTCGACAGAATAAAATCAATTGCCCTGTGAAGAATAAGCGTTTCAAAATCCGGGTCATGCTTCATTCGTTTAATAGTGCATTCCCAGATTGTAAGACATTTTATGCCCTGAGTTGCAAGAGATTCTCTTACAGCAGCATCACGCTGTATGTTCTGCTCGAATTTCTTCTGCCAGAAATCAACCCTGCTTTTAGGTGTGTAGGCATATTTACAACCTGCATGCCTGTGCCAGAAACAACCGTTTACAAATATCGCGGTATGATATTTGGCAAGATAAATATCCGGATGACCAATGATGGCCGAACTGTTTTTTCGGTACCGCAGTCCCCTGGCGAACAGAAGCTTGCGAAAGTAAATTTCCGGCTTTGTATCCCTGCTCTTTATGGCAGACATATTCTGACTTCTTTTATCCGGCGTTAAAATATCAGCCATTACATCTGTTCAACCTCTCGAACATATTTGATGAATTTTTC
>ENA-OQIJ01000089-OQIJ01000089.1-human-gut-metagenome-genome-assembly--contig:-NODE-89-length-29333-cov-8.294631_pt1 | contig 29333 bp, 29 predicted proteins | sample MGYA00242582_ERZ504747 | MGnify/ENA primary metagenome ERZ504747 (study PRJEB26092, sample SAMD00036435) | human gut metagenome | host: Homo sapiens | study: EMG produced TPA metagenomics assembly of...
GCACCGGCAGATCGGTCTCGGCGTTGCGCATGGTCTGGTAGGCCGGGCGGCGGCCGTTCTTCTTCACATGAATGCGCACCAGAATATCCCGGTCGGCGGGCAGCTTGGCGTACTGCTCCAGCGGCATGCGGCCGGCCTTGAACAGCTCCACCTCACAGTCCAGCGCCAGCAGCGCGCAGAGCAGGTCGGAAAAGCCGAACCGGGCCGCGATGCTGCCGCCCAGAGTGGCGCAGTTGCGGAACTGCACGCCCACAATGTGGCGGGTCATCTCCTTGAACAGGCCGCCGAAGGCCTCGTTCAGGGCTTTGTTTGTCTCCAGCTGGCGCAGGGTGACCATGGCCCCCAGCGAAAACTCGCCTTCGGTCTCCTCAATGGTATCCAGCCCCAGCCCGCTCAGGTCCACAAGGGCGCCCACTCTGCGCCGGGTCAGGCGCAGCCAGCAGCCCCCTGCCAGCAGGGTGGTGCTGCGCTTCTGGTTCAGCTGCCAGGCTTCCTCCAGCGTGGCGGCCTTCACATATTGCTGTGCGGTAAACATGCCTCACAGTCTCCTTTCCGTTTTCTCCGGAGCAAGGCCCCGGTCAAGGGCATTCGTTCTCACTTTAATTGTAACAAAGCGGCGGGGCCTTGTCGAGAGAAAAGCCCCCCACGCGCACAAAAAAAGACCCGCCTTAGTTTGTAAGACAGGTCTTTGTGGTGCCTCCGATCGGAATCGAACCAATGACACGGGGATTTTCAGTCCCCTGCTCTACCAACTGAGCTACAGAGGCGTTTTTTGGTGGAAGTTACAGGGCTCGAACCTGTGACCCTCTGCTTGTAAGGCAGATGCTCTCCCAGCTGAGCTAAACTTCCAGACAAAAAAAATGGAGCGGCTTACGAGGCTCGAACTCGCTACCTCCACCTTGGCAAGGTGGCGCTCTACCAGATGAGCTAAAGCCGCTTATATGATGGTCGGAGTGGCGGGATTCGAACCCACGGCATCCTGCTCCCAAAGCAGGCGCGCTACCAGCTGCGCTACACCCCGTTGTGTTCAGGGCCCCTGTTCATTGGGTGCTTGATTAGTATACTCAATTTTGGGCCGGGTGTCAACACCTTTTCGCAAAAAAATTCAAAAAAAATTTGCGGGGCCCGAAAACCCCGCAAATTCGAACCTTATTCCGCTTACTGCTGATGCTCCAGCTTGGCCTCCACCTCGGCCTCCTCGTTCTTGATTTCCCAGTGAATCAGGAAGGTCAGCGCGGCCCGCAGCACAATGATGGCGCCCACGATCATGATCTCGCTCATCTGGCGCACCACCACGGTGCGCAGAATCTCGCTGCCCAGCTTGAACTCAAGGCCCATGGCCATGCCCTTGGCCAGCTTGAGCCGGGTCAGGGGGTCCCGGCGCAGATAGTTCCAGATGCCCCGCACACCGGCGGCAATCAGAACCGCCACGCCCATAAATTCAAACAGCAGGATGGCGCCCTCCACGATCAGGTGCAGCACGTCGTTCAACAGTTCCATTGTGTTCTCTCCTTTTTATTCGATGGGGCGGCTTTGCGCCCACTGGTCCAGCCGGTCCAGCGTTTCCTCGCTGAACACCGGCAGGCCGTTTTTCAAAAGCAGGTCGGCGGCCACCCCGTTGCCCGGCACAAGGGTGCCGGTAAAGCTGCCGTCGTAAACCATCCCGCATCCGCAGGAGGGGCTGCGGGCCTTCAGCACCGCCGCTTCGCACCCGGCCAGCCGGGCCAGGGCCAGCGCCTCGGCCGCGCCCTTTTCGTACTGGGCGGTCACATCCTGCCCGTCCCGGTTCATCACCCGGCACCCCTGCCGCTCGGCAGGGGTGCGGGGGGTGGGCAGCCCGCCGTAGATCTCCGGGCAGACCGGCACCGGGGTGCAGTCGTGGCTTTTGAGCCATTCCACAAGGGGCCGGTTCTGTTTGGCGGCCCCGTCGTACCGGCAGGCGCAGCCCAACAGGCACGCCGAAACCAGCAGCTTCATCTTCTCCACCCCGCCTTTCGCTTTCTTCGGGCATGAACGCCCTGCTTTTTCAGGCATCACCACATCATTCAAGCCAAGGCGTGAATGATGCAGTGCTCCCTCGACTATAACTATATCATATCAAATTGCCCGCCGAAAAGAGTTTCCATGACTTTGTTACAGAGTTTTACCCATTTGGGTGCTAGGATAAGGACGAAGAGACCAATCGAATGTATTCCGAACCTTGAAGGAGGTCGTTTTTTATGGCAATGTTTTCCGTTACCACGCAGGATTTTGAAAAGGCCGTGATTGAATCCGCCGCCCCGGTGCTGGTGGAGTTCACCGCCCCCTGGTGCGGCTACTGCCGCCGCCTGGCCCCCGTTCTGCAGCGCATGAGCGGCGAAGAGGGTATGCTGCCCATCGCCGCCGTGAACATCGACGAGGAGCCCGCGCTGGCCGAGCGCTTTAAAGTGGATACCATCCCCACCCTGCTGGTGTTCCGGGGCGGCAGCCACGGCCCGGCTCTGGTGGCTCCCTCCACCGCCGCTCAGATCAAGGAGTGGCTGTCCGGTCAGGAGGTGTGAGCCATGATGAAAAAACTCTGGGACGTTGTGATCGTGGGCGGCGGCCCCGCCGGGTATTCCGCCGCGCTGTACGCGGTGCGTGCGGGCTATTCCACCCTGGTGGTGGAGATGCTCAGCGCCGGCGGCCAGATGGCCACCACCAACGCCATTGAAAACTACCCCGGCTTTGTGGAAAATGTGGACGGCTTTGAGCTGGCCATGACCATGCAGCAGCAGGCGGAGAAATTCGGCAGCGAGACGTTGTATGCGCAGGTGACCGCGGTGCAGCTGGCCGGGCCGGAAAAGCACCTGACCACCACCGAGGGCGAGCTGCGGGCCAGGGCCGTGATCTTCGCCACCGGCGCGGATCCCCGCCCCCTGGGCCTGCCCGGGGAGGACAGTCTGCGCGGCCGGGGCGTGGCCTACTGCGCCACCTGCGACGGCGGCTTCTACCGGGGCAAGACCGTGGCCGTGGCCGGCGGCGGCAACTCTGCCGCTGAGGACGCGCTCACCCTCTCCAAGCTCTGCAAAAAGGTATACTTGATTCACCGGCGGGATACCCTCAGCGCCACCCGCAGCTATTTGAAGCCGCTGGAAAAGGCTGAGAACATCGAGTTTCTGTGGAACAAACAGGTCACCGGCTTTGACGTGGACGGCACCCTCACCGGCCTGACCCTCACCGATACCCAGACCGGCGCCGAGAGCCATCTGCCGGTGGACGGCCTCTTCGTGGCCATCGGCCGCCAGCCTAACACCTGGCTGGTGAAGGGCCAGCTGGAGCTGGACCGGCAGGGCTACATTGTGGCGGACGAGAGCTGCCGCACCAGCCAGCCGGGCGTGTTCGCCATTGGCGACGTGCGCACCAAGCCCCTGCGTCAGGTGGTCACCGCCGTGGCCGACGGCGCCACCGCCAGCAAATATCTGGAGGAGTACCTGAACGGGCTTTCCTGATTTCTGTTTTGCTTTTTTCCGTTTCCGGTTTTCCACATTCCGGGCGATGCCCGGTGGAAAACCCGCGAAATTTCCTTCTTCTCTTCCCAAAAAACAGGCAGAGGCCGCCCTCCGCAAGCTGCGGGGGCGGCCTCTGCCTGTTTTTGCGTTTTAATATTCAGCAGTACAGACCATTGGCGGTCATATAGTCGGCAATCTCCTTGCCGTGCTGCTGCTCCTGCTGCTGGATGGCGGCCAGCGCGCTGCGGGCCGCCGGGTCGGAAAACTCGAACACCGCGGTGTTGTACACCCCGGAAACGAACTTTTCGGTGGCCAGCACATCCGCCAGCAGATAGGCGTCGCTCTTTTTCTCGGCCCGGCTCACCGGCGAGCGCTGGGGCTCCGGCTGGGGCTTTTTGGCGTTCTGGCTCTGGCCCGGCTTCAGGGTGGGGGTCTCGCCCGCCAGCATGCCGGTCACGGTGTCGTAATGGTTCTGCTCGGCCTTTTCCAGCCGGGCGAACATCTGCTTCAGCGCCGGGTCACAGGCGGCTTCCGCGGCCTTGTGGTACTTCTCGGCGCAGGTTTTTTCCTCGTTTTGCAGATCCTTCAAAAGGCTCTGCTCCTTTTTGGTCAGGTTCATGGCGCGTCTCTCCTTTTCTCAAACAGGCCCGATGCTCCGGGCTTCTGGCATCAGTATGCCGCAGAAAAGGGGGAATTATGCACCTTAGTCCACCCGCCGCCGGGCCGACGAGCTGGGAATGCCCAGCTCCTCCCGGTATTTGGCCACGGTACGCCGGGCCACCGGCAGGTTCACCGCCTCCAGCGCCGCCCGCAGCGCCTCGTCGGACAGAGGCTTTGCCGGGTCCTCCGCCTGCACGAAGCGCAGCAGCTGGCGCTTGATGCTCTCGCTGCTCACCTGGCCGCCCTCCACCGGCACACCGGCGGAGAAAAACCGCTTCAGCGGCAGGCTTTTGCCCTCAAACTGCAGGGTCTTGCCCTGCACCGCCCGGCTCACCGTGGAAAGACTCAGCCCCAGGCTCTGGGCCATCTGGGTCAGGGTCATGGGCTTCAGGGGCCCGCCCCGCAAAAAGAAGTCCTGCTGGTCCTGCGCCAGCTGACGCAGCAGCCGCACCAGCGTGCTCTCCCGTTCATTCACCGCCCGCAGCAGCTGCTGGGCCTCGGCCCGGCGCTCCTTCAGGTAGGTTTTCGCCTCGGGGGTGCCGCTTTGCTGCAGCAGGGCGCAGTTCTGCTCGTTCAGCTGCAGCCGGGGGGCCAGCCGCCGCTCCAGCTCAATGACCAGCTGCCCGTTCTCTCTGCGGAACACCGCCTCCGGAATCTGGTAGGCCAGCGGCCCTGTGCCGTAGCCCTGGGCCGGGCGGGGGTTCAGCGCCCGCACCGCCTTTGCCGCCGCCTGGGCCTGCGCCGGGGTGCATTCCAGCAGCCGGGCAATGGCAGTCATGTTGTTTCTGGCCAGCAGCTCCAGCCCCTCGCGCACCAGACGCACCGTGTGCTCGTTGAAGTCCTTTGTCTGGGCCAGCTGAAGCACCAGACATTCCGGCAAAGTGCGGGCGGCCACACCGGTGGGCTGCAGGCTTTGCAGCAGATACAGCGCCTGCTCCATCTCAAATACGCTCACGCCCTGCTCCGCCGCCAGATCCTCCAGCGCAAATTCCAGAAAGCCGTTTTCATTCAGGCAGTCGGCCAGATAATTCGCCAGCCGGCGCAGCCCATCGGTGAGGCCGGGCATGCGCAGCAGCTGCTCGTGCAGGGCCTGCGCAAGGCTTTCGCCCCGGTCCGCCGGGTCTGCCAGCGTGGCCATCCGATTCCATTCGCCGTCGCCGCCCCGGTTCCAGTCGCCCGCCATTTCCCCTGCGGGCAGATCCCACACCGCGGCGCTCTCGCTGCCGGTAGCCTCCCACCGGTCCGCCTCGCCGCCCGTCTCCTCGGCGGCATGCTCCGCCGGGTCGGGCAGGTGCAGCTCCTGGGGCAGCTCCAGCTCCAGAAGCGGGTTTTCCAGCGCCTTGTCCTGCAGATATTCCTGCAGTTCCAGCACCGGCATCTGCAAAATCTCCAGCGACTGCCGCTGGCTCTGGCTCAAGATCTGTTTTTGTTCCTGACGCTGCATCAGTTCCACGATGCTCCGCTCCTTTATTCGAATTACTCCTTTTCATTATATCCGTTTGAGGGCGGCGGGGCAACCGGCCACCGCTCCGCTCCGGCCCGCCAGGCCGCATTTTCGTTCATTTTATAACAATCCGTCGGGAATGACAAGGGGGCTGCGGCGCCGGTTTTCTAACAAAGGTTTTACCTTGATTTTTTCGTTTCTTTGCAGAAAAAGCGGTATAATAAAATGGATTTCCTGATTCACTGCAATCCATTGGGAGGATTCTATTGTATGATCACACCCCGTCACATCAAGGAAAACAAACAGATTCAAACCTACATCCGCCGGGCGGATGAGACCCTCGCCGCCATGGGCTACACCGAACACAGCACCGCCCATGTGGCCCGGGTGGCCCATTTTGCCGAAAAAATTCTGGCCCATCTGGGCTATTCCCAGCGCACCTGCCAACTGGCCTGGATCGCCGGTTACATGCACGACATCGGCAACGTGATCAACCGGATCGACCACGCCCAGTCCGGCGCGGTGATGGCCTTCCGCATTCTGGACAATCTGGGCATGGAGGCGGACGAGATTGCCACCGTGTGTTCGGCCATCGGCAACCACGACGAAGCCACCGCCTACCCGGTGAACCCGGTGGCGGCGGCGCTGATTCTGGCCGACAAGACCGACGTGCGCCGCAGCCGGGTGCGCACCAAGGACCCGGCCCAGTTCGACATCCACGACCGGGTAAACTACGCGGTGGAAAAAGCCTCCACCACCCTCACCGACGACGGCGCGGTGCTGCTGGAGCTGACCATCGACACCGCCATCTCGCCGGTGATCGACTACTTCGAAATCTTCATGGACCGCACCCTGCTCTGCCGCAAGGCGGCGGACAAGCTGGGGCTGGTGTTCCGGCTGGTGGTGAACGGCCAGGCGGTGCTGTGAGCCGCCCGGCCCGAAACAAAACCCCAAAACGCCCGTTCGGCTTCCCCTTTTTCAAGGGAAACGCCGAACGGGCGCTTTGTTTTCTTTTCAGGGATTCAGCCCTCGCCAAAGGCCGCGCGGATGGCATCGGCTGCGGCGGCGTAAGCCTCCTCCACACCGGCCATGGCCTGCCGGGCCCCGGCCAGATCGCCGGCCCGCAGCTGGGCCAGCTGGGCGGTGGTGCGCTCAAAGAGAACGGTCAGCGAAAGGTTGCCGCTGGTTCCCTTCAGGGAATGGGCCGCCCCGGCAGCGGCTTCGGTGTCGCCCACATCCAGCGCCGCTTTCAGCGCGGGCAGGGATTCCTCCTGCAAAAAGCGCTTCAAAAAGCGCTCCAGCAGCGCCTCGCTGCCCATGATCCGTTCCAGAGCGCCGTTCACGTCCACGCCGCCCTGCTCCAGAATCGCCTGGGTCTGTGCGTTCATTGCAACTCCTCCTTCGTTTCATACAGCGCGCGGATGCGGGGATCCATCTGCCGGAAGCACTCCAGCAGCCGGGGCGAAAACACGCCGCACTCCCCGTTCAGAATCATCTCCAACGCCTTCTCGTGGGAGAAGGCCGCCTTGTACACCCGGGGGCTGACCAGCGCGTCGTACACGTCCGCCAGAGACACGATCTGCGCGCCCACCGAGATTTCATCCCCCTTCAGGCCGTGGGGGTAACCCCGGCCGTCCCACCGTTCGTGATGGTGCATGGCGATGTCGATGGCGTATTCGTAGGCGCTGTGATCCCGCATCTGGGGGATGTTCTCCAGCAGCTTTGCCCCCTGCACCGTGTGGGTTTTCATGATCTCGAACTCCTCGGCCGTGAGCCGGCCGGGCTTGTTCAGAATGGCGTCCGGGATGGCGATCTTGCCCACGTCGTGCATCACCGCCGCCAGCGCGATGTCCTCCACGGTCTGCTCACTGAGCCCCTCGCCCAGCTCGGTGCCGGTGAGCAGCTCCCGGGTGATGCGCTGCAGCCGGCGCACATGGTCGCCGGACTCGCCGCTGCGGAACTCGATGGCCGCCGCCAGCGAAGCGATCATGCCGTGGCCCAGCTCGATGATCCGGCTGGCCTGGGCCAGCAGGGCATCCTTCTGGCGCTCCACCACGCTGTCCAGCCGCCGCCGGGCTCGGAACAGCTCCACCACGCTGCCCACCCGGCGCTGCACCAGATAGGGCACCACCGGCTTGCCGATCACGTCCATCACGCCCAGGCCGTAGGCCTCCTTCATCATGTCGTCGCCGGTCTCGGCGGTGATCATGAACACCGGCACCTGACTGGTGACGCCCTGCTCATGCAGCCGGCGCAGCACCTCGAGGCCGTTCATTTCGGGCATCATCACGTCCAGCAGCACGGCGCACAGCCGCCCCGGATCTGCCAGAATGCTTTCCAGCCCCTGGCGGCCGTTTTCCGCCTGCTCGATGCGGTATTGCCCGGCAAATATATTTTCCAGAATCGCCCGGTTCATCTCGTCGTCATCCACGATGAGAAGGGTCTCCGGCGCTGCGGAATCTGTCTGCGTCACAGTTGACGAGAACACAGGGGTCACTTCCTTTCCGGTTTGCAGATTTCTGCAAAAAGTGGGGCGCGAGGCCAAGCCCCGCGCCCCATATAAACTATTATAGTATGTGCCGCCGGGTCCCGTCAAATCAAATCTTTGTAACCCTTTGGGGGAGTGTTCCGGGTGTTTTTTCCCGGTTATTCGGGGGCCTTCATGCTCTCCACCATGCTGATGTGGCGCAGCTTGCGGTGCATCACCAGATTCACCAGCGCACTGAACACAAGGGTGAGCAGAGCGCTGAACACATAGCTCAGCGGTTTGATCGTTCGGCCGAACATCACCGCATCCACCTCCACCGAGTGGATCACGAACATGTGCAGGAAAATGCCCAGCACAAGGCCCACCAGCGTGCCGATCACCGACAGTGCAACCGACTCCCGGTACACGTATGCCGAGACCTCGCTGTCGTAGAAGCCCAGCACCTTGATGGTGGCAATCTCCTTGGTGCGCTCGGTGATGTTGATGTTGGTCAGGTTGTACAGCACCACAAAGGCCAGCACACCGGCGGAGACGATGAGCACCACCACGATGATGTCGATCTTCTGCATCATGCCGCTGAAGGTATTTTTCAAGTCGCTGATCTGGCTTACGCCCGCCACGCCCTCGGTTTTGAGCAGGGTGCTGTTCAGCGCGGCGCGGCCCTCATCGGAATCGTCCGCCGCATGGCCCAGCACCAGATCAAACTCCGGCGCCTGGCCAAAGGCTGCCTCATAGGTCTCGGCGCTCATGTAGACGTAGTTCTCCACATAGTTTTCCACGATGCCGTCCACCCGGAAGGTGCCGGTGCGGCCGTCCTTGTTTTCCAGCGTCACGGTATCGCCCACCGAAAGATTCGCCCGCTCGCTCATCTTTTCGGTGATGACCACCCCGGTTTCCGAGAAAGCCACCGGCTCGCCGCTCACCCGCTCATGCAGGTCCACAAAGCTGCCGACGTGGCTGCTTTCCTCGGGCACGAACAGATAGGTCTCGAAGGTGATGTCGCCGAATTCGTTCTCGCTCTGCTCCTGATGTACCCGCGTCCAGTCGGTCACAAGGCTGGAATCGCCCAGCACCTGTTCCAGCTCGCTGCCCTCGAATTCCTCCGGGTCCCGCACGCTCACGGTGAAATCGTAGGTAAACACCTTGCCGAACTGCTTGTTCACGATGTCGCTGATGGAATCGTGCAACCCGAAGCCGGTCACCAGCAGGGCGGTGCAGCCCGCAATGCCCACCACGGTCATGAAGAACCGCTTTTTGTAGCGGAACAGGTTACGGGCGGTGACCTTGTGGGTAAACTTCATCCGCTTCCACACCGGGCGCACCCGCTCCAGCAGAATGCGCTTGCCGGCCTTGGGGGCCTTGGGCAGCATCAGGGTGGCCGGGGTCTCCATCAAGGTGGCCCAGCAGGCGTTCAGGGTGGCCGCCAGCGTGCACAGAATGGCCGCGCCCGATGCGATGGCCGCATAAGGAACATTAAACAGGCAGTATATCTTCGGCAGAGTATACATCATGGAGTAAGCATTCCAGATGACCGTGGGGAACAGATTGAAGCCCACCAGCAAGCCGAACACACAACCGGCCACGGTGGCGGTCATGGCGTAGATCACATACTTTGCCATGATGGATTTTTTGCTGTAACCCAGCGCCTTCATGGTGCCGATCTGCAGCCGCTCCTCCTCCACCATGCGGGTCATGGTGGTCAGGGCCACCAGCGCCGCCACCAGGAAGAAGAACACCGGGAATACCCGGGCGATGGCCTCCACCTTCTGCACGTTGGATTTCAGCGAAGCAAAGCTCACGTTTTCATCCCGGGTGAGTAGGTACCATTCCGGCTCCTCCAGCTCGTCGATCTGCTTCTGGGCGTCGTCCAGCTGCTGCTTGGCATCGGCCAGCTGCTCCTCGGCGCTCTGCTTCTGCTCGGCGTATTCCGCCTCGCCCTCGCTCAGCTGCTGCTTGGCATCCTCCAGCTGGGCGTGCCGTCTCCAGCTCGGCTTTGGCCGAATCCAGCTTTTCCTGGGCCAGCTCCAGCTCCAGCTGGGCAAGGCCGGGGGCCATGCTCAGCGCGCTCTCGCCCTGGGCGATCTGCTTTTCGCCCTCGGTGATCTGCTTTTTTGCCTCCTCCAGCTGGGCCTTGGCGTCCTTCAGCTGTTTTTCGCCCTCGGTGATCTTGGGCTCGTTTTCCGCAATCTGGGCCTTGGCTTCGTCCAGCTGGGCCTGGGTGTCGTTCAGGGTCTGCTGGCCCTCGGCCAGCGCCTTGTTGGCTTCGTCCAGCAAAGCCTGGGCCGCATCCGCCTGGGCGCGGGCGGTCTCGGCCTGGCCAGCCGCCAGATCCAGCGCCTGCTGGGCGGTGTCCAGCTCAGCCTGCGCGGTCTGTACCCGGGCCTCAGCCTCGGTGCGGGCGGCCAGCAGCGGGGCGGCCTCCTCCGGCTTCTGGGCGGCCCATTCCTCTTCCGTCAGCTCGCCCCGGGCCGCGTCGATGGCCGCCTGAGCATTGGTCAGCTCGGCGTTGGCCGCGTCCAGCGCAGAGGCGGCCTCATCCCGTTTTGTCTGGGCTTCGGCGCGGGCTGCTTCCAGCTGATCGGCCAGCTGTTTTGCGCTGTCCACCGTGGGCTGCAGCTCGTCCACCCGGGCCTGCAACTTGGGCAGAGCCTCCTGGGCCTGGGTCAGGGTGGGCTCCAGCAGCTGCACCAGCTGTTTTGCCTGTTCCAGCTGCTGCTTGGCGCTCTCCAGCTCCTGGCTCTTCTGCTCCACCTGAGCCACGCCGTCCTCGTATTCCGCCTTGGCGTCGATCAGCTTGGCCTGCGCGTCCGCCAGCTGCTGCTGCTTGGCGCTCAGGGTACCGGGCAGGCTCTCCTTGTTTGCATCCAGCTCGGCCTGCCCGCTGTCGATCTCCTTCTGGGCGTTTTCCAGCTTTTTCTCGTTTTCTTCAATCTCGCTGCGGCCGTCCTCCAGCTCCTCCTCCGCATCCGCCAGCTTCTGCTCCGCTTCGGCTTTGGCGTCCTCGTATTCGGCGGTGGCATCGGCCAGCGCCTCCTCGGCCTCGGTTTTCACCTGCTCATAGCGGATGCGGCTGCGCTCGCCGCTAATGTCCTCGATCTTCTGAGCGGTCAGATCCACATAATCGGTATAGGCGTCGGTCAGGCTGTCGTAGGCCTTGGCCCCGGCCACCTGCACATAAATGTCGGTCCACACATCCAGCGTGAAATTCTGCTCACCGGTGTAAAGCACCACGTCCACCGTGCCGTCGCCCACGCTGGCGCTCTCCCGCTCGATGGAAAAATAGGCGCTGGTGCTCACCACGCCCACCACCTTCAGCTCGTTGCGGGCGAAGGTGTCCTCCCAGTCCTCATTTTCCGGCGAGATGGTCAGGGTGTCGCCCACCGAAAAGCCCATGGCATGGTAGTCGGAGCCCTCCTCCACCACGCACTCGTCCTCCTTCACCGGCAGGCGGCCCTCCACCACCTCCATCCGGTTCAGATAGCCCTCCGGCTCCTTTTCTTCGATCTGATCCAGCGGCACGCTCTGGATGCGGGCCACCAGTGCGTCGCCGGAGGGCGTGTTCACGATGGCGTCCGACGAGTAGGCGGGCATCACCTGCTCCACCCCGTCGATGGCGCGCACCGCCTCCACATCCTCGTCGGTCAGGCCAAGGGTGCCCACGATGCGCAGATCAAACAGGTCGGTCTCGTCAAAAAAGCGGTCGGCGGAATAGCGCATGTCCGGTGTGGTGGCCAGAAGGCCCGCCAGAAAGCCCACGCCCAGAGCCACAATCGCAAAAATGGCCAGAAACCGGCTCAGGCTCTGGCGGATGGTGCGCACCACCGTTTTGCGGTATGTACGTTTCATGGTTTACCACTCGATCCTTTCCACGGGGGTGGGTTCTCGTTCACCTCCACACCGGCCACCTGGCCGTTGCGGATGTGGATCACCCGGTCGCCATGGCGGTGAGGGCGGAGTTGTGGGTGATCACGATCACGGTGCGGCCGGTCTCGCGGCAGGTGTTCTGCAGCAGGGCCAGCACCTGCTTACCGGTTTTGTAGTCCAGCGCGCCGGTGGGTTCGTCGCACAAAAGGATCTTGGGATTTTTGGCCAGCGCCCGGGCAATGGACACCCGCTGCTGTTCGCCGCCGGAAAGCTGGGCGGGGAAATTGTCCATCCGGTGCTCCAGCCCCACCTGCCGCAGGGTCTGCTCCGCGGGCAGGGGGTCCTTGCTGATCTCATTGGCCAGCTCTACGTTTTCCAGCGCGGTCAGGTTCTGCACCAGATTGTAGAACTGGAACACAAAGCCCACGTCGTAACGGCGGTAGCGGGTGAGCTGCTTCTGGTTGTAGGCGCTCACCTCCTGGCCATCCAGATAGATGCGGCCCTCGTCGCAGCCGTCCATGCCGCCCAGCATGTTCAGAACGGTGGTCTTGCCCGCGCCGGAAGGGCCCACGATCACGCAGAATTCGCCCTTTTCGATGAAAAACGAGACGTGATCCGCGGCCGCGATGCGGTTTTCGCCCATCTGGTAATACTTGCACACGTTATCGAATTCCACAAAATGCCGTTCCATTGCGTCGCTCCTTTTGGGGGAATGGCTCCCCGGTCGTTACCTTTATTATAAACAAAGTTTTTGGGCCACACAACCAACAATCCTGATACAATCCGTGAATTTTTTAAGAAATCCGCCCAAAAATTTCCCAATTCGGGCGCAAAAAAAAGCCCCCATCCAGCGGATGGGGGCAGAAAACTATTCGCCGGTGATCTGGGGCAGCGGGCCGCCGAAATCGAACATCAGCTCCAGCCGGCCGTTCACCGGCTTCCAGCCCGCCCGCAGCCGGTGCTCCACCGCGTCGGTGTGGGCCGGGTCGGCCAGCATCAGCAGGGCCAGATACTGGTCGTGGCCGTAGCGGCAGCACACATCGCCCCGGCGCAAGGTCTGGCTGAGCAAAAAGCGCAGCTCCTGATCCGGGCCGGCGGCTGCGCTGCCCGGCTGGCTCTCCGCGCTCACCAGCAGCAGCACGGTGGTCTGGCCGGTGCGGGCCGCCTGACGCCGGGCCATGGCGTAGAGCATGGGCAGCTGGTCATACTCGCAGAAATAGGGCCCCGGAGGGGCGTTCTTTTCGTGGTTTGCCAGCTTCTGGCGGATGCGCAGCATCTCCTCCCGGCCCCGGCTCTCGCCCTCGGTGGCCCACTGGTGGATGGCCCGCAGCCGGGCCGGCGGCGCCTGACCCTGCCGCTCCATGAGCATCTCGGCCAGAAGCGGATACTGGCTGCGCACCGCCGCCTTCATGTTCAGCCGCTGCATGGCCGCAAAGCGGATGATCTGCAGGCCCATATCGTCCGGGAAGATCAAAAGCGCCTCGGCACAGACCGCCAGCGCCTGCCGGGCTCCGGTGCGTTCCGGGCCGTCCAGCAGCAGGGCCGCGGCCCGCCGTGCGGCAGCCAGCCAGCCGTCCCGCACAAGGGAGGCCTGCCCGGCCACCCAGGGCCGGTCTGCCAGCTGGGGCAGAAAATCCCCGCAGCAGATGCCATCCAGCTCCTGCCAGGCTTCCAGCGCCCGGGCCGGGTCCGGCTGATTCACCGCCTGTTCGGCCAGCTGCCCCGCCCGCCACAGGTCCACCTCCAGCACAAGATCGCCCGCCAGGCGGTACTGCTTGTCCTCCACGGTGATCAGCTCCCGCCCCGCGCCCCGCTGCTCCAGCAGCCGGCGCAGCGAGTAGGCGGCGTTTTTCAGCGCACCCGCCGGGTTATGGCTCTCCTCCCCGGTCCAGAGCAGGCCGGCCAGCGCCTCGTTGGAAAGGGGTGCGCGCCCGTTGATGGCAAGCAGAGCCAGCAGCTCCAGATTCTTGTTGATGCGCTCGCCGTGGCGCACCAGCGGCTGTTCGTCCAGCCAGACGGCCAGCCCGCCGAAGGTTTCCACCCGCATGACATGCCGCTCCATGGCACCGCTCCTTCCGCGCCGCAAACGCCCGGCGCTGTTGTTTTTTCCCATTATACCGGCTTTGGCGGGTTTTGTATAGCCGTTTTGTATGAAAAAGAGCCCGGGGCATGGCCCCGAGCCCTTTGTTGTTTCGGTTATAAATCGGATTCCGCCTTTACCACCGCCTTGCCGGTGTTCACCTCCAGGTCGAAGAAGGGGTGCAGCTCCTCGTTTTCCACCACCCGCTTGTACAGCGAGGAGGAAACCTCACCGAACATCTCCACCTGGCCCATGTTGCATTCCAGCGCATAGCCGTACTGCTCCGGCCGGGGGGTGCGCAGGGTCACGCTGCCCGCGTTCACCTCCACCTTCGCGGTGTCGTTCACGGTGCCGCTCACATCCACGCTGCCCGCATCGGCACTCAGGTCCATGGAATCGGCCTGCACCCGGCGCAGCTGTACGCTGCCCGCCTGTACATCCACTTCCAGATTCCCGCAGGCCAGCTCCTCGCCGGTGATGGCTCCGGCGCTGCACTCCAGCTCCACCGCATCGTACCAGGCATCCCGGGGCAGCACCACCTCCACGGTGTCGTCGCTGCCGTGGTTTTGGCTGTGGTTGTGTTCGCTCCACACCTTCAGCTTCCACACGCCGTTCTCTCTGGTGCTGTCCACCAGAACCCCGTCGCAGCCGTCGCTGTTCAATGCGAAATCATCGCCCAGCGTCAGCTCCAGATGGCCCACCTGCACGTTGAAATCCAGCTCCCGGATCTCGCCGGTTTCGCGGGGAATCTGCCCGCTGTCCGACCCGGAAAGCGCCGGAGAAGGCTCTCTTGCCGCTGCCGAATTCCCGGACCTGCAGCTCCAGCCCCACATCCAGTCGTCCTCATCGTCCCAGTCCCAGTCGTCGTGATCCCGGTCGCCCCAGCCCCAAATCGGCTTGGAGCCGGAAATCACATTGTTGCGGCTGAAGGCCTCGCCCCATACGCCGCCGGCAACGGTGCCCAGCACACACAGGAGAATGCCGGGGATCAGCAGCCCCAGCGCCGCCATGAAGCAGTATTTTACCAGACGTTTCATTGCTCATTCCCCCTCGCTTTTTTCTGTGCCAGCGCTTCCTTTGCCCGGTTCCAGCCGCGCACCGCCATGCGCCACAGCCAGACCAGCAGCATGCACAGCGCAAACCCCACGCCCAGCATCGCAAAGCCCAGGGCCACATCCAGCACGCCCATGCCAGCCACCAGCAGGGCGGTGCCCACGCCGGCGCCGATGGTCAGAAAGCCCTTGACCGTTACAATGATTCCGGCAATGACGACCGCCGCGCCGCTGAACACCAGCGCCACCGCCGTGATGATCACCGCCAGCAGAGCCCCGAACACCGTGCCCAGCACGCTCAGCCACAGGGGCGAAAGAATGAGCAGAGCTGCCACCACCGCCACCCAGAACAGGGTGCGGTTGTCGTTTTTCGGCGCCGCGCCCGGGTACTGGGGCGGGTTTGCATAGCGGGCTGCACTGCCGCCCGCAGCCTGCCCGGTGCCCGGCGCCTGATAACGGGGCGGAATGCGGCTGCCCGGCACGTTGGCCTTGATGATGGCGGCCACCTTTTCCGGGCTGCCCAGCTCGGCCAGCACCGCCTGTTCCTGCTCCGGGCCGGCCTCGTCGAAATATTCCTCGTAATAGCGCAGGGCCTCCTCCCGTTCCTCCGGGGTCACGTCCGCCAGCAGGCGGTTCAGCCGCTGCAAAAATTCCTGTTTCGTCATTGCTCTTCTCCCTCCAGCAGCATGGAATCAATCTGTTTTTTATACTCGATCCACTCGGCCCGGTATTGCTCCAGTGCCCGGGCCCCCGCCTCGGTGAGCCGGTAGTACCGGCGGTTGCGCCCGGCAAACGCCTGATCGTAGGTTTCCAGGTACCCTTCCTTCTGCAGGCGGCGAAGCACCGGGTACAGGGTACTTTCGCTCACCGTCATGATTCTGCGCACGTCCTGGGTGATCCGGTAGCCGTAAGTGGGCTCCTTCGCCGCCGTGCTCAGCACCAGCGCATCCATCAGCGCCGCTCCGTTGTTGAACGCCACGCCGTCGCCTCCCTTTCTGTTTCTGATAATATTATATTTCGTATAATATTAAATGTCAATATAATATTATGAAATTAAAAAGGGAGCCCCGGCATGCCGCCGGGGCTCCCTTCGGGATCGTATTTAACTGTTCTGCCCTTTTTTAAAGATGATGAGCTTGGAGAAGATGTAGTTGAACAGGATGACCAGCACCTGATCCACCAGCTTCACCGCCAGGAACCACACGCCCTGCCAGCCTTCCGGCACCAGCGCCGCGCCGAGCAGATCCACGCCGATCCACATGATGGCCACGTCCATCACCAGCGTGCCCAGGCGGCAGCCGATGAAGGAGGCGAACTCCCGCAGCGCGTCCATTCCCTTACTGTGGCTGCGGAACACCCAGATGCGGTTGGTGCAGTAGGCAAACAGGATGCAGACCACATTGTCCAGCAGGGTGTTCCAGGTGGTGGGCATGCCCATCCAGCGGAACACCAGCGCCAGCACGATGTTCAGCAGCGTGGCAAGCCCGCCGAAGAACAGGTAGGCCAGCTGCTCGTAATACTTCTCAATCAGCCCTTTCAGCTTTTCGATCATCCCTCAATGACCTCCACGGTCTTCATCACAACGGGGGTCACGGGGCGATCCTGGAAGCCGGTGGGAGTGTTGGCGATCTCGTCCACCACGTCCATGCCGCTGACCACGCGGCCGAAGGCAGCGTAGCCGCCGTCCAGATGGGGGGCGTCCTCGTGCATGATGAAGAACTGGCTGCCGGCGGAGTTGGGATCCATGGCGCGGGCCATGCTGATCACGCCGCGCTCGTGCTTGATGGGGTTCTTCCAGCCGTTGCGGGCGAACTCACCCTTGATGTGCCAGCCGGGGCCGCCCATGCCGGTGCCCTCGGGGCAGCCGCCCTGGATCATGAAACCGGGGATGATGCGGTGGAAGGTCAGGCCGTTGTAGAAGCCCTCGTTCACCAGCTTGAGGAAGTTCTCCACGGTGATGGGTGCGGCCTGAGCGTCCAGCTCCAGGTCGATGGTCTTGCCGTTTTCCATGGTGATGCGTACCATAGTAAAATCTCTCCATTCTTTGTTTTTGTGATCCGGGCAGCCAGAACCGCCCGCGCAAAAAAAGAAGGGCGACCTGGCGCACAGCCGCACGCCGGGCCGCCCTCTGCGGCTATTATAGCATAATGCGAAGCGTTATGGTATCATTCGCCCTTTTTTCCGGTGTTCCCACCGGGGAAAAGGTCAGCCCTCCAGCTGAGCAGCCTTCTCGATCAGCTCGGCGCAGGCGTCGATGCCCAGCGCCGCGTTCAGGCACATGTCGTAATACCGGGCCTCGCCCCAGCGGTTCTGGGTGTAGTAATTGTAGTAGGAAGCGCGGCGCTTATCCTCCTTCTGGATGCTCAGTTCCATGACCCGGTCCTCAGTGCCGGGAGCGAAATCCCCCGCCGCCAGCGCGAACTTCTTGCGGAAATCCATGGTGGCGTGCAGAAAGACCTTCAGCACATCCGGCCGATCCCGCAGCACATAGTCGGCGCAGCGGCCCACGATCACGCAGGGGCCCTTTTCCGCCAGCTGGGAAACGATGTGGGACTGGATGATGTAGACCTGATCGTTCAGCGGCAGATCGCCGCCCATGGTGTACAGGCTGTACAAAAGGCTGGCGGAGTGGCGCTTTTCCACCGCCGCGATGGACTCCTCGGAAAGGCCGCTCTCCTTGGCGGCCATGGTGATGAGCTCCTTGTCGTAGAACGGGATGTTCAGATCCTGGGCTACCTTGCGGGCAATGTCCAGGCCGCCGGTGCAGTGCTCACGGCTGATGGTGATGATGTTGCGCTTCATACAATTGACCCCCTTTATGGCGGTGTTTCCGCCTTGTGGCTTTTATTGTGCACGGCGCAAGGCTTCGCGCCGTCGCGTTCGCAGAAATGGCCGGTCAGTTTCCGGTATGCACCTCGCCCACCAGACCGCCGCCGCTGGAATCAATGGCGTACACGGTCAGCCGGCCCGCCTCACTGAGCAGCTCAGGGGGCAGCTGTACCGCCCCCGCCGACGTGCGGCGCAGGTAGTGGAAGGCCTTGTGGGCGGTGGTGGCGTGGGCCACGCCGTCCGGCACGGTGCAGGCCAGCGTGCCCTCGAAGTCCTCGGGCAGGGGCAGATCCTCGCCCTCGGCGCTCTGGAACAGGTAGCAGCCCAGCTGCTCCAGCGCCCGCAGCCCCACCCGGCGGCGGATGGGATGGCCCGCATCCTCGCCGGGGTGCTTGCCGGTGATGATCACCGCCTCGCCGCTGTAAGCCGCCCAGAATTCCTTTGCCGGATAGCGGGTCTCCGCCTGCCGGTCGGTGGGGGCCAGGCTGTCGTTCACCAGCACATACACCTGGTCGTTTTCCAGCGCAAAGCCCCGCAGAGCCATGCACTGATCCGCCCCGGTGGCAAAGGCCCCCGGCAGCACCGGCAAACCCAGGCGGGCGGCATCCTCGCTGTTTGCAGCGTAGTGCATGCGCAGGCCGATGGAATGCCCCGCCTTCACCTGCTGCCACACTGCTGCCGGGTCCAGATAGGCCCGGTAGGCCTGGTAGCCGTAGCCGCCGGCCAGCGCCGTCATGAAAGCATAGTTGAAGCAGTCGCCCAGCGCAAAGTCCCGCATGCCCCAGGCCAGCTCCTCGGGCAGGGCATCCTGCCCCCAGCGGTTGATCATGGAGGCCAGGGTCACCGCCGCGCTCATGCTCCCGGCAAACACCGGATCCCGCAGCTGCTGGCTGTACGCGGGCAGGCGCAGCAGCCGGCCGTAGGGCTCGGCGTCCTCCCAGCGCCAGTCCACCGGGCGCACGCTGGCGGCCAGCAGACGCACCAGCGGGGTGAGCTGCTCGTCGTTGGTATAAAGGTAGATCCGCAGCTGGGCAAGGCTGGCCCGCCCCGCCGGGATATGAATGGTATCGCCGTTCACATAGGCGGGCTTTGCCGCCTCCTGATGCAGGCTCTCGCGCCGGATGTAGGGGCTCCATTTGCCCAGCGTCAGCCAGCCGGTCCACTCGCCGTCCACCAGTACCCGGGCCTGGGCCTCCACCACCGTGCCGTTGGGCGTCTCCGCATTCCAGCTCACGGTCAGCTGCCGGAAGGCCGGGAAGCGGATTTCCGGCGAGGTGAAGCAGCCGTACAGCACATACCGCCCGCCGGACTGCTCCAGGCAGACGGCGTTCTCGGTCAGGGCCACGTTATCCAGCCCGCCCTTGGTAAAGGCATCGGTGCCGCTCATCAGATACAGGTTTTTCAGCATAGAGCCAATCCTTTCCGGTCAAGGGGGCGCCGGTTTTTTCACACGCCCCGCGTTCTACCTTTATCCTATCCTTTCGGGGGCGTTCTGTCAAGTAAAACGCCTGTTTGCGCCCCCTTCTTTGTGTAACTTGCACGGTATTTTGCCCGCCTGCCCCACAAAAATGCCCGGTCTCCGAAAAAAGGAAACCGGGCACGGGCAGGCTTCAGCGCTCCTCCTGCTGCCAGCCGTCACCCGCCCGGCGGAAGGCGACCGGCGCAGGGGCGTTGAGCAGCTCCAGAATGGAAGCGTCATAGTTGCAGATGGTGTTCAGGTGGTAAAACTCAAAATGGGCGGCATCCGCCATGTAGTCGGCGTCCTCGTCCCCGGCAAAGATGCGCCAGCCGCTGTCCGGCGCGTTCGGGTCCAGGGGCTGCTCCCGGAACAGGTAGCCCACCGGCAGTCCGTCCACGGTGATCCGGTCGCTGGCGATGCAGGCCACCTTGTCGCCGCCCTCGTAGCCGGTGAGCACCGGCCGCAGCTGGCCGGGGTTCAGCTTATACTGCTTGGGCGGGCGCTTGTACCAGGCGGCAGCCTGCCAGGGGCCGGTGAGCAGCTGCTCCAGCACCCGGCAGTTCAGCTCCACGTACTGGCGCATCTCGTCCTTGTCCACCCTGTTTTCCTCGGCCATCTGGCCCCGGAACATGTCGTAGCAGGCGCCGCACAAATAGCCCGCCGCGTATTCCAGAAAGCTGTCGTACCGGTCGGAAGCGGCGGAGGCCAGCGGCCGGGCCTTCTGCCAGAACTCCTCCTCGGTGATGATGCCCGCCGCGGCCGCTGCCCGCCACAGGCCCAGCCGCTCGGCGCAGTCGAAGGCAAAAAAGCCCTTGCGCCCGGCAATGGGGGCCAGCAGCTCGGCAAAATCCTTGCAGGCATTGAACAGAAACCGGCCCCGCTCGTCCAGTGCGTTCACGTCAAAGCAGGGGCGGCCCTTCCAGAAGCTGCGAAACTGGGTGTAGTCGTTCTGGGTGTTGTATTCCTTTTCCGCAAAGGCCGCAAGGCCCTGTGCATCGTCTGCACCATACAGCTTGCGGCAGTGCTCCCGCACCGCGGCGGCGTCGCCGCCGTCCCGGCTGCAGAGAAACAGCTTTTCCGCACCCATGGCCCCGGGGATGCCGGGCACCTTGCGCAGAGCCGCCGGGCCGGTGAGCAGCAGGGCGAACTGCTCCGGGCTGCAGGGGGCCGCCGCCTCCTTTTTCTCCGCCTTCATCCGATCCAGAAATTCCAGCAGCGCGGCGGCCAGATCATAGTTATCCCGGCGCAGGGGCCGTTTGTGGTTGAATACGTTCATTGCTTTGCTCCTTTTCCGTTTATCCCTCAGGCTTTGTATTTGGTTTTCCATTTGCCGCTCACAAACCGGCCCACAAAGAAGGCGCTGCGGCAGACCCAGTCGATGACCATGGCGATCCACACACCAACGGCGCCCATGCCGAAGCCGATGCCCAGCACATAGCTGAAGCCCAGCCGCCAGATCATCATACTGGCAATGCTCACGGTCATGGTGAAGCGCACATCGTTGGCTGCGCGCAGGGCGTTGGGCAGCACAAAGGCCACCGGCCACAGCACAATGCCGCAGGCGCAGTGGATGAATACCAGCAGCCAGGCCAGCTGATGGGTCTCGGCCGAGATGTTGTAAAGCCCCAGCAGCAACGGCATGCCCAGAATCACCGCCAGATTCAGCGCGCCGTCCACCAGATAGGTCAGGCCCACCAGCTTTTTGGTATAGGAGATGGCGGCCTTCTGATCCTGCGCGCCGATGCACTGGCCCGCCACTGTGATGAGCCCCAGGCCGATGGCCTGCCCCGGAATGCAGCCGATGCTGTCCAGATTGTTGGCCACCGCGTTGGCGGAGATCTGGGCGGTGCCGAACACCGCGATGATGCTCACCACCAGCACCCGCCCCAGCTGGAACAGGCTGTTCTCAAAGGCGGAGGGAATGCCGATGTTCAGAATGCGCAGCGCCATGCCCCGGTGCAGCCGCAGGCACTGGGCAGCCTTCACATGCACCAGATTGGCCGGGTTCGAAGCCCGCCACAGAATCAGCCCCGCGGCCATGGCACGGCCCACCAGCGAGGGCAGGGCCACACCGGCCACACCCATGCCCAGACCGAACACGCAGATGGCGTTGCCCGCCACGTTCACCGCGTTCATCAGAATGCTCACCTGCATGCTGATTTTGCTGTTGCCCATGCTGCGGAACAGCGCCGCACCCGCGTTGTACAGGGCAATGAAGGGGTAGGAGGCCGCCGAGATACGCAGATACAAAAGCGCCGCGTCCATCACATCCGGCTCAATCTGGCCGAACAGAAGGCCCAGCAGCGGCCGGGCAAAGGCCAGTGCCAGCGCCATGATGCCCACGCCCGCCAGCGCCGCCAGATGGAACAGCTGGCCCGCGCCGTTTTTGGCGCTTTCCACATCCCGTGCGCCCAGATACTGGCTGATGACCACCGCGCCGCCGGTGGCCAGCGCCGCAAAGATGTTAATAATGAGCACGTTCAGCATATCCACCAGCGAAACGCCGGAGATGGCCGCCTCGCCCGCGTAGGACACCATCATCGTATCCGCCATGCCCACCGTTACCGCCAGAAACTGCTCCACCACCAGCGGGGCCAGCAGCCGGGTCAGATCCCGCCGGGTAAAATGCACGCGCTTTTCACACGTTGCTTCCAAAATAAAACACTTCCCTCACACCCGGCCTCCGGCCGGTTTTTATCTTCCTGTTCAATTTTAGGCCCGGCGGCGGCCAATTGCAAGGGCACCCGCCCGCAGGGCAGTTGGGGCGCGGGGAAACTTTCTTTTTTATTTTACACAAAACCTATTGTTTTTTGCCCTCTGTTTGCTATACTGATAATATATCCTAAATACAAACCATACAACGGTGCGCGGTGTTTGCCGCGCGGCAAAGGAGAGCATAAAAATGGACGTTCGTTTCTTTTTCAGCATGTCTTACGGCGTATACATCGTGACCAGCATGAACGGCGAGACCCCTGTGGGCTGCACCGCCAACAGCGCCATGCAGATCACCGCCGAACCCGCCACCATCGCGGTGAGCATCAACCATGAAAACCTGACCCACAAGGCCATTTCCGAGAGCGGCATGTTCGCGCTGAACGTGCTCAGCGAGGCCAGCGACCCGGGCCTGATCGGCGGCTTCGGCTTCCGCTCCAGCCGGGATGTGGACAAGTTCGCCGGCGTGGCCTGGCACTACGAGCAGGGCCTGCCCGTTCTGGAGGACACCATGGGCTGGGGCCTGTGCAAAGTGATCGACAAGATGGAGACCGAGACCCACACCGTGTTCCTGGGCAAGGTGATCGACACCGGCGTGTTCGCCCAGACTGCCCCCGCCATGACCTACGAATACTATCATAAGGTAATCAAGGGCTCCAGCCCCAAGACCGCCCCCACCTATGTGGCCCCCGAGGCAGTGGCCGAGCTGCCGGTCACCAAGACCCAGTGGGTGTGCACCGTGTGCGGCTACATCTACGAGGGCGACCAGCTGCCCGCCGGCTTCACCTGCCCCCTGTGCGGCGTTGGCCCCGAGTTCTTTGAGAAGAAGAGCGTGGAGGTAAGCGCCGAGGAGGCAAAGCCCGCTTCCGCCTGTGGCACCAAGTGGGTATGCACCGTGTGCGGCTACGTCTACGAGGGCGACGAGCTGCCCGAGGGCTACACCTGCCCCCTGTGCGGCGTTGGCCCCGAGTTCTTCGAGAAGCAGGCCGCTCCCGCTGCCGACACCGACGAGAACACCGAATGGGTGTGCACCGTCTGCGGCTATGTGTACGAGGGCGCCCAGCTGCCCGAGGGCTACACCTGCCCCCTGTGCGGCGTTGGCGCCGACCAGTTCGAGAAGCGCAGCAAGTAACCCCTTCACTTTTAGAAAGGCGGCACGGAAAATCCGTGCCGTCCTTTTTTCGTTTCTTCTCATCAGAAACACACAGAAAAGCCCCGGCAGAATCCGCCGGGGCTTTTTCTGTTTTTGTGTGTATATGCGAAGAAAACGAAAAGGTTTAGTTGTTGACCAGCTGGCCGCTCACGATGTAGACCACCCACTCCGCCAGGTTGGTGGAATGGTCGCTCATGCGCTCCAGATACTTGGCGATCATCAGCTGATCCACCCGCTGGCGCACCTCCTCCGGGTGCTTCTGCATCCGGTCGCACAGCTCCTCGCACACCTGCAGGAAGTAGTCGTCCTGCAGATCGTCCTGGCCGATCACGGCGCGGGCCTTGTCCTCGCTGAGCTCCACGAAGGCGGTCACGGTCTCCTTGACCATGGTCTTCATCAGGCAGAACATCTTCTCCATGGGAGCGGGCAGCTCCACGGCGGGCTTGGCCGCCAGCTGCACGATGTATTCGGAAATATCGCTGCAGTGGTCGGCAATGCGCTCCAGATCCGAGATCATGCGCATGATGGAGGCAATGCGCCGCCAGTCACCGGCCACCGGGGTCTGGGTGAGCACCAGCTCCAGGCAGGCTTTCTCGATGTTGCGTTCCATCTGGTCGATGGCTTCGTCGCCGTCGATGGTGGCCTGGGCGGTTTTCACGTCCAGCTTCTGCAGGGCCTTCCAGGTCTGGTCGATGGAAGTCTCGATGGTCAGGCCCATCTGCTTCACCGCGTCGTACAGCGCCTGCAGGTCGTTGTTGTAGTTGATGCGTGTCATCATAATATTCAGATTCCTCCCTTAGCCGAACCGACCGGTGATGTATTCTTCCGTCTTGGGGTTCTTGGGGTTGGCAAACAGCTCCCTGGTGGGGCCGTACTCGATCAGAGAGCCCAGCAGGAAGAAGGCGGTCTGGTCGGAAATACGGGCGGCCTGCTGCATGTTGTGGGTCACGATGACCACCGTGTAATCCTTTTTCAGCTCGTCCATCAGATCCTCGATGCGCAGGGTGCTGCCCGGGTCCAGAGCACTGGTGGGCTCATCCATCAGCAGCACGTCCGGCTGCACCGCCAGTGCGCGGGCGATGCACAGGCGCTGCTGCTGGCCGCCGGAAAGGCCCAGCGCGCTCTTCTTCAGCCGGTCCTTCACCTCGTCCCAGATGGCGGCGCCGCGCAGGCTCTTCTCCACCAGCTCATCCAGCTCCTTCTTGCTGTGGTTGCCGTGCAGGCGGGGGCCGTAGGCCACGTTGTCGTAGATGCTCATGGGGAACGGATTGGGCTTCTGGAACACCATGCCGATGCGGCGGCGCAGGTCGGTCACGTCCACGTCCTTATCCAGAATATTCTTGCCGTGGAACAAAGCCTCGCCGGTGATGCGCACATTGGGAACCAGATCGTTCATCCGGTTCAGGGTCTTTAAGAAGGTGGACTTGCCGCAGCCGGAGGGACCGATCAGGGCGGTGATCTTCTTTTCAGGGATGGCGATGTCGATGCCCTTCAGCGCCTCGGTCTCGCCGTAATAAAGATGCAGGTCCTTTGCCTGCAGGATCGCGTTTTCGCTCATGTTGGCTGCTCCTTTACTTCTTCTGCTTCATTTTGACCTGTACCAGACGGGTGGCCATGTTGATCAGGAATACCAGAATCAGCAGAATGGCCGCGATGGCAAAGGCCACCTCGAATTCACCGCGCTCGGCGGCGTACATGTACAGCGCGACGGACAGGGTACCGCCGCCCCGGGTGTAGGCTTCAAAAATGTTGGAGGCGATGATGGTGGCGCTGCCCGCGGTGAACAGCAGGGCGGCGCTTTCGCCCACGATGCGGCCCACTGCCAGAATGCAGCCGGTGATGATGCCGCTGATGGAGGAGGGCAGCACGATGGTGCGGATCATGTACCACCGGGTGGCGCCCAGACCCAGCGCGCCCTCACGGTACCCGGCGGGCACGGTTTTCAGGCTTTCCTGGGTGGTGCGGATGATGGTGGGCAGGATCATGATCACCAGCGTCAAACTGCCGGACAAAAGGCTGGAGCCAAAGCCCAGCATCTGCACGAACACCAGCATGCCCACCAGGCCGTAGATGATGCTGGGGATGCCCGCCAGCGTCTCGGTGGTGAACTCCACCACCTTGATGAAGGTCTTGCTGGTGGCGTACTCGGTCAGGTAGACCGCCGCGCCCACGCCCAGAGGCAGAGCGATGATCAGGGTCAGCAGAATGATGTACAGGGTATTGAGCAGGTTCGGCAGGATGCCGATGGTGTCCTTGATGACACTGGGTTTGGTGGAGAGCAGCTGCCAGGTGATGTTGGGGATGCCCCGCACGAAGATGTAGCCCAGCAGAGCCACCAGAACGGCCACGGTCAGGAAGGCGCTGCCGTAAACCAGCACCTTCAGCACGGTCGCCTTTGCTTTGCGTTTTGCGGAATGGCTCACTGTTTCTCCCCCCGTTTCAAAAAGGTATTGAGCAGCCAGTTGATCAGCATGATGAACACGAACAGCACCAGGCCGATACTGAACAGGGCCTGCTTCTGCAGGCTGCCGTCTGCGGCATAGCTCATCTCGCTGGCCACGGCGGTGGTCAGGAAACGCACGCTCTTGAACAGGCCGGGCATGTTGGCCACGTTGCCGGCCACCATCATCACGGCCATGGCCTCGCCCACGGCACGGCCGGCGCCCAGCACAATGCCGGCCGCAATGCCGCTGCGGGCGGCGGGCACGCTCACCTTGAACACGGTCTCGATCCAGGTGGCGCCCAGGCCCAGGCTGGCCTCCTCATACTCCGGCGGAACGGCCCGCAGGGCGGTCTCGCTCACCGAGATGATGTTGGGCAGAACCATGATGGCCAGCACCAGAATGGCGCTGAGCAGGCAGCTGCCGCTCTTCAGATCAAAGGTTTTCATCACAGTGGGCACCAGCACGATCATACCGATCAGGCCGTAAACCACACTGGGGATGCCGGCCAGCAGCTCCACCGCGGGCCGCACCAGAGCGGCCAGCTTCGGGGGGGCCAGCTTTGCCAGGAACACGGCGGTGAGCACACCCACCGGCACGCCGATGATCAGCGCGCCCAGCATGCCCCACACGCTGGTCAGGATAAAGGGCAGGATGCCGAACTGAGGCTCGGCAGCGGTGGATTTCCAGACGGTACCCAGCAGAAAGTCCACAGGGCCGATCTTGACGATGGCGGGCAGGCCGGCCCACACCATGTAGATGGTGATCAGGGCCACCGCCGCGATGGAGACCATTCCGCAGATGAAGAACACTGCGTTCATGATCCGCTCGATGCTCTGTTTCAGTTTCATAGCGCTTTTCCTCTTCGTTACTCGCTTTGCACACACTGCGGTTTTTTGCCGCAAAAAGCCGCCGGAACCTGCGTAGATACGTATTTTCCGGCGGCGGGTTGCCTAACTCTCGGGCACCACCGCACAATTCACGCCTTGCGGCTCAGGTGGCGTATCACCCCAAAATTTTCCGCCAGGTTTTCCAAAAATGCTCGTCAATCCAGCCAAGGATTGTCTGCGCTTTTTGGCTCACCTTGCAAAAAATTTTCTGGCGCGCTCCACCACCTGGAATCATTCGGTGCTGCCCCTACTTCATTTCGCCGGCATGCCGACCTTTGGGGGTGTCAGGCGAAGGCATGTAGCCTTCTTGTTAAACCATGGGTACCGCGCCGGCGGCAGCGATCAGCTCAGCAGCGTCCTCGCTCAGGGCGAAGTCGTAGAAAGCCTGGGCCTGAGCGCTCAGCTCCTCGCCGTCCTTGGTCACGAACACGAAGGGGCGCTGGATCTTGTAGCTGCCGTCCTTCACGGTCTCTTCGCTGGCGGTAACGCCGTCCACGGTGACCATCTTCACGGTGTCGTCAACGCTGGCCAGAGAAACGTAGCCGAAGGCGTTGGGGTTGGCGGCCACACCGGCCAGAACGGCGCCGGTGCTGGTCAGCTCCTGCTCGTAAGCGCACTTGTCTTCCACGCCAACGATGCTCTCGAAGCCGTCGCGGGTGCCGCTGCCGGCCTCACGGCCGATCAGAACAACGGGGGCATCGGGGCCGCCCACTTCGCTCCAGTTGGTGATCTCGCCGGTAGCCAGCTTTGCAATCTGCTCCAGGCTCAGGTCCGTGGCGGTGTTCTCGGTGTTCACCACGATGGCGATGCCGTCCAGCGCGAAGGTGGTCTCCTTCAGGCCCTGGGCCTTCTCCTCGTCCTTCAGCGCACGGCTGGACAGGCCGATGTCCAGGGTGCCGTCGGCAGCACCGGTCACGCCGGCGCCGCTGCCGGTGGGATCATAAGTAACGTCCACGCTGGGGTTGGCTTCCATGAAGGCCTCGCCCAGAGCACCGATCACCTTCTCCACGCTGGTGGAACCGCCGGTGGCTACCGCGCCGCTCAGATCGGCGGTGGTCTCTTCGGCAGTGCTGGCGGTGGTGCTGGTGGCAGCGGTGCTGTCGGTGGTGCTGGTGGTAGCGGTGCTCTCAGAGCCACCGCAGGCTACCAGACCGGCAGCCATAACACATGCAATAGCCATTGCCATAAAACGCTTCATTTTCATTTTGTCTTACTCCCTCTTCTTCTCAATTCATTCCAATGAATCTCATCCGGTCTCCCCGCTCCTGTAAGCGGAGTTTCGGTCTCGTTTGCGCTTCGCTTTCCCGCGAAACTGGTATCATTATACCGCCCGCTTTGCAAAATCCGCCCGCATGGTTCGGTTAGGCTTTTGTTAAACCGCCCAATTTTTTTGTAAAGAAATTTTACAAAACCACCAATCCACGCCCTTTCCATCCGGGGGAATGTTAAGTTTATGTTTGTGAGCAATTTCACCGCCTTCAAACCGGCCAGACCCGGAAAAGGCAGTGCTTTCCTTATATATATGGGCCGTTGGCGGCACGTTCCGCTGTTTTATGCTATCGAATCACCCTTTTAAAGCAAAAAAGCCTTGACGGAAGTACCAAACAGGTTCTATAATGGTCACATTATAAAAGCCAATCACAGACGGCGGCGCATATCCACCGGCCGCAAAAGGGAGGACCTGTTTCATGTTGGAGATCAAAGTAACCAAAACCACCACCCCCAAGGAAAAGCCCGATCAGAACAATCTGGGCTTCGGCACCCATTACACCGACCACATGTTCCGCATGGACTACACCGAGGGCCAGGGCTGGCATTCGCCCCGCATCGAGCCCTATCAGCCCATTTCGCTGGATCCTGCCGCCATGGTGTTCCACTACGCGCAGGAGAGCTTTGAAGGCATGAAGGCCTACCGCACCGCCGAGGGTCAGGTGCAGCTGTTCCGCCCGGAGAAGAACGCCGAGCGCCTGCAGAGCACCCATGAGCGTCTGTGCATCCCCACCATTCCGGTGGAGGATTTTGTGCAGGCCGTGAAGGCTCTGGTGGATATGGACCGTGACTGGGTGCCCAGCGCCCCCGGCACCAGCCTGTATCTGCGGCCCTTCACCATCGCCACCGAGCCTCATCTGGGTGTAAAGCCCAGCGCCTCCTATGAATTCATCGTCATCGCCTCCCCCTCCGGCGCCTACTACGCCGAGGGTCTGGATCCGGTGAAGATCTATGTGGAGGACGAGTATGTGCGCGCCACCCCCGGCGGCACCGGCTTCATCAAGTGCGGCGGCAACTACGCGGCCAGCCTGGCGGGCCAGATGAAGGCCCACGAGCTGGGCTACAGCCAGGTTCTGTGGCTGGACGGCGTGGAGCGCAAGTATGTGGAGGAAGTGGGCAGCATGAACTGCTTCTTCAAGATCGACGGCGTGATCCGCACCGCCCCCACCGTTGGCACCGTGCTGCCCGGCATCACCCGCATGAGCTGCATTGAGCTGCTGCGTGACTGGGGCTACACTGTGGACTGCGACAGCCGCCTGTCCATTCAGGAGGTCATGGAGGCCGCCCACGCCGGCAAGCTGGAAGAGGTGTTCGGCACCGGCACCGCCGCGGTGGTCAGCCCGGTGGGCAAGCTGTACTACGAGGGCGACGAGGTAACCGTGAACGACGGCAACATCGGTCAGGTAACCCAGCGCCTGTACGACACCCTCACCGGCATCCAGTGGGGTGTTCTGCCCGACGAAAAGGGCTGGATCGTGAAGGTCTGATTGCTTCCTTTGCAAGCAAAACAAAAAGGCATCGG